>Ga0193726_1000197_pt1 | contig 83098 bp, 70 predicted proteins | sample H2c1metaG_FD_144928 | JGI IMG/M metagenome (GOLD analysis project Ga0193726, IMG submission 144928) | Soil microbial communities from a riparian zone of the East river system, Colorado, United States - H2c1 | ecosystem: Environmental > Terrestrial > Soil > Riparian zone | place: USA: East River... | reverse complement strand
CGACGCTTTTGAACGGGTTCTCCGCCTCGTCGATTACAGACGCGATGAAACGGTATCCCCGGCGGGGAACGGTCGCAATAAATACAGGCTTGTCGGTCCGGTCACCCAGTACTTTGCGAATACCCAACACGTACTTCTTGACAACTTCGGGATTCACATACGTTTCAGGCCAGAGAGCTTCCAGTATCTCTTCCTGCGATACGAGCCGGTCGGCATGCTCGACCAGATAGCGCAGCACATCAAATGCTTTGGGTGCAAGTAAGACGCGTTCTTCTCCTTGCCACAAGCAGTGATTGACGGCGTCGAGGCGGAATGTGTGGAAGACCTTCATAGTTCAGAAGAGGATTGGCCTCTCCAATTCGGTCAGATGACATCGGGCCACGGGACAAACCCAAGTGTACTCCCGAGCCTTCCCCAAGCACGACTCACGAGGAAGACGCGGGTATCCCAACCCACAAGCCTTGTCATGCTGAGCGAAGATCGCCCCAGCGACCACAGTCGAAGCATCCGCAGTTGTTGTTTTTCCCGCCGAGTCGCCATATTCCTCCGCTCGAAGATGAGGCGCAATCCAGATCCGGGACGCTTTATGAGCGAAATTGAGAAGACCGATTCGAGCGATCGTGCACTTCCTGAACGCGGCGCCTTGCAACCAATTCATCCCTGCAACTTGTCAAACAAACTCCCTGACCCGAGCTGCACAATCACCGCCTCGAGCGCCGTCTCCTGTGTCTTTGAGAGGGAAAGTTGCGTCGCAACCGTCGCAAGATCCGCCTGCATCAGGTTCGTCTGCGCTGCCGTGAGTTGCGTCTGCCGAGAAGAGCAACCGCAATCTCGATGAGCATCGTCGCAGCCAGGACCGGTGCAGCCAGTTCGACGGCGGCCAGAAAGAGCCCCCCGGCGGCCTTAACGATCACACGCACGGTGAGAGGCGCAAGCGTGAAGGCCCCTAGCGGTACAGCACGGAAACTACGCATGACTGAAGCCAGCAGGATGCGATCAAGTCCGGCCGCGATTACAACGAGTGTGCCCATGAGTTGAAATAGATCTCCCATGAGCGGCGTCTGGATATTGGAGGTTGGATCGAGGAGATTAACCATGGAAAAGCTGAACTGCACGCCGGCGATTTGACCGGCGAAGAGGAGCATTTCGTTCAACAGAGAGAGCACGATCCCGTAGACAAGCCCCACGGCGACCTCACCCAGAAGCGCGTTAAGGCTGATTTCAGCATGTGCATTGGGCAACGCCGAGACCAAAGGAGCCAGCAGGAACGCCACCGCCGCGACGAATACAGCCTTGGTCCGCGCCGGGAGCGCCGAAGAAGAAAAGAACGGCGCGAAGACGACGATTCCACTCACACGCACCAGAGTGAGAACCATCGCACTAAGAAAACTTGCCCATGTACTCATCAGGATCGCCCCTCGGGTCAGCGAAGTTGCTCGGTCTAGCCGAGGTATCGGTGAAGGTCGGTCATCAGGATCAGCGTGTAGGCCGCAAGACGCCCCAGAAACCAGGGCATGCCGACAAGCAAGATGACTGCGACCGCCCCGAGACGCGGAACCGATGTCAATGACTGCTCTTGAAGGCTCGTCAACGTCTGGAAGAGCGTAAGCAGGAAGCCGAGCACAACAGCCGCAACCAGCACGGGTGCGCTGAGAATCATGGCTTCTTTCATGAGCTGGCGAAGTAATTCGGAGACAAGATCCGGAGTCATGAGATTCTCCTCAGAAACTCTTTAAAAGCGATTGTGCGAGCAGGTTCCAGCCATCCACCATGACAAACAGCAATATCTTGAGCGGCGTGGAGACAACAACGGGCGGCAGCTGAAACATGCCGATGGACGTGGTGATGGCTGCAGTCACCATATCGACCAGAAGGAAAGGCAGAAACAAAACGGCGCCAATTGAAAAACCTGCTTTCAATTCCGAGAGGATGTATGCCGGCACGACGACGCGCATGGGCAGGTCGTCGGGTGAGTTGGGACGCGGAAGCTGACCCGCAGCGGCGAAGAGTCCCAAATCCTTTTCGCGCGCGTAATGCAACAGGAAGTGCTTGACCGGCTGCGTGCCTTGCTCGATGGCATCCCAGCCGGTGATTTGGCCGGCACGGTAGGGCTGAACGGCTTGCTGATCGACCTGCGTAAGCACCGGCGTCATCAAAAACCAGGTCATCATCAACCCGAGCCCAAGGAGGGTCGGATTGGACGGCGCAGTCTGGGTGCCGAGCGCTTGTCGCAGAAAGTGAAAGACCACCATCAACCGCACCAAAGGCGTCATGCACATGAGAACCGCAGGAAGAATCGTGATCAGTGTGAGTGCGAAAAGGATTGTCCAGGGGGTCGAGTCCGCTGGATGCAGGCGCGCATTGAGATCCGGCAGAAGTGCTGCTGCAGGGGCAGCCGCACGCATCGCGAACAGGAGCGCGATCATAGGCCCGCGCCTTCCTGGCGATCTTGCATCGTTGAGTGGTCTGGGATTGCAGGATTCAATGGGAAAAACACCGGCGCTCCTTCGGGCGAGATGGCTATGAGCAGTCGCTGGCCATCGGCTTCAACCAGCGCCACAATCTGCCGAGGCGCAAGACTTATCCTCTCCACCAACGCCAGCCGCGGCTCCTTGTGAGCACGCCGGCGAACCTGGGCGACCAGCCACGCGCCCAGACCTGGCCGAACCTGCTGAGCGATGGCGGAAGTTCGCCCCGTCCGCTCCAAAGCCAAACTCAGCGCATGTGCAAAAACTCCCAAGCTCTTTCTCCTCAGACCAGGCGGGTAATACGAACCGCAAGTCTTTGATCGATAACTTCGAATTCTGTCCACGCCAATTGCGCACCGGGAGCTGCCAGTGGCATGTCATCTCCCTGAATCCACTGCGACGCGATGACAGTACCCTCCGAAAGTGTCAGAAGATCGCGTACCCGAAAGTTCCGGATTGGAACTGCAACGTCAATCTCGACTGGCAGCCGGGAGACCCGCGTATTCATCCTCGGGGCTCCCTCTCCCGCGGAAACCGCGGAAGATTGCACGAGGGCCGCTTCGGCCGCCATCTGGGGAAGTGCGGAACCATGAACGGCAGGTTGCGGAGCCTGTTGTGGCTGGATTGGCATTTGGCTAAGACAGGTGCATTGGAACGACCAGATTGAGCTCCGAAATCTTAGAGCTGGCTCATAAATGCGTCCTGAGAAGCGATATTTCTCTTGTTGCGCATCGGCATCAATCGACAATCGCTTCGCTGCTACACTAGAAACAGAGATTGCCTGAGAGATTTGTGAACGACGGCGGCTTAAGATTTGAGGTCAAAAACTATGCCCCAACAGAATGAAAACAAGAACATTACTGGAACTGCACTACGCCTGAAGGTTGGCCTTGCCGAGATGTTGAAGGGCGGCGTCATCATGGACGTGATGAACGTCGAACAGGCGCTCATTGCGGAAGAGGCGGGAGCCGTATCCGTCATGGCGCTGGAGCGGGTGCCCGCGATGATTCGCGCCGAAGGCGGAGTGGCGCGTATGGCCAAACCGAGCCTCATCAAGCAGATCATCAAGGCAGTCTCGATTCCCGTGATGGCCAAGGCGCGCATAGGTCACTTCGCGGAAGCGCAGATCCTTCAAGAACTCGGCGTCGATTTCATTGACGAGAGCGAAGTTCTTACGCCAGCCGATGAAGCTCACCACATCGACAAACACGCGTTCACAACCCCCTTTGTGTGCGGCGCGCGGAACCTCGGAGAGGCTCTACGGCGGATTGCCGAGGGTGCGGCGATGATTCGCACCAAGGGCGAAGCAGGCACCGGCGATGTGGTCCACGCTGTTCAGCATATGCGCCAGATTGTGAAGGAGATGAAGGCGTTGACGGTGCTCAGCGAGCAGGAACTCTACGCGGCAGCCAAGGAGCACCAGGCGCCTTATGAACTGATCAAGATGGTGGCCCAGGCGGGCAGACTGCCAGTGCCGAATTTTTCGGCAGGCGGGATTGCGACGCCAGCTGACGCGGCGCTGATGATGCAGCTTGGCGCCGAGGCTATCTTTGTTGGATCTGGAATCTTCATGAAGGAGCGCGCAACGCCTCTCGACGTAGAGAATGATCCGGCTGAGCGCGAGGAAGCGGTCTCGCGGGCGAAGGCAATCGTGATCGCCACCACCCATTTCAACGACCCCAAGATTCTGGCCGAAGCCAGCGAGCAGGTCACCGGGACAATGAAGGGACTCGCAGCCGCTGGAATCGAGGAATCTCAGTTGTTGCAGACGCGTGGTTGGTAATTTGCCACTTCAGACGCATTTCGATGTTGTGAAAGCCGGAATTGAGACCCAATTCCGGCTTTTATACTTTGCATTGAAGACAATTGGGAATGTTTTCGACGATCTCGAGGGCCTTGAGATCGTCCATTGTGTCAACAGCAAGCGGAGGAAAGTTGAACGCGGAAGCGAAACGGCCGCGCATTGGAGTTCTCGCGATACAGGGCGACTATGCCGCCCATGCCGAAGCTCTGACCGAGGCGGGCGCGACTCCGATTGAAGTGCGCAAACGTGAGGAATTGTCAGAGCTGCATGGATTAATTCTGCCTGGAGGCGAGTCAACCACGATCCTGAAATTCCTAGAACGCGGCCATCTCTTCGAAGAATTGAGACAATTCTGTTCGACTCGGCCAGCCTTTGGAACCTGCGCCGGAGCAATCCTGCTGGCACGCGAGGTGCGGAACCCGCCACAGCGTAGCCTGGGTTTGCTGGATGTTGTGGTCGAACGAAACGCATACGGACGCCAGATTGATTCCTCAATCCTCTTCTCCGATTCGAAGCTGTATGGCGAGAAGTTGGAGATGGTGTTTATCCGAGCTCCGCGCATCGTCGAAACCGGTCCAGGGGTCGAAGTGCTGGCGCAGCGCGACGGATATGCGACGCTGGTGCGCCAGGGGAAGCTAATGGCGGCAACGTTCCATCCCGAACTCACGAGTGACCGACGCGTTCACAGGGCGTTTGTTGATCTCGTGAATGCCAACCGACCTTAAACCCCCTCCGAACCGATGCACGGTTGAATTCGAGAAAAAAGGCCATCCCGTTCGGGGATGGCCGCGTCCAAACATTAGAGCGGTACCGCATTTGGAAGGCCAATTTCCCTGCTGATTCGGTTTTTCACGGCGAAATGGCTGCATAATCGCAGCGCTTGATCGGCACAGGAAGTGCGGAAACGCTTTTGTGGTGTACTCTGATTTGCACAGAGGCTTCTGAATGCCCGCTACCTTTACGCATTCCCCTGCGGAAACGGAACGGAAAGAGCCGGGAATCGGCGGCAAACCTCCTGTCGACCGACGGCCCACCGGCGGTGGGGGCGGCGGCGGCGATGACGATCGGCAGCACGAGCGGCGAGGTCCGCGCGAACTGCTCTACAAGATTCGCTTCTCTGTCTTCTCATTTCTAGCTGCGGACATGATGTTCTTTGCCATCCTTGTGGCCGTTTTTTTTGCGCGCCAGGCAGGCACGCACATGGACCCGCGGACGCAAGTGCAGATTGGGGACTGGCATCCGGTCTTGCTTCCCCCGATCCTGTACCTTAATACAGCTTTGCTTTTGCTCAGTAGCCTGACCATGGAGATAGCGCGTCGGAATATCTTCCGCGAGATTGACGTTTTGGAAGAGTGGCTCGGACTTGGCCATCCTGCGCTTCAGCGCACATTACCCTGGATGGCTGCAACCTTGGGGCTCGGAACCATGTTCCTCGCCGGGCAATGGATGGCGTGGCGTCAGCTGACCGCGCAAGGGTTTTCATTTGACCATTCATCTACGCCAGCCAGCAATTTCTTCTACATCATCACTGGATCACACGCAGTCCACCTGATCATCGGAGTCATTGCCTTGGCGGTTTGCCTGACGATCATGCGAAGGTTCAAGCGCGTCGAACTCCGACAAATCGCAGTAGACGCAACAGCGTGGTACTGGCATGCGATGGGCTTGGCGTGGATGGTCCTCTTCGCTGTGCTAGTTGCCGGGCAGTAGCCGTCAGTTCTTAGACAGGCAAAACTTCCGCAGGATCGAGAGCGCGACTCGAGTCAGAATTCGGCCAGCCCTACCTTATTCAAGGAATGAATATGCCCGTCTTTCCCGGTTCGGCGATCAGGGTAAATTCATCCTTTTTCTCGACGCTCAGCGTTGCACCGTCCGGGTCTTTGACCTTCCACATAACGGCGTGCAGTTGCCCCTTCCGAAAGTCCAGCGTGACGTAGTGGTAGACCGGGAAAGCCGTATCCCTGTAGAGATCTTCAGACCCGCGGAAGAGCAAAGGGTAAGGTTCGGCCCCGCCCCCGCCAGATGTGACATATTCCACCCCATTGCGTTCAAAGCGCTCGTAATTGTGGATATGCCCGTTGAAAACAACGACTTTGGCGTGCATTTTGTGAAGGTGAATCTCCAGCAGATGGCGCAGCGTGAGCGCCTCCTTTGAGGGCATATTGGTAAAGAGCTTCGATTGTTCATCGACGACCCACGGCGTGTGGTAGAGGATGAACAGGAAGTCAACCTGCTTCGGCAGATGATCGAGCTGCGCTGCGAACCACGTCGCCTGTGTATTTGTGCCTCCCGATGGTGATGTCATATCGAGCGAGATGACTTCCACACTGCCCATCAGCACCGAGTAATAGCGATGACCTTGAAGGTCGGGAAAGTTCTGCAGATAGTTGGCAATTCCCTGCTGAACGCCACCTCGCACCTCGTGATTTCCGATCGTGGGGAGTTGTAGAATTTGGCCTTTGCGCCAGAGCGCCGTCTCGTCGCGAAAAACCTGCCAATCGGCCTGGCTCCCACCGACATACGGCATATCGCCCGTCAGCAACAACACTTCAGGATTTTCTTGGGCAACACGCTCGGCCAGCCATCTGCGGATTCGCGGATTCGTTCCGATCTTTACCGAGGGATCGGTGAAACGCATGTCGCCGTAACCCACCATGTGGAGCGAAGAGCCCGCCCGGTATTTGGCGATAGTGAAGGTGGGATTTACATCGATCTTCTCTGCTGATTGCGCAGACGCGGCAAGAGAAACCGCGCTCGTGAAAATGAAGAATGCGAAACTCCGCGCACCCCTCCTCAGGGCTTCTCGAATTGGTAGATCCACAAATTCAGCCTACCATTGGCCAAGCGGAGCGCCCAAGTCTCGACGAAATCGAGAATGGAATTCCGTAATTGGAATGCATGTGACATATCTCACAGATGCACAAAAATGGCAGACGCCTTACCAATTCAAGGGAGATACGTGATCTCGCGCACGAGCAGAAGCGTCTGCTCGTCTCACTCAAAGCCCAAAATCAACCATCAAGCCCCGGAGGATCATATCAATCCGACGGATCACGATGGCGTCAGAGCGCCTTGACGGGATGAGGTTGGGAACCTAAGCTCAAACCAGCGGCCAGTCGCAGTGGGCTCAGTTCAGCCCGGCGAAAATGCCGCACATTCTCGGTACCATTGCGAACAGGGTGCTCATGATTCCCTACCACTGGCAGTATCTTCCGCTTTTGATGCAAATCCTTTTTGCCATTGGACTTGCCGCCATGATGGTGCTCGCCTCGTGGTTTGTTGGGCGGCATCGCAATCTGCCTGTAAAACTGGCGGCCTACGAATGCGGAATCGAATCGGTGGGTGACGCCCGCGCTCGATTCAGTGTGCGTTTTTATATGGTCGCAATGCTGTTCATCCTTTTCGATGTGGAAGCGGTCTTCATGATGCCATGGGCTGTAATTTATCGCCAGCTTCCCCACATCACCGGACAAAGACTCTTCGGCTTCTGGGAAATGCTTGTGTACCTCGGCTTCATCGCTGTGGGCTTGTACTACATCGTGCGTAAGGGCATTCTGAACTGGAGCACGGACAAGGCGGATCTCTAAGAATGGCAGAAGTTCCCAGAGAAACTCTCGCCGGAAGGCAAGCTGTGCTCGATGGACTGCCGGATCACCCGGCGGTAAAAGCGCTTCTTGCCTGGAATGCCGATGCCTTCACTGACGCACTCTTCGATCGCGGCGAACTGACGCTGACAGTCACTCCCGAAACTATATGCGCTGCCGTAGCCGCCATAAAAGATGCCGGCTACAACGCCTTCGAAGACATGACCGCTGTTGACTGGCTCCCTTCCGAGCCGCGTTTTCAACTCACCTACCATATCTTGTCGCACCAATATAAGGAGCGAATCCGTCTGAAGACCTGGGTAGACAGTTCTGATCCAGCAATTGAATCGATCACCTCTGTCTGGCCTGGCGCTAACTACTACGAGCGCGAAGTATTCGATCTTTTCGGAATCCGATTCGAAGGACATCCCAATCTGCGCCGCATCCTGATGCCGGATGACTGGGTCGGCTATCCGCTGCGCAAGGACTACCCGGTGGAGGGCTACCGCTGATGCTGGACGTTGGCACTCCGATCCTTTCCGCCCCACCCGCCGAGGGCGCGCGCGACCAGCACATGGTCCTCAACATGGGACCGCAGCACCCATCCACGCATGGTGTGTTGCGCCTGGTTCTCGAAATTGACGGCGAGATCGTTGTCCGGCTGTACCCGGAAATCGGCTACCTGCACACTGGAATCGAAAAGACCTGCGAAGCGAAGTTCTACCAGCAAGTCGTCCCGCTCACCGATCGCGTCGACTACCTCGGCCCGATGGCTAACAATCTCTGCTACTGCCTCGCCGTCGAAAAACTTCTGCAACTCGAAATCCCAGAGCGCGCGGTATGGATTCGTGTGCTGCTGACCGAACTCACGCGCCTCAATTCGCACCTGATTTGGCTCGGCACGCACGCCATGGACATTGGCGCGCTCACCGTTTTTCTCTACACCTTCAGGGAGCGCGAAGAGATTCTCCGCATCTTTGAGGCAGTGTCCGGCCAGCGCATGATGACCAGCTACTTTCGCATCGGTGGCTTGTCGATGGAACCGCCGCTCGATCTGTTCGATCGCATCCAGGCCTTCATCAAGACCTTCCCCGAGAAAATCGATGAGTATTCAAACCTGCTGACCGGAAACCCGATCTTCCGCAACCGCCTGATGGGTGTGGGACACCTTTCCGCAGAAGATGCGATTGCTCTTGCAGTGACCGGGCCAACGATGCGAGCTTCGGGCGTCGATTTCGATCTGCGGCGCGACATGCCCTACTCCGGCTACGAGAAGTTCCAGTTCAAAGTGCCGGTTTCAAACCGTTGCGATTGCTGGGGACGATACGAAGTACGTTTGCTCGAGATGCGCGAAAGCATCGGTATCATTCAGCAGGCCCTCGACGGCATGCCCGGTGGTCCAATCAAGGCGGATGCGCCGAAAATCGTGCTACCCGATCGCGAAAAGATGAAGACGCAGATGGAGGCCCTGATCCATCACTTCAAGATCGTGACGGAAGGCTTCAATGTTCCGGCCGGCGAAGTTTATCAGGGCATCGAATCCGGACACGGACAGATGGGGTACTACGTGGTTTCCGACGGAACGGCGAAGCCCTACCGCGTGCACATGCGGTATCCAGGATTCGCAAGCCTCCAAGCCCTCGAAACAATGTGCAAAGGCCGCATGCTGGCAGACGTAGTCGCAGTAATTGGCTCGATCGACATCGTGCTAGGGGAGATTGACCGCTGATGCCGGAAACGGCCCAGCTATATGTAGAACTTTGGGTATCGCTCGCTTCCCTGCTCCGCAGTTACACCGCGGCCCACGGGCTGAATGGGAATCGGCAGGCGACAGTCGAGTTGGGGGAAGAACAGATCACGGTGCGTCACGCCGATTCCTGGCTCGACTTGAAACGCAGCGGCGCGCAGGTGATGTGGAAGCGCGACGACGGACGAAGCGGAATGCTGGAACTCACGGAAGCCGGGCAACTGCGCAGTTCAACCGGCGAGGAAGAGATGGATATGGCGGCTGAGTCATGGGCACGGGAGTTGATGCAATGAGTCCGGAAACCATGAGCATCTTCTCGCCCAAAATGGCGGCCCGCTTTGATGCGCTGGTCGAGAAGTATCCGGTGCGGCGCTCGGCGTTGGTTCCAATGCTTCTCTACTCCCAGGATGAAATCGGCTATCTGTCAGACGCAGTAATCGCCGAAGTTGCACAGCGCATTGGCATCACGGAACTCGATGTCCGCAATGTTGCCACCTACTACTCCATGCTCCGCTTCAAGCCGGCGGGAAAATTCAACGTACAAGTCTGCACCAATATCAGTTGCATGCTCCGCGGCGCCTACGACGTCTACGAAAAATTCCAAGAAGAACTCGGTGTCGGGCACAAGGGTGTAACCGCCGACGGTATCTTCTCCCTTGAAGAAGTGGAATGCATCGGCGCCTGCTGCTGGGCTCCCGCAATCCAGGTGAATTACGACTTTCACGATGACCTGACACCCGAGAGCGTGCCCGATATTCTCGACCGGTATCGGAACCAAGTCCAAGACAAGGAAAAGAATGCCTAGGCTGGTTTCACATCCCGATGAAGTCAAGGTCGTTTCGAATCGCTTCGGCCAGGGCGCGGCGAACATCGACAAATACCTCGAACTCGGCGGCTACGAAGCAGTGCGCAAGTGTCTCGCGCAAGGCCCCGAATGGACGATTGAGGAAATGAAGGCCTCAAACCTGCGCGGCCGCGGCGGCGCCGGTTTTCCAACCGGGATGAAATGGTCCTTCGTTCCCAAGCAATCGCCCAAGCCAAAGTACGTCCTGGTGAACGGCGATGAAAGTGAACCCGGCACCTGCAAAGACCACCTGATCTTCCTCCACGATCCCCACGCAGTCATTGAAGGAACCATCATCGCCGGTCTGGCCATTGGTTCGAAGATGGGCTTCATCTACCTGCGCGGCGAGTATCGATATCTCCTCGAGATCATGGAAAAGGCCGTCGCCGACGCGTATGCAAAGGGATTCCTCGGCAAGAACATCTTCGGCTCTGACTTTGAGTTTCAGATCATCACACAGAGCGGCGCAGGCGCGTACGAAGTCGGCGAAGAGTCGGCGCTGATGGAGTCGCTCGAAGGCAAGCGCGGCGTCCCACGCATCAAGCCTCCCTTCCCGGCCGTCGTCGGCCTCTACGGCGGACCCACCGTCATCAACAACGCCGAAACCATAGCGACAGTGCCTCATGTCTACGAGATGGGTGCAGCGGCCTTTGCCGCGGTAGGTTCCGCACGCAACGGCGGGACACGTCTCTTCTCAATCAGCGGTCACGTCGAGCGGCCCGGCGTATACGAATTGCCCATGGGCTACAACCTCAAGAAGATGATCTACGAAATAGCCGGTGGTATACGGGGCGGACGCAAACTGAAAGCCGTCGTTCCTGGCGGATCATCAACTCCCGTCCTGCTGCCTGAAGAGATCGAGACCCTGGGCATGGACTTCGATCAGGTTGGAAAGGCCGGATCGATGCTGGGCTCTGGCGGCGTTGTCGTCATCGACGACCGGACGTGCATCGTTGAATTCGCCCTGCGCACTATCAGTTTCTATCAGCACGAAAGCTGCGGCTGGTGCATCCCCTGCCGCGAAGGAACCGACTGGCTGAAGAAGTCCTTGACGCGCTTCCATGCCGGCTTCGGAACAGCCAAGGACATCGACAACATCCGCTACCTCGCCGAAAACATGATGGGCCGCACCTTCTGCCCACTCGGCGACGCGGCCGCGATGCCCACGCTGGGATTCGTAAAGAAGTTTCGCAAAGAATTTGAAGATCACCTGGACGGGAAGCCCTGCCCGTTCGCCAAACACACCGAAATGGCGGTCGTATAAAGGCGCTGGAGAAGAATGCCCGACGTAACGTTCACAGTCGATGGAAAGAAGTTGACGGCTCCCGCCGGAACGCTGCTGATTGAAGCGTGCCGCAAAGCCGGCATCGAGATCCCTGCGTTCTGCTATTACCCAGGTCTGAGCCTTCAGGCCGCATGCCGCATGTGCGTTGTGCGTCAGGAAAAAGTGCCGAAGTTGCAAACCGCCTGCACCACAACCGTAGCCGAAAGTCAGGTCTTCACAACCGAGTCGCCGGAGATTGCGCAGGCGCGCAAGGCCACCATTGAGCTGCTCCTCGGCAATCACCCGCTCGACTGCCCTGTTTGCGACGCTGGCGGCGAGTGCGAATTGCAGGACATGACCTTCAAGTACGGCGCAGGCGAAAGCCTCTACGCCGAAGCGAAGCAGCATCGAGAAGAGCAGCAATGGTCGCCCGCGGTCTTCTACGACCGTCCGCGCTGCATTCTCTGTTATCGCTGCACCCGCATGTGTGGCGAAGGTATGGACGTATGGGCGCTGGGTATACAAAACCGTGGCGTCAGTTCCGTCATTTCGCCGAATGAAGGCGATCGTCTGGATTGCGAACAGTGCGGCATGTGCATCGATGTCTGCCCAGTGGGCGCACTCACAAGCGGAAGCTATCGCTACAAGACGCGCCCCTGGGAGATGAATCACGTCTCCACTGTATGCACGCATTGCGGCGACGGATGCAAGGTCACACTCGGCGTGCGCCAAGCAAACGACGGCTCCGAAATTGTTCGTGCCGACAATCGCGATAAGAGCGGTATCAACGGCGATTTTCTTTGTGCCAAGGGCCGTTTCGGATTTGATTTCGTCGAAAGTCCTGAGAGACTCACCACGCCCCTCGTGCGCAATGCGCAGGGCAAACTCGAACCCGTTAGTTGGGAGCATGCCTTCCGCGTAGCCGGTGCAAAGCTAAAAGAGATTCGCGACAGTCGCGGCGGCGCTGCTATCGGCGTCATTGGCTCGAATCACACGACCAACGAAGAGAACTACCTGCTGCAGAAGTTCGCGCGTACGATTCTCCGAACCAGCAACATCGATCACGAGCGCACAACCGATTACGTTTCGTTCGCGCGAGCCATGGCGGGGCATCAAGGTAAGTCTGCAAGCCTGCGCGATATTGCGGGCGCTCCCGCGATTTTGCTGATTGGCGGCGACCCGACGAACGAACATCCGCTCCTCGCTTGGAATATTCGCACCAACGTCCGCCTCAACCGAGCCCGCCTTTACGTCGCCAATGAGAAGCAGATCAAACTTGAGCGGCAGGCCAAGGCCGCCCTCCGCCTGCTGCCTGGCGGATACTCCGCACTCGCCGCCTTCTTTGGCGGAAAAGATTCAGTCATCAACAATCGCGCTTTCCGTGAAGCGGTCTTGGCGGAGGAGAAGCTCCTGGTCATCTTTGGCGAGGAGTATCGCGGAGCGGCCGTAGATGAACTTGTGGCTTGGGGCCTGGGCCGCGGTAATGTTAGTTTCGCTTACCTCGGCGATCATTCGAATTCCCGTGGCGCTGCTGACATGGGCCTCCTTCCAGATCGCCTCCCTGGATATGCTCCAGTGAGCGTGATAAATGGGTTCGCGCAGGAATACCCCGGAATGCCGGCTACCATCGGCTTAACGCAACCGCAGATGCTGTCAGCCGCTGCTGGCGGCTCGCTGGCAGCCCTTCTGATTGTTGGTGCCAATCCACTCAAAAACAGCACACTCAATCTGATCTCACTAAAAGACACGTTTGTCATGGTTCAGGATCTGTTTTTGACGGAAACCGCATCGGCAGCGGACGTGATCTTCCCTGCTGCAAGTCTCTATGAAAAGACCGGAACCGTCACAAACAGCTACGGCGATTTGCAACTCACACGAAAAGCTGCGGACAAGGCCGGCGTGAAGCCGGACTTTGAAATTCTCGTTCGCCTCGCAAGCAGCATGGACGCGGACGTGAAGAGACTCGTGCCCTTCGGAAATGGCGGCGTAAGAGCAGACCTGGGACAGTCGCGCGGCGCTCAATCTGGCGAGGCAGACCGGCACGCAGTCTGGCTCTCCGCCAACGGCCTGGAACCGAAATTGAGTCCATTCGATCCATTTGCCCTCCTCGATGAGATCGAACGGCTTGTGCCCGCATACAAACTGGACAGGTTGAATCTATTTGGTGGAAATGAAGTGCATACCGAGCCGGGTTTTGTTCCAATTTCCGCACTCACGTCGAGCGGCCCCGATCTGGTTAAACCCACGCACAACGGATTGTTCACCTCCGGCACAATCGGGCGATACAGCAAAGGGCTGAAAGATCTGGAACAACACCAGGCGGCAGAAGTAGCAGCAACGGCGGCAGACTGAGCGATTGGCGAGAAAGGCTAAGGGCACGTGACGATTTTGCAGTTCTTTCTGTGGAGCTTGCTGAAGGTCGTGGTGGTGACGGTGGTGCTGTTAATGGCCGTCGCATACACAGTCCTGTTGGAACGCAAGCTCGTTGGGCGCATTCAAAATCGCTGGGGCCCAAGCCGCGTAGGGCCGTTCGGATTGCTACAGCCCCTGGTCGACGGCGCGAAATCTTTTCTTAAGGAAGACATCATCCCCTCCGGCGTATACCGGCCCCTGTATCTGCTCGCGCCGGTTATCGGCCTCAGTTGCGCACTCATTTCGATTGCAGTCGTGCCATTCGGCGATCCCGGCGTAGTCGGTCCCGGCAATTTTTATTTCTTCCAGATCGCCGACGTCAACATTGGACTCCTGGTCATTCTCGGCATTACATCAATTGGCGTCTACGGCATCGCCCTCGCGGGATGGTCGTCGAATAACAAGTATTCTCTGCTCGGTTCTCTGCGGTCATCGGCACAACTGGTGAGCTACGAGCTGGCGCTAGGGCTATCCCTGGTAGGCGTGGTGTTGCGCGCAGGATCTCTCAATCTGGACGTGATTGTAAAAAGCCAGGCAGATCACGGTCTGCTCAGCTGGAACCTGTTCGGCGGTTTCCAATTCGTGGCCTTTTTCATTTATCTGATGTCGGCCTACGCCGAAACTAACCGTTCGCCGTTCGATCTGCCCGAAGCCGAGAGCGAACTTACGGCTGGCTATCACACCGAGTACAGTTCAATGAAGTTTGCCATGTTCTTCATGGCCGAATACGCCAACATGATCATGGTCGGTTGCGTGGCCTCGCTCCTTTTTCTGGGCGGATGGACAAGCCCGTTCGGGAATCTGCTTCCAACTCCAGACATCTTTATTGTTCGGGCGCTGCTGCCGATTTTCTGGTTTGTGCTGAAAGTTTTCAGTTTCCTGTTTCTCTATGTGTGGGTGCGTGGCACATTGCCCCGCTTCCGCTATGACCAGCTTATGAACTATGGATGGCGCTGGCTGATGCCTCTCGCCATGCTCAACATCGTAGCAACGAGCCTCTGGCTCGCGTATCACTGAGTACACACCGCGGCCGCCTGATCGAGTTGCAGCCGCCGTACATCGGTCACCGTTGTGCTCGAGGTACTCAGTTAGAATCGGAAGGGATTTCAACGGGCCGGAGAGTCCTCCTCGTTCATTTTCCTCCCTCAACTTGCCGGAGTAGTCAACCGGCACTCGCCCGTAAGTGACGGAACGATGCACCTGATTCTATTTATCGTGTTTGCCGCACTCTGCCTGACAGGAGCCGTCAATCTTCTCCTGCAGAAGCATCCCATCAACAGCGCCCTTTCGCTGATTGTGGTGATGGTCTCGCTTGCAGTTCTCTATCTCTTGCTTGGTGCGGAATTTCTCGCGGCAGCGCAAGTCATCGTCTACGCCGGCGCCATCATGGTGCTCTTCACGTTCGTAGTCATGCTGCTCAATGCCGGCCGTGAAGAACGCACACTCGGCAGCCGGGCCGCTCGCACCGTCGGATTTCCAGCAGTAGCAGCAATTCTAGCCATCATTGCAACGGTCCTCTTACGCGTTCAGGGCTTCGGCACTGCAACCCTGGAAGATAAAGACGTAACCGGTGTTACCGAACTGAGCACCGTTTTGTTTACCAAGCTCCTGCTCCCGTTTGAAGTCACTTCTGTTTTGATTCTCGTCGCAATTCTAGGATCCGTCGCGCTGGCGCGTCATGGAGACGGAGACAAGGGGTACACCAAGTGAACAGCCTTCACCTTGTTCAACAGGAAGTCCCTCTCACGTGGTACCTGCTTTTGAGTGCTGTCCTTTTCTGCCTCGGCGTCGTCGGCTTCCTGATCAAGCGAAACTTGATCACCGTTTTCATGTCCATCGAGCTAATGCTCAACGCCGTCAATCTTTCCTTCGTCACCTTCGCTCACCAGTGGCACCAGGTGAGGGGACAAATCTTCGTCTTTTTTGTGATGATGGTCGCCGCTGCAGAGGCTGCCGTTGGACTTGCCATCATCATTGCTGTATTCCGCGCACGCGCAACGTTGGCGGTCGACCGGATCGACCTGATGAAACTATGAACGGACCCTTGCTCTTTCTGCCGTTGATTCCGCTTGTGCCTTTCGTTGGATTTCTGCTCAACGGACTGCTGGGCCGTCGCTTGCCCAAGGCGCTGGTTTCGACGATTGCGCTCGTCGCCCCACTCATCTCTTTCCTGATCGTTGTGCATGCTGCGTTCCTCGTCTGGTCGGGAACGATTGCCCTACCGGCCGTGGAGCAAGGCGCGCCCGAATGGATATCCATCGGGTCCCTGCATGTGAACTTTGGATCCGTTCTCGATCCGCTCTCGCTCGTCATGCTGCTGATCGTCACTGGCGTCGGTTTCCTCATCCACATCTACTCCGTTGGCTACATGCACGAGGAGGAAGGTTACTGGCGCTACTTCGCTTACCTGAACCTCTTCCTCTTCTTCATGACCGTTCTGGTGCAAGCAGGCAATGCCCTCGTGATGTTCGTTGGATGGGAAGGCGTTGGCCTTGCCTCCTACCTGCTCATTGGTTTCTGGTTTCAGAAGACGTCTGCAGCCGATGCCGGCAAGAAGGCATTCATCGTAAACCGCATCGGTGATTTCGGGTTCTTGATCGGCCTCTTCCTTTTACTCGCCAACTTCGGAACCCTTACGTTCAACGAGATCGCATCCAAGATCGCCGCCAGCCCCGCAATGACCGGCGGCGTTCTCACCGCGATTGCCCTGTGTTTGCTCGTTGGCGCAACCGGCAAAAGCGCGCAGCTTCCGCTCTACGTCTGGCTGCCCGACGCCATGGAAGGCCCAACTCCCGTCTCCGCCCTCATCCACGCAGCCACCATGGTCACCGCTGGCGTCTACATGATCGCCCGCACCCACTTCATCTTCGATCGCTCACCCTTCGCTCTCAGTGTCGTAGCAATTGTCGGCGCGGCGACCGCAATTTTTGCAGCCACCATCGGCCTCGTTCAGACCGACATCAAGCGCGTCCTTGCCTATTCCACCGTTTCGCAGCTCGGATACATGTTCCTCGGCTGCGGGGTTGCGGCCTATTCGGCAGCCATCTTCCACCTGATGACGCATGCCTTCTTCAAAGCGCTTCTCTTCCTCGCCGCAGGCTCCGTGATTCACGCTCTCGGCGGCGAACAGGACATGCGCAAAATGGGCGGCCTGCGCAAGAAGATTCCCATCACGTTCTGGACGATGAGCGCCGCGGTCTTTGCCATCGCTGGATTCCCTCCACTAGCAGCCTTCTTTTCCAAGGACGCCATCCTGTACGAAGCATTTCAGCACGGCTCTCTCGGCAAGCTTCTGTGGTTCGTGGGAATCACCACAGCCCTGCTCACCAGCATCTACATGTTCCGGCTCTGGTATCTTACGTTCTTCAGCGAATCCCGCGATTCGCAAGCCCATCCGCACGAGAGCTCATGGTTAATGCTTGGTCCTCTCGTCATTCTGGCCCTCCTCTCTATAGGCGGCGGCTGGATCGGCATGGATCGCTTTGGTGCCTTTCTGGCGCCCGTTCTTGGGCCGACCACGGATCCCTCAACTGCGCCTGGCGGTAAGCAACTCGATCTCATTCTCAGCGGTCTCGCCGTTGCCGTGGCGTTGTTAGGCTTGTTGATCGCAGATCGCGTCTATCGCCGCAAGGCTGCGATTCCACCCCAAGACTTGGCTTCAATGCCGGCTAGTTACAGGCTCCTCGCCAACAAATACTACGTAGATGAGATTTACGGCTTTGCCATCGTCAAGCCAATCCTCGCACTCTCGAAATACCTGCTGGAGTGGGTCGTCGACGTCGCAATCCTCGGCGGCATTGCGTGGTTGCTCGCCGGCATTGCCATGCTCGGCGGAGCGATTCTGCAGCGCTGGCAGTCCGGCAACCTGCGCTCGTATGCTGCATGGCTGGCTCTCGGCGCGGCCGTTCTACTTGCGTTCGTTCTTGCCCCGTACGTCTTCGGTGCAAACGGAATCAACCTGTTTGGGGCGGGACACTAGGAGATGACATCAATGGATAGCTCGATTCTCACGTTGATTCTCCTCGTACCCTTGGCCGGAGCGGTCCTCGTCGCCCTGTTGCCCGATCGCGGCAAGTCATCCGCGTGGATCACTCTCCTCACGACGCTTGTCTCCTTCGGCCTGACGCTGCATCTGCCCGCACACTTCGACATGCACCAATCCGGATTTCAGTTCGTCGTAAATCAGCGTTGGATCGAGAATCCGGCAATCTACTATCACGTCGGTGTAGACGGTTTGAGCATATGGCTCGTAGTCCTCGTCGGACTGCTTGGACCGGTCGGCGTGCTGGCAAGCTGGAAATCGATAACCCGGCGGCAGAAGGTCTTCTACTCGCTCTTCCTTTTGCAACAGACAGCGATGTACGGCGTCTTCATCTCACTGGACTTGATGCTCTACTACGGCTTCTGGGAATTGTCGCTGGTTCCCATGGCGATCCTGATTGCGATGTACGGGCGCAAGGAAGGCCAAAAGGCCGCGACGAAATTCTTCCTCTTCACCTTCATTCCATCGGCTCCTTTGCTCGTGGCAATCCTTTACCTTTACTCCCGAACCGGCACATTCAATTTCAGCGAACTGCGCATATCCATCGCCGCAGGCGTCGTTCCCGCCGGGGCTCTCTTCTGGGTGGCCCTTGCCTTCCTCTTCGCCTTCGCGGTAAAGGTACCGGTATTCCCGCTCCATGGATGGCTCGCGGACACTTTCGGCGAAGCGCCCGTAGCCATGGCCATGGTGGTCGCCGGTAAGCTGGGACTCTACTCCATGCTCCGATTTCACGTCGGCCTCTTCCCTGCCCAGGCCAAAGCTCTTGCACCCTTGCTGATCACACTCGCCGTCATCGGAATTCTCTACGGCGCATGCCTGGCATTAGTCCAGCGGGATTTCTGGCGGTTCCTTGCCTTCGCAGCATTAAGCCACTTGAGTCTCATCACCCTCGGGATCTATGGGTTCACCTTCACCGGCTGGAGCGGCGCAACCTACCAGATCCTCAATAACGAACTCATTGATGCCGCCCTGTTTGTCTTGCTGGGCGCGCTTGAGATCAGGTATGCAACGTCCCAGATTGCAGCCTATGGCGGTCTGGCGAACCGAATTCCACGCCTCGCAACAATCTTTGTGATCGTTTCACTCGCCATGATCGGTCTGCCGCTAATGAATGGATTCATCGGTGAATTCCTGATCCTTTCGAGCACCTTCGCGGGCGTCGGCCATCGTTGGGCCATCGCCGCCACGCTCGGAGTGATCCTCAGCGCCGCATACATGCTATGGATGGTGCAAAAACTTTTCTATGGCCTGGACAGCAAAACGGCGGCAGCCGAAGCGCCGGATCTCCGCTTCGGCGAACAGTTGGTGCTATGGCCCCTGGCGGTGCTGATGTTGGTGATGGGGGTTTCGCCGAATTACTGGCTTCGCACAATCGAGATGGCTCCCAAACCCCTCGTGCTCCAACAAGCGCGATCGACTGAGTTGCTGGGACAACCCGATGTCGTTCCAGGCCAGAATGCCGGGGAGGTTCAGCGATGAACTCTGTACCTGACATCCACCGCATCCTTCCTGAGGTCGTCCTGACCATCACAGGCGTCATCGTGATGCTGACCGATGCAACTCTCGCTCCTGCACGATCCCGCCGCGGCCTAGGCTGGGTGGCAGCAATCGGCACCACCGCTGCCCTCTGGGCAAGTCTCTGGCAGCTTTCGCTTCCCGCTGGAACAGGCTTCTCCGAAACAGTTGAAACTAGCCCGTTCACCGTCTTCTTCCACGTGCTCATCTGCGGCATCGTCCTTGTCACCTTGCTGCTCTCACTCGACACCTTGCCGGAAGACAGTCACCATCAAGGCGAATACTACGCACTCATCACCTTCGGCGCCGTCGGCATGTGCCTGATGACGAGCGCCGTCGAGTTGCTCGTCGTCTTCATCGCCCTGGAAATCTCCTCTATCAGCACCTACATCCTCGCAGGCTACCGCAAACAGACCGGCAAGGGTCCCGAAGCTGCAATCAAGTACTTCCTGCTTGGGTCGTTTGCCACCGGTTTTCTGCTTTACGGTATCGCGCTGGTCTTTGGTGCGACAGGCACTACCTCTGTTTACGAAATCGCCCGCACCGCCTCTATCCCCCAAAATCCGTCGCTGGTACTTGCCGCACTCGCCTTGATGCTCGTCGGAATTCTTTTCAAGGTATCCGCAGCGCCGTTCCATGTCTGGACGCCCGACGTCTACGAAGGCGCCCCCTCGCCGGTTGTGGCTCTCATGTCGACCGCACCCAAGGCAGCCGCATTCGCATTTCTGTTGCGCGTCGTCTACGAGATGTTTCCGACTCTCCGTGGTGTCTGGTCTCCCGTTCTCTGGCTCGTCGCCGTACTCTCCATGACCGTCGGCAATCTGGCGGCGCTGCGCCAGCAGAACGTGAAACGCATGCTGGCATACTCTTCGATCGCACACGCCGGATACCTTCTTGCCGCCTTCGCTGGATTTGGAGCGAGCGGAATCGCAGCAGCAAGTTTCTATACCGCAGCCTACGCCGCAATGAACGTGGGGATCTTCGCCGTGGTAACGCTCGCCAGCGGCTACAACGACGAGCGGCCCCTCATCCCGGACTACAAGGGATTGATCTACCGTTCGCCACTGCTCGGCAGCCTGTTGATCTTCTTCCTTGTATCGCTCGTGGGAATCCCCTTCACCGGCGGATTCTTCGGCAAGTTCTACTCTTTCTCGGCCGCCGTCGGTGGTGGTGCCGTGGTGCTTGCCATCATTGGATTGCTCAACTCGGGATTGGCGGCGGCCTATTATCTGCGGCTCGCCTTTACCGCGGCACAGCGCCCCGATGAAGAGGCCGGACAGAACCAGTCACCGGTGATGCCGATGGGAATCGCTGTAGGTGCAGCACTGCTGTTTACCGTTGGCGCCACCCTTATCCTGGGAATTGCGCCCGGGAACATCCTGCATGCAAGTGAGTCTGGCGCCCATACCCTGCAAACCCCACCCGCAACCTCCGTTCCCGCCGAAACTACAGCGCGGCAGGCAGGCCGGTAACGGCTTCAGGCCCCTTCTCAACCGATCGAGAACCCTTGACCTCTGAGGGCGAAATCAGGCTCGTATAAAAGGCAACTGCCATTCCAAGAACTTTCCGATCCTCGTAGTTTTCCGCCACCCAGGTTCGCGCAGCCGCCGACATCTGTTTACAGCGATCCGGATCATCGAAAAGACTAAGGACTGCCTCGTAAATTGCTTCTGGACTGCCAATAGGAACCAGCAACCCCGTCACCCCGGGGACCACGGCATCGCATGACCCCGTGCATTGCGTTGCAATCACGGGAACGCCGGTCGCGGCGGCCTCAAGCACAACGTTCGGAAAGCCCTCCCGCCACGATGGCAGTACCATCAGGTCCATTACACGGTAGTAGGGCGCCGTGTCTACTACATAGCCGGTGCAGATGATTCTAGGATGCCCTTCGATGCGTGCCCTAACTCCGCATTTCAGCGCATCTTCGGCCGCGTCAAACCATCCCACCAAAAGCAGGTAGGCATCCGGCGCATGGCGCAGGATTACCGCGAAAGCCTCGAGCAGTTCCGGAAGACCTTTATCTTCCGTCAGGCGGCCAGAAAATCCAATCACTCGCGCATCGTGAGGGATCCCGAACTGCTTTCGAACTGTCGAGCGCCTCGGTGCAAATCGCGCTAGATTGACGCCGTTGCTGCTTCCTTCACCGAGGAGGACAAGCTTCGAGGCGGGGGCAATGCCGATCTCCAGCGCCTGTTTACGCAGACTTCGGCTGTTGCAGACAACCGTATTTGCACTTCCCGATGCAACCCTTTCAGCCCACAACAGCAAAAGCCGCCGAAGTCCTCGCGAGGTCTCCAGTTTCAGGCCTCTAAGCAAATAGATTCGGACTGGAATCCCACAAAAACGTGCAGCAAGGATGCCGAGAAGTCCCGCTTTTGGGGTGCTGAATTCAACGATATCGGGCTTCAGGCGTCGAAGCAGACGCCAGATTCGAATCAGGGCAACGACGTCGCGGAAGGGTGATATCCCGCGTTCCATCGGAATGGCGAAGGCATCGGCCTGTTCTGTTCGGGCGGTTTGTTCCAGCAGCTCTCCGGGGGATGAGAGTAAGGAAACTCTAAATCCCGCATCGCGCAAAGCCCGGAGTCTGCCAGGCAGGACAAGGCAGGTTTGCGGGCTGGTGACACCCACCAGGATGTGAGGCTGCCTTTGACGCATATGAGGGTTTCCCGCCAGGTTTTGCAGTTTCCCAGGCAAGCATCTTCGAGCAGCCTGCGTTGGAGGCCTCGGCATCCGCAATCGCTCGCGTACAGCACTACCGAAGCGTTTCCCTAAAATCAACGAAACGATACCACTTTGCCGCTGCTGTTCTTGTGAGACCGATCACATACCATCAACGGGCTGTTCGCTAATCTGCAAGCTGGGTATCTATGCCTTCGCCCGGACACGCAAAAGTCCTCTTGCTGATCCCGCATCTTGGCGGCGGAGGAGCCGAACATGTCATCGCAACCCTGACACGCTCTCTCGACACCTGTCGGTACGAAATCCACTTGGGACTTGTGACGCAATCGGCCATCGCGGCACACGACATCCCGCCGTGGGTCGCCGTACATGCGCTCGGCGCAAACAGGGTCCGCTACGGCGCTTTCAAGCTCATTCTCCTGGTGTGGCGCTTGCGGCCTGCTCTGATCCTTTCGAGCATGGCCCATCTCAACTTCCTGGTCCTGTTGCTTCGGCCCTTTTTTCCGCCGCGGATACGCCTCTGCGTGCGTCAGAATGGTGCTCTCCCGGCAACGCTAGCAGCCCTCGGGAATCCGCTGCTGGCCCGGCGCTTGTATTCGGCCGCGTACCGGAGTGCGGACAGGGTAATCTGCCAAACAACATCCATGGCCATGGAACTCGAATCGGATCTCGTCATCGACGGGACCAAACTTGTCGTTCTGCCCAACCCGATTGACATCCATCGAATCCGGGCAGCTGCGAGTCCGACGAACCCCCGGTGCTCGCTGAGCCCTCGGCTCCTTGCCGTCGCCCGCTTAGCGCCCGAAAAAGGAATCGACCTGCTGCTCGAAGCTTTCGCCGGGTTCCATCGTCGTTTCCCTGATGCCGAACTTGAAATTATGGGAGCCGGACCGTGCGGGATTGCCCTCGAAAAACAACGAAACTTCCTGGAACTTGGGGAGTGTGTTCGATTCCACGGAAATGTAGCTTTCCCAGCCGAATATTTCAACGGCGTTTCGGCCTTTGTACTTTCTTCTCGGCACGAAGGATTGCCCAATGCGCTGCTTGAGGCGGCAGCAGCGGGGCTCCCGATTGTCGCCCTTCCCGCGTCGGAGGGCCTGATAACGCTATTAAGTGGGCGCCCCGGCGTCTGGCTAGCAGAAGAAATCTCCGCGACCGCGCTCGAAAAGGCTCTGTGCGACGCTCTCAAATCCATCCAGCCGGGTCAAAGGTTTTTGCATACTTGGATTGAAGCCTTCGATCAAAATAAAGCAATCGCCGCCCATCAGGACCTGATTGAAGCGGTGCTGCTGGAGCGCGGATCGTGAATCGCGTCGCATATTTGATACCAACTATCGACCGCATTGGCGGCGCCGAGCAGCAAGTCCTCCTCCTTGCAACAGGACTGGCACGGAGGGGTTGGAGAATCAGTGTTATCGCCCTCTCCGGAAACGGCGGAGACGCGGCGAAGACGTTGCAATCTGCCGGCATCGCATTCAATAGCCTTGGAATGCGCAAAGGTCTCGCTGATCCGCGCGGTTGGCTTCGGCTTCATGCGTGGATCCTCCGAAACCATCCAGACGTCGTCCACACGCATCTGCCCCACGCATCATTGCTGGCACGATGGTCGCGAATCGCCTCACCGGTGCGGGTAATTGTAGATACGATTCATTCGCCGGCGACAGGTGGGCGAACGCGGCGGATTGGTTACCGATTGAGCGCTGGCTCAGTAGACGTAGCCACTGCCGTCAGTCAGGCCGCTGCAGGACCGTGGCTCAAAGCGGGCCTTATCAGCGATGGGAATTTAGCAATCGTTCCCAATGGAGTGAACACCGATCATTGGAAGCGCGACGAGGGCATCCGCTGCGAGAGGCGCCGTGAACTTGGACTGTCTGATCAGTTCCTGTGGCTCGCAGTCGGCAGGCTCTCCCCGGTAAAGAATCACGCCACGTTATTGCGGGCTCTTGCCAGAATTACACACCACACCCGGCTGGTGATTGTAGGAGAAGGCCCGCTCCACGATGAGTTGCATTCTCTGGCATCTGAGCTTGGACTGCGCGAACGTGTGAGTTTCCCGGGCTTTCAAAATGATGTGTGCCGGTGGATGCAGGCAGCGGACGGTTTTGTGCTCTGCTCCTCTTGGGAGGGCTTGCCAATAGCGCTGATTGAGGCCGGAGCATGCGAATTACCGGCGGTGATCACCGACATCCCAGGTTCGCGGGAAGTGCTTCCAGACTCACTCCGCGGCGCCGCGGTCCCCGTGGGAGATGCGGACGCGCTCGCCACTGCGATGAGCGCAGTGATGTGTTTGCCTGGCGAGGAACGGCGCGCACTTGGCCGCCAGCTACGCATTTCTGTCTGCACAAGATTTGGCCTCGGTGCCGTGCTGACCCAATGGGAAGATCTCTACAGCGCACTTTTGGAAAAGAATTCTCAGCCTTCTCGACTCGGACTGCCCGCCGCTTCAGCGTTGCGCAGAACTTTCCAACTCCAGTAGCTGAGAAAGATCAGTGTGCTCACGGTCCATAGCGATGTTGCCAGTGCGATTCCGGCTACGCCGTATCGGTTCATCAGCACAAGGTTCAAAACGACGTCCAGCGCCAAATTGAGCAGCCCGCAATAGAAGACAAGATCGGTACGGCGCATCGCCACAAGGAAGCGATAAAAGACGCGGCTGCACGCGAAGAATGGAATCTGCAAAGCGTACATGACAAGAACCGTCGAAACAGCAGGCGTGTCCTGGGGACCGAACTCTCCATGCTGAAACATCAAACGTACGAGAGTTTGCGCTCCGGCAATCAGTGCGATCGAGACAAGTGTCGCCGCACTTGCCGACGACCAGGCCCAGATGCGCAAGGATCTGCGGCATCCGTGCCATTCTTCGTTCGCAATCATCTCGGAGAAGTATGGAGTGACAGATGAGGAAATGGCTCCGCCCAGCAACGCCATGGGCACACCCACGAACCGTCCGGCATACACAAGCGCGGCAACGCTTCCTGCAGGAAGCATGGCCGCCATGGCCTGGTCGACAAGGAGTCCGCCGGATGCTACTAGCCCACTGAGAAAGACCGGCCCATACTGAATTGCGACCTGCCGAGTGGCTTCGTTCATTCCGTACCATCGCAGGCTGAGCCGAAATTCTCCGGACCTCATCATCCATCCCACCCAGATCGCCTGGACCAGCGCACCGGCGACAGTAGAGTAAACCATAGCCCAGATACCGAGCCTGCCCGCAAACAGTGAGACGCCGACAAGGATAGCGATCGGCGTCGCGATGGATGCAATTGCCGGAAGAGCAAAACGTCCAGCAATATTAAGAACAGAAGTGCCCAGTGAAGCGATGCCGGTGAGAACAACCACCGGCAGCAGTCCGTAAAACAACTGCACCGCAAGGTTCAATTTGCCGGGTCCAAAATGCGATCCGATCAGCGGGAAAAAGAATCTCGCTGACAATCCCATCCCAACGGATGCCGTCACGAGCAGTATGCAGGTGCAAACGAGCGTATTCGAGAGCAGCTGTTGTGCGCGCTCTCGGCCCTCGGCGACCCTCACCCTCACAAGCGTTGGAACGAGCGACTGGTTCATCGATTCTGCAATTAGGTTGATCAGGAGTCCAGGGATCAACGCTGCAGCGAGGTATGCTTCAAGTGCATCGGAGCGGCCGAAGACTCCAGCCACCGTGAACTCCTTCGCAGTAGCAACGGATTTCACAGCCAGCGTTGCGACGATGACTGCGAAAGCGGCCTTGAGGATGCGGCGGTCAGTGTTGGCATGTTTGATGGACGTGGTTGCCGTACTCATGGGAGGCGCTCAGCCAGTCGCAACTCTGCTGGCGAAGGTGGACTTGGAAACTGCTGCTCTACCTGCTCCGGCTGCTCCTCAGTGAGACGGTGACTCAGCGCGATCACAGCCAGCAGAAGCCATGTCGTACGGCTTTCGCCTACGGTTCCGATCAGCGAGGAAATTAGCCAAACCGCCATCGACGTCATCAGCGCAATGCAAAGCGTGCCGCCGATGGCGAATATGGACCGAACTGAGAAAATGACGATGCCGGATGCGAGGACCAGTGCGATGAGGCCGCCTTCCACGAGAATCGAAAGCGCGGTGTTGTGCGCGGTGTCGATGGGCGCCAACCTCGCTACGGCGACAAAGGAACCGGCCCCATGGCCACAAAATGGTGCATTCAGAAACGCATTCCATCCAGCAGACCAGATGTTCACACGTTGGTTGAGGTCACCGTTTTGAAGCTGCACACTGATAGACGCAATGCGCTCCAAAGTCTCGCGCGGGACCATTAGCCAGATGGCTGCGGCACCCACAGGCAGCGCGAGTATTGCCCCCAACAAGCCTTTCCGGAAGCGTCGAATGAGCAGCACGGCGCTGCCAGCCATGGCGACAATCGCGGCTAAAAACCCGCCCCGTGACGCCGTGAGCAAAACACATACGATGCCAATGGGAAGATAGCCCACCGCCAGCAGTTTGCCAGTCCATCGCTCTCTTCCGTCCAACAAAAGTGCGGCAATCGGAAATCCAAGATCGAGAAATCGTGCAACATCGTTTGGATCCTGACCGGAAGCAGCGAACCGTATCTGATCCGCCGAACTGGGATCAAAAGACGCGAAGTTTGCGATGGTAAGGGCCGCCAGGACCCATGAACCGGCAAGCCAGGCGCGCATCAGGTTGCGGACATCGCGCGCACTCTCGCCAAACTCCCAAATCAGCCAGACAATCATCATCTCCTGAAAATAGCCACGGAGCTTCATCAGCGTCGCATCGGGTACTGTCGTCCAGAAGAAAGAGACGCAAAACCAAAGATAGAACGCAAGTGTCAGCCATTGCAGTGGTCCCGGTCTGCGGAAGCATCCAGCCTGCAAAACCGCGGGCACAGCAGCAATCAACAGAAACAATCCCGCGATACGTGCAATATTGCCGAATGGAGCGCCCAGGTCGAGCGAATACTCCCATGGGACCGAGAACGCGAAGAGGAGCAGGAGCACCCAAGCAATTCGTCGCATCGCGCTAGAACCTTTGCGAGTAGACCATGCCCGCATAGATGCTGACGCCTGCCGCAGACTGAATCACCGACTCCATCGTTCGGTTCCAAAGATTCTTCGCTAGCGAGTCCGGAACGAAAACGATGTCCCGGTCGCGAATCGGAATATCCGGGTCAAGTCCGCGCAGCATGCGTTTCAGGTTCAGCGTGGTAATTGTGCGGCTTCCCTGCTGCTCGCGGATCAGAACGGCCTTTGCCAGCGCTGCATTCTGCCCCGGACCCCCTGCAAGTGTGAGCACCTGCACTACGGTTGTCGTTTGCACCGGGTCTACTGGAAAACCACCCGGCCGGATGACATCCCCCACCACATATACAAGTCCAGCTCGACTCACCTGGACGGTATCGCCGGGAAGCAGTTCCGGGTTGTGATCAGACGTTGTGTCCGTGCCTGACGGATCCAGCGCCACCGACTGAATCGTCTTCGGATCGTCGCGATGTGCGATCGTGACAAGCCGACCAGCATTTTGGCTCAAACCGGATGCCGATGAAATCAGATCGAGTAATTGATGATGAACTGTATAGCTATATATTCCAGGCCGCGCTACTTCGCCCAGGACCGACACATCCTGTCCTGCATACGCAGTCACAAGAACGGTGGCCTGCGGATGAAGCAACATGCCCCGCTCGATCAGCGCTGTCTGAATAGCATGTGCCGCAGAAGTCTCATCCATCCCCCCAACGTGCACCTCACCTGCCAGCAACAGCGTCACCGTGCCAGACTCTGAAACGCGAACCGACGCGCGCATCTCCGGAGTGTGCGCTTCCGATACTTCAAGCAGATCACCGGGGCCAATCGGCGCAGCCATCACCATTCCCGGCGTGGCCGTCGCGCCAGGAGGGACTCCGGCTAGCTTTGCACCCTGCGATGTATCCCAAACAGCGGGTGCATCCTTTGCGTTGGGCAAGCTCGTCGTCTCCATCGATTGCGGAATGCGGGCAACGCCCGTCGGCAGACCGGAAGTGCTCGGAGTCGGCGCCTGCGCGCGCCCCATGAAGGACGTCGCTACAACAAGTGCAAGTACAACAACCTGAGCTATTTTCGATCGAATCGTCTCACGCATAAGTACCACCGCAATGCCAAGCCAAAATGAAAGAAAGAGTGTGATCGCCATCAACACCGGCAGATCAGGTGAGACTGGCTTTACCGGCTGACGCGCATAATCGATGATGAAGAGTTCGGATCCGCGGCTGCCTGCAGCCAGGCCGGCTTCCTCCACGTGCTGGGTCAGTCGAATATAGAGATCGCGATTGGCGTTGGCCTCCTGCCGCATTGTCGCGTACTTGAGAGCCGCTTCATTCAGCTTCAGGCCTGCACTTGTGGCACCGCCAAGGCTCTTGCGCATCAGCTGTTCGCGATCAATAGCTGCTTCCCATGCGCTTTTGATCCGCCCCACAAGCCTCTTATCCTCCGCCTTGATCTGCTGGTCCAGATCCTGCGTCTGGCTGCGAATCTCCACTACCCGCGGATAGTTTGGCCCGTGTTCGATGCGTAGTTGCGATTGTTCCTGCTCCAGATCCATGTGGCGCGCCCGCAACTGCTGCAAAAGCACTGATGTAGAACTATTTGTTGCCAGGAGCTTCGGGTCCGACGCTACTACCAGTTCCGGGTCGCCGGATGCAGCTGCGCGGTACTCCGATTCCAGCACGATCCGATCAGTCGTTGTGTTCGACAATTCCCTGCTCAGCGCGTCAACTGCCCCCAGGTCTGCGGTGTGTTCCACCTCCGTCGGTTGTCCATTGCCGAGCGTCACCGGGGTATTCAGAATTCCGTGTTGCTTTTGGAATGTTGCCAGTGCCAGATCATCCCGGTCTACGCGCGACTTCAGGTCGCTCAACTGCGAATCCAGCGACCTGGTGGCGTCGTTCGTCGCCTCGATTCGTTCATCGGAGTCATGTTCGTTATAAGCGTGAATAAGCGCATTCACCACCGCTGCCGAAAGTGCCGCGTCGCGCGAGCGAAACCTGATTTGCAGAACGAGAGTGCGCGGGATGGTCAGCACTGTGAGATTGCGCTGAAACCGGTCCAGGAGCCAGTCTTTTGCATCGGGGCTCGGCTGATTCGGGCTGAAATCCGGAAACCTTCGCGCGAAGGCGCCCCTGAATCCGGGAGCCTTGTAGAGTTGCAAACGGATAATCACATCCCAGGCAAGTTGATCACTGCGCACTACATTTGCCAGCGTTTCAAGCTGCACCTGTCCTGACGCGAAGGCACCCGACGGTGCGCCCTCAGTGCGATCAAGTGTCAGCAGCGAAACTTGCGCGCCCTGCAACGCCACTCGACCGGTTGCTTCGTATGCATTGGGGGCGACCAGGCAATAGAGCAGACAAGCACCCAGCAGCGATCCCACAGTCGACAGAAACAGACGGCGATTTAACCTGATCGCCAACCACAGATCGCCAAGCGACTGGGATGAACCTCGCTGCGCAGTCCAGCTTGACGCAGGATCGTACCCGTGCGCTGACTCTGTCTGGACTTCGATAGTCTCCGGCAAGGGCGGCTTCCTCGTTCCCGTTGCTTTCCGTAGGCCATCCTTCGCAAAACGAGACGAGCGGCCGCAGCGGATTGGTCACGTACCAGTGTTACCAATCCGAAGCAAGTTGTTAGTGCGCCGCATCACATAGGAAGAAGAGCAGTTATTGCCGGGAATCTTTAGCCTCGGTATCTCCAGGCTATGCGCCGGTCCGATACCACTCGACCGTCCGCCGTAACCCTTCCCTGAAGTCCACAATCGGGCCGTAACCCAGAAGCTTGCCTGCGAGCTTAATATCGGCCAGCGAGTCGCGGATATCTCCCGACCTTGGCGCATCGTACAGAGGCTGCCCGTTGTAGCCGGTAAATTCGCGAAGAATGTGAAATGTCTCGTTGAGCGTACACCTTGATCCGGTCGCCACATTCATCATTTGACCGGCAACCCTCTCCGCCGCCGCATCGGCCGCCAGCAGATTGGCATGAACGACGTTGTCGATATACGTAAAGTCGCGGCTTTGTTCACCGTCGCCGAAGATGGTGGGCTGCTCCCCAGCCAACATGTGCCGGCAAAAAATGGCAAGCACCCCTGAATAGTGCGAAGTCGGGTCCTGAAACGGCCCAAACACGTTAAAGTAGCGCAGGACAATGGTCTCCAAACCATAGACAAGTGCGAATGCGCGCATATATTGCTCGCCTGCAAGCTTGGCTACTGCGTACGGCGAAATCGGATTCGGCAACATTTCCTCCTCCTTCGGAAGCGTGGGCGTGTCGCCATATGCCGATGACGACCCCGCATACACAACGCGGCGAACGCCCTCTGCCCGCGCGGCGACCAGCAGGTTCAATGTCGCGGTTACGCAGTGCAGATTCGTGCTGACGGGGTCGGCAACGGAGCGCGGGACCGATGCCAAGGCAGCCTCATGGAAGACGGTATCGATCCCCCTGCAGGCTCGCGCGCATTGGTTCGGATCCGTCAGGTCCCCTTCCATGAATTCCATGGCTTCCAGTCCCGTAAGGTTGCTGCGCTTGCCGGTAATTAGGTTGTCGATGCCCCTCACGGCTTCTCCACGTTTCAGCAATGCCGCAGCAATCGAGCGTCCAATGAATCCCGCAGCCCCGGTAACAAGGTATTTCGCCAACCAAGCCTCCCAATCGTGTGCTCGTTTTCGCCGACAGTAAGAATACCTCCCGGCGCCTAAGGCTCGCGGTTCGCCTTCCCAACCCGGGTTCTACAATGAGATATATGAACCCAACAGCAATAACCACCCTCTCGGAACTGAAAAAGAAGATAGAGAACCGGCAGGCGCGGGTCGGCATTGTCGGAATGGGCTATGTCGGGCTACCACTCGCGTTGCTTTTTAGCAGCGAAGGCTTCGCCGTCACCGGGTTCGATATCGAGGAGAGAAAGGTCAGCACGCTTAACGCAGGCGGTTCCTATATCGTGCGGATCCTCCCCGACGCCATTCAGAAGGCGCAGAAATCCGGCTTTCGCGCAACATCAGACTATTCCGAAATCGAGCGCATGGATGCAATCATCATCTGCGTCCCTACGCCCCTCAATGAGTACCATGAGCCTGATTTGAGCTACGTTACCGGTACCGTTGAGTCAATTGCTCCTAACCTGCACGAAGGACAGCTCGTCGTCCTCGAGAGCACGACCTACCCCGGAACGACAGAAGAAATCGTAGTGCCGCTGATCGAAAAAGGAAATCGCCACAGGTTAAGAGTCGCCCGCGCTCTTGACGACTGTGGAATTCACGTTGCTTTCTCACCGGAACGCGAGGACCCGGGCAATGAGACCGTCGCGCGTCATGACATCCCCAAGGTCGTTGGTGGCTGCGGACCGGCTGCAGCCGAACTCGCAGCCGCGTATTACGGCGCCATCTTCCGGCGCGTTGTTCCGGTCAGCAGTCCCGCCGTTGCGGAGATGACCAAGCTGCTCGAAAACATTTATCGCTGCGTCAATATCGCCCTCGTGAACGAACTCAAGCAGCTTTGTATGCGCATGGGCATCGACATCCATGAGGTGATCGACGCCGCCAAAACCAAGCCCTTCGGTTTCCAGGCGTTCTATCCGGGACCGGGCCTCGGTGGCCACTGCATCCCCATCGACCCCTTCTATCTATCGTGGAAGGCACGGCAGTTTGACTTCCGGACTCGGTTTATCGAACTCGCGGGTGAAGTCAACATCAATATGCCCTACTTTGTGATCGACCAGCTCGCCGATGGCCTGAATAAGCATCGCAAGTCGATCAACGGTTCGAAGATTCTTGTTCTCGGCCTCGCGTACAAGCGCGACATTGACGACCTTCGCGAATCGCCTTCGCTTACCATTATCGAGTTGCTGCGCGAAAAAGGCGCGGTCGTTGCATACAACGATCCATACTTTCCCACCGTCGGCCAGGGACGTCATTACGCCCTGAATATGACAAACACCCCGCTTGAGAATCTTGACCAGTATGACGCTGTGATGATCGTGACGGATCATTCTTCGTACAATTACCGCGCGATCGTCGAGCAGGCACAGCTGGTTATCGACACGCGAAACGCCACCAAAGGCATCGACTCTCCGAAGATCGTCCGTTGCTGAGAGGCGACGGAGACGCAAAAGGAATTCGAACCGTGACTAAGCACGCCACATGTGCCACCAGAATTCCCTGTGCATGTACTTCGTTGATCCGCTAAACTCGGCAATCAGGCACTCAATCTCCCGCGAGGTCCAACAGCGTGAACGAATGGAAGCTGGTTCAGAAGGATCCCTCCGAAGCACTCGCTCGCTTACATTTCTTTTCCGTCAAAAAGAAACATGCCCAGGGCGAAATCGAAGCGCGCATCACCGTGAAAGAGTTTGCCACGGCAAAGACCAGCGACATGCAGTTCTATGCCACGGCCGATCTTGAGCTCAATCAGAAGACGCTGCGTTTCCAGCCGTGCGGATGGAGCGAAACGCTGGTAGGCGCTCTCGGCGAGTGCATGCGGAATCTTCGCAAATTCGATTACGAGACGTACGAGGATCCCTCTGCGCTACCGTCCGATTGCGGCCGGTGACTGCCTCGTTCAACATCTCGCATCCACGCACCGGAGCAGGACGGTAATGTTTACACCCAGAGCCATCGGATTTGTCCGCAGTCCCTATACCGACACAAAATCCATTCCCAAGGGGCTCGGCGCAAAACACGAAGCCGAAGGCGTGCTGGAAATTCTCCCCGAGTTCGAGCTGGGTCTAACGGATGTCGAAGGTTTTTCGCACCTCTTCGTCCTCTGGGCGTTCGATCGATCTGAAGGCTTCGATTTGATTGGCAGTCCTCCGTTTGATGAACGCCCCCACGGCGTTTTTGCCACGCGCTCTCCGCGCCGCCCCAATCCCATTGCATTGACGGTTGTAGAGTTGCTGAGTCGCGAAGGCCGACTCCTGCAGGTCCGCGGTGTCGACATGCTCGACGGAACGCCCATTCTCGACATCAAGCCGTACATGTCGAGTATTCCTGCGGAACATATCCGCCGAGGATGGCTCGCCGAGGCTGAAGCGCGCACCCGCAAATAGCCGCTTATCTTGAATCTCCAGCCGGCTTCAACACGGAGTCCTACAATGTGGCAGCCATTGCCAAGTTGTGATTCGCACTCGACAACTTCCCGCCCAGACCTCGACTCTAAGAACTTAACGGAAGAGAAATCTTCCTAAAAGGAGAGAGTTGTCTATGGCCTTCAAGAGAATCGGCGGCGAAACTCACGAATGGCAACAAGTACACTCGTGCATTAAGGGTTGTACAGGTCAAGGGAGGGAAACTCGGGCGGAGCTCGAGTGAACTACCTCATCTGCATGATCCGAGTTGTGATCCGGTCACCGAATCGGATCTTTCCAAAATTCGGAGAGCACGAGGGCGAGGTCTCGCAAGGGATCCCGCCCTTTTGCTTTGGCGTTCGAATCTCTGCACTGCCACGTAACCTGGTGTCCCGCCCCTTATGATCACAATGAAAATTGGTGGTGTCATCCTTATGTTCACAATAAAAGTTGGTGGTGTCATTCTGAGCGAACGGGGCTCCAAATGTCTTTCAGTTTGGGGGTGGTGAGCGAAGAATCTGCTTTTGGGGATCTCCCGGCTTGTGTCAATAGCTTCCGGCACACACCGCTGTCAGATATGGATCCATCCTCGCACCCCCCTCGCCCAGCCGATCAAGGGCCTAATCGTGTATTGTGAGTGAGTTCGGATATGAACATCCTCTCCGCCACGCTTGCTGAACCGCATAGCTTCTCGCCGTGGGAGAAGTTGCTTCTGGTGGCTTCGATGGTTGCTTCCGCCGCCTTGTTCTGCCGCCGCCTCGGCCCCATTCTCAAACGAATTCTCAAATCCAGGAAAGACCCGAACTTCAGCCTCGCGCCCGTAGGCAAGCGCGTTTGGGACTTCTTCTGGGAAGTGCTGTGCCAGGCTAAAGTGATCCGTGAACGGCCCCTGCCTGGACTTGCGCACGCCTTCGTCTTCTGGGGTTTCTGCGCCTTCGCTCTCGTCACAGTCAACCACATCGCCGTAGGCCTCGGTGTCGGCTTCCTCGATCCCCATGGCCTCGTGGGGGGCTTCTATTTCTATTTCGCCGCCGCCTTCGCCATCGCCTGCGCTGTCGGCATCTTTGGCCTTTTCGTTCGCAGATTCGTCGTACGGCCCCGTTGGCTCGGAGGCAAGGTCTCTTACGAATCAGGTGTGATCGCACTCCTGATCTTCCTACTCATGGTGACCTACCTTGCAGCGTTTGCAGTCTCGGATGCCAGCCCGTCCGCCCGCATCCTCTGGTGGACCCACACCCTGTCCCTGCTGATTTTCCTCCCCATCATCCCGCACACCAAGCACCTCCATCTCGTACTCAGCCCGGCCACCATCTTTCTCTCCCGCGGCGGCTTCAGCAAAATTCCGCCCCTCGTAGGGGATGAAGACTTCGGCCTCGTCGCAGGAACCGACCTCACCCAGCTAGTCAGCCTGCAGGCCTACTCCTGCGTCGAGTGCGGCCGATGCAGCGAACATTGCCCCGCCACCAACACCGGCAAAGAACTCAATCCCAAAGAAATCATCCTCGGCCTTCGCAGCTACTTGAACGAGTTCGGCCCTACCTCCCAGGAATCGCTGATTGGCAAATTCAATTCCATGACCGCCGATTTCCAGTGCACCACCTGCGGCTCCTGCGAATATCAGTGTCCAGTCGGCATCGAACATCTCCCCATCCTCATCGGCCTTCGACGCGGTGCCGTGAATACAGGCAAGTGGGAAGACGATCACGGCGCCAAGCTCTTCCTCGCACTCGAACGCGGATCGAACGCCCTAGGCATGGGTGCACTCGAGCGGGACAAGTTCATCCAGAAGCAGCAATTCCCCATCTTCGACGGCACGCAGGAGTACTGCCTCTGGCTTGGCTGCATGGGTGGATACGATCCCAAAGGCCGCGAAATCATTGCCGACTTCGCGCGCGTGATGAACTACCTCGGCACCAGCTACGGCGTCCTGCGCAAGGAGAAATGCACCGGCGACCCCGTACGCCGCCTGGGCAACGACCTCCTCTTCCAGCAACTCGCCGAATCCAATCTCGAAGCCCTCGCGCAAAACAAAGTCAAAAAGATCGTCTCCATCTGCCCCCACTGTGTCCGCACCATTCAAGAGGACTGGAAGGAATTCGGCACCCCACCCGAGATAGAACACCACAGCGAATTCCTAGCCAGCTTCGCCGACAAACTGCCGAATCAAACAGACGGTCGGGTGCCCCAGGTCCCTGTTTCGGGACCTGGGAATCAGAAGATCGTCTTCCACGACCCTTGCTATCTAGGCCGCTATCGCAATGTCTACGACGAACCCCGCGCCGTCGTCTCCCTCGCTGGAGAACTCGTAGAAGCGCCCCGCTCCCATCAACGCAGCTTTTGCTGCGGCGCCGGCGGTGGACTCGCCTTCCTCGGAGAAGAAACCGGCGATCGCGTCAGCCACACCCGCGCCAAAGAACTCGTCGCCACCGGCGCATCCATCATCGGCACCGCATGCCCCTTCTGCAACACGATGTTCAGAGATGCCTTGTCCGCAACCGGCAAAGCTGGGCCGCAACTTCTCGACATCGCCCAACTCACCGCCCGAGGCCTACCGAGCGCAAACGCAGCCATTGGCGTAACCACTCCCGGAGGGAGTTCGCGGGAATAGCCAGGATGAAATCCTGGGCGTCCCAATCCACAACTTAACTGCCGTCCCGTAGGGCCGGCCCGAACTTCACGTGAGAACCGCATGAAAATCATCGTCGCCATCAAACAAGTCCCCGAACGTGATGCTCAAGTCCGCATCAACAGCGCCGGCAAATGGATCGAAGAAGCCGATCTCCAATTCGCCATGAACGAATCCGACGCCTACGCCCTCGAAGAGGCGCTGCAGCTAAAAGAGAAACACGGCGGCGAAGTCATCGTTCTAACCGCTGGCCCCGAGCGCGTTGGAACCACCATTCGAGAAGCCCTCGCCAAGGGCGCCGACCGCGCCATTCACATCGAAGCGGATGACCTGACCCAGCGCGACGCTCTCGGCGTTGCGCAGTTACTGGCCTCCGCCGCCAAACAAGAGAGTCCCGATCTCGTTCTCACCGGCCTGCAATCCGACGACCTAGGCTATGGCCAGACCGGCGTCATCATGGCGGAACTCATGGGCGTCCCCCACGCTTCCCTCATCCTTCACGTCGACAAAACCGACACCGGCCTCACGGTAAAGCGCGAACTTGAAGAGGGCTGGTTCCAGAACATCGAGCTTCCCCTCCCCGCCGTCCTGATGATCCAATCCGGCGGCACAAAACTTCGTTACGCCACGCTCATGGGAATCAAGAAAGCGAAGACCAAGGAGTTTCGCAAGGTCAGCGCTTCCGAACTTGGTGCAGCCGGCGCGTCCACCGCTGTACTCGAAAAAATCACCCTCCCGCAAAAACAAAAATCCACCCAGATCATCCCCGGCTCCGCAAAAGAAGCTGCGGCAACCCTGGTTGAAAAACTCAAGTTCGAGGTGCGCGTCCTATGAGCGGCGTTTACGTAGTTCTTGAAGATCGCGGCGGCCGCATCAGCCGTATCAGTTGGGAATCAGTCGTGGCTGCGACGATGCTGGCCGCACAGTCAGGCGCAAAGGCAACCGCCATCGTCATCGGCGCACAAACTGAAGCCCTCGCAACCGAGGCCGCCACCAAGGGTGTCGCCAAAGTCGTGTGCATCGAGCATCCCCTTCTCGCGCAATACACGTCCGATGGATTCACAACTGCGCTCGAGCAGTTCATCCGCGCCGAGTCTCCCGACTATCTTGTCTTCCCGCATTCCTACCAGGTCCGCGACTTCGTTCCCGCCCTTGCCGCCCGTCTCGGACGCGTCCTCATCGGCGACGTAACGGCAATCGGCGAAGGCCCCATCTTCACCCGCCAGCTCATGCAGGGCCGTCTTAGCGGCAGCTACAAATCCGCAGGCGTTGGTCCCTCCTTCATCTCCGTACAGTCGGGCGCGTTCCGTGCCGACGGCGCTGAAACCGGCGCCGCCGAGATCACCACCTTCGCTCCAACCATCGATGCCGCGCAGATTCGCACCAAGCCCGGAGAGCCCTTCCGCGGGACCGCGCAAACCGTTGACCTCGGCTCAGCGCCATTGATCGTTGCCGTAGGCCGCGGCATCAAGGAAGCGGATAACCTTCCGCTCGTGCAGGATCTCGCAGCCGCATTAGGCGCAGAACTCGCTGCGTCCCGCCCCATCTGCGACAACGGCTGGCTTCCCATTGAACGACAGGTCGGCAGTTCCGGCCAGACTGTTGCGCCCAAGCTCTATCTCGCCGTCGGCATCTCCGGCGCCATTCAGCATCTCGTCGGCATGAAGGGTTCGCAATGCATCGTCGCCATCAACAAAGACGCCGAAGCTCCCATCTTCGAAGTAGCCGACTACGGCATAGTCGGAGATCTCTTCGAAGTTGTCCCCGCCCTCACCGACGCGATCAAATCCGCTCGCCAATAGCCTTCCTATTCCATGAACTTGGGTGCCCCAGGTCTCGATTTTGACCCCTGGGAAACCACAGAACTTCGCATCCGGAGGCCACTGCTGCCGAGTGGATTTTTCCTCAAGAAGAATCCACCTTCCTCCCAAGCCAGGAACGGCTACACCAACTGCGGAACCGCGCTCGCGTTTGCGCCCTGATAGTCCCAGGCATTATGTTTCCCTATTCACCGCCCAAGCTCGCCTGAACGAGGCCAATCGCCCATGATCATTCCCGCAACCTATCAATTTGCACTTTTCCTGATGATTCTCAGCATGCTCTGCTGGGGTTCCTGGGCCAACACGCTCAAGCTCTGCCCCGGCTACCGATTTCAGCTCTTCTATTGGGACTACGCCATCGGCCTGATGCTCGCCACCATCGTCTGGGGGCTGACCGCGGGCAGCCTTGGCCACGCGGGCCCATCCTTCCTCGATGCAGTTGCCCATACTTCTTCCAACGCCATCTTGTTGTCTCTGTGCGGCGGCATAGTCTTCAACGTAGCCAACCTGCTGCTGGTTGCCGCTATTGAAGTCGCCGGGCTGGCCGTCGCCTTCCCTGTAGGGATCGGGCTGGCCCTCGTCATAGGAGCGGTCTCAAGCTATCTCATCGCGCCCGCGGCCAATCCCCTCCTGCTCTTTGGCGGAGTTGCCCTTGTGACCGTCGCCATCGTGCTCGACGCCGCAGCCTATCGCAAACGCGAATCAACCGCGAAAGCCACCACCACACGCGGCATCGTTCTTTCGCTGGTCGCCGGTGTGCTCATGGGCGGCTGGTACCCCATCGCGACCCACGATTTGGGCAGAGGCACTGCTCCCGGCCCCTACGCCATTGCATTCTTCTTCGCTATCGGCGTCGTGCTCTCCACCATTCCCGCCAACCTGCTGTTGATGGCGAAACCCCTCGATGGTAAGCCTCCTGTCGACGGCTCAGGCTATTGGCGTGCTCCGTTCGGCTGGCACCTCGCGGGCGTCTTTGGCGGAGCCATCTGGTGCGTCGGCGCAGTCGCCAACTTCATCGCATCGGTCGCACACCTCGACAAGCCCATCGGCCCCGCTGTCTCCTACTCCATCGGCCAGGGAGCCACAATGATCTCCGCCTGCTGGGGCGTCTTCATCTGGCGCGAATTTGCCGGCGCACCGCGCGCCGCACACCTGCTGCTCGTCCTCATGTTCGTCTTTTTCATCATGGGCCTTGGCGCCATTGCCATGGCTCCCCTCTATTGAGGTCTTTATGCCAGAGAATCGCAAACCGATTGTCGTCGTCGGCAGCGTCACCATGGATATGGTCACCTGCACTCCGCAAATCCCTCGCATAGGCCAGACCATCATCGGCACCAGTTTTACCACCACACCCGGTGGCAAGGGCGCCAATCAAGCCGTCGCCGCCGCTCGCCTTGGCTATCCCGTGCAGTTCATCGGCATGGTCGGCGACGACGTGTATGGGCCGCAACTGCTCCAGAACCTCGCCGACGCGGGAGTCGATACATCCGCTATGGAAACCGCGCCTGGCTCATCGGGACTGGCTCCGATATTCCTCGCCGCCAACGGCCAGAACGCTATCGTCGTAGTTCCGGGAGCCAACGGCCAGGTAAACACCACATACGTCGACAAACACATTAACGTTATTCGCAACGCCGGCATGGTCCTCTGCCAGCTCGAACTCCCCAGGGCGACCATCGATCACACACTGGCCCTTTGCGCCGAACTCAAAATTCCAGTCATGCTCGACCCAGCTCCCGCAGCCGCTCTCAGCGATCCTGCCTGGAAACAACTCGCGTGGTTCACTCCAAACGAAACCGAAGCCGCCTTCTACCTCAACGACGAATCCGATCCCGAAGTCGCTGCGCAGGAATTGCTCGCACGCGGCCTCCGCGGCGTCGTCCTCAAGCGCGGCGCCGAAGGCGCATACGTTGCTATCGCAGGCGGCACAGCAGGCTGGATCAAGCCCTTTGCCGTTGACGCCATCGATACCGTCGCTGCAGGCGATTGCTTCAACGGCGCTTTCGCCGTCACACTGCTCGAAGGCAAAGATCCGCTGGCTGCCGCGCGATTCGCCTGCGCCGCATCCGCCATCTCCGTAACACGACGCGGTGCGCAGGCCTCCATGCCCACGCGTTCAGACCTCAACACGTTCCTGGCCGACCGTGGCGAGCACCTCTAGTATCCTGTCGCTGGGATTTCACAATATAAGTGGCAGTGTCATTCTGAGTGAACGGTTCCCCAGACGTGGTTCAGTTTGGGGGTGGTGAGTGAAGAATCTGCTTCTGCACTTCCAGATTTGTGCCACTGATTTCTGGACCAACCTATCAGGTACATCCGCACCCCTCACCAAACCGCCTGGAGATGAGCCGAATGATCCACAAGTTCTATCTTCCACTCATGCTCGGAACCCTGGCAGCGACCGCCGCCGCACAAGACACTCTCTATCAACCACGCGGTCAGCAAATCCCACCACCCGCGTGCATGAATCTCCATAACGCATGGGAAGGTCCGCAAACCACGTGCCCCCCGTTCTCACATGAACGCTGGCTCGCCGATCTGCGGCACTGGCGCACCGAACGCCGCATTCGCATTGCGTACGATCCTTCCGGCTACGAATTGCCTGCCCTCAAGTGGACGCAGTCCAGCTTCATACAGCCCCAGATGATGGTCCACGATCGCTACTTCTACGATCCGGCTGCCGGGCGCTACACGGTCGATCGCTATCTCGACGATCTCGAAAAACGTTACGGCGGCATCGACGCGGTTCTCATCTGGTCGACCTACCCGAACATGGGGATCGACGATCGCAACCAGCTCGAAATGGTCGAGTCCATGCCGGGAGGCGTGGAAGGCGTTCGAAAAATGGTCGCTGATTTTCATCGCCGCGGCGTGCGCGTCCTCTTCCCCATGATGATGTGGGATGAAGGCACACACCAGCCCATGCAACCGTGGCCGCAGGCCATTGCGGAGTTGATGAAACAGGTCGATGCCGACGGCATCAACGGAGATACACAGGATGGTGTGCCGCTTGGCTTCTCGCTCGCTGCCGATGCATCCGGCCATCCTCTCGCATTTGAACCTGAAGGCGGACCCAGCGACGAAGCACTGGCGTGGAACTTAATGACCTGGGGTCAGTATTCGTTTCCTCTCATCCCCATGGTCGACCGCTACAAGTGGATCGAGACGCGCCACATGGTCAACATCAGCGATCGCTGGGAAGTCGACAAAACCAGCGACCTGCAGTTCGCCTTCTTCAACGGCATCGGCTGGGAAAGCTGGGAAAATATCTGGGGCATCTGGAACGGTATCAATCCGCGCGATGCCGAAGCCACGCGCCGCGTTGCCGCCATCGAGCGCGCCGTCACTCCCTTCCTCGTCAGCTCCGACTGGGAGCCGCTCTACTCCATGCACAATTTCGGCGTCTATGCCAGTCGCTGGCCGCTCGAAGATCAAACCGTCTGGACCATCGTGAATCGAAATCCCTACGACATCGCCGGTCGCCAGATGGACGTGAAGTCTACACCCGGTATGCGCTACTTCGACCTCTACCATGGCGTGGAACTTAAACCCGAAACAGACGCGCTCAACTCCGTCCTTAACTTCAACATCGAAGCCAACGGCTACGGCGCGATCCTTGCGACACCTGGCGAACCATCCGAAGCCATCAAGACGCTGATGCAGCACATGTCTGCAATAACGGCCAATCCCCTTGCCTCCTTTCCGCACCAGCCGACCGTCCTGCAGCAGCGTCTCGTTGACATCGCCCCCACCAAGCCCGCCACTGAAGCTCCCGAAGGAATGGTAAGAATCCCCGGCGCCTCTTTCGTTTTCCGCGTGCGCGGCACTGAGATTGAAGGCGGCTCCATGAACGGCGTGGACGTGCAGTACCCGTGGGAAGATTCCCCGCGTCGCTTCCACGAACACACAATGACCATCAAACCCTTTTTCATCGACAAACTCTCCGTCACTAATGCGCAGTTCAAACAGTTCCTCGATGCCACTCACTATGCTCCGCGTGATCCCGGCAACTTCCTCCGCGATTGGAAGAACGGCGCATGTCCACAAGGCTGGGATAATCGGCCGGTCACATGGGTCTCGCTCGAAGATGCCAGAGCCTACGCCGCATGGGCCGGCAAGCGCCTGCCTCACGAGTGGGAGTGGCAGCTAGCCGCGCAAGGCACCGATGCCCGCGCCTATCCCTGGGGCAATGACTGGAATCCCGCCAACGTTCCCGCGCCAGACACCGGCCGCACCATGCGCGGACCCGAACCTGTCGGCGCACATCCGCAAGGCGCCAGCCCCGACGGCGTGCAAGACCTTGTAGGAAACGTCTGGCAGTGGACCGACGAGTTCGAGGATGATCACACTCGAGCTGCGATCGTGCGCGGCGGCAGCTACTATCAGCCGCAGGGTTCCATCTGGTACTTTCCGCAAGCCTATCGCAACGACGAACACAGCAAGGTTCTGCTGATGGCGCCCTCCTACGACCGCTCCGGCGGCGTAGGATTCCGCTGCGTCCGCGACGCCCAATGAAGCGTCAAGGAACCAGAGCTTTTGAGACATGGCAAACCACAACCGTAAACCGCTATGAATAAAGGCACGGCCTTCACAACTCGCCGAAAGCCAGTATGCGCGCAAGTTATGTGCGTAAGCTTTGTAACAGGGCATGACTTCAGTCAAGATTATTCACTTGACGCGTGTTAATAATTTCGGTATTATTTGGTTGTTGGAACATTAGTCTTCTTCTTTCTTAGATTTGCGGTCTGATGCTCCCATAGGTGGTGGTCGATGTTCCTGCAAATCCTCTTTGACTCTCCTGAGCAGGGTTCTTAAAGGAACATGCTCCAGTGGTCTACCAGTTCTACGCTTCGACTTCCGAGGTTTAGTAGCCATGACGCTCCCTGAATTGACGCAAAGATTTTCGACGGATGAGGCGTGCAGAGAGATTCTCACGCGGCTGCGTTGGCCCAATGGCGTTTCGTGCCCACGATGCAAGAACGAAGGTGTTTGGTGGGTAGACTCTCGCAAGCAATTTACATGCAGCGAGTGTTCCTATCAGTTCTCTGTTCTTAGTGGAACGATCTTCAATGACTCGCACTTGGCATTGCCGATGTGGTTTCTTGCCGTGCTGTTGATCTGCGAAGCCAAGAAAGGCATGAGCGCATCTCAACTCAAGCGGACGCTCTGGGGACAGCACAAGGGCAGTTACAAGACGGCATGGTACCTCTGCCACAGAATCCGCGCGGCTATGGCGACAGCGGAAAAGCCCATGCTCTACGGCACGGTTGAAGTAGACGAAACATTCATCGGCGGAGTCCAGCACGGCCATCAGGATAAAGCTGGACACGGCAAGAGCACAAAGCAGATAGTGGTCGGACTTCGTCAACGGGGTGGCGACGTTCGTTTCTTCCATGCCGACGATGTTAAGAGCGGGACACTGGCTCAATACATCAAAGACAACGTGAGTGAAGATGTTGACATGATCGTTACTGATGAGTACCAGTCCTACCCGACCGCGATGAAAAAGATTGGACTCACAGAGCGTCACAAAACCATCAGACACAAGGCAAAGGTTTACGTTGACGGCGATATCTACACCAACACCGTTGAGAGCGCATTCAGTTTGCTGAAGCGTGGGATTATTGGTTCGTGGCATCGGCTCTCTGCGAAACATCTTGAAGCCTACCTTCAGGAGATGGAGTTCCGGTTCAATCGTCGTCACTCCAAAACGATCTTCATCGATACGTTGCGGCATATGGTTACTGCTAATCCTTTGACGTTTGAGAATCTGACAGCGGATTCTTTAGAAGCTCTTTGATTTCGTCTAACGCATCACGCGGCACATAGGGTTTCCCGCCTTCGTTCCACGCTTTATCTACCAACTGAAAGTGTTCAAATGCGGGAAACCCTTGGTCCCATCCGTCCTTTGTAAGTCGCCACAAAAATGAATTCTCTCCCACATCACTAGCCGACTGAGCCATTAATTTCGCAGCGAAGACGTTGTAGATCGTTTCAGGAAGAGTCTTTATGATGCTTTGCCTAAAATACGACATAAGACTCATCGCTGCCGGGCCACCGTTGCCTATGGCCCAATATCCAGGTTCGTCTCTCACTTCCACGACACCTGGATTGGATACGGTAAAGATGTGCGGGGCCCCATCTTCATCTATTCCGCAAACGAGAAATGTAACCTTCAGCCTCATTTCATCGATACGCATACACATACGGTCAAATTCATCCGCGCCAAACTGTTTTCTGCCGTGTTCTCTAAATTCTTTAATTGTCTTAAAGTCCCATCGACTTAGGACCTTGGCCCGACAAATATCAGAGAGAAACTCTTGATATCCGCTCTCCATGGCCTGAGTCACCTCTTCAAGACTGAAACGCTCCTCTTCGTCCTCGCGAGACGGTAGAATCTCTGCGAGTTTTTTTGAGGCGCGACGAACAATCGGCATAACTGGGGCAATATCCTCGCCTGCAAATAGGCATAGCCATCCCGGAGCGACCCACGCACTTTTGGTGGTCGCATCTTCATTGGAGTATTCCGTGCTTGATGCTTTTCGATCCACTGCCACAATGATTTCGTTTTCCGTTGAAATCGCCGCAATGCAAACAGTCATGCTCCCTCCCCATTCCCGTGATACTGAGTTCTCTTCCCCAGTATCCTCGAATTGAGAACATGCTTCAAGTGAATAATCTTGACTTCAGTCATGCCAACCGCAGTCCCACCACTCAGAGCGTGTCATCCTGAGCGGAGCAGCTTGGGGCCCCGCGAAGTGGGGTAAGCGACGCGAAGGATCTGCTTTTGCCTCCTGTCAGGGCATGACTTCAGTCATGGCGCAAACATAATGGAGATGTCGATGGGTTTTAACCCCCGAGGAATTTCAACCAACAAGATTCAAGACCAATACCGGAAAAACTACCCATGAGCGAAACAATAAAACTGAAGTCCGCCGACGGTCACGAACTGGCCGCCTACGTCGCACGTCCCGCCGGCGAACCCATCGCCGGCCTCGTCGTAATCCAGGAAATCTTCGGCGTCAACCGCCATATCCGCTCCGTCGCAGACAGCTACGCGAAAGACGGCTTTCTCACCGTAGCCCCAGCCCTCTTCGATCGTGTAGAACGCGGCGTCGAGCTCTCTTACGATGGGCACGACTCGCAGAAAGGCGTGGCCATACTGCAGAAGCTCGACAACACAAAGGCACTGGAAGACGTCGATGCAGCGCTCCAATACGTCCGTCAACAAACCGGCAAAAAGTCAGGAGTAATCGGCTACTGCCTCGGCGGCCTTCTCGCCTGGCTAAGCGCAACGCGGCCCCATCCCGATGCAGCCGTGGGCTACTACGCAGGGCGCATCGGCAACTTCGCCAGGGAGAATCCTCGAGCTCCCGTTCAACTCCACTTCGGCAAGCTCGACACCCACATCCCCGCCGAACAAGTGGACCAGGTCCGCGACGCTCATCCCGAAGTTGAGATTCACTGGTATGAAAACGCGGGCCACGGCTTTAGCTGCGACATGCGCGCCAGTTACAACCCCGAAGCCTCAGCGCAAGCCCGCACCCGCGCCCTCGCTTTCCTGAAGAAGCACCTAACCTAAAAGGCTCAACCCGCCACGATGATGGGTGCCCCATCCATGACGAAGTCGTGGGTAGGAAAGCACGAAGCCCATGCCCATTCAAGCCACCACATTCTCCAGTGTCCCGATCGGCTCGATCGTGATGCGAATTAGGTCTCCGCTTGCCAGCGTAAACGTACTGGGCGGCACAATCCCTGTCCCTGTCATCAGGAACACGCCAGCCGGAAAGCTATTGTCGCGCCATAGGTACTCGACCAGCGATTGCGGATCGCGCTTCAACTCCGTCAACGCCACTGATCCCGCAAATTCCACACAATCGTTGCGCAATATCTCCAACTCGATCTCGGTCGAATGCGCCAGCGGACTCGCAGACACAAGAATTCCCGGCCCCAGCGCACAGCTCCCGTTGTAAACCTTAGCCTGCGGCAGATACAGCGGATTCTCGCCCTCGATATCGCGCGAGCTCATGTCGTTGCCAATCGTGTATCCGACTATCCGACCCGCCGGACTCACCACCAGCGTCAGCTCCGGCTCCGGAACCGACCAGTGCGCATCGCCGCGAATTCGAACCTTGCCGCCGCTTCCCACTGTCCGGCTCGCAGTTGATTTAAAGAACAGCTCCGGGCGTTCCGCCGAATAAACACGGTCATAAAAGTTCCCACCACCCGCGTCCTTCGACTCCTCCATACGCGCACCACGGCTGCGATAGTACGTAACGCCCGCAGCCCAAACCTCCTGCTGACAAATTGGCGCCAGCAGCCCGGCATCGTGAAATCCCTCCGAAGGTTTCGCTGTCGATACGACCACATTCAGAAACTCCGGCAAGTCTTCTCGCGCCAGCAGCGCATCCCACGAGTGAGAAGGCAAGGGAAAATACTGCTCGAGTTTTTCGGCAAAAATGCCCTTCGTCGTGCGATAGAGTCTCACTCGGCCTCCCTGGCTTCGCCTTCATCCTACACGGCCCCTGAGAAATCCCTCGATCACGAGGAATCTGGGTGCCCCATTCAAGCGCGGTCTCTTCGCGCATGGGTGGGACGGCACAAACCCCCAGTAACTACCCCCGCCACCCATCGAACTTCCCCACCCTGATCGCCCCCGCCAGCGCCTCGATATCCGGCGCGAGCACGCGATCCAGCTCCAACCGCGGCACAACCGTGCGCACCGCATCGTGCGCCTCTTCGATGCGTGCACTCGACTTCAGCGGCCGGCGAAACTCCAGCGCCTGTGCCGCACACATCAATTCAATTGCGAGGATGCGCTCAGCATGCTCCACGATCTGTCGCAGCTTGATCGCTCCCGTCATTCCCATCGACACATGATCTTCCTTGCCGCCGTCTGTCGGAATACTCCCCGTTGACGATGGATGCGACAGCACCTGGCACTCATTGATCAATGCAGCCGCAACAATCTGGGCAATCATGAAACCCGACGAAAGCCCCGGATCGGTAGAGAGAAACGCCGGCAACCCCTCGTTGATATCGGGATTCAGCAGCCTGTCGACGCGCCGCTCCGTGATCCCTGCCAGATCGGTCATTGCCAGCGCAGCATAGTCAAACGCGTATGACAGCGGTGCTCCATGAAAATTCCCCCCGGAAATCACCGCGCCTCCCGAGCCCGCTTCGCCCGGAAACACCAGCGGATTATCCGTTGCCGAACCCGCCTCAGTCTCAAGCACGCCAGCAACATGCTCTAAAACTCCGCGCACTGCTCCATGCACCTGCGGCATGCAACGCAGGCAATAGGCGTCCTGCACCCGCAAATCATGCTCTCGATGCGACTCGCGAATCTCCGATCCCTCCATCAGCCGCAACAAATTCGCCGCCGATGCAATCTGTCCCGCATGCGGCCTCGCCCGATGAATCCGCGCATCAAATGCCGCCGGCGTCCCCTTCAACGCTTCAAGCGACATCGCTCCGGAAAGATCACAAAGCTCCACGACTCGTAGCGCCCGCGATGTTGCCAGAGCACCCACCGCCGTCATGGCCTGCGTTCCGTTCAACAGCGCAAGGCCCTCCTTCGCCGAAAGTCGAAGCGGCTTCAATCCAGCCCGGCGCAGGGCCTCTCCGCCGCCGATTCGCTCTCCGCGATAAAACGCCTCACCTTCCCCCACAACCACGAGCGCCAGGTGTGCCAGAGGAGCCAGATCGCCGCTCGCACCCACCGAACCCTTTTCGGGGATCACCGGATGCACTCCGGCATTCAGCAAGCCGACCAGCAACTCCAGCAACTCAGCGCGCACCCCACTGAATCCCTTCGCGAGCACGTTGGCGCGCAGCGCGAGCATCGCCCGGGCCTCCGCATCAGCCAGCGGCTCCCCGACCCCGCCCGCATGGCTCCGCACGAGGTTAATCTGCAGTTCAGCAAGTTTGTCCGAAGGAATGCGTACATCCGCCAGCTTGCCAAACCCCGTATTCACGCCATACACCGTTTCCCCGGCAGCAAGGATGCTCTCGATCAGGTTGCGGCTCTCCGCCACTCGCCCCAAGGCCGCTGCGGCTACTTCCACTCGGCATCCACTTAATGCAACGGCTTCAATCTCAGCGAGCGTCAGCGCCTGCCCATTCAGAATTAACGTATCCATAGCTGCGATCTTAGGCGGATGTGCCGGAGGCAGAAAGACCAATTCACCCCACTTATTCCCCCGTACTGAATGTTTCAACTATGATCATGGATTATGACAATGGATTCCACGGCTTTACTCGATCTTCCCGGGCGAAAACTTCTCCATGAGCTCCAGGAAAACTCGCGCCTCAGCATCGCTGAGCTTGGCCGCCGCATCGGTCTTTCTCCCACTGCGACCGCGGAGCGCCTCAAGCAGATGGAGGAGACCGGCATACTCCGCGGCTACACTCTCGCGATCGACCGCGAAGCCCTCGGCCTCGAAGTACTCGCCTTCATCCGCATGAGTTGTGGGGGGCAGAATTACTACCGGCTGCTCGAATACATCCAAACCCTGGAAGAGGTCCGCGAGTGCCACCACCTCACCGGCGGTGATGACTTCCTGCTCAAAGTTACAACCACCAATCTCGCCGATCTTGAAGCCTTGATTGAAGCCCTGCTTCCGTATGGCAATCCTGTAACGAGTCTCGTTCTCTCTTCGCCCGTCGAGCACAGAAAATACGCAGTTTTAGGCAAGCTCACCACCGTAAGCAAAAAACGCACGCGCCGCCGCTAGGCGGTTGCGCGTACCCTTTTCTGGAAAGAGGCCGGGGCTCTCTGGGCTCGATATTTCACCGGATTCTAAAGGCCTTCCGAAGCCGATGCAGGCTTGGCCAATCCCAAAATCTTGCGATTCTTTTCCTCATCGGTTCCCGACCCGGCGAAATCGTCGAAGGCCTTGTCCGTTACCCGGATGATCCACTCCTTGATCAACGCAGAGCCTTCTGCCGCACCGGCCTTGGGATGCTTGATGCAGCACTCCCACTCAAGCACCGCCCAGCCGGGATAGTCGTACTGGGCCATCTTGCTGAAAATTGCTTTGAAATCAATCTGCCCGTCGCCCAGTGACCGGAATCTTCCCGCGCGATCAATCCAATCCTGGTAGCCGCCGTAAACGCCCGACCGTCCATTCGGTCTGAACTCCGCATCCTTCACATGAAACGCACGCACCCGATCGTGATAAAAGTCCAGGAACTCGAGGTAATCCAGTTGCTGCAGAATCATGTGGCTCGGGTCGTAGAGGATATTCGCACGCTTGTGCCCGTTCACAGCTTTCAGAAATCGTTCGAACGTCACGCCGTCGTGAAGGTCTTCGCCTGGATGCAACTCATAGCAGACATCCACACCCGCTTCATCAAACAAATTCAGGATCGGAGTCCACCGGCGCCCCAACTCCTCAAACGCCTCCTCGATCAAGCCCGCCGGACGCTGTGGCCATGGATAAAAATATGGCCACGCCAACGCTCCTGAGAATGTTGCATGCGCAGTCAATCCGAGTCTGCTGCTTGCCACCGCAGCCCACTCCAGTTGCTGCACGGCCCATTCCTGTTGCTCCTTCGGCCTGCCAGCCAGTTCTGAGGGTGCGAAACCATCGAGCAGCACATCGTAAGCCGGATTGGAGGCGACCAGTTGTCCCTGCAAATGCGTCGAGAGCTCGGTAAGCTTTAAACCGGCCGAGTCGAGAATCCCAAGAATCTCCTCACAATAGTCGCGGCTCTCCGCTGCAATCTTCAAATCAAAGAGACGCCGATCCCAGGAAGGAATCTGTACCCCCACGAATCCCAGTTGCGTGGCCCAGTGCGCCATTCCTTCGAGAGAGTTAAATGGCGCCTGGTTATCCGCAAATTGCGCCAGAAATATCCCAGGTCCTTTGATCGTCTTCATCGCGTGCTCCCAAAATCAATTCTCCCCAAATCAAATCTATGGGGTCAAAACTCAACCCAGCTCTCGCTCTTGCTGCTCTCGATAGCCCGATCGATAAATTGCATCCCGCGCACGCCGGCTTCAACCCCCGGCAGCGTCGGCGGAATCACACTCGTTCGACTCTGTTGCCATGCAATCAGCACATCGGCAAATTCGCGATAGAGCACCGCAAACGCCTCAAGATAACCTTCCGGATGTCCTCCAGGCAGTCTCGTCACCGCACGGGCATCCGCGCTCAGATACCCGCCCCCTGAGTGCCGAATCTCCTCCGGCCCATCCAACCACTTCACGTGCAGCCGATTCGGATCTTCCTGCCTCCAGTCGAGCGAACCCTTCTCGCCGTAAACGCGGAGTCGCAGTCCGTTTCCCTCGCCCGCCGCAATCTGCGATGCCACCAATAAACCTTGCGCATCATTGTCGAATCGCAGCAACGACGTGCAATCGTCATCGAGTTTGCGCCCCGCCACCACTGAAAGCAGAGATGCATTCAATCCCACAACCTTCAATCCAGTCACATACTCCGTCAGGTGAAACGCATGCACGCCGATGTCGCCTATGCATCCGCCCAGTCCGCTCTGCGCAGGATCGGAACGCCACGCTGCCTGCTTCTGTCCCGTCGTCTCAATTGGCTTCGACAGCCACCCTTGCAGATATTCAACAACGATCTTGCGAATTTTCCCCAGTTGCCCAGTCGCACACATCGACCGCGCTTCCCGAACCAGCGCATAGCCCGCATACGTGTGCGTCAGCCCATAGGGCAGCCCGCTCTTCGCAACGGCCTTCTCCAGTTCCACGACCTCTGCATATGTCGCGGTGGCCGGCTTGTCGCTCATCACTGGGAACCCTGCGGCCAGCGATGCCAGCGCAACCGGCAAATGCAGATGGTTCGGCGTAACGATGGCCACAAAATCGATCGCATCAGGCCTTTTGCGCTCTGCATCCAGCATCGATTTGAAATCCGCGTAGGTACGATCGGGATCGATCTTGTATGTTTCGCCCGCTTGGCGCGACCGGTCAGCCGATTGAGAAAACGCGCCCGCAACCAGTTCGATTTTGCCATCGAGTTCTGCCGCGATGCGATGGACCGGCCCGATAAAGGCGCCGGGACCGCCACCCACCATGCCCATGCGCAGTTTTCGCTGCCTGGCCATTTCAATCCCTCGCGTTCTGGATCATATTGTTTTCAATATCCTGTGCCCACCAGCAGCACCCATGAAGACACGATCGCTTCTCTATTCTGTATATCCGACAAACCGGCCGCCAGAAAACGAATCCCGACGAATTCACCTTTCCATCGTGACTATGGTCACGGGTATGAAATCCCGATAAGTTTGGACTCTCAACTGCTAGCCAACTCCGCCCTCTTCAGTCCAGGAGCCAGCGTTCTTAACAGCACCAGCGCGATCAGGTAAGCCGAACCCGAGTACATAAAAAGTGCCGCATAACTCCCGGTCAGCTGCAAAACGTGCCCCGCTACTTGCGCGAAGATGGCCCCACCCAGCGCGCCCCCCACCTGCCCAAAGCTCACCACTGTGCCGACGTACTCAGCCGGAAACATATCTGACGCGGTCGTAAAGATATTCGCCGACCAGCCCTGGTGTGCGCTGGTTGCCATGCACAACAGAGCAACGGCAGTCCAAATCGAGTGCAGTCCGCCTGCAAATGCGATCGGAACGACGAGACAAGCGCATGTCAGCATCGCCCCAAGACGCGCTGCTTTCAATGACATTCCGAGCCGCACATATCCCTTCGGCAGCCAGCCCCCAAACACGCTTCCGATGGTGGAGCAGACATACACCACGATCAGCGGCAACCCGATGTGTGATAGATCAAGCTTGAATTCCTTGCTGAAGTATCCCGGTAGCCAGAAGAGGTAAAACCACCACACCGGATCGGTCAGAAATTTGCCCAGAATGAAGCCCCAGGCCTGGCGGTATTTCAAAAGCTGCCACCACGGCATCGCCGGAGAAGCGCGACCCGTGACCACTTCACTCGCCGTCGATTTCAGCAGTTCCTGCGGCGTGCGATAGCGGATCGACCACCAGACAATCCACGTCGCGCTGAATACACCGGTAACCAGGAACGCTGCACGCCAACCAAAATGCAGAGCCACCCAAGGCACAATGAAGGGTGCCAGAATGGCCCCTACCCCCGCTCCGGAGTTGAAAATGCCCGTCGCCAGCGCACGCTCTTTCGGTGGAAACCACTCTGCCGTCGCTTTGATCGCCGCCGGAAAATTCCCGCTCTCACCCAGGCCCAGGAAAAATCGCGCCACTCCGAACCCGAAAACCGACATCACCAGCGCGTGCCCCATCGCGGATAGACTCCACACAGCAGTCACAATTGGATATCCGCGCCTGCAACCCAGCCTGTCCACCAGTCGCCCGGCGAAAATCACACCCAGCGCATACGCGATCTGGAAACACCACACGATGTTTCCATATTGAATCTCGTTCATGCCAATGGAGCGCTCCACCGTCGGCCATCCGTGAAAGAACGGCTGCAGATGGAGTGTTGAGCCCGAGAGAACAGGCTTAAGGATCGACAGCACTTGCCGATCCATGTAATTGATGGTCGTGGCCACAAACAACATGGCGCAGACAGTCCATCGTCCCGGTAGCGCCGGCACTTCTCCGGCCTGCTCCATCGGCTCTGTCCGCTTTCCCGATTCCATCCGCGTCTCCATCGGCCCCGTCGAATTGGGCATTCGCCTACCAGTCCGTCAACGTGCCATCGAGCTTGCGGTTCACGGGAAGATACGCGCGCTGGTATGGATACGTCGCCGCCAGCTTCTCATCCAGGTCCACACCCAGTCCCGGTCCCTCGCCGGGATACATCATCCCGTCCTTGAACGCATAGCTGTGCGGAAACACCGCGTCGGTTTCGTCCGTGTGCGGCATGTGTTCCTGGATTCCGAAATTGTGAATCGCCGTATCGAAGTGAAGCGCCGCCGCCATCGTCACTGGCGACAAATCCGTCGCTCCATGAAATCCAGTCCGCACGTGATACAGCGCCGCGAAGTCGGCCGTCTTCTTCAGGTGCGTGATCCCCCCGCCATGCACAATCGTCATGCGCAGATAATCAATCCACTGGTTGCGAATCAGGTCATGCCCATCCCACACCGAATTAAATACCTCGCCAACCGCAATCGGTGTCGTCGTATGCTCCCGGATAACCTTAAAGCCTTCCTGTAATTCTGCTGGCGTAGGATCTTCCATCCAAAAGAGATGGAACGGCTCCAATTCGCGCCCCAATCGTCCCGCTTCGATCGGAGTTAGCCTGTGGTGGCAGTCATGCAGCAGGTGTAATTCCTCGCCAAACTCCTCCCGCACGCGCGCAAACAAGCTCGGCACATGCCGCAGATACAGCTCAGTCGACCATTCGAATTCATGCGGCAAGCCGCGCTCCGCGGGCTCGTACCTTTCCGGCCCCTTCGCCACGCCATACGTACTCTTAAGCCCCGGAATCCCGCTCTGCACGCGAATCGCCTTGTACCCCAGTTCTTTGTGCTTCGCCACATCCTCAAGCGCCGCATCCAGATCCTTGCCATTTGCGTGCGCATAAACCAGCACGCCTTCCCGGCTCTTGCCGCCCAGCAGGTTATAGACAGGCGTGTTCAGCGCCTTACCCTTGATATCCCACAACGCCACATCGACAGCAGCAATCGCCGTCATCGTCACAGGCCCGCGTCGCCAGTACGCTCCGCGATAGAGATACTGCCAGATATCTTCGCTCTGAAATGGATCGCGCCCCACAATGCACGGAATCACGTGCTCCGTCAGATAGCTCGCCACAGCCAGCTCGCGCCCATTAAGCGTGCCGTCTCCCAGCCCGTAAATCCCTTCGTCCGTCTCAATCTTCAGCGTGACAAAATTCCGCCCCGGCGAAGTGATATTGACGTATGCATTCGTAATCTTCACTTGATATGAGTGCTCCAGTCCCGCGAGGACACTGATTCACTGTTTCACCGATTCAGTGCTTCAGTGCTTCACTAACTCACTGCTCACTGTCATTGGTTCACTCCGCTCGCCAGGAACCCGCCATCCACCGCGACAATCTCCCCCGTCACGTACGAAGACGCTTCCGAGGCAAGAAAAATCGCCGCGCCCGCCAGTTCGCTTGCCTTGCCAAACCGCCCCATTGGAACGCGCATATGCAACTCCTCGCCGCGTGGCGTTCCCGTAATCAACTTGGCGTTCAAGTCCGTCGGAAACATCCCTGGCGCAATCGCGTTCACATTCACGCCCGTCTTGGCCAACTCCACCGCTAGTACTTTGGTCAGCGAACCCACGGCCGCCTTCGAAGCCGAATACGCCGCAACCTGATAGAACCCGACAAACGTCGTCAGCGAAGCAATGTTGACGATGCGTCCATATCCCGCCTTCACCATCGTCTTGCCGAAGATCTGGCAAGCCCGCAATGTTCCGGTAAGGTTCGTCTCAATCACCCGCGACCAGTCCTCTTCGGCAGTCTCCAGCGTCGGAGCTTTGTACGTCACGCCCGCAGCATTCACCAAAATGTCGGCTCTGCCAAATTCCTTGATGACCGCATCGTGCAACTTCTCCAGAGAACTTCGATCCAGTACGTCGCTCGTCACGCGCAACGAACGCCTGCCCAGAGCTTCAATTTCCGACGCGGCCTTCGCCACTTGTTCCGTGCGACGCGAACTAGGCACAACGTCCGCCCCTGCTTCTGCTAATCCGACCGCAATCGCGTGGCCAATCCCCGTCGTCCCGCCCGTCACCACCGCAACTCTTCCGGTCAAATCGAAGAGACCCTGACTCATCGAATTTCCTCGCAAAACTCAAGGATTTGCATGCGTTCCAATTTACCCGCGCAATATCCTGTCAATTTCCTGACCCCCAAAATCTATCACGCGCCCTCCTTCACCATCCGAACACCGCAACGCCGCGTCTCCACCAGCGGTACATCGCGATTCCCCACCGTCCACAATGCGTTACAGTTTCATTGGATCGAATATGGAACCCATACTGCTTCCGGATGCGAATCGCCACTGGGATTGTCTCAGTCTCGGCGAAGTTATGCTCCGCCTCGACCCCGGCGAAGGCCGCGTTCACACCACGCGCCAATTTGCGGTTTGGGAGGGCGGCGGCGAGTACAATGTCGCCCGCGGCCTTCGCCGTTGTTTTGGCCTTCGCACGGCCGTCGCCACCGCACTTGCCGACAATGCAGTCGGCCGCCTCGTCGAAGACTGCATCCTGCAAGGCGGCGTAGACGCCTCACTCATCCAGTGGTCTCCCTTCGACGGCGTCGGTCGCACGGTCCGCAACGGACTCAACTTTACAGAACGCGGATTCGGCATGCGCGCTGCAGCCGGTTGCAACGATCGAGGCCACACTGCCATCAGCCAGGTCAAGCCCGGCGACTTCGACTGGGAAGCCATCTTCGGTTCCAGCAACGGCACGCGCTGGTTGCACACCGGCGGCATCTTTGCGGCACTCTCCGCATCCACCGCCGACGTCGCCACTGAAGCCATGGACGCTGCACACCGCCACGGAACCCCGGTGTCCTATGACTTGAACTACCGCGATTCTCTCTGGCGCTCCATTGGCGGAAAGACCAAAGCTCAGGAAGTGAACCGCGCCCTGGTCCGCAGAGTCGACCTGCTGCTCGGCAACGAAGAGGACTTCTCCGCCATGCTCGGCGTGGAGATCAAGGGCGTGACCGAAGACTTCGACGAACTGCCTATCGCTGCCTATGCTGACATGCTTTGCGAGGTCGCTGCGGCGTACCCGAACCTCAAGCTCATCGCAAGTACGCTGCGAACCGCCCACACCGCCAGCCGCAACGCTTGGGGCGCCATCGCACTCTATCAGGACCAGATCGTCCATGTGCCGCAGCAGGAAATCGACATTCTCGATCGCGTTGGTGGCGGTGACAGCTTCGCCTCTGGTCTCATCTACGGAATCCTCGCCGGCAAGCCGTTCGAATGGGCCGTTCGCTGCGGCGTAGCCCACGGCGCACTCGCAATGACCACCGCCGGCGACACCAGCATGGCAACTCTCGCTGAAGTAGAGCGTGCCATGAAAGGCGGCAGCGCCCGCATCGCTCGCTAGCACGAACTTGGGTGCCCCAGGTCTCGCATTTGAGACCTGGGATTGGAACTCAATACGTCAGGGTACAAAGAGATGCCAGAAACCACCGCAGAAATCATCGAACGCGTCGGCCTGATCCCCGTCCTGCGCGCAAAGAATTCGAAACAGGCTCACGCCGTGGTCCAGGCCATGATCGCCGGTGGAGTCACCGTAGTCGAAGTCACCATGACCGTCCCTGGCGCCATCGACCTCCTCAAGGAACTCAAGAAGGAATACGGCTCCAATCTTCTTCTTGGCTCCGGCACCGTCACCACCGCTTCCGAAGCCCAGGCCACTATCAACGCGGGAGCCGAATTCGTCGTCAGTCCCAGCCTTCACCCCGAAGTCATCAACACCACGAAAACCAACGGCAAGGTGTCCATACCCGGCGCACTCACGCCGACCGAGGTCATCACCGCATGGCGCGCGGGCGCCGACTACGTCAAGATTTTCCCTTGTTCAGCGATGGGCGGAGCCAGCTATCTAAAATCCCTGCTCGCTCCATTCCCGTTTCTCAAACTGATTCCCACCGGCGGCGTCACGCTAGAAACCGCGGCCAGCTTCATCAAGGCTGGCGCAAAAGCTTTGGGAGTCGGTAGCGACCTCGTCAACCTTGCCGCCATCGACGCAAGCCACCCCGAGACCATCACCGACACCGCCCGTGCCTATCTCAAAGTCCTGGCCGACCTTCGCGAAAATTCCCATTTTGAAAAATAGAAATCGGCGCGGGTGCCCCTGGTCTCGCTTTTGAGACCAGGGAGAGCACGAATCTAGTTGCTCAGCCAATCTCTTTCAACGCCCCACGACTTTTGCCGCCTCGCACAAGTCCTCGACCAACTCCCGCATCTGCCTGTGCCGATCCTCATCGGTCCGTGCGCGCAAAATCGCGGATGGATGCAGTGACGCAATAATCGGCGGCAGTCCCGGCACTTCCTGCACCTTTCCATGCGCCTGCGTGATCCGAAAGCTGGACCCGAGCAGCCCCTGCGCAGCCGTTGCACCCAGCGCCACGATCAGTTTAGGCTTCACGGTTTCGATCTCCGCATCCAGCCACGGCCGGCACGCATCAATCTCTTTCATGTTCGGCTTTTTGTGCAGACGGATTTTTCCCCGCGGCTCCCACTTGAAGTGCTTCACCGCATTGGTGACATATACCTCGCCGCGATCTATCTCCGCTTCTTCCAGCGCCTTGTCCAGCAGCTTGCCTGCAGGACCAACAAACGGCTTCCCCTGGTTGTCTTCCTGGTCTCCCGGCTGCTCGCCAATCATCATAATGGCAACCTTCGAACGCGCCGCCCGTTCGTGCGCGTCAATCTCTCCGAACACAGCCTGTGTCGCATGGCGATAGAGATCGCAACCCTCGCATTTCTGAATTGCCTTAGCCAATATTGGCAGCGTGCGATCGACCGGTACAAACGGCGCAGCACCAGCGCCCTTCTTCACGACCATGAACCACTCCCACCTTCACCACTTAGATGCGGCAGAAGCAAATTTCAGCAGACCCGCACTGTTCACTTATCACTGTGATCTACAGCCTATAAGCCTTCCTCACCAACCCCACCGTAAGGTCCTGCGCCAACTCTACCGCCTCGTCTTCGTCCAGCAGGTGTTCCGCCACCATTCGCGCCAGAAACGCCGCATCTGAGCGACGCGCCACGTCGTGCCGCGCCGGGATCGACAGAAACGCCCGTGTGTCGTCGTTGAATCCCACGGTGTTGTAGAAGCCCGCCGTCTCTGTCACTAGCTCGCGGAATCGCCGCATCCCTTCCGGGCTGTCAAAGAACCACCACGGCGGCCCAAGCCGCAGGCAAGGATAATGCCCCGCCAGCGGCGCCAGTTCCCTGCTGAACGTTGTCTCATCGATCGTGAACAGGATGATCGACAATCCCGGCTCATTTCCAAATCGATCCAGTAACGGCTTCAGCGCATGCACATAATCCGTCGGCCCCGGAATGTCCGCACCCATGTCGCGTCCATATTTCGCATACAACTGCGCATTATGGTTCCGTACCGACCCCGGATGAATCTGCATCACCAGCCCATCTTCCAGGCTCATGCGCGCCATCTCCGTCAGCATCTGCGCGCGAAACAGTTCCTCGTGCTCCGCGTCGGCCTCGCCCTCCAGCACCTTGCCGAAAACCCATTCTGCTTTTGATTCCCCAAGGTCGGCAGTCTTTGCCGTGGGATGTCCATGATCCGTCGCCTTGGCGCCGTGCGACTTGAAGTACTGCCGGCGCGCTGCAAGCGCCCTCAGATACCCGCGCCACGAGGCGGTATCTTCGCCGGTTAACTTGCCAAGCGACTCCACATTTTCGCCAAATCCTGGAAACGTCGGATCCACGACAGGATCAGGCCGGAATGTCGGCAGGATTCTTCCCTTCCATCCCGACTCCCGAATTGCCTTGTGGTCCTCAAGCGGATCCAGCGGCGAATCCGTCGTTGCCAGCACCTCAATTCCGAATCGTTCATACAACGCCCGCGGAAGAAACTCCTTCTCGCGCAATTTCGCCTCGATAACGTCGAAATAAAAATCTGCCGTCTTCGCCGATAGCCGCTCCGTCAACCCGAATAGTTTTTCAAACACGTAGTCCAACCACAGCCGCGATGGAGTCCCGCGAAACAAATAATAGTTGCTCGCAAAAATGCGCCACACCGTGTGCGGATCAGCCACCGGCGTCTTCCCAATCTCCAGATCCTCCAGACGAATTCCCTGGCTATAGAGCATCCGAAAGATGTAATGATCCGGCTGCACAAGCAGCGTTACCGGGTCTAGAAATGGCTCGTTGCGCACAAACCATCCCGCTTGCGTATGACCATGCGGACTCACGATCGGCAGGTCTTTGATCCCCTCATACAGCCGTCTTGCAATTGCCCTCGCAGGCTCATCAGCCGGAAACAACCGGTCTTCGTGCAGCAACGCCACTGCATCCTCCTTGTACATCGACTCTCCAGTATCGTTCATCGCCGCAACAAGCGGTATACTGCGGCTGCCGCCTGATCTGATCGAGTCTCGCCATGGACCATTCAAGTAAGAGAATCCTCCAAAGTTTACGCAACCTGCCGGAGGCCGCATGAGCCAGTTGCGCATCGTACTCCGCAACTACGCGGACTTCGAGCACGCTCTAAAGGAAGAAGCTGATCTCTTTGAGAGCCGTCATCCCGGAACGAAGATTGAACTGATCTCCGTCGGTATTCACGAGCTCTACAAGGCTGCCGTCACCGACAGCGGTCTCCGCGATGGCCGCTTCGACCTCGCCCTTCTCGTTACCGACTGGCTCGCCGAAGCTCATGCATCCAATGCGCTCGAAGATCTGCATCAATGGCAACAGCGCATCCCCATCCACGAATGGCCCGCTGGATGGCCGCGCTCTCTCGTTCAGCCGCTCATCTTCGGCGAGCACCTCAGTTCCATCCCCTGGCACGATGGCCCCGAATGCCTTGTCTATCGGACCGATCTCTTTGAGAACCCTGCCGCACGCAGCGCCTTCCGTTCTCAGTTTTGCCGCGACCTCGCCCCGCCCGCAACGTGGGAAGAATTCGAGCAAACTGCGCGCTTCTTGACCGATCACTCCACTGGTCGCTACGGCACGGTCTTCGCCGCCTTCCCTGACGGCCACAACACCCTCTATGACTTCGCCCTGCAGCTCTGGAGCCGCGGTGGCGAGCTAACGGACTCCACCGGCCGCCTCTTCCTCACCACTCCCGTCGCTCTTTCGGCTCTGGAATTTTATCGGCGCGTTGTCGGTGACCCGGCGCTCTGCCACCCCCGATCACCCCAACTCGACTCCACCCAATCCGGCGACCTCTTCCTCGCCGGCGAAGTCGCCATGATGGCCAACTGGTTCGGATTCGCTGCGCGCGCCGGACGCGAAGGCTCACCCCTCAGCGGCAAAGTCGACATCGCTCCCATCCCCACCGCGAACAACGCCTCTCCCGTCTCGCTCTCCGTATTCTGGGCACTCGCCATGGGCTACGGCTCCCGCCACAAGGAACTTGCCTGGCAATTCCTTCGCTTCGTCGCTTCGCCTGAACGCGATCTCGGAATCACCCGCCACGGCACCGTCGGCGTGCGCCTCTCCACTTGGCGTAACCCCGAACTACAGTCCCGCATACCCGTCTATCGCGAAGTCGAAGCCATTTCCCTTGGCGCGCGACAGCTGCCCTCTGGTCCCGCGATGGCCTCCTTCGCCGCCATCATCGACAACGTCATTACCCGTGCTCTTACCACCAACGAAGCTTCAGACGCTATTCTTGAATCAGCACAGCGCGAGATCGACAGCAAAGGAATTTTGCTTACATGATCCCTCCAACAGGTTCGCCGGCCGCGCAGGCCTTCAGCCTCGAAGGCCGCCAAGCGTTAGTGACCGGCGGCGCTAGCGGCATCGGCGAGGCCACCGTAAAAGAGCTTGTACGCGCCGGCGCCTTCGTCTGGATTGCCGACATCAATTTTTATGCCGCCAAAGAGCTTTCGAGGTCCCTCGGTTCGTCGCAAGCACTCCACCTCGATGTCACCAGCCCCGAGTCGATTGCCTCGGCAGTCTCGCAGATCAGCACCCTCGACATCCTCGTCAATAACGCCGGCATCGGCCACGTCGGCTCCATCCAGCAAACCGAGCCCGAAGATTTCGACCGCCTCCTCAATGTCAACGTCCGCGCCGTCTACCTCGTCACCCGCGCATTTCTTCCGCTTCTCCTCGCTGCGAGCCATGTCGAAGGTCTCGCCGGCGCCATTGTCAACATCGCTTCCGTCGCGGGTCTCGTCGGCATCAAGCAGCGATTCGCCTACTGCACCACCAAGGGCGCGGTCGTGGCCATGACGCGCCAGCTCGCTGTCGAATACCCCAAAACGCTCCGCGTCAATGCCATCTGTCCCGGGACCGTGGAAACGCCCTTTGTTGAGAGCTATCTTGAGAAGTTCCACCAGCACAACAAGGAAGAAGTTCGTGCCGAACTTCGCGCCCGCCAGCCCATTGGCCGTCTCGGCCGCCCTGAAGAAGTCGCGTCGATGGTCCGCTATCTCGCTTCTGACGAAGCCGCCTTCATCACCGGCTCCCTTTTCAACATCGACGGTGGCTGGACCGCCGCCTGAAAAAAAGCATCCTGGCGAGCCTGTTAGTTAGAGGTCCGCTGACCTGCTGACTCGCTTGACGCGAAGCGGCGCTGACTCGCTGCATTTGTCTTAAACCAATGTCTGGAGAATCGCAGTCATGAAGCTAGTTTCCTTCTCAACCAAAACCGCCGAAACCCGCCCCGGCATCCTCTTCGACGACACAAAAACCGTCCTCGATCTCACCTCCAGTGGATTCAAAGACTCCCTCGCCGTCATCTCCCGCGAGTTCGCCGCAACTGTCGCCGCTGAAAAAATCCCTCTTCAAGAAGTTCGTCTTCACGCGCCCCTTGCCAATCCTCCTCGCATCTTCGCCATCGGCCTCAACTACCGCGACCATGCTAAGGAATCCGGCATGGAGATCCCTACCACCCCCGTCATCTTCTTCAAGCTGCCAACGGCCATCATCGGCCCTGGCGAACCCATCGTACTTCCCAAAAACTCCACTCAACCCGATTACGAAGCAGAATTTGCCTTCGTCGTCGGCAAGGGCGGTTATCGCATCCGCGCATCCGACTGGCGCAAGCACGTCTACGGCTACACCATCGTCAACGACGTCAGCGCTCGCGACGTGCAGTTCGCCAGCACCCAGTGGTCTATGAGCAAATGCTTCCCCACCTTCTGCCCCCTAGGCCCCGCCATCGTCACCGCCGACGAAATCGCCGACCCCCACGCCCTCGACATCAGCCTTTCCATCGACGGTGAGGTCTTGCAGCACTCCAATACCCGCGAACTTGTTTTCAAGATTCCGGAGCTGATCGAGTATCTTTCCTCCATCACTCCGCTCCTCCCCGGCGACATCGTATCCACCGGCACACCTCCCGGCGTCGGACTCGGCCGCAACCCCAAACGCTGGCTTAAGCCAGGCGAGACCGTCACCATCACTATCGAAGGCCTCGGCTCACTCACCAACTCCGTCGTCGCCGAACGGTAGGACTATCAATACCCGGGAAGCAAATTGGCTGTCATCTTGGGCGGGCGCAGCGAGTCGAAAGATCTGGCGTGAAGATTGGGAAATCGGCACGAGCGAGGGTGCCCCATCCAAGCCCGGCTTCATGGGCTTGGGTGGGAAAGCAATAACCCTTTCAACACCTCCACCAGATCCTTGCGGCTTACACTTGAAGTGTCATGGAACTCACCGGACTCTCCTTCATCGGCTCGCACCGAGGCTCGCGCGATGGCTCCAGCTTTCAGGCGTTTGCTCCGCAAACCGGCGAGCCAATCCAGCCCGTCTTTCGCTCCGCTACGTCGCAGGAACTGGAGCGCGCCGCGCGCCTTGCTCATGAAGCCTTTGCAAGCTACGCGCAGACCAGCGGTCGAACCCGCGCCGCATTCCTGCGCCGCATCGCCGACGCCTTTGAATCCCATCGCGAAGAACTCGCCCAGCGTGCCCACATTGAAACAGCGCTACCCATTCCCCGCCTCACTGGAGAAGTCACTCGCACCACCAACCAGTTCCGCATGTTCGCCGCAGTAGTGGAAGAAGGCTCCTGGGTTCAGGCTCGCATCGATCCAGCGCTTCCCAATCGTCAGCCCCTTCCACGTCCCGACATCCGCTCCATGCTGCGTCCGCTCGGCCCCGTCGCCGTCTTCGGAGCCAGCAACTTCCCCCTCGCTTTCTCCGTTGGCGGCGGAGACACCGCCTCTGCCCTCGCCGCCGGGTGCCCCGTCATCGTCAAGGCTCACCCCGCGCATCCAGGAACATCCGAGCTTGCCGCCGCCATCATCACTGAGGCGGTCATCGCGCATGACCTTCATCCCGGCGTCTTCTCCATGCTCTTCGACTCGGGCGTCGCCATCGGCACTGCTCTCGTCAAGCATCCGCTCATCCGCGCCGTCTCGTTCACCGGCTCACTCCGCGGCGGTCGCGCTCTCATGGACCTCGCCGCCGCCCGTCCTCATCCCATCCCCTGCTTCGCCGAGATGTCCAGCGGCAACCCTGTCTTCATTCTTCCCGGCGCGTTGCGCAAAGGCCCCGCAGCGCTAGCACAAAGTCTCTTCGGCTCATTCACGCTAGGCGCAGGCCAGTTCTGCACCAAGCCCGGCATCGTCTTTCTTCGCGATTCGCCGGAAGGCTCCTCGTTCCTCAACGAACTCAAGGCTCTGGTGGAGGAGTCCCAGCCCTTCACGCTCCTCACCGAAGGCATCGCGCGAGAATACACTCGCGCCACCGCCGAACGCGCTGGTCAGATCGATCTATCAGCACAAAGTGCAGCAGCGGCAGCACGTGGCTTTTCCGCGCAGGCCAAAGTCTTCACGACCTCAAGTCAGGCATTCCTCTACGAATTCGGGCGTAAAGCTGGAGAGTTTGGACTGGCCGACGAGATATTCGGGCCCGACACTCTCGTTGTCGCGGGAGATGAGGTCGACATCAAGCTCATCGCTCAGGGCCTCGACGGCCACCTCACCGCCACCATCCTCGGCGATGACGACGATCTCTCCGCCAATCGAGAACTCATCCATATTCTCGAACAGAAAGCCGGCCGCCTCCTCTTCAACGGATTCCCCACCGGCGTCGAAGTCACCCACGCGATGGTTCACGGCGGTCCCTATCCATCGACATCCGACCCCCGCTTCACTTCTGTCGGCAGCCTCGCCATTTACCGATTCGCCCGCCCCGTCTGCTTCCAGAACTTTCCGCAGCCGATGCTTCCGCCCGAACTCCAGGACGAAAACCCGCTGGGCATTTCCCGCCTCCGCGACGGCAAACCCGAAGCAATTGCAAATTCGCGAACCTCGCATTGAATAGGATCCGTCTTAAAGAAAACGCGCACGATCAGTATCAGGACACGACTCGGGGTACCCTCTGGGTCGCGTGTCGCAGTTAAGTTGAGAGACTGATAACTCGACGAGATCCGGTGGTAGTTCAACTTTTAGCGAAATGATGCTCATGGCAACATAAACGGTGTGTCGGGTCGCAGCACTCTGTGGTCACCAGCACTTCGCAGATTAGGCCCGCAGCAATCGCATTCGCATCACAACCTTACTTCGCCAGCAACCCCGCAACCAGCGCTTCCCACTCGTCTTCCAGCTCCGGACGATGAAACTCGCGCCCTGCGCGCGCATACCAGTAGTCCGCGTTTGTGAGCGAGCCCTCTTTGCGATGGAGATACGCGTGTACCGCCATGCCATCCTTCGTCTCCAGTTCATCCACCAGGCCATGCGCCAGCGTCCACTCACCCTTCGCATCCCACCACAGTGCCGCCAGCGGAGCCGCCAAGCCTTCCGGCGGGATCTGCTGCTTGGTGCTCTCGCGGAACTGACTCGCTTTCATGGCATTGCCCTCGCCGACCTTCGTTCCCATTTCGAATTCTCCATCCATTAAGTGACCTAAATCACATCTTCCAACGGCCTACAAGAATAAGAATAGTCTCAATTTCAGCTTGCTATGAAGCCCGTTCTTAAGGGGTCGATAGGCAAGATATTGGCACAATGCAAAAGCACTTCTTCCAGGAGGTCGGGCCGATGAGATTCCCAGGAAAAGCATCAATCCGGACTAGCATTTGCGATTCCGACCAAAATGGTCGTATACTGAACTCAGACCATTCTGGTCGTAGTTATCGGTTGCTGCGCTTTCGGCAACCCACGGGAGTTCGCCAAGTGACTGTGTTGACGGATCTGCGCATCGGCGAAACCGCCACCCTGGTCTCGCTCGATCTCCCCGACTCGGTACAGAACTACCTCATGCACATGGGCTTTGTCCCCGACGCCCTCGTCACTGCATTGCGCCGCGCACCCGCCGGCGATCCAACCGTCTACGGCATCGACGGTATGGAGATCGCCCTCCGCCATGAGACCGCCGAAGCTATCCGCGTTCGCAATACGACCGATACACCCAGAGGCGAAATCGACGCCGAACTCGAGAAGATCGCCGCCGAAACGCTGCCCGAGCTTCCGTCTGAAATTCACGAATTCGCCGGTGCTATCAGATGAATGCCTGCTGTGAGACTCCGGCGTTCGAAGCGCCCCTTGCCCCCGCGTCAGGAAGTCTCAAGACCGTTGTCCTCATCGGACCGCCCAACTCCGGCAAATCCACACTCTTCAACCGCCTTACCGGTCTCCGCCAGAAAGTCGCCAACTACCCAGGTGTCACCGTCGAGCAGCGCATGGGAGTCATGGCCGGCGTGGGCCGCGACGACCTCACTCTCATCGATCTTCCCGGCGTCTATTCGCTCACTCCATACTCTGAAGATGCGCGCGTCTCCGTCGACGTACTCAAGGGCCGCATGCCCGGCACCCCCAAGCCCGATGCCGTCCTGCTCGTGCTCGATTCCCTTCACCTTACGCGCCAGTTAATGCTGGCCGCCCCCGTGCTCGCTCTCGGATTACCCACGCTCGTCCTGCTCAATATGAGCGACTTGATGGAATCGCGCGGTGGCCTGATCGATCCCCTCAAGCTCGCCAAGGAACTCGGCGCTCCCGTAGCGTTGATCAGCGCCGTGCACGGTACTGGACTCGACGCCGTTCCACTCTTCCTCCGTCAGCACGACTCGCCCCAGGCCGCACTGCATCCGCTCTCGCTCCCTGTGCTCGGCAATGCCGCCAGCACCCACACGTGGGCCGCGCAGGTAAGCCGCCGCACCGGTTATCGCGCTCCGCTCTCCGCTGAAAACAGCCGCAAGCTCGACAACATCCTCCTCCATCGCATCTGGGGACCGCTGCTCTTTCTCGTCGTCGTCATCGGCGTCTTTGAAGTCGTCTTCTCTATCGGCCAGCCGCTCAGCGACGGATTCGGCTACATCCTTGGAAAAATGGGATCGATGGCCCGCCCGTTGCTTCCAGCCGGTTGGCTGCAGTCGCTCGTTCTCGATGGCGCATGGAAGGGCATCTCGTCGGTGCTCGTCTTCCTGCCGCAGATCCTGCTGCTCTTCCTCTTCATCGGAGTTCTCGAAGATTCCGGCTACCTTGCCCGCGCTGCGCTCATCGCAGACCGCGTCATGCGCACCATCGGCCTCAATGGCAAAGCCTTCATCCCGCTGCTCTCCGCCTATGCTTGCGCCGTGCCCGCCATCATGGCCACCCGCACCATCGAGAACAAGCGTGATCGCCTCGCGACTATCCTCGTCACGCCCTTCATGACGTGTTCGGCACGCCTGCCGGTCTACATGCTGCTCATCGCGGCCTTCATTCCCAACATCGCCTTCCTCCACGGATTCCTCGGCCTGCGTACCATCGTCATGCTCGGCCTTTACCTCGCCGGATTCGTCGCCGCGATGACTACCGCCCGCCTGCTCAAAAGCTCAATCCTCAAGTCCAGCGAAGCCCCCTTCATCCTTGAGCTGCCGCAATACCGCATGCCCACCATCCGTTCATTGGCCATGCGCCTTGTCGATCGCGCCAGCGTCTTTCTCCGCCAGGCCGGCACCGTCATTCTCTGCGTAACACTCGCTCTCTGGCTGCTCGCGCACATTCCGCCCGTGCCCTTGCACAATGGCCACTACGCCGCACCCGAACTCGCCGACAGCGTCATCGGAAAACTCGGCCACTTCATCGAGCCCGTCATCGCTCCCCTCGGATTCAACTGGAAGGTCGGCATCGGCCTCATCTCCAGCGTGCTCGCCCGCGAAGTTATGGTCTCCACCATGGGCACCCTCTACGGCGCCGATCCTGAAACGCAGTCCATGCACCTGCAAACCGCCCTGCACCACGACATGACCATCGGAGGCGCGGTGGCCCTCATGATCTTCTTCGCCTTCGCCATGCAGTGCACCTCCACCATGGCCGTCGTTCGCCGCGAAACCAATAGCTGGAAATGGCCCGCCATCCAGTTCGGCTACATGCTGGTCCTCGCTTACGGCGCCGCCTTCGCCGCCAACCACATCATTACCGCCCTATTCGGATAAAAAACGGTTAACAGAAATCAGTGGTCAGTCTTCAGCACTTTCTGCTCACTGTTCAGTGATTTATCTTGATCTCTTGCGTGGCTCCAAAAGTGTCATCCTGAACCTAGCGCTTTGGGGCCCCGCGAACGATCCGTTCGCGGGGTAGGCGAAGTGAAGGATCTGCTTCCGGCCGGTGCCCCGTCCATGCCGCATTCTTTTCGCATGGGGCACTCGAAACACAATCCCAAAAACCCGCTTGCGCTCTCTCCGATGAGGGAGGTAGAGTATCTACATCATTGTGGTGTAGAGGGTCTACAGCCTATGGCGACGAAAGACGGTTATCAAAATCGCATTGAACTCCTTCAGGGAACCTTGGATATGCTCATCCTCAAAACGCTTCAGTGGGGCGAGCAGCATGGCTACGGCATCAGCCAGGCGATTCGGGCCAGTTCCGGCGACGTGTTGCAGGTGGAAACCGGCTCTCTCTATCCGGCACTGCACCGGCTGGAACGTCAATGCTGGGTCAAGGCGGAATGGAAGCAGAGCGAAAGCAACCAGCGCGCGAAGTTTTACAAGATAACAAAACTGGGCAAGGAACAACTTGCTTCCGACTACAAACGCTGGGGAAAGATGGTCGCGACGATCGAAGGCATCATGACGGCAAAGTGAGGTGGCGCATGAGACTATTTTCATTTTTGCGGCGCAAATCGGATCTGACCGAAGAGCTTGAGAGCCATCTGAAAATGGCGATCGCCGACGGTGTAGCACGCGGACAGTCACCGGCCGAAGCACGCAAATCGGCCGTGCGGGAATTCGGAAATGCTCCATTGATTGCCGATGTAACCCGCGACCAATGGGGATGGCTGCGGCTGGAGTTGTGGATGCACGATTTCCGCTATGCTGTCCGCCAATTGCGCAAGTCGCCCGGCTTCACATTTACGGCCATCATCACGTTAGCCCTCGGCGTCGGAGCGAACACAACCGTATTTTCCATGATCAACGGCCTGCTTCTCCGCCCACTGCCGGTGCCGTCAAGCGATCGGCTCGCCGTTTTAGCAATCGACGGAAGCTTCCCCCAGCGAAACTACAGCTTTCCCGAGTCGCTCTTCCGCGGCCTCGAGGCTCGCCACGAGGCCTTCACTGATGTTTTTGCAGTCACTCGTGAGAAGTTCCAGGTAAAGAGCGGAAATGGCAACGATTCGGTCCCCGGCCAATACGTGAGCGGATCGTTCTTCCACGCACTCCTCACCGCCCCCCTGCTGGGACGAACGCTGACCACTGAAGATGATCGAACCGGCGGAAATCCCAACGGCTTCGGCGCGGTCATCAGCGAAAGCTATTGGATCACGCGTTTCAATCGCGCTCCCGACGTCATCGGACGCAAGCTCGAGATCGATCATGTTGTATTCACCGTGGTAGGAGTGATGCCGAGGCAGTTCGTCGGCGCGGACCCCTTGCAGCGGCCGCGGATCTTTGTGCCGCTCGCAACAGAGCCGATCCTGAATCGGGAGCGCAGCCTGACTGCGTTCGGCCATCACGCCTGGTGGCTCACGGTGATGGCACGACTGCAACCTGGAATGACGCTGAGGAAGGCCGACGCCCAGGTAGCTTCCGTTTCGGATGCGGTGTTGCACGAGAGGGTGCCCGATGCGAAGTGGATAGCGAACCGTGAGAAACATAACTTCAGATTTGCTGCGGAGTCGGGATCCGCTGGATTTGACTACTTCCGATTGAGTTCTCGCAAGCCGCTCGCCACGGTGTTCGCAATGTGCGGCGGGATCCTCTTGCTCGCATGCCTCAACCTTGCCAGCCTGCTGATGGCGCGAGGCACTGCACGGCAGCGGGAACTCGCCACACGCACCGCGATGGGAGCTTCCCGGCAAAGGCTCATCCAGCAGTTGCTGGTGGAGGGTCTGCTGCTCGGGATCATTGGAACCCTCGCTGGCATGGCGGTTTCTCCGGTGGTCAGCAAGTTACTCGCTACGATGCTCCTGGCCGGACGGGACGGCATGGTCCTCGACACATCGCTGGACATGCGGGTGTTTGGCTTTGCGGCGCTCGCAGCGATTGTCTCCACCCTGTTGTTCGCGCTGGCTCCTGCAATCCAGGCCACCTCGCGCAATCTGATCGATCGCATCAAGGATGGTCAACACGCTACACAGATTCAGGAGCGGCGCAGGATTCTGCCGCGCGTGCTGCTGGGCATGGAAGTGGGACTGGCCCTGATGCTGGTGGTCGGGGCGGGGCTGCTCGCTTCGAGCCTGGTGCGCCTTTACACCACCAGCGAGGGCTTCGATCCCCACGGCGTCCAGAACATCGCGTTCTCCATGGACAAGCTCGGACTGAAAAATGACGCGCTGATGGCTTTCTATCGTGAAATGGGCGACCGGTTGCTGCATCAGCCCGGAGTAAAGAGCGTGAGCTTCGCACAAATGGTGCCGTTGACGGGCTACCAGTGGGACGAAAACTTTCCTGACCCCGCCGGAGCAGACCACGATATCTACATGAACAGCGTGGCCCCTGGCTACTTTGAAACCATGCGCATTCCTCAGTTTGCAGGACGCGACTTTACATGGAATGACACCAAGGCCGCAGGGCTCAAGATCATCCTCAACCAGTCAGCTGCAAGGCTGCTGGCGCCCGATGGAAACGTACTTGGACGAACTGTCAAAAACCACGATGGAGACAAGGTAGTTCCCTATCAGGTTGTGGGCGTCGTGGGAGATGCCAAGTACGCGGATCTGCGCACGCCCGCGCCGCCCACCGCGTACATGCCCTTGGCACAGGCCGAGGAGCACATGCAGTCTTATCAGGCTGTGGTGCGCATCGACGGACCCGCTGCGCCTCTGGCCACGGCGGCGCGTACGCTGGCCACGCAGATGGCGCCTTCGATACCAGCGCCGGAGATGACCTCCATGGAAACCATTGTGGACGACTCGCTTGTATCGGAGCGGCTGATGGCGTTCCTATCGGTCTTCTTCGCCCTGTGCGCTCTGGCGGTCACGGCAGTTGGCCTCTATGGCACGCTGGCCTACGCCACGGCGCGCAGAACCAGCGAGATCGGCATCCGCATGGCACTCGGAGCACGGCGCGCGCAAGTGGCGCAGATGGTCTTCGGGCAGAATCTCTGGGTGGTATTAGGAGGGACGGTCTTCGGGCTGGCAGCCGCTCTCGTGGCCGCACGCGCGTTGACCAGTTTCCTCTACTTGACCTCAACCCGAGACCCATGGGTGATTGCTGGATCGCTCCTCGCACTAGCCGTAATTGCCTCCGCCGCATCGCTGTTGCCTGCGCTGCGCGCTGCGCGTATTGAGCCGATGACCGCAATGCGCTGCGAGTGATGCGCCACCCGGCCTCTGCATCCCGCGAAGGCTGGCCCACTCACAAACCTGTGTGCCCGTTAATGCGCACCTCTTGCGCATGAGTGGATCCTGATCCGGTGAGATTGGAGTTACTTGTGTATTCGCTGATTGGACCAGCGATCTCTCATCGACAAGAACATCGGACCGCGCGCGTCAGTGTCGAATACATCGCAACCAAAATCGGAATTGTCTCTAGCAAATCCGATTATGAGAATGCTCGACAGCGTTCGCACAGCTTTTGATCTGAGCGAAACACGCAGTTAGATTCCAGCCGCAAACACTCAGAAAAATAGCCCGGGTGGATGCAATTAATTGCCGAAGATTTCCGCGCGTGGCGCGATCAGAGTATTCATCCACAAGCGTGCATTAAATGTGGTATACAGATGCGATAAACGTCCTCTGTATCTTCCTCAATTGCGCAAGCCATAAGGGGACGTGTGAACCAACTCGATTCAGGGCTTCATCTTTAGTTGGCTTTTCTCTTCAATCCAGATTCGCAACGGGATATTCGTTCAATTCCCCAGGATGAATGTGTCCCAGGAGTCGTGCCATGACCCATCTTCCCCAGTCGTTCTTCAGCCGTTCCGCTAGATTCTCACTGAGACTCGTCTCCCGATGCGATGCGGATTTTACGCAGCGCTGTTTGGCCGGCTTCAAGAAGAAAGCTGGCGAGTGGACTGTCCTTGCAGTCTTCTCCTCGCTTATGGGTTTGGTTCTGATTTGTAGCTTTCTTGCGCCGTCCACGCTCCTCAATGCCCAGGTTGACAATCGACCAGCACCCCACCCGAAACACCGCTCTGCCGAACCGATGATCAGCGGCGTCGATGGCTCCCAGACCGGCACAGCAGACTTCTTTGGCAACTCCACCGCGATTTCAGCTCCGAGCGGAGCGCTTGCCCTGGGCCGGCAACCGAACTGCTCTTTTGGCTTGGCCACCGGGACCTACACAATCAACAGTGGAGTCCTTACCTACACACAAACAGATATCACCCCGCATTACGAACTCCTCCTACATTCCGAAGCCCAGCTCTCTACGACTCCGGATGTTTTCACAAAAGGATGTGCCATGGCGCCGCCAGCAGGCTTCGGTTCGCAGCCAGGGGTCTTTGTCGGCTCGACGGCAAGCGGAATCAAAGTCTTCGCGGGGCTTGGCCTGATCTATCCCTCGTTTACCAATGGCATATATATCCTGAAAGGCACAACGACGTTCACGCTTTCCTCGTTTCAGGATTCGCCAGCCGGCAATCTCTCTGCGGCCGATCTCAACAAAGACGGCAATGGCGATCTGGTGATCACCGACAGCGTGTCCGCGATTGTCGCGCAGGTTACCGTCATGCTCGGCAACGCAGACGGTACCTTCAAGAACGGTGTGACGTATCCCATCGCAGGCAACTACTCGGTTGCAGCCGTTGTTGACGACGTCAACGGCGATGGCAAGCTCGACATCGTCGCCGTTTCAGGCGATCAGCAAATCTCCGTCCTGCTGGGAAATGGCGACGGAACTTTTCAAGCTGCAAAGAGTTTTGCCGCGCCCGCGCTTCCTGGCTTTGCCAGCGCGGCTTCAACGCCGATCGTCAATTTGATTACAGCGGATTTGCGTGGGATTAGTAAGAAGGACATCATCTGCTCAAACGGGTTGGTGCTGTTAGGCAAGGGGGACGGAACCTTTACGGGGGTCGGCGCGCCAGCCTTTCCTTACTTCCAGGACCCCATCAATGCCGGGGGCCCGAGTTTGGCCAGCGGCGATGTAAACAACGACGGAAAGATCGACCTCGTGGTGAACACCAGCAGTACCATCGCCACATGGTTCGGTAAAGGGGATGGCACCTTCACGCAAGGCCAGAGCTACGCGACGATTGCGACTGACGGATTCATTTCGGTCAATGATCTCGACGGAGACGGAAATGCCGACGTATTTGTTGGCCTGGGCGACGGAGAGTTCCTTGGTGGCGACGAAGGCTCGCCCAATCTCGCTTATGCGCTCATGGGCAACGGCAATGGCAGCTTCCAGGGCGCGCCACAACTCCGCTCCGGCGCATATACAGGCAACAACCTCGCCGATGTGACCGGGAGTGGCACGCTAGATTTGATCACGAATACAGTGAACACTCCGTATGGGTATCCATTCACAGTAGTTCCCGCGTTTACGGTTCAGCTCGGCGCGGGGACGGGCACATTCAATCCCGTTGCCACCCCCATTACACCGCCTGCCTCATTCGTCCTGAATGGAACGACCGTTACCGGTGCCGACAAGACCGCAGCCGACAGCTTCGCCGTCGGCGACATCAATGGCGATGGAAAATCCGACCTGGTGTTTCTGGACAACGGCCTGGTTGCGGGGAACACCATCTACCCAACTCCTGTTTACTTTACGGCGCTCAGCAATGGCGACGGCAGCTTCGGCGCGCCAACTCCGCACGATTTACCGCAGATCGCGCCCGCTGCCGATTTCGATATTTCCAATACTGCCAGCGGAGTGCAGATTATCAACTTGAGCAGAGGCGGCAACGCTGGCCTCATCTTTGCCTTTAACGAAATCGAAGGCGGAACGGGCATTACGAATCCCTACAACCTCGGCTTCGTCGTGCTTCCTGGCAACGGAGACGGCACATTCAAAGCGCCAGTGATCACCAGCACCTATAGCAGTGCTGCCCCTCCTGTCAGCGCCTTTCCACCCGAGCTGATGGCTATCGCCGACCTCAACGGTGACGGCAATGCCGATCTGCTCGTCAACATCCCCGGAACTACGATCGTCAACTTCCAGCTTCAAAACCAGTTCGTCATTTTCCTGGGCAATGGTGACGGCACATTTAAAGCACCCAAGCCGATCGATACCACGGCCGATGAATACGGAATTCCGATGGTTACGGATCTGAATAAAGATGGCAAGCCTGATCTCGCCTTTCTCGCGGAGGACCCCACGGGGCAGGCTCAACTGGTCATCGCTCTCGGAAATGGCGACGGCACCTTCAGCACCCCCAAGATCTCGCTGGTTGGTGGCGGCGACGCCATCCGAAGCTCCAGCCTCGCTGCGGGGGACTTCAATGGCGATGGCGACATCGACCTGGCCCTTTTCGAGTCATCAGATTTCAGCGGAATCTTCTACGGCAACGGGGACGGCTCATTCACCTCGGTCAACATTGGCACCACCTCCGCACCAAATCTCATCCCGAAGGATCTGCTGAATCTTGGCCTGGGGGGCGCCGCGGTTGCCGCAAACTTTTCTGGGGGAACGCTGCCCGACATTCTTGTCGGCAACACTATCTTGCTGAACGAATACGGCACCGCGGTCACGGGTCCGGCCGCATCCACCACCGCCCTCTCCGCATCCGCCACATCGATCACAGCCGGGCAGAGCGTCACCCTGACCGCGACCGTCACCGGACCATCCGGAAACACCACCGTGCCCACCGGCACCGTCACGTTTAAGAACGGCACCACGACACTTGGCACCGGTACGCTCTCGGCCGGCGTTGCCACGGATGCAACCACAACTTTGCCCATTGGCTCTGACAGCATCACCGCGGTCTATGGCGGTGACGTCAACTTTACCGGCAGCACATCGAGTGCCGTTACCGTCACGGTCACGGCCGCGCCCGTTCCCAGCTTCGCTCTCACCAACAGCGGCAACATCAACATCACCGGCGGCGCCACCACAGGGAACGCGTCAACAATTACCGCGACGCCGTCGAACGGATTTACCGGAGCGGTCAACCTGACCTGCGCCGTGACAGGACCAGCGGGCGCTACAAGTCCAGCAACGTGCAGCTTCGCGTCAAGTTCGGTCACGATCTCCGGCGCAGCGGCGGCAACCGACACCCTCACAGTGGCGACCACATCCACAACTAGCGCCGGAGCCTACACGGTAACGGTGACGGGCGTCTCCGGCACAATCACGAAGACCACAACCGTGACTGTAACCGTGACTGCAGCGGCCGCTTCCTTCGCTTTGACCAACGGTGGCGCCATCGTGGTGAACAAAGGAGCTACCACCAGCAACAGTTCGACAATCACAGTGACCCCAAGCGGCGGATTCACCGGCAGCGTGGCGTTGACTGCGGCGCTTTCCTCGAGTCCGAGCGGAGCTACGGATCTGCCAACGTTCAGCTTCGGCACGACGTCCCCAGTTAGCATCACGGGCACAACCGCCGGAACAGGCACGCTCACCGTTCTTACTACTGCGGCAACCAAGGGGGCTTTGGTCCGGCCAAACCTCAGAGGAAGCCCGTGGTACGCAGCTGGAGGTGCTGCACTGGCCTGCTTGTTGCTGTTCGGCATCCCGGAGCACCGGCGCCGCATGCGGACTATCCTCGGCATGCTCTCCCTGTTGGCATTACTGGGCAGCGGTGTGCTCAGCTGCGGCGGCGGCAATGGTGGCGGGGGTGGCGGAGGCGGTTCGGGCAATCCCGGGACAACGGCGGGAAGTTATACCGTCACGGTGACCGGCACGGCCGGATCGGTTACAAAGACAACCGTGGTCAATCTCACTGTGAATTAGCCTGACCTCGGTCGTGGCCGCATCGCGACATGCGGCCGCGATCTTGGGCGTACCTCTTCATTGAGACACAAGGGATCGTTCAAGCGGAGGCGCAGCAATCCCAACTCACCGCATCGGTCCGGTCAAGCCCTCTCGCCTGCATAATCCGCTAAACCGCTCAATCCATACACAAAAGAATCCGCCAATTTTTGCAGACTATTTTGCGCATGGCGTTAAGCTGAACCTATCCATGCAAACTCCAGGCACTTCCTCGTCGCCGCGTTCTCACTCCCACCATCGTCTAACCTCTGCCAGTCGACCCACCCCTCCCCCCCGGGGGCCGTGAAAGCGTGAAACTGTGAAAGAAATAAGAACAGAGCAATGCGAAATATTGCGACTCGGCCAGCGGCTAGCCATGAAACCCAGCTGTCGGCCGAGTATCGTAGGCGCATGAGGTTTGATTGTAGGATGAGGCGCAATCGGCCCCAACATAGCGTTGCAGGGAGCTTGGCCATCCTTGCCCTCACCGCCCAGATCATCGCTGCGCAGACTCCAACGCTGAAGACGCGAACCAAGGAGGAGCGCGACCGCGAATTTCAGGCCAGCCATCACGTCACGCTCAACGTCCAGGTTACCGACCCCGCAGGAAAGCCCGTCACCGACCTCGACGCACGGGACTTCACCATCCTCGACAATCACCAGTCTCGAAAGCTCGCCGCATTCCACGCCATCGACGGCCAGGCCATGAACGATGCCACTGAAGTGGTCATCCTGCTTGATGCAGTCAACAGCACTGCCCCGGCCCTCGAAGCGGAAAAAGACGGTATCCTCAAGTTCCTCGCCGGGAGCCACGGCCCGCTTCCCAACCCCACTTCGTTCGTGCTCTGGTCGAACGCCCACCTCAAGGCAACCGCTGCAACCACCGACCGCAACGCGGTGGGCCGTGCATTCGTCAGCATCACAAAGGACCTCCACTCCAACGCCTGCTCCCCGGTAGACGCCTCCGTGGCACAGGCTGCCGAAGGGGGCGGCCCGGGAGCTCTCGGAGACAGCGGCATCGGAGGCCGAGCAGTGGGCGTCGCTCGATGCCTCGAGGTGCACTTTAAGGACTCGGTTGCCGCCCTCGACGGCATCGCACAACAGCAACTCGCCGTCGGGGGCAGAACTATCCTCATCTGGGTCGGGCCGGGATGGCCCCTTCTCTCGGATGTCGAGTTCAAGCAGCTCACGCCCGCCGCCCGCAAAGCTTACTTCGGGGAGACAGTTACCGTGCTGCACGATCTGGATGCCGCGCAGGTCACGCTCGATGCCGTAGGTCCACATGACGCCGCGCGCGAAGGTGAGATAGCCAGGGTCGATCTCCACGCATTGACCGCGGGAACCGCGTCACCCGAAAACGCTGGCCCCAGCAGCCTCGCGCTTCAGGTCCTCGCGCAGCAGACCGGCGGCCACGTCAATTCAAGTAGCGCCACCATCCCTGATGATCTCCGGAAATTTCTCGACGACGCCGACTGGTATTACGCCCTGTCCTTCAACCCGCCACCGGCGCAGAATGGCGCGGAATTGCGCACGATCGAGGTCAAAGTCAACCGCCCCGGAGTAACCATCCGCACCGCGACCGCTTACTACCTTCAACCATGAAGTTTTAGAAAGATGTTTCGTTATTCCAGCGCGTCCGGCTGCAGCGCGATGTTTTTCTCGCCCGCCGCCTTGCGCTCGTTGTAAGCCTTCAGCCAGTCTTCCCAGTGCTTGCCGGCAGCGCGATCCTTGCCTGAGAACTCGAGCCGAGCGATATCGGCGAAGCTCAACTTCAACTTTGCCGTAGACTTCGGCGAAAAGTACTGCAAGTAAGAGTCCGCCAAACTCGCGCCGGTGGAGCGATTGAAGATATACGCTTCGATCCGCTCGCCGCTCTTCGTCGTGATCGTCACGTCTCCGCGATAATCGAAGGCCTTCTCAAGCGCAATGCGCAAGTCATCGTCGCTGGCAAGCTCCGGAATCCATCCTTCGAGATTCTCGTGAACCGTGCCTGGCGCAATCTCCAGCGCCTCAATCTCTTCCCGCGTATATTTCAGTACTTCCGCGCTCATGCGTTGGTCTCCTCGAGAGCAGGCGCAGATTTCTCAATCTGCACGAGAGATACATGCGAACCCGTATTCCACTCGTTGAGCTGCTTGAGAGCGTGCTTGCTTTTGTAGGTGCTGAACGTTCCCTTCACCATGCCCCAGAATCCGCTCAGCGTCAGGAAGCCGTCGAGCACAGCCGTCGGCTCATATCCGCAACTCACCATGCAGTTCGCGCACTTGGGATTGCCGCTGCCGACGCCGTACTCTTCCCATTTCGTCGTCTCCATCAGCTCCTTGAAGCTGTCTGCATATCCATCCTGCAGCAGGTAGCAAGGCTTCTGCCATCCGAAGATGTTGTAAGCGGGAGAACCCCATGGCGTGCAGTCGTAGTTCCGGTCGCCCATCAGGAACTCGAGAAACAGCGGCGACATATTGAACTTCCACGACTTCTTTCGATTCGACAAAATGGCACGGAAGAGTTTGCGCACACGGGCACGGCCCATGAAGTGAGTCTGATCGGGCGCCTTATCGTAGCTGTAACCCGGCGACAGAACGATCCCCTCGACTCCGATGGCCATCATCTCGTCAAAATGGGCGCGCACACTGTTCGGATCAGTCCCATCAAAGAACGTTGAATTGGGAGTGACGCGGAAGCCCCGCTTTACAGCCTCTTTGATGCCCTCGACGGCAATGTCATATCCACCTTCGCGACACACGGAGAAATCGTGATGCTCACGCTGACCATCGAGGTGGACAGAAAACGTCAGATACTTCGAAGGCGTGAATTCATGGAGCCGCTTCTTGAGTTCCAGGGCATTCGTGCACATGTACACATACTTCTTGCGCGCAACCAGACCGTTGACGATGTCGACAATCTGCGGATGAAGCAGCGGCTCTCCGCCAGGAATTGCCACCAGCGGGACACCACATTCTTCAACTGCGGCGAAGCACTCCTCGGGCGTCAGCTGCTTCTTCAGGATGTGTGGTGGATACTGAACCTTGCCGCAGCCGGCACACGCCAGGTTGCAGCGGAAGAGTGGCTCGAGCATCAGCACTGTTGGATAGCGCTTCACACCTGCGAGCTTCTTCTTCCATACGTAAGTGGCAACCGTCCACACCTGGGAAATCGGAATGGCCATTCTTGTTTATCCTTCGGGGGCAGTAGCCCCGCTTGATTCTCTCTTCGTTCTTACCGAGTAAAAACACAACTAAGACTTTGCCTGAATCCGATTCGTAACCTAAGAAACGCGCTCGACCGTCCGCACATAGCTCGTCAACGCCATGAGTGGGAAGTATTGGCGGTACATCGTGTATGCAAGGTAAAACACCTTTGGAAATCCCGTACCCGTGATGATGCCCTCGCGCTTTGCGCCTTCACCCATCGATTCATCCCAGCGGCCATCTGCAATCTGCCGCTCCAGCAACCAGCGCACGCCCTTGGCGATTGAGTCCGACCGATCGTCGCCGGCCGCCAACAGAGCCAGAAGCGCCCACGCTGTTTGCGAAGGTGTGCTTGGCCCAACACCGCGCGTATTGGGATCGTCATAGCTGCCGCAGGTTTCGCCCCATCCGCCATCGGAGTTCTGCACCATGCGAATCCACTCGGCCGCCTGCTGTACCTGCGGCTCGTTGTGTTCAAACCCGATCGCGTCCAAACCGCGGAGCACCAGAAATGTGCCGTAGATGTAGTTGACGCCCCAGCGTCCAAACCAGCTTCCATCGGGCTCCTGCTCGCTCAGGATGAATTTGATAGCCCTCTCTACTCGCTTGTCGTTGCGGGTGTACCCGTAGCAGGCCAGCATCTCCAGCATCCGTCCCGTGATGTCCACGGTCGGCGGATCCAGCATCGCATTGTGATCCGCAAACGGAATGTACTGAAAGATCATCTTCGTGTTGTCTTTGTCGAAGCTGCCCCAGCCGCCGTTGCGGCACTGCATCGCAAATTCCCAATCAACCGCGCGCTGCGTCACCTGGTGATGATACCGTTCCCGAGGGTTGTCAACCTTGCTTAGCGCGAGCAGCACTTGCGCTGTGTCGTCCGTATCGGGATAAAACTCGTTATTGAACTCGAAATACCATCCGCCCGGCTCCGTCTTCGGAACCTTTACGGCCCAATCGCCTTTTTGTCGCACTTCCTTCGAAAGCAACCAGTCTGCCGCCTTCACCATCCGGGGATCGGTACGCGGGACACCCGCTTCTCCGAGTGCGTAGAGAGCCTGGGCGGTATCCCACACCGGGGACATACAAGGCTGCATGCGGAAGGTCGGCTCGGGCATCGCTTCACTTGCCGGTTCCTCAATCCCAAGCTTTTCGAACTCGTCACGCGCCCGGATCACCTGCGGATCGTCTTCGGAGTACCCCAGGCAGCGCAATGCAATAATCGCATTCATCATTGCCGGATAGATGGCGCCGAGGCCGTCCGACATCTCCAGCCGGTCCAGCATCCACTTCTCCGCCTTCTTCAAAGCGAGCTTGCGCAATGGGCGGATATGCACTGCTTCGAACCAATGCGTAATCCGATCGATAACAATAAAGAAATTTCGCCACGAAATCAGATTTTTCGAATCCCAACGGAGGCGCAGGCTCGCGTTTGCACGACCGCCGATAAAGAGTTCATCAATGCTGTGCTCGGGCGAAATCTTCTTGAATGGTTTTTTCGCGTAGATGATCGCGAGCGGCACCAGAATCGAACGCGACCACGCAGAGATTTCGTAGATATTGAAATAGAACCAGTTGGGAAAGAGAACAATCTCCGGTGGAATCGCGGGGACCGCGTCGTAGTCATACTGCCCAAGGGCACAGAGATACATCTTGGTAAAGGTGTTGCATTCCACCACGCCGCCGTGCGCCAGAATCCACTCGCGACACTTTGCCAGCCGGGGATCGCTCGCCGGAATATCCATCAGCTTCGCCGAAAAGTAGCACTTCACGGAAAGCGAAATGTTGCCAGGACCGCCAGGATAGAGACTCCAACTTCCGTCCTCCCTTTGATACCGCATCATCTCTGTACAGGCGCGTTTAAGGCGGTCAGGATCCCCCGATTCAAGCAGCGTGTGCAGGAAGATGTAATCCGCCTCCAGCATCGCGTCCGCTTCGAGTTCCCCGCTCCAGTAACCGTCGGGGTGCTGAAGCGAAAGTAGATATTCGCGTGAGCGACGAATTGCCGATTCAACGTCAGCAAGGGCCGCATCCAGACGGCCGAACTTCGGTGCCGCGGGTTTTGTCTGTCCTTGCAGAATACCCATTGTGATAACCAATCCTTTGTCGATCAAATACCGGAATCCACGCGATTAGCTTGATATTTCTGGCGAAGACGCGCTCTATCGACTAGCCCGCGAATTGTCCGGAACACACGTGAGCGGGACTTGTGTATTCAACGACCCGGATTTGCACCTTAACGAACCGGCACTGATTGAGAACCGCCCGGTCCACCGATGGCCTGAATAATCTCTGGAGGCAGCCCAAAGCGCACGTTCTCTGGCATTACCTCAACCTCTTCGACGCTGGAGTAACCGTTTTGACGCAAATAATTGACCACGTCCTCTACAAGCACTTCCGGCGCCGATGCCCCTGCGGTCACCGCCACCGTCGACACCTTCTCAAGCCATTTCGGGTCAATTGCCTGGGAGTTATCAATCAGATACCCAATCGTCCCGAGATTCCGGGAAACCTCTACCAGCCGGTTGGAGTTCGAACTATTCGTCGAGCCGACCACCAGCACGAGGTCCGCATTGTGGGCCACGTTCCGCACGGCGACTTGCCGGTTTTCTGTCGCATAGCAGATATCCTGCGAGTGCGGTCCAGCAATATTCGGGAACTTCTCTTTCAGGGCATGGATGATGTCCCGTGCCTCGTCGAGCGAAAGAGTCGTCTGCGTCAGGTAAGCCACCCGATTCGGGTCGGGAACCTCAAGCGCCGCAACCTCGGCCACATTCGAAACCACTTGCGTCACGTCAGGAGCCTCGCCAAGCGTACCCTCGATCTCATCGTGATCGCGATGCCCAATCAGCACCAGGGAATAACCCTGTTTTGCAAACTTAACCGCTTCAATATGAACCTTCGTGACCAGCGGGCAGGTCGCATCGATCACCTTGAGACCGCGGCCTTTACTCCGTTCACGCACCGCCGGCGAAACGCCGTGAGCCGAGTAAATCACGCGCTGACCATCTGGAACATCGTCGATCTCGTGTACAAAAATCGCACCCTTCTCTGCCAACTCGTTCACAACATAGCGGTTGTGGACAATTTCGCGGCGAACATAGATCGGTGCGCCAAAGGTTTCCAAAGCGATTTTTACGATGTCGATTGCACGAACGACACCGGCGCAAAATCCACGCGGTTTAAGCAGAAGAACCCGCTTCTGACTCGAGGAGGTTTCACTTTGGACGCTGTTTGGGACGGAATCAAGCGTGGTTATGATCACATGACCATTATACCAATTAGTAAAAGATTCTGAGAGTTCGGACCGGTATCCGAACTCGCACAGTTCATCAGGCATGCTGCTGCGCCTTCACATTGACCTTCTGCGCGATAAACGTCAGTTTCTGATTGGCCGCCATTTCCTCTTCGAAAGTCTCCTCCAGCAGTTTCGCAGCCTCGTTTGTCCGAGAATCTGAGGGTAAATTCGTACCGTTCCAAAATGCAGAACGAATCTCGCGAGGACGATGTGCGAGATGCAGCCTTGATATGAATCGCCGAGGAAACAGACCGCAGGGGGACCGAATCACCGCTTCGATTTCTACTCCTTTTTGCCCTCCAGTTGTGCTTGGACGCTCAACCCAAATGAGTAACTGGGCCGCCATTACCACAAAAGTCCATCCGCATTACCAAATGGGTCTGGCAACTCCTTGGTAGGTGTCCTAACGTCAAGGTCTGTCTGTTCCTTGGCAGCGGAGCATAAGAGTGACCATGGAAACGAATGCTGCACTTCCCCAGAATGTGCATATCAACGAGAATCACATCGCAGTGAGAGAACGGTCGATCTACCCGAATCTCAAACTTCGGGTATACACAACCGGCATGCGTCAAAATCGCCTGGCGAGGCTCGTGGGCATCGACGAGGCCTATCTCAGCCGGATTATTAACGGAGTTCGAGTACCCGGAAAGCAGATGCAGGAACAAATCGCCCAGGTGCTTGGCTGCGATGCAGACTGGCTATTTCAACAAACAACAATTCAAGTCCCCGTCGATTTGAACGCAAGCAGAGCCAAAATTGGGTAATAGTGTGAAAATTTCCAACTGTGCCTCTGCTTCGGTGTGTGCTTCAAGAGAATTGCTCGCCAACTTCTCTCGCTTCCTCTCAAGCAAATCGCTCTAGAACTTCCTGCGCGCCAAGCAAGCTGCTTCGAGTGTGCCTATTCATTTCGGTATGCATGTTGCGGCTTCCATATGGCCGCTGCTCGCCCAATCGAATCCCATTTCGACCGAAGCAAAGCAACATTTGCGCGGTAACAATCCAGAAGGTTACTGCCTCACGTTGCCGGCATTATTTGGCCAGTTTTATTTTCTTCACGATAAACACTCAACTTTCATCTGTGCATTCGTGCTGCGTTTTAGTGGAGCTTAACTTATTGCAAGATAGATAACTTGTGACGACTTCGGACAAGACTTTCACATAACACGAAAGTAATACATACCTACATTACCCGTGACGTCAGTCACCACCCCGCGATACGAGACTCTAGGCACACAACACAACCCACCCTTGCGGTTGCATTTTGTGCCCGAGCTGGGCTCTGCGCGCAGACGGAAACGTGTGCGCTCTTGAAGGGATCTTAATGATTAGGCTTACAGCTATTTACAAGAATCATAATTCCAACGCTTCTCTCAATGATCTGTCAAAAATCCTTACATTTTTTCTCTTGCTGGCGTCGACGGCTGTGGCCTCAGCATACCCGCAGATTGTCCGCCTCTCATGCAGCAGCGACGCCTATAGCGCCCCAGGAGCCGACGCTTGCACGGTGTACCTCACGTCGAACGCGAACAAAAGACTAAGCGTGGCCCTTAGAAGCAACAGCACGTCAGTGATGGTGCCCGCCAGCGCAACCGTGAAGTCTGGCACAATGACCACTCAATTCAAAGTGACAGTCGCCGGTGTGACGACCCCACAAACAGCAACAATCACCGCCCGGGCAGGCGGAATCACTAGTGCGTTCACCATAATGCTTTCGCCTGCGACAGGCGTACCAGCCTTGACCCTGAGTGTGCCATCGGCGTCGTTTGGGAATATCGCGGTGGGCAGCATGGGGAAACAGTCCGTGACCCTGACCTCTTCGGGAACAGCGCCGGTAACTATTTCCTCGATTTCTGTAGCAGGTTCGCTTTTTGGAGCAACAGGAATCACGACTCCAGTCACCTTGAATCCTGGACAG
>Ga0193726_1000196_pt1 | contig 83123 bp, 81 predicted proteins | sample H2c1metaG_FD_144928 | JGI IMG/M metagenome (GOLD analysis project Ga0193726, IMG submission 144928) | Soil microbial communities from a riparian zone of the East river system, Colorado, United States - H2c1 | ecosystem: Environmental > Terrestrial > Soil > Riparian zone | place: USA: East River... | reverse complement strand
CTTGGCCTGCACCGGCTTAACTCTCTGGTTATGTGTCGTCTTTCAAAGAAATCCCTTTCCACAACGCATCATTTGGAGAAATGGGCACAGAACGATCACGGACACATAACGCCCACAACCACCCCTCCGGCGTCGCCGAACCGAGCCAGGCCGATGAATTGATCACTCAGCGGGTCAAGGAGGCGCTCGCCTTGGTCGACATACGCCTCTTGGACCACATCATCATTGGCGACGGCGCCACCGTGTCGCTCGCGGAGCGTGGACTCATTTAACATGTGGAGTACGGAAGCTGCTGTGCAGTATTGCTGCAGGTTGCCGCTGAGCAAATCCACGTATTATTTGGACGATCGACGCTCTGGATCGTCTCTTACTGACCGAGTTGGTCGCGGACGCTCGAGCATTAGACGCTCGCAATCTGCAATTGTCGTACAGCCGCACTTGAAGCTGGATCTCAATAGCGCCTTAATTTGAGTGGCTCTTGCGATGAGCGCATCCATTTCCTGTACTTTGCGATCCGCCATAGCCCGCCATCGACTCGATGGGATACTACCGCTGGAATAATTACTCACAAAAGTACGCGTCTCCGAAATCGAAAAGCCGGCGCTACGTGCGAGTTGAATGATGCGAATCCTGCCCATGACTTGCGGGGCGTATATTCTTCGCTTCGATGATCGTGCAGGAGGCGGCAACAGGCCTTCGCGCTCGTAGTACCGTAACGTTGATGCGGTAAGTCCGGCCCGTTTGGCCACTTCACCGATAAGCATGATGAACCCTCTTGAAAGTCCTTGACTTAAAGTACACTTTAACTCGTAAGCTTGCAGGGTCAATCCTCAAACCAAAGTCCCGCGACTGAGGAAGCGATGATGCCCAGGCGTGTCTTGTTTTTGATCGCTGCATTGAGTGCCCCTGGCACGGGAATCGCGGAGCAGGGGATCGACGTCCCGCCTGCGATATCGGCCGCGGTAGCCGACTCCCATCGACCAGCAGAGCAGTCCAAACTCGACGCGCAGCGCAAACCCACACAAATGATCGCCTTCGCAGGTGTAAAGGCAGGCGATCAAGTCGCCGATTTTATGCCGGGGAATGCATACTTCTCCCGTATCTTAAGCAAGGTTGTGGGTCCGGCGGGGAAAGTGTATGCCTTCACACCGGAGGAGCAGATCAAGAGCTGTGAGCCATCCGAAATAGCCGGTTCTCGTGCCATCGAACATGACCCGGCTTACCTCAATGTCGTGCAATTGACCGGTCCTGTAAATGGCTTCTCCATGCCGCGAAAAGTCGATGTCATCTGGATAGCGCAGAATTACCATGATCTTCACGACTCTTTTTTGGGACCTGCCGACATCAAGATCGTGAACAAGGCGTTCTTCGACTCTCTGAAAGCGGGTGGCGTGCTGATGATCATCGATCATGCTGCCGCTCCGGGTTCTGGTCTTCGCGATACCGACACCCTGCATCGCATCGATCCCAACAGTGTGCGGGGCGAGGTGGAGGCCGCCGGATTTCAGTTTGTGGCGCAAATCGATGATCTCAGCAATCTCAATGACGATCACATGCGATCGGTCTTCGATCCGGTAATCCGCGGAAAGACTGACCAGTTCGTCTACAAGTTCAGGAAGCCCGACAAGGCGCATTAGGCCGTCGTCTTTCCGCGCGGGAGCTGACCAGCGCGAAGGCGTTCTACAGCCGTCGCAGCCGATCGCCTACATCGGAACCATGGACGTCAATACAAAGTGCGAAAGCGTCGCCGAACCGGCGTAAATAATATGTGGAGCTAGAGATACGGAAACCGGTTCAACGCCGCACGCCGGGCTCCGTACTCCACATATCAGATCAGTCCACGTTCTGCGAGATATGTTGTGCTCTCCATTTCTGGCGGAGCGCGGCCTGCTTTCATTTATACTGTGCCAGGGGTGGGATGGGCATGGAGCCATAAGAATGAACCAATGGGCTGCGCTCGCGCTGGTATTCGGAGTATTCGGCGCCTCCGCCGGCCGTTCCGCATCGCCGCCGTCGATCGAGGATTTCGCGTCCCGATCTGCGGTGGAAGACGTATCGATTTCGCCGGATGGACACTACCTGGCGATGATCCGCACACGCGACGGCAAGGCGCTGGCCTTTGTCTCCGATCTGCGCCTCGGTAAGGCCCAGACCCTGCAGATGGTGATGTCGGAGCCCGATCATTTCATCATGACCGAGTGCCGCTGGGCAACGAATACGCGGCTGCTGTGTAAATTCCGCGGGATCGCGGAGGATCGGTTCGTCTATCCCGTGAGCCGGTTGGCGGCCGTTGATGCCGACGGCAAAAATTTGCGCGTGCTGCTGCAAAACTCCCGGGTGGCCCAGGGACAGTTTCAGGACAACATCATCAACTGGAACCCGGGCATCCCTAATACCGTGCTCATCGAAGCCGACGAGGGATTGAGTGCCGACGAAATGGCCACCGGGGCCCAAGTGATCGGCAATGTGGGCACTCACGCCCTGCCCGCGGTGTTCGAACTCAACGTCGTGAGCGGCAGCCTGTCGATCCGGCAACATGCGAGAGACCCCATCCGCCATTGGATTACCGACACGCACGGCGCGGTCAGACTGGGCTGGGGTTTTTCCGGAACCACCATCTCCTACTGGACGCATCTCGAGGGCGAGTCGAATTGGCGGCGGCTCAGCAAATTCGAGGTATTCAGCGGCGACAATCATTTCGTGCCCATCGCGATCAGCGCCGACGACCCTCATCTGGCCTATGCGATCGGTCCATCGGAAGGCCGGAATGCGGTCTGGCTCATCGATTTAACGGACAAGGAGGAGCCGAGACTGGTGTTCTCGCACCCGTTGGTCGATGTCGGGGACTTTCGCATCGGCAACGATGGCCGGCTGATCAGCGTCCGCTATGACGATGGCTATCCCCTCATGTATTACGCGGACGACGACATCCGGGCGGCGATGTCGGCAGTCCAAAAGCTGAGACCCGGGTCCTTCAGTTTCCTGCATGAAATGAGCGGCGACGGCCGAGTGTTCGTGATCGAGTCAGAAAGCGATATCGAAGCGCCGACATTTCTGTTGCTGGACCGCGATGCGCACGTGATCAGCAAGCTCGGAGCGCCCTATCCCGATCGTGACCCGGCAACCTTGGGCGCCATGCGGCCAATTTCCTATCTGGCGCGGGACGGCACCCGCATTCCGGGCTATCTCTCGGTGCCGCCCGGCGTGCCGGCCGCGCACCTGCCGCTGATCGTCATGCCGCACGGCGGGCCCTTTGCACGCGATACCTGGGATTACTTCTTCCTGCGCCAATTTCTGGTGAGCCGTGGATACGCGGTCCTGCAGATGAATTTTCGCGGCTCGGAAGGCTACGGCGGTGATTGGTTCTACGCGGCGCATCAAGACTGGGGCGGACTTAGTTATGACGACGTGGTCGATGGCGCGCGCTGGGCGATTCAGCAAGGGATCACCGATCCGAACCGCGCAGGCATCGTCGGCTGGAGTTTCGGCGGCTATATCGCGCTCGTGGGGGCGCAGCGCAATCCCGAACTCTTTCGCTGCGCGGTCGATATCGCCGGAGTCAGCGACCTGGGCCTGTTGATCGATGAAGGCTATCACTGGCTAAACTCGGATGTGATCAAGAAGCAGATCGGAGTCGACAGGGACAAGCTGAAGCGCGACTCACCGCGTCTGCACGCCGCGGAGTTCAAGGTTCCGGTATTGATGCTGCAGGGAAAAATGGACTGGCAAGTGCCGTTCGAGCAGTCCGACGTCATGGACCGGGCGCTGACCCGCGCGCATGTGGAGCACCGCTTCACCGTCGTGCCCGGTGCCGACCACCAGTTCAGCAACGTCAAGGACCGCGCCACGCTGCTCAAGGAGACCGAGGACTTTCTGCGCCAGTGCCTGCCGGCCGGGGCCCCGGCAGCCGCGTCGTCGACCGCCGCGCCGGCTCACTAACTAACTGATTTATATTGGTTTTTTATCCAAGTTCTTGGAGCTGGTTGCCCTGTTTGGACGACCCTGGTATAAAGCGCGGCTGTTCCACGTTTCCAAGTTCAAAGGTTACGCCATGTCGCGAGTCTGCCAAGTCACGGGCAAAGGCCCCAAAACGGGCAACACGGTTTCCCACGCAAATAATCGCAAGCGGCGCCGTTTTCTGCCGAATTTGCACACCCACCGCTTCTGGTCGGAAATCGAAAAGCGCTTCCTGAGCCTGCGTGTCTCCACGCGCGGTCTGCGCACCATCGAAAAGCGCGGCGTGGATGTCGTGGTGGCGGATCTGCGCGCCAAGGGCGTCAAGGTTTAAGGAGCAACTCATGCGCGACAAAATCAAATTGGTGTCATCGGCCGGCACCGGTCACTACTACACGACCACGAAGAACAAGCGCTTGCATCCGGACAAACTGGAAACGAAGAAATTCGATCCCGTCGTCCGCAAGCACGTGGCGTACAAAGAGTCGAAGATCAAGTAACGCTTAACGCTGCCCGAGCCGCCACACGCCCGAGCTTCCCGAAGTAGAGACCACCCGACGCGGCATCGCCCCTGCTCTGTTGCAGCGGCGCGTGGTCGAGTTCGTGGTGCGTGAGCGGCGCCTGCGCTGGCCGATCCCTGCCCACGTCGAGTCCGCCGTCCGTGATCAAACCGTGCGGGCCATCGAACGGCGCGCCAAGTACATCCTGATCCGCTTCGACGCCGGCACCCTCATACTGCATCTCGGCATGTCCGGCAGCCTGCGGCTGGTCAAGCGCGACGCTCCGCTCAAGACCCACGATCATTGGGACATTCGCGTGGACAGCGGCTGGATTTTGCGCTTTCACGACCCGCGGCGCTTCGGCAGCCTGCATTGGACCGACGCCGATCCGCTGCAGCACCCGCTGCTGGTCAAATTGGCGCCGGAACCTTTGAGCGATGCATTCGACGGCGACTACCTGTTTCGCGCCACCCGCAAACGCGGCGTCGCCGTCAAACAATTCATCATGAATTCTCAGGTGGTGGTGGGGGTGGGCAACATTTATGCGAGCGAGGCATTGTTTCGCGCGCGCGTGTCGCCGCGCCGCGCCGCACGCCGCCTCACGCGTGCCGAGGCCACGGCGCTCGTGCGGGCCATCAAGGAAGTCTTGAGCGCGGCAATCAAGATCGGCGGGACCACCTTGCGCGACTATGTCAACGCCGATGGCGCGCCTGGATATTTCCGCCAGAAATTATTCGTGTATGAGCGCGCGGGAGAGACTTGCCGCGTGTGCAAATCTGCCGTCAAGCAATTCGTCCAGGGTCAGCGCTCCACGTACTGGTGTTCGACCTGCCAACATTGACGCGCGGGGCGCCGGCCTCGCCGGCTAGTAGACCAGGCCCACGCCTTCGCCACGCGGATCGGACGCCGCTTCCACCTTGCCGGTGGCGAAGTCCCAGGTGATGACCTGCATGTTGCCCCACTGACGGCCCGACACCTTGAGCGTGTGCCCCATGGCGGTCAGCTCTTTGATTTCAGCGTCGGTCAGCGCTCCTTGCTCGTAGTCGACTTCGTCGGGCAGGTATTGATGGTGGTAGTGCGGATATTTCACGATGTCGACTGCGCTCATTCCATCCAGGTAGTTGAGCGTGCCCAAGAGCACCATGCTGATGATGAAGCTGCCGCCGGGCGACCCTACGATCATCAGGCCCTTCGATGTCTCGACGAACGTCGGCGACATGCTGGAGAGGCTGCGCTTGTTGGGCGCGATCGCATTGGCGGTGGCGCCCACCAGCCCGAATTCATTCGGCCGGCCCGGCTTGGTCGAGAAATCGTCCATGGTATTGTTGAGCAGCACGCCGGTTTTCGGCGGCATGTAGCCCGTGCCGAAAAACAGATTGACCGAGATCGTGGCGGCGACCCGATTGCCCTCGGCATCCAGCACTGAGAAATGCGTGGTTTGCATTCCCACCGGTTCCGATTCGATGCCCGGCAGCAGGTTGGACGGCATGGCCTTGTCGGTGCGTATGCTGCTGCGCTGCCCCGCCGCGTAGTCCTTGCTCGCGAGCTGCGCCAGCGGCATTTTGACGAAGTCCGGATCGCCCAAGTAGATCGCCCGGTCGCGGTACGCGCGGCGCATGGCTTCGATCACCAGGTGCTTGGCGGTGGCTGAATCGTACTGATGCAAATCGAAGCCGGCCAAAATGTTGAGCGCGTCCAGCACGGCGATGCCGCCCGAGGAAGGCGGCGACGCCGACACGATGCGCGCCCCATGGTATTCGCCGACCAGCGGTTTGCGCTCCACCACCTTGTACGCGGCGAGATCCTGCAGGGTCCAAATGCCGCCGTCGGCCCGCACTCCGGCCACGAGGTCGGCCGCTACGCGGCCCGCGTAGAAGCCTTGAGCTCCTTGATTGGCGATGGCCTCCAGAGTATTGGCGAGGTCCGGCTGTTTGATGACGGCACCCACCTCCGGAACTGCGCCGTCCGCGGTCAGGAAGGCCTTGGCCGCGTCGGGAGAACGCATCAATACCTGCCGCTTGTAGCGAATTCCCCCCTGCAAACGGGCGTAAAGCGGAAAGCCGTCGCGTGCCAGGCGAATCGCGGGCTGCAGGTCCTGCTTCAACGGCAGCTTGCCGTACTTGCGCGCCAAGTATTCAAAGGCCGCGGGTTCGCCCGGAATCCCGGCCGCCAGTGATCCGGCAATCGACGCGTTCTCGATGGCATTGCCGGCCTTGTCCAGATACATGTCGCGCGATGCGCCCCCGGGGGCCTTCTCGCGCGCGTCGATCATGGTTTCGAAGCCATCCGTCTGCCGGTGCAGCAAGTAGAAGCCGCCGCCGCCCAACCCTGAGCTGCTGGGCTCGACCACCGCCAGCGCCGCCGACACCGCCACTGCCGCGTCAAAGGCGTTGCCGCCGGCGGCGAGAATTTCCTGCCCCGCCTGGCTCGCCAGCGGGTAGGCGCTGGCGATCGCCGCTTTGTGCGTGGCCGCGGCATGAGCGCCCGGCGCCGCAGCGTGCGCGCCGCACGCCGCGATGACCGCCGCCATCGAGCAGGCGAACCCGGCGAACAGCCGCGCGCGGCGCAATGCGGAGGTTCCGGTCAAAGCTTGCGATGCCGCTTCAATTCGGTCTCGACGATCGGATGCACGAACTCGGACACATTGCCGCCCAGCACGGCGATTTCGCGCACCAGGGTCGAGGAGATGAAGGTGTACTGCTCTTGCGGGGTCATGAATACTGATTCTATCTCGGGGCTGAGATGACGGCTCATATTAGCCAACTGAAACTCGAATTCGAAGTCCGACACGGCGCGTAAGCCCCGCACGATCACCGACAAGCCATTTTGCCGCGCGAAATCCACCGTGAGCCCCGCGTAGCCCATCACTTCGACGTTCTTCACGCCGACAAGCACCCGGCGGGCCATGTCGACCCGTTCTTCCAGAGTGAACATGGGCGCCTTGTTCGGATTGGCGGCGATGGCCACCACCAAACGATCGAAAATGCTCGCCGCCCGCCGCACCAGGTCGATGTGACCGTTGGTGATCGGATCAAAGGTGCCGGGATAGACCGCTGTTCTTTTATGCATTCACTTCAGCCCGTGCGGATGCGCGCGCCAAATGATACCCCACCTCGCCCGCCGACTTCGATTTGAGCAATTCCCAATGCGCAGGCAGGGGCGGCGCCCCCGCTGTCTTTTCATTCTCCAAGTACACCAGGCCCCCGAGGTTGAGCCAGTTGCCCACATCCAGCAGGGGAACGTATTCAGCCAGGGCGTCCTGTCCGAACGGTGGATCCAAGAAAACGATATCGAAGGGCGGCGCCGGCGTGCGCAGGAATCGCGCAGCGCCCATTTCCACCACTCGTCCCTGGCGCTTAGCCCCCAAGCGGGTGAGTTGTTCCTGCAGCGCGCGCGACGCCGCCACCGCCTGTTCGACGAATACCGTTTCCGATGCGCCTCGCGACAACGCTTCGAGTCCGAGCGCGCCTGAACCGGCGAATAGATCGAGGCAGCGCGCGCCGACGATGTCCTGCTGCAGCCAATTGAACAAGGTCTCGCGAACGCGGTCGGGGGTGGGTCGCAGGCCGGGAATATCCGGAAAATTGATGCGCCGGCCGCGCCATCCGCCGCCGATGATGCGCACCGAATTGCGGCCGCCCGGGGCGTGCGATTCCGTCTTGAGAGTAGTCACTCCCGGTATCATACCTCCCCATGACGAATGAAACCGATCCCCCCGTGCGCGGGTTCTTCAAGCGCCTGCGCGCCAAGTTGAATCAGGGTCCGGCCTGGCTCACGACCGACCTTGGCGAACTGCTGCCCGGCCGCAAGATCGACGCGGACATATTGGATGAGCTCGAGACGCGCCTGATCACCGCCGATGTGGGGGTGGAGGCCACCGGGCGCATTCTCGGGGAGTTGCGCAAGCGCGTGGCGCGCAAGGAATTGAACGATGTGGATGCGCTGCTCAAGGCCCTGCACGAAGCCATGCTCGATATCTTGAAACCCGTGGAAATGCCGCTGGCCATTGATGCCGGCGTCAAGCCCTATGTGATTCTGGTGGTGGGAATCAACGGTGCCGGCAAGACCACGACCATCGGCAAATTGGCGCGCCGGCTGCTCGCCGACGGTCGCAGCGTCATGCTGGCCGCGGGCGATACCTTTCGCGCCGCGGCGCGCGAACAATTGGAGGTGTGGGCCGAGCGCAATCGCGTGCCCATTGTCGCGGGTCAAGCCGGCGCCGAACCTGCCGCGGTCATTTTCGACGGAATGCAAGCGGCGCGCGCGCGCAAAATCGATGTCCTGATCGCCGACACCGCGGGCCGCCTGCACACGCAGACTCATCTGATGGACGAACTCAAGAAGGTCAAGCGTGTGCTGGCCCGCCTGGATGCCGGCGCGCCCCATGAAGTACTGCTGGTGCTGGACGGCACCATCGGCCAAAACGCCGTCGCTCAGGCCGAGGAGTTCAACAAGGGGCTGGGGGTGACCGGCCTCGTGATCACCAAGCTCGACGGCACTGCCAAGGGCGGGGTGGTGCTCGCGATCGCCCAAAAATTGAAAATTCCCATCCGTTTCGTCGGCGTCGGCGAACAAAGCGAAGATTTCGGCGTGTTCAATGCCTCGGAATTTGTCTCGGCCCTGTTGAAATCCGGACCCGACAGCGCGGCGGCATGATCGTCTTCGACCAAGTCCACAAGCGTTATCCGAACGGCCGCGAGGCGCTGGCCGGCGTGTCGTTCAAGATCGAGGCGGGCGAGCTGGCTTTCCTCACCGGCCACTCCGGCGCAGGCAAGAGCAGCATCTTGAAATTGATCGCGCTCATCGAGCGCCCGACGCGCGGTCAGGTGCTCATCAACAACCAGAATACTTCGAGGATCAAGCCGCGCGGCATTCCGCAGTTTCGGCGGCAAATCGGCGTGGTATTTCAAGATCACAAACTGCTGCACGACCGGCCGGTGGCGGACAATGTGGCCCTGCCGCTGATCATCGCCGGTGTGCCGAGGCGCGAGATCGACAAGCGCGTGCGCGCCTCGCTCGATCAAGTGGGACTGCTCGGCAAAGAGAAAAGCCGGCCGCTGGAACTGTCGACCGGCGAACAGCAGCGCGTGGGAATCGCGCGCTCGATCGTCGCCAAGCCGTCGCTGCTCATTGCCGATGAGCCCACCGGCAATCTCGACCCGCAGCTTGCGGTCGAGATCATGAAGCTGTTCAAGCGCTTCAATGAAGTGGGAGTGACGGTCGTGATCGCCACGCATGACGTACATCTCATCGAACAATTCGCCGCGCGGCGCATCGTCCTGGACGACGGACGGGTGACGGCGCAATGAGCGTGCAAGCTTATTTTGCGCGGCACGCGCAAACCCTGGTCGGCTCCTTGGGCCGCATCGTGCATCATCCGTTCGCGACGCTGATGACCATGGGGGTGGTTGCCGTGGCGCTGGCGCTGCCGCTGTTCTTGAATCTGCTCCTGACGAATGTGCGCACCGCCACCGAATATTGGAACGACGCCTTTGATTTATCGGTCTACATGGATAAGAAGGCGGGCGGCGGGCGCGCCGCCGCACTCGCGAAGCAGCTGCGGCTGCGCGGCGATGTGGCCGCGGTGCGCGTCATCACCGCGGATCAGGCGCTGGCGGAGTTTCGCAGCGCGTCCGGGTTCGGCAATGCGCTGGATGCACTCACCGACAATCCGCTGCCCGATACCCTCATCGTGACGCCGACCTTGGACCGCAGCACGCCCCAGGGGACGGATATGCTGCAGGGTGCGATCGCCGCCATGCCGGACGTGCAGACCGTGCAGCTCGACACGGAATGGGTGAAGCGCTTGCATGGGATGCTGGACATATTGCGGCGGGTGGTACTGCTCACCGGCGCCCTGTTGGGGGCGGGCGTGGTGCTCATCGTCGGCAACACCATTCGCCTCGATATATTGAACCGGCGCGCCGAAATCGAGGTCATGAAACTGGTGGGCGCCAGCGACCGCTTCGCCCGCAGGCCGTTTCTCTACAGTGGAATTTGGTACGGCCTCGGCGGCGGATTGCTGGCACTGCTGTTGGTTGCCCTGGCGGCGACGGTGCTTAGGCTGCCGGTCGAGAATCTCGCCAAGCTCTATGGCAGCCGGTTTCACCTGCAAGGACTGCCGTTCTCGACCGGCGCAGCCGTACTCGGCATCGCCGTGGGCCTGGCGTGGCTGGGGTCCTGGCTTGCTGCGACGCGGCATATCCGCGGCATCGATCCGACCTAACTATATATTTTTCAATCAGTTATGCGCGATGTGAACTATCAGTAACATTAGCAGTCGAAGTTTGGGAGTGCTATTATTGCTGTCGCGCTGATTGGGAGGTTTCGCTGATGAGTACTGCCTTAGTTGCAAAGAAACCGAGTGGTTTGGTGTTCGCAGGACCGGTCGGGAGCCTGGACTCTTATATAGACCGTGTCTCCCAGATCCCGGTTCTATCCAAGGAAGACGAGGTCGCCCTCGCCGTGCGTTTTCGTTCCGAGGCCGATCTGGACGCGGCCCGGCAACTGGTGCTCTCGCATCTGCGCTTCGTGGTGCATATTGCCCGCGGCTATCTGGGCTACGGCCTGCCCATGGGCGATCTGGTCCAAGAGGGCAACGTCGGCCTCATGAAGGCGGTGAAGCGTTTCGACCCCACCGTGGGCGTGCGCCTGGTGTCCTTTGCCGTGCATTGGATCCGCGCCGAGATTCATGAGTACGTGTTGCGCAATTGGCGCCTGGTGAAGGTTGCCACCACCAAATCGCAGCGCAAGTTGTTCTTCAATTTGCGCAAGATGAAGAAGAATCTGGCCTGGCTCTCCGAGGCGGAAACCGCAGCCGTGGCCCGCGACTTGGGAGTCGATGTGGCGGACGTTCGCGAAATGGAACAGCGGCTGTCGGCGCGCGACATGTCGTTCGACCCAACACCGGACAGCGACGAGGACGAGACCTACTCCCCGGCCATGTACCTGCCGGCGAGCAACGCCGACCCCGCGATCGAGGTCGAGAGCGAAGAGTGGGAAGAGGATTCGACCGAGCGTCTGAGCATCGCCCTCGAGAAACTCGATGAGCGCAGCCGCAGCATCTTGAAGCGGCGCTGGATGACCGACGACAAGGCCACCCTGCACGAATTGGCGGACGAGTACGGAATTTCCGCGGAGCGCGTACGCCAGGTCGAGTCGAATGCCATCAGCAAGCTCAAGGGGCTGATGGCGGCGGCGTAAGGTCCGCCACGGCGGTAGCGTTTGCGCATGCGCGCCGCCGCCGAATGGCTCGACGACTACGGCGACAGCCATCGCCACCGGACCAACAAGGCCCTGCATTGGATTTGCGTTCCGGTGATCGCCTGGTGCATGCTGGGGTTATTGTGGTCGCTGCCCTTCCCCGGCAACGTTCGTGCCGTCTACCCGGCCGTGAACTGGGCCGGCGTCGCGGTGCTCGCCGCACTGTTGTACTACGCGGCCCTGTCGCTTCGCCTAGCCTTGGGCGCGCTGCTCTTGCTGTTCGCCTTTCTGTGGTCGATCGATGCCGTCGAACGCTGGGGCGCGGCGCCCTTGTGGAGCATCTGCGTCGTACTGTTCGTCGCGGCCTGGGTCGGTCAATTCATCGGCCACGCCATCGAGGGCAAGCGGCCGTCCTTTTTCAAGGACCTGCAATTTTTGATGATTGGCCCGCTGTGGCTGCTGGCCGACGTGTATCGACGGCTGGGTATTCGCTTCTAGCTGGTGCCGACTAGGCGGCCGACTCGAAGCGGGATTCTTTCGCGCGCATCGGCCGTTCGTCTCCATGCACCGCCTCCAATTCCTCACCGAGCGCATCGCGCAGCGCTTCGAGATCGGACAGTCTGGCACGGGCTTGGCTCCAGGCCGCCTGAATATTTGCCAATGATTCAAGCAGCGCCTCGCACTCGGCTCGAGCATCCGAGGCCGCCTTGAAGGCTGCGAACCAGCGGCGCTCCAGAAGCGTGACCGCCGGTTCGCCATCGACATAACCATTGGCCATGCCAACCCTCCGCGACTCTGCTTCAACCATGATCTTCACCCAGAATGTCGTCTTCAAGGCGTTCTATTCTTGCCATGATTCGTGCCTTCAGCGCCTCGGTTCGCTCGAGACGGTCACGGGCCAGAACCAGGAGACGAGCGTTCGCCTTCGGGCTGGCCGCAAGTGATTGATAGTCGGCGCGCGCCACGATGCTGGACTCATAAGCCTGGCGCCACTCCATTTCCAGATTGTTCATATGGGCATCGAGGTCGAGGTCGAGACTGCTCATGAGGCTGCTCCGGAGTTTGTCTTGTCCGGATGCTGCCTCGCCAACATGACGGTTGGCGGACAGTAATGCGGCAGTTCGTTTAAAGAAAAGGCCTCCTAGGAGGCCTTAAGGGGGCGAAAAAAATGCCGAATCGCCGCTGGGCGCTACTGCCGTACCCGGTCAAGTAGTCCCGCCGCTCGCGCCCGGCCCAGCCAAGAATTGGCGGCGACGCTGGTGCTCTGTCGATTGACGGCTCTGACCGCGCCGTTGTGATGAGCATGTCCCTCGTCTTTCAGCCCTAAGGCAAGATCCCTCTGCAGTAACCGCCAGGGGGAACTCCACATTTCGCATATATCATTCATAACGCACTCCGTCAGGCGGCCTGGCCGACGGGCAGTGAGATCGGTGCTGCATGGACTTGTTCGCGCAGCTTCGGCCAGTCGATCAGGCGCAGATATCCGTTCATGTCTTCGACCAGCGAAGTGCAGCTCTCGACCCAGTCGCCGTCGTTGCAGTAAAGGATCCCGTTGATTTCACGCATTTCAGCGCGATGGATGTGCCCGCAGACCACGGTGTCGACACCGCGCTTGCGCGCCGCCTGGGCGACCGCGTCTTCGAAGCTGCCGATGTACTGAACCGCGGTCTTGGCCTTGTTCTTGAGGTACGAGGACAGCGACCAATGCGGCAAGCCGAACTTGCGCCGCACCCAGTTGATGTAAGGATTCGCCGCGAGCAGCACATCGTAGATGTCGCTGCCCAATTTCGCGAGCCATGGGCTGCACTTCACCACGCTGTCGAATTCATCGCCGTGCAGCACCAGCATGCGCCGGCCGTCGGCGCCGCGATGGATGTATTCGCGGTGAATCTCCAGGTTGCCGAACACCGCACCGTCGAATTCGCGGAACACTTCGTCGTGATTGCCGGGAACGAAAATGACTTTGGTGCCGCGTTTGGCCTTGCCGAGGATGGTGCGCAACACATTATTGTGCGATTGCGGCCAGTACATGCTTTTTTGCATGCTCCACACGTCGATGATGTCGCCGACCAGGAATAGGCAATCCATGTCCACGTGGTGCAGGAAATCGAGCAGCAAGTCGGCGCTGCAGCCCTTGAACCCCAGATGGATGTCTGAGATGAAGACTGTCCGCAATCGCAGCGGCGAGGGCGACGGGGCGTTACGTTCGAGCATGTCTCGTCCTCCAAAGGCTTCGCGTCGCCTCCACGATGGCGATTTCATGTTACGAAGCGATTACTCCGGAAAGAAGATTTGCTTACAAACGAGGAACTTAAGTGTGGAACATCGCGTGGAACAGCAGAAATGAGATCTAAATCTCATTCCGCGCGGGCACCTGCGGGAGCACCGAAGCGATATCCGAAGCCGCGCACGGTCTGGATGTATGCGCCATAACCCGGTTCGGTTAAAATCTTGCGCAGTCGCTGCACGTTGACGTCGACCGTGCGCTCGTCGACTTCGCCGTCGTCGCCCCATACTTGCGCGAGGAGTTGGGTCCGATTGAAAGCGCGGCCGGGATGCGACATCAGGAACTCGAGCAGCCGATACTCAACTCTGCGCAGATTCAGCAGCCTGCCCTGGGCGGTGACCCGGTTTGCGGATCCATCGAGAACCAGTGCATCGCAGCTGAGCGCCATATGATGCTGCTCGGCGTGGCGTGAGCGCAGTACTGAACAGACCCGGGCGACGGCCTCCCGCAACGAGAACGGCTTCGCGATGTAGTCATCGGCGCCGAGATTGAATCCGGTCACGACATCGTGCTCATCCGACAAGGATGACAGGATGATCAGTCTGGCTGCGTGCGGGAGCCGTGCGCGGCGCACGCCCTGGATCACTTCCAGGGCCGCATGACCGGGCACGTTCCAATCGATGATGACCAAGTGCGGCGGCCGTTCCGCCACGGCTGCGATGGCTGCGGTTGCGTCGGTGATGACGCGGACGGCGAAGCCGGTTTCGCCGAGTCTCTGCCGCAGAGGTTCGACTACAGCAACATCCCGATCGACGATCAGTATCTGTTTGCTGGATTCGGTGGCAGGCATGCGCTGCTCAAGTAGGCCCGCCGCGCGTTACAGTACGTTGACGTTTTTATGTCCTTTGCGAGGACACCTCGCGCACCTGCGGCGCATGCAGCGTCGCCGCGCGCACCGACACCGAGGAGTAGCCGCGCAACGCCGCCGGCCGGCGCGCGCTCGGAGCCGCCGAGCCGTAGTCCGACGCATTCCACGCCGCCAGCAGCAGGCCGAGCGCCAGCCAATTCAGCGTCGCTTCGCGGCGCGCAGACATCCACGTTCCTTGGCAGCTTGCCTGCCACGCGGTACCCACGGTCTGCATCGGTCCGCGCGTCATCTCACCGGGTGATCTCGACATGATCCGCTCCTCGTTTTGGCTCACGAGGCCAGTGTCGGAGGCAACGCGCGACCTCTGCGGGCGCCAATGGGGCGAACTCGAGGCCAATAGTGGCGAATCATGGCGGCCGGTCTGTGCGCTGCGCCTCTATTAAATGGCCGCCATCGGCTATGATTCAGCGATGAAAAAGCAGATCGCCATAGTCGAGGACGAGCCGGCCTTGCGCGAGAATTATGCGGCGGCGCTGGCGCGGCACGGCTACTCGGTCAAGACCTACGGCAATCGCAGAAATGCCATGCTGGCCTTTCAAGCCCACCTGCCCGACCTTGCCATCATCGACATTTCACTGGAGGACGAGGCGGAGGGCGGGTTCGATCTGTGCCGCGACCTGCGCGCGCTGTCGGCGGAGCTGCCCATCATTTTCCTGACCGCGCGCGACAGCGAACTGGACGCGGTATCGGGGCTGCGTCTCGGCGCCGATGATTTTCTGACCAAGGATGTGAGCCTGCCGCATTTGGCGGCGCGGGTGGCGGCTCTGTTCCGGCGCATCGACGCGCTGCGCCGCCCCGACAACGCGGCGCAGATCGTGCGGCGGGGCGCTCTGTCGGTCGATGGCGAGAAGATGCAGACCACTTGGAACGGCGTGCCCGTCACCTTGTCGCTGACGGAGTTCTGGATCGTGCATGCCTTGGCGCGCAACCCGGGCCATGTGAAGAACCGGCAGCAATTGATGGACGCCGCGAACGTGGTGCTGGACGACAACACCATCACCTCGCACATCAAACGTATGCGCCGCAAGTTCCAGCAAATCGATCCAGCGTTTGATGCCATCCAGACCGTGTACGGAATGGGCTACCGCTGGGTCGAGTGAGCATCCGCCTGCAATTGCTGATCGTTGCGCTCACCACGCTCGTGCTGCCGTGGGCCGGCTGTCAATATGCCCGCGAACTGGAGACCGCGCTGCGCGACTCGCAGGAGAAATCCTTGCTGGCGAGCGCCGGCACCATCGCCAATGCCTTGTCGGCGCAGCCACGGCGGGTATTTCACGATGCCGAGGACCCGCGGGGCCTTGCCGCCAGCCGCGGGGACTTGTATGTCTATCCCTTGCGCAACCAGCCCCTGCTCGATGGCTATCGCGACGATTGGGGGGTCGCGGCGGATCCGACGGCCTTGCCCTCCTCGACCGGCTACAGGGCCCGCGTTCTGGCCGGTTCCACCGAGCGCTATCTCTATCTCTATGTCGAGGTCGACGATTCGCATTTCGATCCCGAGCCCGGCAACCTGCACGCCCAGAGCGACCGTTTCGATCGAGTAAATCTCGCCCTGCAGGGGACCGACGGCACTGCCTACGCGTACTTCTTCGGGACCAATGCACCCGGGTTGATCGCGGCGCAAGCTCTGGTCACCGGCGAGGACGGTCAGGTGCGCGCCGTCGAAGAACCGCGCATCCAGGCGTTTTGGCTGCTGACTCCGTCGGGGTATCGCATCGAAGCCCGCATCCCCTTGAGTTTCGTCGGCGGCCGCCTTTGGATTGAGGCTCTGGACGGCCGCGGCGCCGGCCGGTCCGGCGTCTCCCCCGGCAGCGCCGCCGACGGCGGCCGCTTGTTTTTCACCGTGGCGGGTTTGAGTGAGCTGTTGGGGACTTTCATCCGCGACGGCACCCGTGCCACCGTCATCGATGCCAATGCGCTGAAATTGGGGACCGCGGGCAGCCTGGACATGAACGCGCCAGGCGAGCCCGAGGCTGCCGAATCTTGGTATCGATACTTCATGGCGGTCGACACCTCGAATCTTCCATTGCTCGCCGCGGCGCCCGACCGCCTCGCCGGCAATAGCGTCGCCGCGGCACTCGCCGGCCGGCCGCATGCGGAATGGGTGCGCGGCGGCCCGCGCCAGGAGCTGCTGCTGACGGCGGCGGCACCCCTGGTGGTCGAGGGGCAAACGCGCGGCGCCGTGTTCCTCGAGCAGGCCGGCGATCAATTGCTGGCCTTGCGCGATCGCGCCGTGACGCGTCTGTTCAATCTCACGCTGCTCGCCACGGCCGCGGCCGTCATCGTCATGTTCGGCTTCGCGACCTGGCTCAGCCTGCGCATCGGGCGGCTGCGCGACGCCGCCGATTCCGCGGTGAGCAGCGACGGCAAAATCCGTCTCGACATGCCGGAATCCGCCGCCGCCGATGAGATCGGGGCGCTGTCGCGCGGGTTCGAGCGCCTGCTGGCGCGCCTCAACGAGCACACCCAGTACCTGCGCACCTTGGGCGGCAAGCTATCGCACGAGTTGCGAACGCCGCTGACCATCGTGCGCTCCTCCTTGGACAATTTGGAGTCCGAAGGCTTGCGCGAGGATCAGCAGCGCTATGTGACCCGGGCGCGGGAGGGCACGCAGCGCCTGCAATCCATCTTGAGCGCATTGGGCGCCGCGGCGCGGGTCGAGGAAAGCATCAAACAAGCTGAGCGGGTGAATTTCGACCTGCGCGAATTGTTGACCTCCGCGGTGGCCGCGTACCGCGACGGATTTCCGCAGGCACGCATCGCTCTGGAGACTCCCGCCGATCCCTGCTTCATCCGCGGCGCGCCCGATCTTCTCGTGCAGCTGCTCGACAAGCTGATCGAGAACGCGGTGGATTTTTGCCCCGCCGCCGGCACCATCACCGTGCGGTTGGAGCGGGCGCTCGGCAACTATGTGCTGCAAGTGCAGAATGACGGGCCGCCCATCCCGCAGGCACTGCTGGGGCGCTTGTTCGAATCGCTGTTCGAGCAGCGCCAGGGCCGCGACGACAAGCCGCATTTCGGCCTGGGGTTGTACATCGTGCGGCTCATCGCCGAGTTCCACGGCGGCGCAGCCGTTGCCGCGAATCGGCCGGCCGGCGACGGCGCCCTATTCACAGTTACCCTGCCGCTGATTTAGACCCGCAACGACCCGGCGCTAGTGCAGTCCCTCATGGCACAGCAGCCAGCGCTTGCGATCTAGGCCGCCGCCATATCCCGTCAACGAACCGTCGGCGCCGATCACCCGGTGACAGGGCACCAGGATCGAAATGGGATTGCGGCCATTGGCAAGTCCCACCGCGCGCGAGGCGCTGGGTTTGTCGATGCGCTTGGCAAGCTCGCCATAGCTTAAGGTTCCACCGTAAGGAATTGCGGTGAGCTCGCGCCACACTCGCTGCTGAAAGGCAGTGCCCTGCAGCCGCAGCGGCAAATCGAAGTCGCGCCGGGTGCCCGCGAAGTATTCGGTCAATTGCCGCACGGTCTCCTCGAGCGGCGGTACGTTCACATCCTGCACCCAGCCATCGGTGGATTGCGCCTTGCGACTGGGCTCCATGTAGAGACCGGTCAGGGCGCTGCCGTCGGAGGTGAGCAACAGCCGGCCGATCGGGCTTTCGAGATACGTGAATGCGTTCATGGATGGACTCCGAGTGACTGCCACAAATAATGAGTCGCGTACGCCCGCCACGGGCGCCAGCCTTCGGCCAGCTGCTTGAGCTGCTTTTGACTGGCGTTCGCCGCGCGCAGGAGCATGAGATCGCCGCTGGGGAAGGCATCGGGCCAGTGCAGAGCCCGCATGGCAATGTATTGCGCGGTCCAGGGACCGACGCCGGGCAGGCGCATCAAGGCATCGATCTGCTCCTCGACATTCGGCGCGAACGACAAGATGACTCGTTTGTCGAGCACTGCGGGTGCCAGTTGGGTCAGGCAGCGGGCCCGCGCGCCGACGATGCCCAATGCGGCAATTTCATCGGCCGTCACGGCCGTCATTTGCAGTGCGCTCGGCGTCAGTCGATTCAGCATCGGATAAGGAGTCGCGATCGGCGTACCGAAGGCCTGCGCCCAGCGCCCCGCCAGGGTCGTCGCCCCTTTCACCGATACCTGCTGACCCAAAATGGCGCGTACCGCCAGCTCGAATCCGTCGAAAGCCCCCGCGACCCGCAATCCCGGAATCCTGCGCACGGTCTTGCCGAGCAGCGGGTCCGGCAGCAGCAGGGCGCTGACCGCATCCGGCACGGCTCCCAGATCGAACAGCCGCTTCACCCGCGCGATGACCGCGCCGATCACCGGCGCCAGCGACGGCGACAGCTCGACGTTGAGCGCGTTGTCCTTCTTGCCCTGCGAGACGGCTATCCAGCCTACGGCGGAGTCGATGGCCACCGTGCGCCGATAGTGCGTCGCATCCGCCATCTCGACGCCGGGTATGGCGCGCAGGCGCAAATAGTCGAGCAAGCTGTGCCAGGCAAAGGGCGGCCGGAATTCCAGTTGGCAATGCAGCCCATCTTGTGGGTAGGCGCTGCCGCGCAGCGCCCGCGGACTCAAGCCATAGCGTGATTTGAACAAGGCGTTGAAGCGGCGCACGCTGCCGAAACCGCTGGCAAACGCGATTTCCGTCTGGCTCAAGGAAGTGTCGCCGAGCAGCCGCTTCGCCAACAGCAGCCGCTGCGTCTGTGCCAACTCGATCGGCGATACGCCGAGCTCCGATTCCATGACGCGCCGCAGATGGCGGTCGCTGACCCCGAGCGAGGCGGCGAGATCTTTCACGCGCGCGCTGGACAGCGCATGTTCTTCGATGCCGGCCATGGCGGCACCCACCAAACGGCTGACGGCGTCGACCGGTGCCAGGCCCGGCGCCCGTTCCGGGCGGCAGCGCAGACAGGGACGGTAGCCGGCGCCCTCAGCGGCCGCCGCGCTGGTATAGAAGTGCATGTTGCCGCGTTTGGCCGGCCGCGCCGGGCAGATGGGGCGGCAATAAATGTGTGTCGAGCTGATGGCGACGAAAAAACGGCCGTCGAAGCGGCGGTCCCGGGCCCGCACTGCACGAAAACAGGAGTCTGCATCTAGTTCCATGGGGTCAGGATAGCCAAAACCGGTCCTCAATACTCGCCGTTTTCGGACCTCGATATTGGGCAGCTATGCTTCACCCAGGCGACCACCTCGGCATGTGTCGCGAACCATACATGGCCTTTGCTTTTTATGTGCCGCAGCAAGTCGTCGAGAATCCAGATTCGCGACCGATAGCCGATGATGTGCGGATGGCAGGTGAGCTGGAATATCCCTGCTTCGTCGAAAGCGGCGTCGAATTCACGGCGGAAAATCTCCAGCACGTCCGACGGCGCGGTGTAGGGACGCAGCGCCTGCTGACGATTCATCATGAAATAGACGGCGTCATCGCGCACCCATTCGACCGGCAGTTCGATGAGCCCTGAAGGTTCCCCATGCAGCAGCAGTTCATAGCAGTCCTCATCCGCCATGAGCGAAGAGTCATAGAGAAGCCCCAGTTCTTTTGCGATCTCCAGCGTCGACGGGCTGAAGTCCCAGGAGGGGGTGCGCATACCGACGGGACGGATGCCCGTGATCTGCTCCAGGGTATCCGCGGCGCGCAGCATCAAATCGCGCTCGGCCTGCTTCGGCAGGATGGAATTGAGTTCGTGGATCCAGCCATGGATGCCGATCTCGTGGCCGTCGGCGGTCAGTTCCCGCTGTTCTTCCGGATGGAGCAGCGCGGCGACCGCCGGCACGTAGAAAGAGGCTTTGACCGCATGGGATCGGAGCAGCGCTGCGATCCGCGGAACGCCGACGCGGCTGCCGTACTGCCCCCAGGACAGGCGCCCGATGGACTTGCCGCCGTCGCGCAGTTCGTTGGTCTCGTGATCCGAATCGAACGACAGCGCCACGGCGCAGCGTGCCCCGCCCGGCCAGGTGTTCGGCCTGAGGCTGCGGCCCGCGCGCACTTGATTCACCAACGCGCGCCAATGTTCGTCGGGCCACGCCCAGGGCTCGGGAAGCTTTTCCGTCATGGCGAACCCCGCGGCGTGAATTGAGTGCCCGATACGTGTTATCGTATTGACAGACGATACGATCGTATTAAAGTCTAAGGGAAGGCTGAAGCCTGGTCAATCCGCCGCCGGCCCAAGGGAGAAAAGCCGATGCCACCACGCAAAGCGCCGGAGAAACACGGTCGTACCGCCAAACCGCGGGCCGCGGGCCGGCGCGTCGAATCGGTGTCGCGGGCATTGCGCCTGCTGGAAGCGTTCGCGGTGCTGCCCAAGCCGTTGTCGCTGTCGCAGCTGGCCGCCGCCGCGGGGATCGACAAGAGCGCTTCGCAGCGCCTCTCCAATACGCTGCTGCAGCTCGGCTATCTGCAAAAGTTTCAGGGCGGACTGGTGCCCGGGTGCAAGCTGCTCGACCGGTCCTACGACTATCTGCGCTGCAGTCCCCTCATCTCCCGGGCCTATCCCATCCTGGTCGAGCTGCGGCGCAATTCCGAAGAGCGCACGTCGTTCAGCATTTTCGACGATCTGACCATGGTGTATGCCATCCGCCTCGAGAGCAAACAAGATGCCTATTACGCGCATCTGCCCGGCCGGCGGATCCCGACCTATTGCACCTCCGCCGGGCGCGCGGTACTGGCGCGTCTGTCCGACGCGCAGGTCGCGGACGTCATCAACCGCTCCGACCGCAAGCCGCTGACTCCCAAGACCACCGTCGGCAAGGAAGAATCGCGCGCCCACGTCGAGCGGGTCCGCCGCGCCGGCTTTTCGCTCGCCATCGAAGAGGTGCTGATCGGCGAACTGGTGGTGGCCGCCGCAGTGGTGGACGGCGGCGGCGCGCCGGTGGGCGCGGTGTCGCTGGCGGGTTCCTTGAGCGAATGGACGCGCGATAAATTCGCACGCCGCTTCGGCCCGATGGTGGTTGCCGCCGCCCAGGCCATCAGCGGCAACTGATGCCGCGCCGTTGCGGGCGCAGGCGTAGCCCGGGCGTGGCCGTGACGGCGGCGTATCGCTGAACGATACGCCTGTATTGACAATGAGCGGCAATCATGTGAAAACGCGCAGCGCCGCTACGCAACATTCGGGAATCATCAATGCAAACATTCCGCCGCCGACTGGCAAGCACTGTCCTGGTTTTTTCCGCTGCGGCATGCGCCAGCGCGGCGATCGCCGCCGCGGCAGCCGCCGGGGAACAGGCGCCCGCGGATCTGGTCATCACCGGCGCCAGGATCTACACCGTCGATCCGGCGCGATCCGTGGCCGAAGCGATGGCGGTGCGCGGCGGCAAGATCGTCTTCACCGGTTCCGCCGCCGACGCCAAGCGCTGGATCGGTCCGCAAACCAAGGTTGAGCCCATGAACGGCCGCCTGGTGCTTCCCGGCCTGTTCGACTCACACATTCATCCCATCGGCATCATTCCCATCAAGGTGTGCGACCTCGACAGCGCCCCCAAGACGCTGCGTGAGCTGTCCGCCTTCGTGCAGTCCTGCGTCGGGCGATTTCCGGTGCCGGAGGGCGGCTGGCTGAGCGTGCATCAATGGAATTTTTCCGATGGCAACCAGCCCGACGCCGACTATGCGACGCTGCGGGCGGCCCTGGACAAGGCGTCCGGCAAAGTGGCGATCCAGCTGCTCGGCAACGATGGGCATCACGGCGCCTTCAATAGCGTGGGGCTCAAGCGCGCCAGAACCAAGGCCGGCGTCGCTGTCGGCTTGTCGAAGCAAACGTTGGCGGGCGATTTTGCCGAATACAGCCGATTCGTCGGCGTGGACGCCGAGGGCAACCCGAACGGTGCGGTCAACGAGGATGCGCGCAATCTCATCGACGCGCCGAACATGCTGTTTGCGCAATTTCCGGACCTCATGCAGGCAAGAGCGCAGCTGCCGCACCTGCTCAACGCCGCCGGCATCACCGGCTTCATGGATGCGCTGGTGACGCCGCAGTCGCTGGAGCTGTACGACGCTCTGCAGCGGGAGGGAGTGCTGACGGCGCGGGCCACGCTCGCTCAATTCTACGACCCGGAGGTCATGAAGACCGCGGACGGCAAGGTCGACTACGACGGCATGGTGGCCGCCGCGCAGCGGGTGCGCGCGAAATATGCGTCGAATCCTCTGATCCGCGCCGACGTGGTCAAACTGTTCGGCGACGGCGTGATGGAGGGCAATCCCTACGCGACACCCCCCACCCTGCCCGACACCCTGGCCTTGCACCCCTACCGACAACCCATCTTCGGCAAGGACAAGGACGGCAAGCTCAATGTCACGGGCTACGTCAATACCGACTCCCCAGTCTGCAAGAACGTGCGCGCGAATCCGGCGCAATACGCCGCCGCGCAAGCGGTGACGCAATTCACCGCCGCACACCACTTCCATCCCGGTCAATGCGCCGTCTCCTACGGTCAATTGCAGCACGACCGCGCCGTCACCATGGAATTCGTGAGGCGCTTCCACCTCGCGGGGTTTACCCTGCACATCCACGTCATCAGCGACGGCACGCTCAAGACCGTGCTCGACGCGCTGGAAGCCGCCCGCGCCGCCGACGGCATTTCCACCCAGCTCGATGGGCTGGCGCACGTGCAGCTGGCGCAGCCGGCGGACGTCGCGCGCATCGGCAAGGACCATCTGTTCGTCGCGTTCACCTATTCCTGGGCGAACGCCGATCCGGAATACGACATGACAGTCGTGCCCTTCGTGGACAAAGTCATCGGCAATGGCTACGCGGCACTGCATGCCGCCGGCAACTACTACGAGTCGAACGCGTATCCCTTCAAGGCGGTGAAGCAAGCCGGCGGCACCCTGGTGGCGGGCTCGGATGCGCCGGTCAATACGCGCGATCCGCAACCCTTCGTCAACATGGCCATCGGCGTGACGCGGCGGCTGCCCGGGCAGAAACCGTTGAATCCCTCGCAGGCGGTCAACATTCGCGAATTGATCGACGCCTACACCATCAACGGCGCCCGCTTTCTGCACCGCGACTCGGTTGCGGGCTCGCTCGAGGTCGGCAAATCCGCGGATTTTATCGTCGTCGACCAGGATATTTTAAAGCTTGCGGACTCGAGTCAAGCGGATGAGATTGCCCGCACGCATGTGCTCAAGACCTGGTTTCAAGGCAAAGAGGTCTATTCGAGACCGGCGCACTGAGGCGCCGCCGTACATCACGCCAGCAGCAGCTCCGACACCGCGCGATTCGCCTGGTCGATGGCCGAGTCCGTGTAGGCGGCGCGCCCCGAATCGGAATTGGCAATGACGATGCGGCCGAAGCGCGCGCGGCCGATCACATTGGGCCATTGTGCCGGCGGCAATTCCGGCTCGAACAGCGGATTGTATTCGGGCGCATAGCCGTGCGGCCAACGGTTCACGGTGATGGCTTGGATGTCCGCGGCCGGATCGAACCCTCCCGCCGACAGGGTGCGCGCCAGCTGCTCGCGGATATTGCGCTCGAAAGTCTCGAACGAGGTCGCCAGCAGTTCCGCCCGCCCGGCCTTGTTCTGATCGTGCTCCGGCAGACCCGGTTTGCAGGGCGTGCGAGTCATGTGAACCAGGATCGGTTCTGTAGGTGTAGCCGGGCTGCGGTAGGTCCCGATATCCACCTTGGGGTTGAGACTGATGTTGGTGTGATAGCACCCCGGCGCGTAGACACCGTGAATGCCGAGCTTGTGGAAGGACTGCCAGTTGCGCAGCGCGACACTGGTGTACACCAGCGGCGTCTTCACCAGATCATGCAATGCCGCTTTCTGAGCGGCGGGCAATTCCGGGCATAAGTAGGGAATCATCATGTTCCAGCACGCCATCACGCAGCCATTGGCGTGCGCGATGAATGTCTTCCCGTCCCGGATGTAGCTGACGGCCACACGGCGCGCGGTCTTGGGATCGCCGGCATGGTTTGCAGCGATCACCGTGCTGTTGAGGCGCAGGCGCACCGCGTTGTCCTTGCGATCCAGCCGGCCGTAGTCGACGCGCGCGGTGACCACGTCTTCGGCGCTGCGGCCGGGCACCGCCTGCGGAATCAGATCGCGCACCAGCAGGCGCGCGACCGTGGCGTTGCCGTCGGGGAAATGCAGGGATTCCGAACCCCCGGTATCCGCGAAGCCCGCGGGCGTGTATCCCATCCGGGCAATTGATCCGGACTTCAGATTCATTCCCTTGAATCCCGGCATGCCGATCCCCCAGCAATCGAGCGCCGACACGGCGTCGATTCCCACGCCCCACCAGCCATGCGTTCTGGCCTGGTAGAAGGCGATGCATGCTTCATCGGCATGCACCACATCGCGCAAGAAGGCTTGGTAGCTGATGGTCGACAGGTACAGCTTCTTGTCCGCGGAGCTCTTCCCTGGGAGAAAATCGCTCGCGGCGGCCTCGATTCTGGCGATGTCGCTGCGGGCCCGCTCGGGAAGCGGACTGTCGGCCAGAAACTTCGCCAGAGTGTTCTTGCTGAATTCGGCGACCAATTTGTCCGTGCCGAAGGTCTCGCGGTCGAAGAACACGGCGCGCTTCAGCCCCAGACCCTCGTAGAACTTCGGGTGCTCGACCTTGCGGCTGAGCGCGGCCACGTCGATTCCTAAGTCCTTCATGAGCTTGTCTGCCACGGCGCTGTACGGGCGCGGACTCTCGATGGACAAGGTGCCGCCGTTCAGCAGCTGCATGCGCCCCGCCAGCGAAAACTCGTTGCGTTTGGCGTGGCCGCCGAAGTCATCGTGATTGTCGAGAATGAGAATCCGGCCGGCATTGACCTTTTGTGCGCGGAAGAAATGCGCGGCGGCGAGGCCGCTGATTCCCGCGCCCACCACGATGAGATCATAGTTCTCGCCGCTGTCCGTGCCCTGATCCTGGCGGACTCCGTCGCGCAGCGCGTGGGCCGCCTCGAAGGATCCGGGATGGCTGCCGCGCAGTCCGGTGAGCAACGGCGGATAGTAGCCAGGCCGGTCTTGGGCGGCGGCGGGGCCGGCCGGATCGGCTGCCGCCGCGAATGCGCGGCCCATCGGACCCGTCAAGGCCACGGCGGCGCCGGCCAGCGCGCCCTGAATGAAATCGCGCCGTGGAATGGACCGGTCCATTCCGAGCTCGCGGTCGCTGAGGTTGCGCTTGCGGCTCACTGGTAGTGGTAGCTGATGGCGACGCCGACGGTACGCGGCCGCAACGATACGTAGCGCAGCGCGCTGTAGCCGTAGGTGCCGGGCACCGTTCCGGAATCCACGGACAGGGGCGTCGAGTTGTCCGTGAGGTTCTTGACGAACGCCGATGCATCCCAGGCTCCCGACTTGGACTTGAGCCCGCCGCGCAGCTGCACCGTGGTGATGGACTGGCCGTCGCGTATCAAGGGAAGGTAACCGTTGACCCCGGCCGAATAGGTATTGACGTAGTTTCCGGTGTACTGGCCATCGACGCGCCCATAGGCGTCAATCCCATCCCGCACGGACCACGTATAGCCGACCCCGGCGGTGCCCGCCCACTTCGGCGTGTACAGCAAGGGGTCGCCGTCTTTCACCAGCAGGGAGGTCGGGTCGTTGGGGGCGGTGACCGTCTCGGTGTAGTGCGCGTCCGTCATGGCGACCGTGCCCGAGAACTCGAGGCCCTTGACCGGTTCGTATTGCAGCTGCACGTCGAAGCCCCTGCTGACCGCCGTGCCGAAATTCCCGGTGTAGCTGTAGGCGCAGGAATTCAAGGGAATGACGCCCTGAATATTGTTCCAGTTGATCCAGAATGCGCTGCTGCTCAGCAGCAGCCTGCCTTCGTCGAGCAGCTTCTTGAAGCCGATTTCATAGCTCATGACCTTGTCCGAGGTGTACGGCGGCGCGGCCCCGTTGATCCCGAGGCTGATGAGCTGCGCCTGGCAAATATTGGGCAGAATCTGGTTGGCGCCGCCGATGCGATAGCCCTTGGAGACCGTCGCGTAGAGCAGGCCGTCGGGCAGATCGTATGACGCACCAAACTTGGGCGTGATGGGATGGTCGGTCGAGGAGCCGCTGGTGTTCAACGGCAGCAGGTCGGCGCCGACGCCGAAGGGACCGTTCGAGTTCTCGGTGAAGCTGAACTTGGTCGTCGAAAAACGCACACCGGCCGTCACCTTGAAATGCTCGGTCACCTTGAAGGATGCGTCGGCGAACTCCGCGAGTTCCTGTTCGCGCGACACTCGATCGTCGGTGTAGGACACATTGCCGGGCAGCTGCGGCACGCCGAAGAAATCGGCGATGTCGTAGCCGGTTTCGGCCAACCACAGCGCATTGGCCTGGGGCTCGACCTCGGCCTCGTGATAGCCCTCGCGATTGTCCGTGAAATAGATGCCCGCGACCCAGGTCAGCCGTTGATCGGAGGCGGACGTGAGGCGAAATTCCTGCGTGAAGTTATCCTGCGAACGATCGACCACGTCGCTCAACGAATAGGTGGGCACCGAGGCGTAAAACAGTTCCTGCTTTGAGCTATGAAAGAACTCGTTGACCCCGGTCTGCCGGCGCGAATAGTACGAGGTGATGGATTTGGCGGAGAAACCGTCGAACTGATAGTCGATCGACAACGAGGGCAAATAGAACTGCTCGTTGGTGGGCTGCGGAATATTGTAGTACGACTGGTACACACCCTTGGTGCTCCACCACACGTCGCTGTCCGCCTTGTCGACCCTCTGGAAGTAGATCGCGGGCGCGATGGACAGCCGGTCGGTGGGTTTCACCAGCAGCGATACTCGCCCGGTATAGGATTCAGTCGAATTGGTGTTCGTCGCATCCAGGACATTGGTGAAAAAGTTGTAGCGATCGACGTAGCCGCCGTCGTAGCGCGTCCAGATGCTGGCGCGCAAACCCACCTTGTCGTCGACGATGGGACCGCCCATGGCCGCTCCGATCTCGAAGCTCGGCGTCCCGCCGAGCGTGAATGCCGCTTCGGTGTGGGCGTAGGCGCTCATCGCCGTCAAGCTCGGGGTCGGCGTGATGAAGCGCACGGTGCCGCCCTCGGATCCGGCGCCGAACAACGTACCCTGCGGCCCGCGCAGCACTTCGACCCGTTCGAGATCGAAGATCTGCGGATAGACCGTGCCGGACTCGCGCCCGGTGATCGGCGTGTCATCCAGATAGATGCCGGTCGTTGCCGAGCCGGCGGTGGCGGCAATGCCGCGGATCACCACCGTGGTCTCGCCGGTGGACTGCGCGGCGCCCGACGCACCGCCGCCTCCGGGACCGCCCGGCAACAGACTCACGCCTGGAGCGATGCGTGAAATGTCAGTGATGTCCTTGATGTCCAGCGCTTCGAGGGTGGCCTGACCGATGGCCGTAATGCTGATCGGCACCGACAGAATGTTTTCGGTGCGCTTCTGCGCGGTGACGACGACTTCTTCGAGCACCGAGGGCCCCTCGGCGGCGGCGTCCGCCGCGTGCGCGGGGCCCGTGCCCGCGATGAAGGGCGCTGCGGCCGTGGAGGCGCACAGCAAGGCATGAAAAACACCCGGTGAATTCTTCATCGATTTTCTCCCCGTCATGCGTCCGGCATCCCGCTCCGCACCGTATCGACTGCCGATACGGTGGTATCGTGTGCACCAAGTACTCTATGACAGGTGCAAACGCGTCGTCAAACACGATGCGAGTTCGAAATGAGTGCGGCGTGCGCGCGGATGTGCTCTCTTGTGGGGCGATCGATGTAATAATTGCGGCCACTGAAATGGGAGTTGCCTGATGCCGAATCCTTGCGCGAAGTTTCGCACCGCCATCACTGTTGCGGCGGCCGCCGCCCTTCTCGCCGGCGCTGGGGCATCCGCGGACTCGACAGCGGGAGTGAAGGAATTCTCCGCCGTGCGCGGCGACCGCACCAGCGGCTGGCTGGCGCAGACGCGCTCGGAGGTGCTGGCCCGCAACGGCTTGGTGGCCGCGAGTCAGCCGTTGGCCGCCCAGGCAGGGCTGCAAATTCTCAAATCCGGCGGCAACGCCTTCGACGCGGCCGTCGCCAGCGCCGCCGTCTTGAACCTGGTCGAACCGGCCAGCGCCGGAGTCGGCGGCGACCTGTTCGTCATTGCCTGGGTGGCGAAGGAGAAAAAACTCATAGCCCTGAACGCTAGCGGACGCGCGCCGGCCGGCGCCACGCCCGACCACCTGGCGGCGCGCGGCTACAAGCAGCACATGCCCTTGCACGGCATAGACTCCGCGACAGTGCCCGGCGCCGTCGACGGCTGGGATGCGCTGCTGAAGCGCGCCGGCACCCTGTCGTTCAAAGAAACGCTCGAGCCGGCCGCGGTGCTCGCCGAGCAGGGCTTTGGCGTCACCGAGCGCATCCGCAACGACTGGATCTATGGTGCGACGGTCCTGGCCCCGGATCCCGACTCCGTCAAGACCTATCTCGTCGGCGGCAAGCCGCCCAATACCTATGACGTGTTCCTCAATCCGGATCTCGCGCATACCTTTCGCCTGCTGCAGGCGCAGGGCAGAGATGTCTTTTACAAGGGCGAAATCGCCCAGGCCATCCTGGCCAAGTCGCGCGCGCTGGGCGGAACCATGACGCCGGAGGACCTCGCCAATACGCGGGCGACCTGGGAGACGCCGCTCAGCACCAACTACCATGGCTATGACGTCTACGAAATGCCGCCGAGCACTCAGGGCTTTGCGGTGCTCGAGATGATGAACATCCTCGAGGTGTGCGCGCCCAAGCTCGGCATGAATCTCGCGGCCTTGGGGCCCCGCTCCCCAGCCTACTGGCATCTGCTGGTGGAAGCCAAGAAACTCGCCTACGCGGACTTGTATGCCTTCAATGCGGACCCGGGTTTCGCCAACGTGCCGGTTGCGCGGCTGATTTCCAAACCTTACGCCGCGAGTCTTTGCACCCATATCGATCTACACAAGGCGGCCGCGCCGCCGCGGCGCGGCGATCCCGTCGGCGGCACCGTGTATCTCGCCGCCGCCGACCGTTGGGGCAACATGGTGTCCTTCATCTACAGCATCTACGACAGCTTCGGCTCGGGGATCACCGTGCCCGGCTACGGCTTTGTGCTGAATGACCGCGGCGCGCTGTTCTCGCTGGAGCCGAACAGTCCGAATCTGATCGCCCCCGGCAAACGGCCGTTCCACACGCTGCTGCCTGGATTTCTCATGAAGGACGGACAGCCCGTCATGGCTTTCGGCTTGATGGGCGGCAGTCAGCAAGCACAGGGGCATGCGCAAGTGCTCGTCGACATGATCGACCTCGGCGTCAATCCCCAGGCTGCGAGCGATGCGGCGCGCTTCACCCATGCCCAGGCCTCCAACACCTTGTCGCTGGAATCGAATCTCTACGACCTGGTCGGCGCGCGCCTCAAGGCCATGGGACACGAGGTGGAATCGGCGAATGGCGAGGACATGGGAGGCTTCCAGGCCATCTGGTTCTTGCCGGCGCCGGCACCCGCGGCCGCGCCCGGCGCCACTCCCGCCGCCGCGGCGGCGGAGCAGCCCGTCGCCGGGGTCTACCGCGCCGCGTCGGATCACCGCAAGGATGGCGAGGCTGTGGGGTGGTAGGCGGGCGCGAATGGGCAGCGTGTTCTGGTCAACAACAATACCGAGGTTCGACATGAACAAGAGTCGTCTTTCAATCTGCGCCGCGGGAATCGTCCTGTGTGCCGCGGCCCTCAGCACCGCGGCCGATGAGAGCGCGCGCCCGGTGAAGATCAGCCGCGCGGAGGTGGCCGGCGCCATATTCAAGAGTCCCAAGGTACAGAAAGTTACCGAAGGCGGCTCGCAGGCGCTGGAAGTGGACACCCTGATGTCCGCCGATAAAAAATTCACCACCGGCATGTACAAGGCCGGACCCGAGCACCAGGACATCAAGGACGGCTATCCGGACTATGAATTCTTCTACGTGATCTCAGGATCGATCACCCTGACCGATGCCGGCGGGGCGCAGACCATCCAGTCGGGCGAAGCCGTCACCATTCCCAAGGGATGGAAGGGCCACTGGGACAGCGACGGCTACACCAAGATCTGGGTCACTTACGACACCGCGCCGAAATGAACCCGGCGGCCGGCGGGTGCCGGCCGTTCTACTTCAAGGTGGCAAAGTATTCCTGCAGTGAGGACACGCCCAGCCGTTTCGCTTCGAACAAGCTTTCCAGATGTTCGCGTGAATTCACCAAGCCGCGCGCGCGCAGGATCCCCGCTTCGTCGAGCAGGGCCGCAAACGGCAGGCGGCTCACTTGATAGGTCATTCCCAACGGCGCGGACACCACATACGGAACGCCGCCCAAACCGTTGGCGCGAACGTATTCGCGGTGCTCGTCGGGGTTGCCGTCGCTCGCCAGGATGATGTCGAGCCAATCCCGTTCCTGTTTGCCGCTGGACTTGACGATGGGCAGCAGCGACTTGCACACCGGACAAGTGGGCGATACGAATAGCAGCAGCGTGCTCTTGCCGTCGGCGCGCGGTTCGCCGACGCGCATTGCGGTGCCGTCCAGATCGGCGACCTCCATGGGCGGCGCGCGCTCGCCCACCGTCAAGCCCCGATTCAGCATCAGCGCCCCCACCGGCGCGATGCGCTCGTGCAGCACCCCCAGCTGCCGCGTCAGCGCCAGCACCACGGCCAGCAGCGCCAGCACCACGATCCACAGCACGATCACCGACAGGGTGAGGGGGCTCATCGGGAACCCTTGAGCTGCGCACTGCGCTGCGCGTTGCCCAGCAGCTGGTCGGCGCACAAATAGATCAGCGCAATGGTGAGCACGCCGAAAACGATCGTGAAGCCGTCGGTCAAAGTGAGCGCACGCTCGGTCCAGGGCGCGAAGGCCCCCGCCAACAGGACCGCAATCAGAATATTGCGCCAGACCATCCAGGCTGAAATCGGCCGGCGCTCATCCGGGCCGCCGCAGCCGCAGGCGAGGTCGCGGCGCCCGCGCCGCAAGTTGACGGCGATGGCGGCGGCATATCCCAACAACAGCAGGATGCCGAGTATGGCGGCGTATGGACGCGTGGGGATGCCGGCTAGCCCCACGGCAACGGAGATCTCGGCTACGGGCACCGCCCACGATATTCGCAACCGCGAAATCGCCGGTATCATTCCATATGCGGAGAAGATCTCGTCGAATCGTGCCAAGTCGCGCAGCTTGTGGGCCGCGGCGCTCGCGAACAGCAAGGCTGCGGAGGCCAATATCAATATGCCGACCACGGGATCTAGAATCATGGGATCCATGATAGCGTGAATTCGTGAATCATAACCCGCTGCCATCGCATCTGCGCCGGGCCGGTGTCGCGTGCGCCCTCGCTGCGGCGGCGCTGATGTTGCCGCTGCCCGCATCGGGTGGGTTCATTTGGAACCTCGGGGCCGTCGTAGGCTACGGCTCTTTGGTATTCGCCGTCACGCTGTATCTGTATCCGCTTCGCGGCGAGGGCATTGCACACCGCCGGCTCTTCACCATATCGCAACACCGTAGAATTGGCTGGATCGCGTTGTATCTTGCCGGGCTGCATGCGGCGATCTTGCTCATTGCGCAGCCATTGACCGGACACTATCTGTTGCCGTCGGCGCCGCTGTACATGCTCTGCGGCCTCGCGGCCCTCATCGCGCTGGCGGTGCTCGTCGCGACCGGCATTGCCGCGAGGTCGGTGCTGCGCCAACCCGCAGCGGCGCGCGTACGTTCGCCCAGCATTGCCACGCATGCCGTGCTCGCGGGGTTGCTGCTCGGGCTGCTCGGCGCGCACGTCGTCGGCAGCGGTCAACTGCTCGATCGGCCCATCAAGACAATCACTTGCTGCGTCTTGCTCGCCCTCGCGCTGCTGGGGGCGGTTTGGCCGCGGTCGAAGCGGATTCGGGCCAGGCTATTCACCACCGTGATTCCCTCCGGCATCACGCTTGCAACACTGCTGCTCTTGCCGACCCCCATCGGCGGCCTGCGCCTGCTGCAGACCGAAACGACGCCTGCGGTGCTGCATGCGTATTTCCCGCACGAAAATCATAGAACCGTCAACTGCATTGCTTGCCACCACAATTACGTCGACAAGACCGGCTTCGGCAGCTGCTATGACTGTCACCGCAGCGCACGTACGGACTTGCCGCAAGTCGCCGAAGCGACCTTTCATGAGTTCTGCCGCGATTGCCATAGTGGGCTCGCCCGTGAGCACGGCAAACACGGCCCAGTGCGCGAATGTTCCGGCTGCCACGTCGAATCAGCGGCGGTGAGCGCACTATCGAATAACACGCCGATATGCCAAACTTGGCGCGACGCCAAGTCCTGCTCGCGGGGGCTGCAGGCGGCGGATGCATGGGGATTTCGATGAACAAAATGATCATCCGGGCTGCGCTACTGTCTCTTGCCGCATGCTCACGCTTGCTTGGCGCAACGCCCACGCCGCTGCCCGCCGAGCATCTCACCGTGACCAGCATGCCGGCCGCCGGTCCGCACCGGCTGTACGTGCTGGATGAAGCGTTCTATAACGAAATCGATGCGCGCGTGCATCTCTTCGACGGCGACACCTATCGCCGCTTGGGGCAGATCGATGCAGGATTCACGCCGGGATTCAATCTCTCTCCCGACGGCAAGACCAGCGTGGTCGCCACCACCTATTTTTCGCGCGGCAGCCGCGGCACCCGCACCGACGTGGTCGAATTCACCGACAACACGACGCTGCGAGCGACGCACGAAATCGTTCTGCCGTCCAAGCGCGCGATGACCCAGCCGACTTATTTCAACCTGGGATTCAGCGCGGACAGCCGCTTCTTGTACGTGTCGTACATCACGCCGGCGGCCTCGTTCGGCGTGCTCGATCCGGCGAAGTACAGCGTCATCGACGAGATCGATACGGCCGGTTGCGTGCTGGTGATTCCGTCGGGAGCCAACCGCGTGTCGTCGATTTGCGAAAGCGGCGCCCTGCTCACCGTCACTCTGGATGCGCAGGGCCACGAAGCGTCGCGGGCGTTTTCGGAAGTCTTCTTCGATCCCGACAAGGATCCGGTGTTCGCGCAGGGCGTGCCGGAGACCCAAGGCTATGCCTTCCTTTCCTTTCTCGGCGAAGTGCACGAAGTGGATTTCTCCGGTGCTCAGCCGGTCATTCACAAGCCGTGGTCGCTGCTCGCGGCGGCGGACAAAGCGGCGCACTGGCGTCCGGGCGGCATGCAGATCGGCGCCATCCACAAGCGCCTGAATCGTTTGTATGTTCCCATGCATCAGGGCGGCGAAGGCTCGCACAAGGAGGGCGGCAGCGAGATCTGGGTGTTCGACCTGTCCACCCATCAGCGCGTGGCGCGCTGGCCCTTGGCGGCGCTGAAGCTGTCGGGCGTCCTGGCGATCCAGGTTTCGCAGGACGATGCGCCCCTGCTGTTTGCCGCGACCGAACACTCCGATCTCGGCGTGTTCGACGCCATTACGGGAAAGTTGCGTCACGTGGAGAAGCAGATGGGACAAACTCCCTGGCTCCTCCTGAATAATTAGAGGCCACCGGCATGCGCTCGATCGACCGTCTGTTCGAAAAATCCTCGCGCGCTCTGGCGCAACGCACGTCGCGCCGCAGCCTGCTCGCCGTCTTGGGCCAGGTACTGACCGGCGCCGCGCTCATTCCGCTGCTGCCCATCGACCGCTCCGCCCGGGCCGGCGAAGCCCCGCCCGCTCAGCCGAAGGCGAAGCCGGAGACTGACGATCCGCAGAGCTGCGACTATTGGAAGTATTGTGCGGTGGATGGATTCCTTTGCTCCTGCTGCGGCGGTACGTCGAATTCCTGTCCGCCCGGCACCACGCCCTCGCCCATCACTTGGATCGGCACCTGCCACAATCCCAAGGACGACCGCGACTACATCGTTTCCTACAACGACTGCTGCGGCAAAGTGAGTTGCGGTAATTGCGAATGCAACCGCAATGAGCGCGAGAAGCCGATGTACCGGCCGTCGCGCAACAACGACTTGAACTGGTGCATGGCCAACGCTGATTCCAACTATCATTGTTCGGTGTCCGTGATATTGGGTGTCGCGGAGAAATGAGGCGGCTCGGCCCGCCGTGGGCTGCAGCCTCCGCGGCGATCCTCATCGCGGCCGCCGGCGCCTCCCTAAGTCTCGCCGCCGATCCGGCCGCGCCGCGCTATGCCGACGGGGCCGCGGTGTTTCAAGCGAATTGCGCGGTATGTCACGGCGCCAAGGGCTTGGGCCAGCCTTCGCTGGCGCCGCCGCTTACCTCCTACCCCGCTCGCTACGCGTCCATCGCGGAGGGCCGCCGGCAGCTGGCCATGACCGTGCTCAATGGCATGTTCGGCGGCATCGACGTGGAATCCAAGCACTATGACTTCAAGATGCCGGATTTTTCCGCGCTCGATGATGCGGCGCTGGCCGCGGCATTGAATTTCGTGGTGTTCGATCTCGGCCGCGCTCCCGACGCGACCAAGCCTCTGGCGCCGGAAGAAATCGCGGCCGAACGCGCCCACCCGCTGGAAGGGACGGCCGTGCGCGAGCATCGCGCGAGCGTGCTGACCGCGCTCGGATTGTAGTGATGGCCCGGCGGCTTAAAGTCGGGCGCCTTGCCGGATCGCTGCTCGCCTGGCTGTCGATGGGCGGCTGGAGCGGCGCGGCGCACGCCAACCCCGCGCAGGATTACATGCTCTTTTGCATGGGGTGTCACGGCGCCCAGGCCGAAGGGGTGCCGGGCAAGGTGCCGCCCTTGGCGAATTCTCTTGGTCGGTTCATGCGCAGCGCCGCAGGCCGCAATTATCTGCTGCGTGTGCCCGGCGCGGCGAATTCCGCCCTGTCCGATGCGCAATTGGCGGCGGTGCTCAACTGGCTCGCGCAGCAATACAATGCCGACGAGCTCGCGGCGGATGTGCCGATGTTCACTGCCGCCGAAGTCACCGCCTCGAGACATGCCCCGCTGGTATCGGTGCTGGCCGCGCGGCGCGACGTGGTGCGCGATCTCGCCGCCACCGGTCCTGCGCCGCCGGCGGCCTATTGAAGGTAGCGCAGAATTCCCTGCGCGGCTTCCCGTCCCTCGAATACCGCGGTCACCACCAGATCCGATCCGCGCACCATGTCGCCGCCGGCAAATACCTTGGGGTTGGTGGTTTGAAACGCCAGCGCGGGCGCGCCGGAGACCCGCACCCGGCCGTTGGCATGCAGCGCGATCTGCTGTTGGACGAACCAATCCGGAGGGCTGGGCAGGAATCCGAATGCAATGATCACGGCATCGGCGTCGATGGTCTCCTCCGTGCCCGCCACCGCCTCAGGGATCCGCCGGCCGCGCGGGCCCGGCGCGCCTAAGCGCGTCTCGACGAGCTTCACGCCCTGCACCCGGTCGGTGCCGACGATTTCAATGGGCTGCTTGTTGAACAGAAAAGTCACGCCCTCTTCCTTGCTGTTCTTGTAGTCGCGGCGCGAGCCCGGCATGTTGGCCTCGTCGCGCCGGTAGGTGCAGGTGACGCTGCTCGCCCCCTGCCGGATCGCGGTTCGATTGCAGTCCATGCCGGTGTCGCCGCCGCCGAGCACCACCACCCGCTTGCCCCGCATATCGATGAAGTCCAAGGATTCATCGTCGATTCCGAGCTCGCGATTGATGTTGGAGATGAGGTAGGGCAGCGCCTCGTGCACGCCGGGCAGATCCTCGCCGGCGAAACCACCCTTGACGTAATGGTAGGTGCCCATGCCGAGAAATACCGCATCGAATTCCGCAGTGATCGCCTCGAAGGCGATGTCGCGGCCGACGTCGACATTGAGGCGGAATTCGACGCCCATGTATTCCATGATTTCGCGGCGCTTCTCCACGACCTCTTTCTCGAGCTTGAACGGCGGTATGCCGAAGGTCAGCAAGCCGCCGATTTTCGAATAGCGGTCGAACACCACGGGGGTCACGCCGTTGCGCGCCAGAATGTCGGCGCAGGCGAGCCCCGCGGGACCGGCTCCCACCACGGCGACCCGCTTGCCGGTGGGCACCACATGCGACATGTCGGGCTTCCAGCCTTGTTTGAACGCCTCGTCGGTGATGTATTTTTCGATGGCGCCGATGCTGACTGCGCCGAGACCGTCGTTCAGCGTGCACGCGCCCTCGCACAGCCGATCCTGCGGGCAGATGCGTCCGCACATTTCCGGCAGCGAATTCGTCTGGTGCGAGAGCTCCGCCGCCTCGAACAGCTTGCCGTCGTTCACCAGCGCCAGCCAGTTCGGAATGTAGTTGTGCACCGGGCACTTCCACTCGCAGAAGGGATTGCCGCAGGCGATGCAGCGCCCCGCCTGCGCCGCGGCCGACTCGGCGCTGTATTGCGAATAGATCTCGCGGAATTCCTTGGTGCGCACCTCGACGGCGCGCTTGTCGGGATCGCGGCGCGGAATTTCCAGAAACTGCAGGTGTTTGTTGGCCATGGTGGGCGGCGGCGCTACGCGGCGCGCCGCAGATTTTCCAGCAGGGAATCGATCGCGGCGGCCTTCGGCTTCACCACCCAGAAGCGGCCGATATAGCTGCGGAAATCGTTGAGCAGCTGCGCGCCCCAGACGCTGTCCGTGGCCTCGACATGCTGCTCGATCAGGCCGCGCAAATGCTGCACGTGAATGCCCATGCCTTCGGGCGACACCCGGTGAATGTCGATCAGCTCATGGTTGTAGCGGTCGACGAAGTCGCGTTCCATGTCGAGCACGTAGGCGAAACCGCCGGTGAAGCCTGCGCCGAAATTGACGCCGGTGCGCCCGAGCACGCACACCACGCCGCCGGTCATGTATTCGCAGCAGTGGTCCCCGGCCCCCTCGACCACGGCCAGCGCGCCGGAATTGCGCACGGCAAACCGCTCGCCGGTGGTGCCCGCGGCGTACAGTTCCCCGCCCGTGGCGCCGTACAAACAAGTGTTGCCCATGATCACCGTGTCGCGCGCCGTGAAGGTCGAGCGCGCGTGCGGCTTGAGGACGATCTTGCCGCCCGCCATGCCCTTGCCCACGTAGTCGTTGGCCTCGCCCTCCAGATGCAGATGCAGTCCGCCCGCATTCCACACGCCGAAGCTTTGGCCGGCGGACCCTTTGAGGGTGACCACCAGCGGCGCCGCGCTCATGCCGTTGTTGCCCCAATGCTTGGCGATTTCTCCCGAGATCCGCGCGCCGATAGAGCGGTGGAAATTGTTCACCGCGTAGGCGAAGGCGCCGCCGGACTTCGCGGTGATGGCGCCCTGCATGTCGGCGAGCATCTTTTCGGCCAGCACGCCTTTGTCGAAAGGCTGGTTGTGCGGATCGATGCAGTATTGAGGCTTGCTCGACACCAGCGATGAATTGGCCAGCAGTGGCTTAAGATCCAGCTTGCGCTGCTTCGAGGTCTCGCCGGGCTGTATCTCGAGCAGTTCCGTGTGTCCGATCAGCTCGGCGAGGCTGCGCACGCCCAAGCTTGCCATGATCTCGCGGCATTCCTGCGCCACGAACTTGAAGTAATTGATCACCATGTCGGGCAGCCCGATGAAGTACTTGCTGCGCAGCACATTGTGCTGGGTGGCCACGCCGGTCGCGCAGTTGTTGAGGTGGCAGATGCGCAGGTACTTGCAGCCCAACGCCACCATGGGCGCGGTGCCGAAGCCGAAGCTCTCGGCGCCGATGATGGCCGCCTTGATCACATCCAGGCCGGTCTTGAGGCCGCCGTCGGTCTGCAGCCGCACTCGATGCCGCAACTCGTTGACGCGCAGTGTCTGATGGGTTTCGGCCAGTCCCAATTCCCATGGCGTGCCGGCGTACTTGATCGAGGACAGCGGGCTCGCGCCCGTGCCGCCGTCATAGCCGCTGATGGTGATGAGATCCGCGTACGCCTTGGCGACGCCCGCCGCCACCGTGCCCACGCCGGGCTCCGCCACCAGCTTCACCGACACCAGCGCGCGGGGATTCACCTGCTTCAAATCGAATATCAGCTGCGCCAGATCCTCGATGGAGTAGATGTCGTGATGCGGCGGTGGGGAAATCAGGCCGACCCCGGGGCGCGCGAACCTGAGGCGCGCGATCATGTCGTTCACCTTGTGCCCCGGCAGCTGCCCGCCCTCGCCGGGCTTCGCGCCTTGGGCGATCTTGATCTGCAGCACCTCGGCATTGATCAGGTATTCCGGCGTGACGCCGAAACGGCCGGAGGCCACCTGCTTGATCTTGGAATTTTTTTCCGTGCCGTAGCGCGCCGGATCCTCGCCGCCCTCGCCTGAATTGGAGCGTGCGCCCAGACGGTTCATGGCGATCGCCAGCGCCTCGTGCGCCTCCGGCGACAGCGCCCCCAAGGACATGCCCGCGCTGTCGAAGCGCGCAATGATGGCCGAGATGGGCTCAACTTCCTCGATCGCAATGGCGGCGGAGGCGCCGCTCAATGTCAGCAGATCGCGCAGGCACGAGACCGGGCGTTGATTGACCAGGGCGGCGAATTCACGGTACTGCTCATAGTCGCCCGTCATCACCGCCGACTGCAGCGTCGCAATCACATCCGGGTTGTACATGTGGTATTCGCCGTTGTGCATGTACTTGAGCAGCCCGCCCTGTTCGACTTTTTCGCGCGGGTCCCAGGCGCGCCGCGCCAGATAGTCGGCGTCGGCCTTGAGGTCGTCGAAGTCCGCGCCCGCGATCCGGCTGTCGGAGCCCTCGAAACACAGGCTCACCACGTCCTCGCTCAAGCCGACGATCTCGAACAGCTGCGCGCTGCGGTAGCTCGCAATGGTGGAAATGCCCATCTTGGACATGATCTTGAACAATCCCTTGCGGATGCCGCGGCGATAGCTGCGGCCGAGCTCCTGGCGCATGGCCGCCTCCATTTTCAGCGCGCCCGTGCGCATCAGATCGAACAGCGTCTGGTACGCGAGATAGGGGTAGACGGCGGTGGCGCCGTAGCCGATCAGGCAGGCGAAGTGATGCGCATCGCGCGCCGTGCCGGTCTCCACCAGGATATTGCACTTGCAGCGCAGTCCGGTCTTGACCAGCCGGTGATGCACGGCGCCGGTGGCGAGCAGCGCGTGCACCGGCACCTTGCCCTTGACCAAGTAGCGATCGGACAACAGCAGCACGATCTTGCCGCCGCGCACCGCGGCCTCCGCCTGATCGCAGATCGTCGACAAGGCGGCCTTGAGGTCCACATGCTCGTCGTACTGCAGGTCGATGAATTCGTTCGGCACACCCGAGTCCGCCAGCGCCACGATCTGCCGCAGTTTGCGCTGCGACAGCACCGGAGATGACAGGACGATCTGCTCGGCATGCTGCTGCGCCGGCACGAAAATATTGCACTCGGGACCGATCTGGGTCTGCAGCGACATCACGATGCTTTCGCGCAGGCTGTCGATGGGCGGATTCGTGACCTGCGCGAATTGCTGCCGGAAATAATCGTACAGCGAACGTACTTTCTTCGACAGCACCGGCATCGGCGTGTCGTCGCCCATGGAACCGACCGCTTCGCTCTCGTCCTCGGCCAGAACGCGGATGATCTCGTCGCGCTCCTCGGCCGACACGTTGTACATCTTCTGGAACAGCGCCAGCGTGTCGCGATCGAAGGGTTCCGCCGCCAGCCGCGGATCGATCAGATCGGTCTGTAAATAGCGCACGCCTTTCTTCAGCCACGCCTTGTAGGGGTGCCGGCTCTTCAGGAGGTCGTCGACGCGCTTGGTGTCCAGTAGTTCGGAGGTTTGCAGGTCGAGGGCCAGCATCTCTCCCGGCCCCAGCTTGCCCTTCTTGACCACGTCCTCAGGGTTGTAGTCCCACACGCCCGCTTCCGAGGCGACGGTGATGTGCCGGTTCTGCGTGATCACCCAGCGCGCGGGGCGCAGCCCGTTGCGGTCCAAGGTGCAGCACACGTACCGGCCGTCGGTGAGCACAATGCCCGCCGGGCCATCCCACGGCTCCATGTGCGTGGCGTAGTACTCGTAAAAGGCCTTTAGGTCCGGATCGATCATGTCGACCGACTGCCATGCCGGCGGCACCAGCATGCGCATGGCGTGCATGGGATCGAGACCGCCCACGAGCAGCAGTTCGAGCATGTTGTCGAGGGACTGCGAATCCGAGCCCTTCAGGGACACCACCGGCAGAATATCGGAAAGATCGGGCAGCACCGGCGAGCGGAACAAGGGACCGCGCGCCACCGCCCAGCTGCGGTTGCCCTGCACCGTGTTGATCTCGCCGTTGTGCGCCAGGTATCGATACGGATGGGCGAGGCGCCACTGCGGCAGGGTGTTGGTGGAGAAGCGCTGGTGAAACACCACCACCGAGGCTTCCATCCGCGGATCCTTGAGGTCGGGATAGAATTGCTCCAGGAATTGCGGCATCACCATCCCCTTGTAGACGATGGTGCTGGCCGACAGCGACGGCACGTAGAAAACCGGGTCGTCGGTTTCCAGCTGTTTTTCGGCGCGCCGCCGCGCCAGATACAGTTTGCGGTTGAAGGTGGCTTCGTCGATATCGCCGACCGCGTTGACGAACACCTGCTCGATGGTGGGCAGCGTCTTGAGCGCCTCCGAGCCGCAGGCATCAGGATCCACCGGCAGCCGGCGGAATCCCGCCACCTTGAGGGTCTCGCGCTGCAGCTGCTCGGTGAGGGTTTTGCGCGCACGGTCCGCCTTGGCGGCGTCCCGGTCGAGAAACACCAGGCCGGCGGCAAACAGGCCGCCGAGCGTGAATCCCGATTCTTGGGCCACCGCCCTGAGGAACGCGGTCGGCTGTTTGATCAACAGACCGCAGCCGTCGCCGGTCTTGCCGTCGGCGGCGATGGCGCCGCGATGCGTCAGGCGGTTGAGCGAGCTGATGGCCGTCTGCAATACCCAGTGACTGGCCTTATCGTCCAGGCTCGCGATCAAGCCGAAGCCGCAGGAATCCTTTTCGTAGGCGGTTCGGTATAAACCCCAATCCTGACGACGCATGTCCGCGTCGTCGCCGCCCGAAGGATCCATGCCACCTTGATTCGCCATATATTGCGCCCGTGCTGAAGCCTGCCCGGCAGTTCACTGCAGAGCCTTTCAAAAACAACAACTTAAATCGGTTCTACACTCGACAGTCGAGTGTCAGGTTGGGGCGCGCCGCGAAACGCGCCGGTGTATGCGGCTCATAATACCGAGGTGGTGGACACCGTCAATCCAGACGGCGGCGCTAACCGGCGATATACCGCTCCAACTGCTCGATGTGCTCGCTCTGCTCTTGGATCACGGCCTTGACCAAATCGCCGATGGACAGCATGCCGGCCACGCGGCCGCCCTTCACCACCGGCAAATGCCGGAATCGCCCGTCGGTCATGAGCTTCATACAGTGGTGCACCGTGTCCTCCGGCGTCACGCTGACGGGCGATGCCGTCATGATGTCGCCCACCGGGGTATCGTGCGAGGAGCGGTTCTTCAAGATCACCTTACGCGCGTAGTCGCGCTCGGAAATGATGCCGACCAGCGAGCCCTGACTCATGACCAGGAGCGCACCCACATGGCGGGTTGCCATGACCTCGATGGCATGCAGAACCGAATCCGTGGGCGCGACGGAGAAAACCTCGGTGCCCTTGATCTGCAGCAATTGGCCCACGGTCTGCATAGTTCCTCCTGAAGCCTGACTATACTCCCGCCCAACCCGAGGACAAGTAGCCAGAAAATCATGACTGAACCCGATGTCGAGCCCCCCATTGCCGCAATGCGGCCGCATTCCGTGACGTCGCCGCAGGGCGTCCGAACGGACCCCTACTATTGGCTGCGCGACGATGAGCGTACTAATCCTTCGGTGCTGGAGTACCTCGCCGCGGAAAATGCGTATCGCGAGCGCTGCATGGCCGCCGCCAAACCTTTCGAAAATGCCCTGTATGAAGAAATCGTGGGGCGGCTCAAACAAGACGACGCCAGCGTGCCCTACCGCAAACGCGGCTACTGGTATCACTCGCGCTTCGAGCCCGGCAAGGAGCACCCGATTTTTGCGCGCCGCAAGGGCAGCATCGAGGCGCCCGAAGAAATTCTGCTCGATGCCAATGCGCTGGCCGTGGGTCACGACTATTACCGGATCGATGCGCTCGAGGTCTCGCCGGATGATGCCTGGCTCGCGTTCTGCGAGGATATGGTCGGCCGGCGCCAGTACCGCTTGCGCTTCAAGAATTTGCAGACCGGCGAGATTCTTGGGCTCGTCATCCCCGATGTCGAAGCCGACCTCGCCTGGGCCAACGATAACCGCAGCCTTTTCTATGTCGAAAAGGATCCCGACACTCTGCTGGGTCTGTACGTCAAGAAACACGTGCTCGGCACGGCTCCGCGGCACGACACCCTGGCCTTCGAGCAAACGGACTTAAGCTTCTACACCGGCGTGTCCAAGTCGAAATCGGAACGCTTCATTTTCATCCACATGGAAAGCACGGTGTCCTCGGAATGGCGCTATGCGGATGCCGGCGATCCCGAGCTCGTCTTCAAGACCTTCCGCGCGCACGAGCGGGATCACGAATACCAACTGGAGCATCTGGACGGCGCCTTCATCATCCGGACCAATTGGCAGGCGCGCAACTTTCGCTTGATGCAGGTGCCGATCGGCGCGGAAGCGGATCGTGCCGCGTGGTCCGACGTGGTCGCGCACCGGGACGACACTTTCATCGAGGATTTCGACGTGTTCAGCGAATTCCTGGCGCTGTCGGTGCGCAGCGGCGGCCTGGCGAAAATCAGCATCAAGCGCTGGGCGCCCCTCGGGGGCGGCAACGCGGCTTCTGCGCAGGGCGGCGCGGAATTTTTCATCGCCAGCGATGAAGCGGCCTACGCCACCTCGCTGTCGGTCAATCCCGAGCTCGAGACCGACGTGGTGCGCTACGCCTATTCCTCGCTGACCACGCCGACCAGCGTGTACGACTACAACGTGCGGACGCGCGAAAAAGTTCTGCTGAAGCGCGATCCCGTCATCGGCAGCTTCGAGCCGGCGGACTATCGCACCGAATTTCTGTTTGCGCCGGCCCGCGACGGCACCCAAATTCCCGTGTCGCTGGTGTACCGCGGCGGTGCCGCGCACGACGGCACCGCGCCGCTGCTGCAATACGCCTACGGCGCCTATGGCCTGTCCACCGACCCGATTTTCTCCTCGGCGCGCTTGAGCCTGCTCGACCGCGGTTTCGTCTTCGCCATTGCCCACGTGCGCGGCGGCCAGGAGATGGGGCGCGCCTGGTACGACGCCGGACGTAAACTGCACAAGATGAATTCGTTCAACGACTTCATCGACGTCACGCGGCATCTGGTTGCCGCGCGCTACGCGGCTGCGGATAGGGTTTTCGCCATGGGCGGCAGCGCCGGCGGCTTGACGATGGGGGCGGTCGCGAACTTGAGTCCCGGCGATTATCGCGGCATCGTCGCGCAGGTCCCCTTCGTCGATGTGGTCACCACCATGCTGGACGACAGCATCCCGTTGACCACCAATGAGTACGATGAATGGGGCGACCCGCGCCTGCGCGAAGACTATCAATACATGCTGTCCTACTCGCCCTACGACAATGTCCGGCCGCAGTGCTATCCGGCCATGTTCGTCACCACCGGACTGTGGGACAGCCAGGTGCAGTACTACGAGCCCGCCAAGTGGATCGCCAAGCTGCGCGCGCTCAAGACCGACCGCAACGCCGTGCTCTTGCACATCGACATGGAAGCGGGCCACGGCGGCAAGTCCGGGCGCTTTCAGCGTTACCGCGAGATCGCCATGGAGTACGCCTTCCTGTTGGGCCTGGCCGGCATTCACGGGTAAAAAAAAGCGCCGCGAGCCGGGGGAAGCTAGATCGCGGCGCCAAGATGGACCTTAAGGGAGGGAAAACTCGAGCTCTATGCCGCGGAACCTTCCGTCACTTCGTAGCCGACCACCGTCGAGGTGACCGGATCCACGATCGCAGCACCCTGTCGAAACCAGGTCGCGGCCACTCGCGTGGCCGATGCCACCCGAGCGTCGATTCCTTCGAGCGCGAACTGGCCGTCGCCACGGCGCACCAACAAGGTCGCCCGATGGCTGCCCTCCGGGACCAACAATGCGATGATTTGCGATTGCACGTGACAGTCCTTACCGTGGCATAAAGCTCACAGCAAGGACTGAAGCAAGCCCCGTGCCACAGAAAAACTTCAACTAAATCAGCGGGTTATTCCGCTGATGCGGCAGCGCTTCCTGACAAGAATTGTCACTGTTGACGCGGTTTGACCAGCACGCAGGCCTGCGACTTGGATTTCAGGGTTTTGCAGATGGCGCGCGCATGCTGTTCGGTGAGCCCCATCGCTTGCAATCGATACAGGGTGCCGGAGGAGCTCTTCTTGGGCGACACGGTCGGCGACAGGCCGGCCAGGAGCTTGGGATATTCCTCGTCCAAGTGCGTCCATCGCCGGTTGGCGGCGTCGGCGCTCGACTTGAAAGCGCCGAGCTGTATCCCATACGCCCCGGCCTTCGCGGCCGGCCTCATGGCATTGACCGGCGCCGCGGGCTTCATGGCCGGCGGCGCGCTGGTCTTCGCGGCCGCGGCGGCTCCGGCAGCGGGATTAACGGTACTTGCGCCATCCGCCGCGGCAGGCGTTGTGTTCGACGGTGCTTGCGCCAAGGTGAAATTCTCGACTCGGATGCGGGCTTCCTCGGCCCACTTGCCTTCCGGATACTGCTTCAAGAACGCTTGATAAGCCTCTTGGGTATCGGTGTCGCGGGCCTTTTGCCAATCGCGTTCCTCATACAGCTCTTTGACCCGGGCCTGAGCTTGCGCGGTGAACTCCCCGTTCGGGTATTTCTTCAAGAAAAGTTCGTAGGCATCCGTGGTGTTCGCCGCCCGGGTTTTTTCCCAGTCGCTTTGCTGGCGGCTGCAGGCCGAGACGGCGAGCAGCAACGCGAACACTAATCCCAAGACGGCTTTATTCGTGACCATTTTCATACTCGAGAGAGGTTTCCGGTGAACATGCATTCTACTTCGATTCGCGACGTCGCGGCGACGCCAAGCTCGTCACATCACGGGCTGCCCCGGATAGGATAATAAGGACCCATGAGTGCACAAAAACGGCGATTCTTGGAAGGTAGTTCGGCCACACCGACTTTCATCGGCGCCGAATCCGTGTTCGTCGGCAATATCCGCGGCGCGGGACATTTCGTGGTCTCCGGCGAAGTGCACGGCGACGGCGAGCTGCAGGGCGGCCTCAATCTCTCCTCCACCGGGTCCTGGAATGGCTTCATCCAGGCAGAGCAGGCCATTGTCGCCGGCAAGATCACCGGCGGCCTGAACGTTCGGGACAAGCTCGAAATCGGCTTTACCGCCGTGATCCGCGGCAAGGTCAGCGCTCGAACCATTGCCATTGCCAAGGGTGCGATCGTCGACGGCGAAATCGAAGTCACCTCCGGCGCGCCCGTGCTGCAATTCGAGGAAAAGCGGGAAGACAAGCCCTAGTGCCTCGGCGCTGTTTGCGAATGGCGACAGTGGCAAAAGTGGTGAGTTCGGTTTTATTCCCGCATCCTAGCGCAATTTCGCGACGCTTAAGGCAATGAAACAATACGATGTAGTGATCGTCGGCGGCGGCATCCATGGAGCCGGGGTACTGCAAGCCGCCGCCGCCGCCGGTCACAGCGCGCTGCTCATCGAGCGGCTCGGCCTCGCCAGCGGCACCTCCAGTCGATCCAGCAAATTGATTCACGGCGGCTTGCGCTACCTCGAGTCCGGCCAATTCGCGCTGGTGCGCGAGAGTCTGCGCGAGCGCGCCATCCACTTGAGAATCGCCCAGGAATTGGTCGAGCTCAAGCCGTTTTTTCTGCCGGTGTACCGCGATACGCGGCGCCGGCCCTGGCAGCTCAAACTGGGTCTGTCGATGTATGCGCTCCTCGGCGGCTTCGACGCCAGCACCCGCTTCGGCAGCGTACGCCGGCGCGAATGGTCCACGCTCGATGGTCTCGAGACTGAAGGCCTGGATGCCGTCATCCGCTACTACGATGCACAGACGGATGACGCCCTGCTCACCCGCGCGGTGGTGCAGTCGGCGTTGACGCTGGGTGCGGAACTCGCGATGCCCGCGAGCTTCACCGGCGCGGTGCTGAGCGGCGATGCGGTGACGGTGGCCTACGATCAAGAGGGGGCTGCGCGCGAATGCGCCGCCCGGGTGCTGGTGAATGCAGCGGGCCCCTGGGCTCCGCACGTTGCCGGCGCCATCCAACCGGCCATTGCGATTCCCGATGTGGATCTGGTGCAGGGTACCCACATCGTGCTGCCCTTCGCCGTGACTGCCGGCATCTACTATGTCGAGAGTCCCACCGACGGCCGCGCCGTCTTCGTGATGCCATGGCACGGCGCGACGCTGATCGGCACCACGGAAACGCCCTATCACGGCGCGCCCGACAAAGTGCACCCCTTGCCCGAGGAAGAGGAATATCTGCTGGCCGTCGCGCGCCACTATTTCCCCGCTTTCAGGCACCTCGGCCGCGAACACATCACGCAGCGCTTCGCCGGGCTGCGCGTTCTGCCGGCCGCCAGTCAGGCGGCGTTCGACCGCTCTCGCGAAACCATTTTCAGCACCGACCGCGAGATCAAGCCGCGGGTGCTCGGCATCTACGGCGGCAAGCTCACCGGCTGGCGCGCAGCCGCGGCCCACGTCCTGGAGCGCATCAGCTCCTCTTTGCCCGCCGCTGCGAGGCGGGCTGCGACGGACCAGTTGATTTTGAGGAGACCGACATGATCAAGAACGGCATGGCAGTGCTGACCCTGGCGCCCGTGGCGAGCCTGATGCTCGCCGCGAATCTTGCGTACGCCGACGACTATCTCAGCCCCACCAACGAGCGCGTGCGCCTGTCGCTCGGCGTGATGCGGGTGTCGAACACCACCGACCTGCGCTTGGATTCGAGCGCCGGACTGCAGGGTACCCCGGTCAACGCGGAGAGCGATCTCGGCCTCGACAGCGCCGACTTCGAACCCAAATTTCAAGCCATGGTGCGGGTCGGCGAGCGGCACCGGCTGCGCTTCGACTATTTCACCCTGGACCGCACCGGTCAGACCACGATCACGACGCCCATCGTGTTCCGCGACGTGGTGCTGCAGGCCGGCGATCCGGCGCAGACCACCATGAGCCTGCGCTCACTCGGCATCAGCTACGAGTATTCATTCATTCATCGCGAACGCTTCGAGCTCGCCGCGACCTTCGGCATCAACGACACGGATCTCTCGGCCCGCGCCCGCGTCGCCACCGAAACCCGCCACGTCAATCAGCTGGAAGATCAAGCCGGCCCGTTCCCGACCTTCGGCCTGGACTCCACCTACGTGGTGAGCAAGCGGTTTTATTTCGACGCCCGGTTGCAGTACTTCAAATTGGCGGTCGATCACATCGACGGCACGGTGAGCTTCTACGAGCTGGCGGCGCTGTACCGGTTTCGCCCCAACGTGGCCTTTGCTCTGGGCTACACCGCGGCCAAAGCGGACATCGCCTCGCGGCAGACGACCAGCGGGGGATTCTTCGACCTGAATTCCAAGGGTCCGGAATTCTTCGTCAGAATCGCCTTCTGATCACTGCCCGGCGCCGCTTTCGGCGGCGAACTCGACGCGGTTGTTGGCGGCGGCCGCACGATTCCACTCGCCCGCCGTGAGCGCTTCGGCACGCGCCGGATAAGGCGTGCTCGGGTGGCCGCTCCCGGCGTTTTCGATGGCGACCGTGATCGCGCCCGCGGTACGTTGGCGCATTCCGGCGATCAAATTGGCGAAGGCCAGCGATTGCCGCTGCTGTCCCGACAAAGACTCCTCGAACGGATTGCCGATCACATCGCACTTGCTGGCCAACAGAGTCGCGCCGGCGGGCGTGAAGCCATCCGTCGCATTGCCGTTGAGACAATACAGGCCTGCCAGGCTGGTGATCTTCACCACGCCGTGAAAGCCCTGCGCCTCGAGTTTGGCCAACAATTCGCGCAGCGCATCGAGACGCCCGCGATCGAATGGAATTTCTCCGTAGGGAACCAGTTCCACCCGCGCCAGGAACGGCGAGGTGCCGATGCCGCCGGACCCGGTGGATAGGCCCGCCGTGCCGGCGGATGCCGCCGCCAGCGCCGACGTTAGATCCTTCACCGTTCCCGACAGCTCCGCGCGGGCATGCTGCAATTCCGCATTCGCCGAGGTCAATGCGGCGACTTCGGAGCGCGCTTTGGTCAGGTCGTCCCGAGTGCTCAGCCAGCCTGAGCCGCACACGGCCGCGGCGACGCCGGCCGCCGCGATGGACGCGGCCCACGGCCATATCGGCCGCGCCGCGCGCGGCGGCTGCGGAAATTCCAATGTGGGGGCGGGGATGGAGTCGCGCACGTCGCTCACGATGCGCGAGGCGAAGCTGTCGAGGGTGGCGACGATGAAGCGGCGCACGTCGACGGTCTGCTCCTTGAGCGCGGCTTCGACTCTGCGTCCCCAATCGATGCCGGCGCCCCCGCCGGCCGCCGCGGGCGCTCGCACGATCGGCGTCGTTCCCTCGAGTTCCACGGGGGCCAGCGCGGGCTCGGTCATATCGCGCCGGTCGGGCAGCAAATGTAATTCGTACAATACTTTCGACACATCGACCGGACGCACCTGCTTCGGCAGCACGCCCATGGCGCCCAGCGCGCGCGCCTGCCCCACGTACAGCTCACCCTCCTGCGAGGTGTACATCATGATGGGGATCATGGCCGTCTGGGGGTTGCCCTTGATCGCCTGCACCGCCTGCAGACCATCCATGCCGGGCATGAGATGGTCCATGAATATCGCGTCAGGACGGTTGGTCTTCAGGTATTCAATGGCTTGCTCGGCGGATTCCGCCATGTCGACTTCAATGTCGTACTTCTCGAGCATGCGGCTCAAGATGACGCGCGCCGACTTGGAGTCATCGACGACCAGGGATCGTTTGCGGGCCATGTTAATAATAGTGTATCGCAGTCTTTTCTCGGCCGGTCGGCCCCCGGCCTGTCGTCCATCGCAGACATTCCGCGGCGGCAGGTGCAGTGCGCCGCCGCAAACTCTCGGTCGGGCAGCGCTTGGCCTGCGGCATCACCGCGGTCGTCCCGCCGGCCTTAGGCCGCCGGTTCGTCGCTCTTCGTTTCCTTGTTCTGTCCGATCCACGTCAACGCAGACTCGACGTCGGCCAGTTCACTGGCGGTAAACCCCTCGATTCTGACGCCGGTCGCCTCCGCCTTTTTCTTGGCGAGTTCGGCGCTGGCGACCGAGTGCACCCACACCAGACCGCGGCGTACTTTGGCGGTGAACTTCTGCTGCTTTTCGTCGGTCATCGTTCGTCTCCTTAAAATTTGTCCGGACTTAACCTAGCTAGGCACGATACACGAAGGGCGTCCATATGGAACCTCGTACGGGCGGCTAGGGAGCTGAAATGGCGCGATCCAAACGCCCACTGTAAGCGTTGATCGCATGCGAGACCACCCCTATGTATCGATCTGCTTCATCCCAATGGCGCTCTTCGATGGCCTCACGAATGCCCGGCAGCGTCTTGACGCCGTATCCCGTATAGAAGCCCGGCGCATAAATCATGTGCTGGTACCATTCGCGGCCGGGCAGGCCGCGTGGATCGGTCAATGCCTGCTCGAGCTCGGTCAGCGCGGCATTGATCCGTTCACGGGCGGCATCGGCGCCGGCGTCGTCGGCCGCTTGCAGCCGCGCATATTCCTTGTCGAATGCCCTGGCGCTGCGCTCGAGCTTGGCGACGGCATTGTCGAGTTCCGCAAAATTGAGGTAGGGAACCTCCGCGGCCGGCGGCGGCGGCGCGCGCGGCTTGCCGGGATCCGCGCTCAATTTGTAGGAATCGTCCTCCAACAATTTGGCCAGTTCGCGCGTCTTTACCCGCATGCCGTCGGCGAGCTTGCGCAATTCATCGTCGTACAGCGCGATCGAGGCGGCGAAATCGCTTTCGCGCGCCGGCAGCAGCTGCGCCTGCGAGGCCCGCAATACCAGCCGGCCGGCGATCTTGGCGAGCGCCACGCCGTACTCGAACGTGGGATCGACGAAATGCCGGAAGTGATCGAATGAATCGTAGGCGGAATGATAGACGCCGTAATCGATCTCGCCCTCGAAGCCCAAGTTGAGGGAATTCACGCCCAGATGCTGCAGGAACGGCGTGTAGTCCGAGCCCGAACCGAGCGCGCCGAGCGGCATGTCCCCGCTCGCGGCCTCGTGCCCGCTCGCGCTGTCGCGCCCCCGGGCAGCCCCCTCATAGTCGGCGACGCGCTCTCTTGCCAGGGCGCGCGCCAAGATGCTGGTGCCGGTTTCGGGATCCTTCACATCGCGTGCCGCTTCGCTGACATAGTGCTGCAAACCATGGCTGCCGCCCACATCGAGATAGCCGCGGCCGTTGGTGTCGGAATTGATATAGAGCGCCGCCTTGGCCTTGAGTTCAGCCGCATGCGTTTCGGCCCACTCCGTGGAACCTAAGAGGCCCGGCTCTTCGCCGTCCCAGCTCGCGTACACCAGGGTGCGGCGCGGCCGCCAGCCCTCCTTCAGCAATTGGCCGATCGCCTTTGCCTCGGCCATGAGCGCCACTTGACCGGCCAGCGGATCCATGGCGCCGAATACCCAGCCATCGTGATGATTGCCGCGGATGACCCACCGATCGGGCTCTTGCGTGCCGCGGATCGTGGCAATCACGTCGTACAGGGTTTTCTGGTTCCAGTCGGACAGCACCTTGAGATGCACTTTCGCCGGGCCGGGACCCAGATGATAGGTGAGCGGCAACCCGCCGCGCCACGCTGCCGGCGCCACGCGGCCTTTCAGCGCGCCCAGCAGCGGCTCCGCCGCCGCATAGGAAATCGGCAATACCGGAATCTTCAATACCGTCTTGGCGTCCTGGATCGCGAGCCGGCGCACGTCCGCCGTGGCGCCGACGCCGGGCGTCAGCGGATCGCCGGGATACAGCACCAGATCCTGCACCGAGCCGCGCTGCACGGCATCGCGCGGCCGATAGCCGCCCTTGGGGTAGGTATCGCCCGCGCCGTAGCCGTCATCGCGCGGATCGGAATAAATCAGGCAGCCAACGGCGCCGTGTTCGTAGGCGAGCTTCGGCTTGAGGCCGCGCCAGCCGCCGCCGTAGCGCGTCAATACGATGCGGCCCTTGACGCTGATGCCCTGCCGCTCGAGTTCCTTGTAGTCGTCCGGCATTCCCTGGTTGACGTACACCAACTCGGCGGTGACGTCGCCGTCGGCGCCATACACATTGTAAGCCGGCAGCTCGTCCTTGGTTTTCGCCGAGGTGCTGTCGCCGGCAATGGGCGGTTCGGTCAGACGAGCCGTGAAATGCGTCGGCGCCACCAGCTCTAAGGAAACTTCTCGCGGCGTGGGGTACAGCACTGAGAACGTTTCAATGGCCGCGTCCCAGCCCCACTCGCGGAACTTCTTCAGCTCGAATTCCGCGTTCACCTTGTCATGCGCCGAACCGACGTGATTGGGCTCGGAGGACATCTGCTCCATCCAGGCGCGCAAATCCGCGGCCGACAAAGCGGCGTCGAAGCGCTGTTCGAGCTGCGCCTCCGCGGCGGCGGCACCCGCGGAGAAGCCCTGGATGTCGGCCGCACTGCCCGGCGAATCGGCCGCGGCGGCGCACAGGCTGACGGTGCAGAGCACGCCAGCGCACAGCGCCGTGAACTGGCGCAATGACGCGGCGAAGGTTGCTGTTGCGGCTGGCATAGTTGAGCGTGCTCTCCTCTATTCGCGGATACCCGTGCCGCGGTTCAACAAGGTGACGGCGAGGGCGAACATGCCGGCGGCGGCGCCCACCATGATTCCGTAGGCCAGCCGCAAGTCGACGTCCGAGGTGCCGAGGAATCCGAAGCGGAATGCACTGACCATGTACAGGATGGGGTTGGCGTGCGAGATGTAGCGCGCCCAATCGGGCAGCATGGTGGTGGAATAAAACACGCCGCCCAGATAGGTGAGCGGCTGCAGCACGAAGGTGGGGAACCAGGAAATCTGATCGAAATTCTTGGCGAACAAGGCATTGATCAGGCCGCCCAGCGCGAACACCGTGCTGGTGAGCAACACGGCCGAGATCACCGCGAAAATGTGCGTGAGATGCAGCCGCGTGAAAAACAGCGACACGCCGGTCACTACCGAGCCCACCAGCACGCCGCGCAGGATGCCGCCGCCCACGTAGCCCGATACGATCAGCCAGTTGGGCAGCGGCGACACCAGCATCTCCTCGAGGTGCTTGCCGAACTTCGCGCCGAAGAACGACGAGACGACGTTGCCGTAGGAATTGGTGATCACCGTCATCATGATGAGGCCGGGCGCGATGAACTGCATGTAGTCGTAGCCGCCGATCTGGCCGACGCGGCGGCCGATCAGGCTGCCGAAGATGATGAAGTACAAGGTGGCGGTGACCGCCGGCGGGACGATGGTCTGGCCCCAGATACGCACGATGCGGCTGAACTCGCGGATGATGATGGTCTTGAATCCGACCCACTCGGTGGCGGCGCGTGAATTGGCCATGATCAGGAGACCAGTGCGGCGGCGGTCTTGACGCTGCCGTCGACCAGGCGGATGAACAGCTCTTCGAGCCGGTTGACCTTGTTGCGCATGCTGTTGACGGCGATTCCCTGCGCCGACAGCTGCGCGAATATGTCGTTGAGACTTTGAGTCTTGGACATCTCGATTTCCAGGGTGTGCTCGTCGGAGAGCACGGCGGTGAATCCCGACAATTGCGGCGCCGCGCTGCGGGCGTCGCGCAAATTGAACACGAACACCTCGGTCTGCAGCTTGCGCAGCACGTTCGCCATGCTGTCGCGCTCGATGATGTTGCCCCCTTCGATGATCGCGACGTTGCGGCACAGACTCTCTGCTTCTTCCAGATAGTGCGTGGTCAGAATGATGGTCGTGCCGGCATCGTTGATGTTGCGCAGGAACTCCCACATGGAACGGCGGATTTCGATGTCCACCCCGGCGGTGGGTTCGTCCAGGATCAGCAGCCTCGGCTCGTGCATCAAGGCGCGCGCGATCATCAGACGCCGCTTCATGCCGCCCGACAGTGCGCGCGCGATGGAATTGCGCCGGTCCCACAATTGCAGCTGCTTGAGGTATTTCTCCGCGCGCTGCTTCGCGAGCGGGCGCGGAATGCCGTAGAACCCCGCTTGATTGACCACGATGGTGAAGCAGGTCTCGAACATGTTGAAATTGATTTCCTGCGGCACCAGGCCGATGCAGGACTTGGCCGTTTCGAGTTCCCGGTCGATGTCGTGCCCGAATACCTCGACCACCCCGCTGGTTTTGTTTACCAGCGACGTGACGATGCCGATGGCCGTGGTCTTGCCGGCGCCATTGGGCCCAAGCAGCGCGAAGAAATCGCCCTCATCGACTTCGAGGTCGATGGCCTTGAGCGCTTTGATGCCGTTTTTGTAAATCTTGGTGAGTTGTCGAAGGACGAGGGCTTTCATAGGAGCCGCGTAGCCTAAACCTCGCAAGGCCTTGGCTGCAACTTCAGGGATACGGCAGCCGCGCGGCGGCGGCGAGCTGTAGTCCATGGAGCTGCACCCGCCGCAGGGCGGCCGCGTCGGCGCGCGCCGCCGCCGCCGTGAGGGCGTTCCAGAAGGCGCTGCATCCGCTCCATCTTGCGGTCAGATGCGTAGCCTCGGTGACCGCCAGCGCGGGCAGTTGATTGACGGTGATGCGGCGGAAGGCCGCGGCCGTGTTGCCGTTCATGCCCAGCAAGAGCTGCGCCCTGAGTCCGGTGCTCGAGGCGACGTGCCAGGCGTAGAACAGCGCGAGGCGCACGAAGCTCGCGGCATCGCCGTCGGCCATGGATTCGTCGGCGACCCGCCAGGCGCGCGATTCCTGCAGCCGGCGCCGCCAATGTCCGTCGTCCTGGAAGCGCAAATCGAACAGCGCATAGGGGCACCCCGCCGCCGCGTCGCGTTGTGCCGCGGACAGGGGCGCCAGTTGGCCGGCCAAACCCGCCGGCAGCCACGCGCCGGCGGCGGCGGACCACTCGCCGCCTCCTGACGCGGCCAAATCCAAGAACCGATGATTCAGGTCGCGCAGCGAACCGAGAACCTCGGCCGACAAATGCGATTCCTGCGCCCAGCCACCGACGGTTGCTTCTTGCATGACAGACTCCCGACAATTTCCATATTAATCCGGGGTTTGAGTGATCTTGGGCGCATTTTTCCGCAAATACCACGGTAAATACGCGCCGGAATCACTTGGCAACCACGCTAACTTTGTGATTAATTTCTGTCAAATAGTTTTTGAGGCCGAAACCACGCAAATCACGGAGGAGCAGACCATGAGAGTGTCCGATGACCGTTATACGAGGGACCGTCAGCGCTTGGATCTTGCGCTGCGTTTGATTCGCCACGAAGCGCGCACGTTCACCATCCGTCAGTGGACCGGCCTGAGCGACGATCGGATTCGCAAGCTGTACCGCAGTTACGTGATGAATCACGATGCGCGGCGGGTGTTCAGGCATCGCGGCAAATCGCCGCGCCAGGCGGCCTTCTTCTTCCGCAACAGCGAGTTGTATTTTCAGTCGGCGCAATTGGCCAGTCTGTATGTCATGTACGGACTGTTGTGCGGCACGGATGCGGGGCTCGAATCGCGCTATCACGTAGGCTCGCTCGAATCCGGCACCCTGCTCTGCCAGGCCTACGAGGCCTACCTGGATTTGCACGCCCCCGCCGGCATCTCCTTCGAGCATGCGTGGTTTCTGCTGCTCGCGCTGGCGCGCCGCGATGAGGTGGATATTTCTCGCTGCAGCCTGTGCGGCGGAATTCGGCTGCGCGACCTGCTCGCGAAGCGCGGCTCCGCCTGCTTGACCTGCACGAGCGGCGACTTGCTCAGCAGCTAGGGTTCAGCGAGGTGAAGCAGTACGAGCTGCGGATTTATGCTATTTTTTGCAGGTGATGCCAAGGGTGCGCAAGGATGAATGACGAAGTCACGTTCACGTTGCCGCAAGCCATGCAGCATGCGGTGGCTGCGTACAACACTGGCGAGTGGGCGAAGGCAGAACACCTAAGCAGATTGATACTCAATGCGCAAGCAGACTATTTTGATGCGCTGCACCTGCTGGGCATCATGGCAGCCCAGACACGGCGCCAGCAAGAAGCAGCAGACTTGTTTGGACGCGCTGTTGCTGCAAGGCCAACCGACGCCGCTGCACACAGCAATTACGGCAATTCGCTCAACGACCTCAATCGCTTTGAGGATGCGCTGGACAGCTATTCGCGTGCGCTTAAGATCAAGCCCGACTTTGCCGAGGCCTATTTCAACCGTGGCAATGCCCTGCGGGAGCTCAAGCGCTTTGAGGAAGCGCTGGACAGCTGCGTGTGCGCTAAAGATCAAACCCAATGACGTCGATGCCTACAACAACCGTGGCCTCATATTGCTTGATCTCAAACGCTTTGAGGAGGCGCTGGACAGCTTTGCAGTTGCGCTAAAGATCAGGCCCGACCTTGCCGAAGCCTACAACAACCGTGGCCTGGCACTACAAGAGCTCCAACACTTTGAGGAGGCGCTGGACAGCTTTGCGGTTGCGCTGAAGAACAAGCCCGACTTTGCCGAGGCCCACAGCAACCGTGGCAATACTCTGCGGAAGCTCAATCGCTTTGAGGAATCGCTGGATAGCTACGCGCATGCGCTGAAGATCAGGCCCGACTTTGCCGAGGCCTACAACAACCGCGGCCTCGTGCTGCAAGAACTCAAACGCTTTGACGAAGCGCTGGACAGCTACGCGCATGCGCTAAAAATCAGGCCGGACTTTGCCGAGGCCTGCAACAACCGTGGCCTCGTGCTGCAAGAACTCAAACGCTTTGACGAAGCGCTGGACAGCTACGCGCGAGCGCTGAAGATCAGGCCCGACTGTGACTGGTCATATGGAAACTGGCTCCATGTGAAGATGCTGCTCTGTGATTGGACCAATTGGGATTCACAAATCGCAGACCTTGCTGCCAAAATTCAACAAGGCAAGAAGACTACGCCACCCTTCCCCGTTCTGGCCCTCATTGACCGTTTATCGCTGCAGCGCCAAGCGGCGGAGACTTGGGTAAGCGAAAAGTGTCCGCCATCTCGTCTACTGCCTGCGATCGCAAAGCGTGCTCGACACGCGAGGATTCGCGTTGGGTACTTTTCTGGGGACTATCGCAATCATCCCGTTTCGTTCCTAACCGCAGAAATGCTAGAGAGACATGATCGAGCGCGCTTCGAGGTGATTGCTTTTTCCTTCGGATCGGATACACAGGACGAGATGAGAAAGCGGATGGAGCGGGCATTTGATCGCTTCGTCGATGTACGCGAAAAGTCGGATCTGGACATCGTGCAACTGGCCCGGCGTATGGAACTGGATATCGCAGTTGACCTCGGGGGATTTACCGAGGGCTGCAGGCCGAATTTATTCGCGCTGCGGGCGGCACCGCTGCAGGTGAGCTACCTCGGTTATCTGGCCACCCTGGGTGCGGCCTACATGGACTACCTGATCGCAAATACGACGATTGTTCCGCCCGAGCATCAACGGCACTATGCCGAAAAGATCGTCTACCTTCGGACGTATCAGGCCAATGATTCGAAGCGAGTCATCTCGGACAAGCGCTTCAGCCGGGAGGAGCTCGGTCTGCCACGGACAGGTTTTGTATTCTGCTGCTTCAACGCGAGCTACAAGATCGTGCCCGAGACCCTCTACTGCTGGATGCGGATAATCAGGCAGGTGGAAGGCAGTGTGCTGTTTCTCTTCGCTGATAACGTGACCGCACAGCGTAATCTCAGACAGGAAGCTGTCGAAAAAGGAGTCGCTGCGGACAGGTTGGTATTCGGCCGGCGACTGCCGGTGCCTGAGTATCTGGCGAGGTATCGTTCGGCGGATCTATACCTCGACACGCTGCCTTACAACGCGGGGACCACGGCCAGCGACGCGCTGTGGGCGGGGTTGCCTGTCTTGACCCGCATGGGCGAATCGTTTGCGGCGCGCGTGGCAGCGAGTCTACTCATCGACATCGGATTGCCCGAGCTGGTGACCTCAACACAGGAACAATATGAGGCCACGGCGATTGAGCTCGCACGCAATCCCGCTCGGCTGGCGGAGATCAAACAGAGATTGCACGGGAACCGCTTAGAGATGCCTCTGTTCGATACCGAAGGGTTCACCAGGCACCTGGAAAATGCCTACACGCAAATCTACGAGCGCTACCAGGCTGATTTGACTCCTGAACATATCTACGTTGCACCATAACGCTAGGGGTGCGCCGGACGCCGTAGAGATCCGCGCAAACACCATGAATTCCGTCGAGCTGGGGGCGCCCTGCTAGAATCGGCGGATGCAGCAAAGGAATATTTTTGCCGGTCCCTATTTGAACCGCGCCGCCCATTTGCGGCAGGATCCCGCGTGGTTCTCGGCGGCGCTCGCCGATGCACGCAGCCGCGCGATACCGGTGTGGAATTCGCGCAATCTCATTGCCGAGGGCGACGCCCCGCGGGCGGTGTATCTCGAGTTGTCGCAGATCCCGGATGAGCGGCGCAACGACGCGGAGCTCGTGCTGCTGGGCCGGTTCGGCGACATCAATTTTTTCGCCTACGACATCGACTCGAGCGAGCCGCCGCCCCTGCAGGCCGGAGCACGCTTCGAGGATTTGCGCATCGTGGCGGCGGTGCTGCCGATCGACGAGGCCGGATTGTTGGGCTACGCGCGCGCCATTGTCTCCTGGAGGCGGCGGCATCGTTTTTGCGGCCTCTGCGGCGCGCGGACTTTGTCCGCCAAGAGCGGCCACGTGCTCGTGTGCAGCGATCCGAGCTGCCGCCATGAGCAGTTTCCGCGCCTCGATCCGGCCATCATCGTGCTGGTCAGCGACGGCGAGCGGGCGCTGCTCGGACGTCAGGCAAGCTGGCCGGTCGGGCGCTATTCCACCATCGCCGGCTTCGTCGAGCCCGGCGAATCGCTGGAAGATGCGGTGGCGCGCGAAGTGTTCGAGGAAACCGGCATCGGCGTCGACCGGATCGAGTATCACTCCTCGCAGCCCTGGCCCTTTCCGGCGTCGTTGATGCTCGGCTTCACCGCGCATGCGGTGACCACGGAAGTGCACCTCCGGGATCAGGAACTCGAGGACGCCCGCTGGTTCACGCGCGCCGATATTGCCGGCAACGGCGCGCTGCTACCGCCGCGGCAATCCATTTCATTCCGCCTCATCGAACATTGGTTCGATGCGGGCGGCGCCGCGCGATTGCGCGACCTACAAGGGAGCGCGCCCTGGCCACAATCGCGTTAGGCGGAAGTCTTGCCACGCTGGTCTTCGTGCTGTGCGCCGCATTCTCCGCCGGCTTCATCGATGCCATCGTCGGCGGCGGCGGCCTGATGCAGATTCCAGCGCTGTTTGCCGCCTATCCCTCGAGCCCGCCGCCGGCGCTCCTCGGGACCAACAAGATAGGCAGCATCTGCGGCACCAGCGGAGCAGTGCTGCGCTACCTGCGGGTGATGCGCCTACCCTGGCGCGTGCTGCTGCCTGCCGCCGGCGTCGCGTTTCTCGCGTCGCTCGCGGGAGCCGGTCTGGTGAGCGCGGTGTCGCCGGCGTTGTTCCGGCCGCTGGTGCCCGTGATGCTGACGGCGGTGCTCATCTACGTGCTGTGGAACAAGGATTTGGGCGCGCGCCATGCACCCATCATATTGTCGCGCCGCCGCGGTTATCTCGCGCTGACCGCCATCATCGGCATCGGCCTATACGACGGATTCTTCGGGCCCGGCACCGGCAGTTTCTTGATGCTGCTGTTCATCCGCGTCTACGGCTTTGATTTTTTGCATGCATCGGCGGGTGCGCGCACCATCAATGGGGCAACCAACGCGGGCGCCTTGTTGCTGTTCGGCCTGCACGGCCAAGTTCATTGGGGCCTGGGTCTCTCGCTCGGCGCCTGCAATGCCGCCGGCAGCGTGCTGGGAGCGCATACGGCAATCAGGCACGGCAGCAAATTCGTCCGCGTGGTGTTCATCGCCATCGTCCTCGCGCTGATCGCCAAGAACGCCGTCGACGCCTATTTCTGAGGCGAGCCGGGTCTGTGACGTGAGCGGGGCGGTCTTGCTAGCCGCGTTCCCAGTGCCCGGGCTTCATCCGCCAACCGTCGCCCTGGCGCACCCATTGATGCGTGACCCAATGGCGTCCGGCATGGCGCGCTTCCCAATGACCCGGCGCCCATTCATAGCGATCGCCGACCCAGTTCCAATAGCCGCCCAGCCACACGAAGCCCGGCGTCGGCGGTTCACCGATGACCTCGACGCGCGGTGCCGGCGGCGCGAGCATGACGACCCCCCCGGCATAGTGCCGTTGGTCGGGAACGACCACACAACCGGCCGCCATGAAAAGCACCAGCCCGTATATCCAACCCGCTCGCGACCATTGGCGTCGAATCATGATGGCAACCACGTTTTATAGTATTAATGGGTAACCAAACGTTCATCGCTTCCCGCCGTTGACGGGAAGACTGATCTCGAAGAATAGCGCCGTCGCTTAGAGATCACCACCCGGAAAATCATCGTCCATGATGCGGCAATTGGACTTATCGTAGCGGCGCCGGGAGGGTCGCCGCTGCGGCAGGCTGCCCAAGCTCATCAGCGGACGCGCCAGCCGGGCCTTCAAGCGATACATCGCTTGGTCCGCTCGCTGCAGCAGTACATCCGCGCTCTCACCATCGTTCGGATACATCGACTCGCCGATCGCCGCGGTCAAATGCTGTTCGCTGCCGTCGATCCAATAGGGCAGCGCCACCCGCTCGCGGATGGTATCGGCCACCCGCGTGACGGCGGCGCCATCCGGTACACTCGGCAGCACCACCACGAATTCGTCGCCGCCGTAGCGGCAAACGAAATCGCCGGTGCGCACCCGCGCGGCGATGCGGGTCGCCACCGTGGTCAGAATCTTGTCGCCGGCCGCGTGACCGTATTCGTCATTGATGGCCTTGAAGCCGTTCAGGTCGATGAACAGCAAGCCGACGCACTGCCATTGCAGCGCGGCTTCGGCAATCGCCGCATCCAGCAGCTCCAACATACGTCGGCGATTGTACAAACCCGTGAGCCCGTCGCGATCAGCGAGTCTTTGCGCCTGCGCTTCGCGCTCCTTGAGCGCGGCCAGCTCGCGCGTCAACTGCGCGTTGGTGGAGCGCAGCGCCTCCAATTCACCGTCGTCATCCAGATCGCGGACCACGCTGCGCAACGGCGGCGCAGACCTCGTCATCACCGCGCCGTTTAACAGCATTTTGCTTCGACCGTAAGCCATGTTCGGATTCCTGGTAGCTTCCGACCGGATTTTCCCGCACAAGTCCAGGAATTGACGATCGGCAGCCGGCGTAACCATATGTAAGATTCGGCTGACTCAGTATAGTTTCGCGGCTCCAATAGACGGAGATGTTGCCAATGCCTTACACCGCAGACCCACGGGTGCTGTTCGCCGCCGAACGCACCTTGCTCGCCTGGCAACGCAGTGCGATCGCGTTGATGGGCTTCGGCTTCGTCGTCGAACGCTTCGGGCTGTTTCTACAGATGATTGCTCATCAGCCCCTGTCGGGATCGCAGCGCAGCTTTTCGCTGGGCTTGGGCGTCGGCCTACTGCTGCTGGGAGCGACGGTAGCCCTGGTATCGGCAAGACAATTCCGCCAAGTGGTCAAGAACTTAGACCCCGTGGTCGTACCCCCTGGGTACTGGACCCAGGTCGGCGTGGTCCTGAATGGGGTGATTGCGGTGATTGCCGTGGCGCTTGCGCTGCATTTTCTATGGCCCATGGCCTGGGGAGATTGACATGAACATTACCGGCGGCTGCCTGTGCCGCGCCGTACGCTACCGGATCAGCGCCCTGCCGATGATCACGCGGGTCTGCTGGTGCCGGCTCTGCCAATATCTGGGATCGGGCAGCGGCACGGTCAATGTCTGCTTTCTGAGCGCGGCGCTCCGCGTGGAGGGCGAGCTGCGTGATTTTGCCAGCGTGGCCGACAGCGGCAATGCCATGCACCGGCGGTTCTGCCCGACCTGCGGGACCCCGATGTTCAGCGCGGCCGATGTCAGGCCGCACCTCATTTTCGTGCGCGCCGGCACCCTGGATGATCCCGAGATTGCCCGGCCGGCCGCCACCATTTGGACCGGCCAGGCACCGGCCTGGGCCTGCATCGATGGCAAACTGCCCCGGGTCGATGGACAACCTCCGCCTGTGAGCTGATCGCACGGTCCAGGGTCAACCCCTGCAGCGCTGTGCCGTTCTTCCCAAGATGCAAGCCGAAATAGCCGTGCTGCGTTTTGGCCTGGGCGCCCGGCCCGGGGATCTGGGCGCCGCGGCCGCCGATCCGCGCGCTTGGCTGTTGGCGCAAATCCACGGAGCGGTGCAGCTCGCAGGCAGTACGCCGCTGGCGCCGTCGGAACAGATTTTCAGCGAGGTATTGGCGGCGCGCGAGGAGCGGCAGGCCATGAAGCGGGACACGGCGCCGGAATCGGCCGCCCAGCCCGCCGGTACGCCGGCCGGCACGCCGGCCCCGAACCCGGTGCGCGACGCCTACCTGCCCCACTACCGCGCTCAGGTCCTGGCACGCGCCCAAAGCGCCGCCCTCACCGCACGGCCCTTTGCCGAGCGCTTGGTCCACTTTTGGAGCAATCACTTCGCGGTGTCGGCCGACAAGGGCGCCGTGACCGGCGTCGCCGGCACCCTGGAGAATGAAGCCATCCGGCCGCATGTCGACGGGCGTTTCGTCGACCTCTTGATCGCGGTGGAACAGCACCCCGCCATGATCGCCTTCCTCGACAATCAAAACTCGGTGGGCAAGGACTCCGATCTGGCCGAAGTCGCCGCGCGGCGCGCAGCGCGGCGGCCGGATGAGCCACCCAAGCGCGAGTTCGGCATCAATGAAAATCTGGCGCGCGAAATTCTCGAACTGCACACCCTAGGCGTGAACGGCGGCTACACCCAAAAGGATGTCACCACCTTTGCCCAAATCATCACCGGCTGGTCCATCGGCGGCGGTAGGGGGCGGCTTGCGGGAGGAATTCCCGGCCGCTTCTATTTTCGCGAGAACCTGCATGAACCGGGCGCCAAGACCTTTTTCGGCAAGACCTACCGCGAATCCGGGCAGCGGCAGGGCGAGGCGGTACTCGAGGACCTGGCGCAGCACCCGGCCACGGCGCATTTCATTGCCACCAAACTGGTTCGGCATTTCATCGCCGATGATCCGCCGCGTGCTGCCGTCGAGCGCGTCGCCAAGGCCTTCCTCAAGACCGGCGGCGACCTGCCGCACACTTATGCGGCGTTGATCCAGTCCCCCGAGGCCTGGGATGCCGATGCGCGCAAGTTCAAGACCCCGGAGGACTTCGTGTTCTCGACGCTGCGCTCCCTGAATATCGCGCCGGCCCGGCCCGAAGAAGTCGTGCGCAGCTTCGAACTCTTGGGGCAACGGCAGTACACCCCCGGGTCGCCCGCCGGCTGGCCGGACACCTCGAAGAGCTGGGACGGCTCGGACGCGCTCATGCACCGGGTGCTGTGGGCGTCGCGGGTGGCGGCCCTCTACGAGCAAGGCCTCGACCCCGTCGATCTTGCCGCATCGAGTCTCGGCGCCTATGCGCGTCCCGCGACGCTGACGGCCCTGCGCCGTGCCGCCTCCGCCACCCAGGCATTGGCGTTGCTGCTGATGAGCCCCGAGTTTCAACGGAGATAGCGATGCCTACTCTGCGCTTGAGCCGAGATCGACGCCGTTTTCTCCTGGGCGCGGGCGCCTTGGCGCTAGGCTCCGCCCTTCCCAGGGTCGTCTTCGCCCATAGCGGCGGCCCTGCGCGCCTCGTGGTCGTGATCCTGCGCGGCGCGCTGGATGGTCTCGCCGCAGTGCCGCCCTGCGCCGATCCTCACTATGCGGAACTGCACCGCGAACTGACGATCGCGGCACCGGCCTCAAGCGATGGCGGCTTGGCGCTCGACGGTACCTTCGCCCTGCATCCATCCTTCGCCTTCCTGCACGAGCGCTATCTCGCCGGTGAGGTGTTGGTGTTTCATGCCGCCGCCTCGCCCTACCGCGACCGCTCGCATTTCGATGGGCAAAACGTGCTCGAGAACGGGCTGGCGGGACCCTTGGGCTCGGCCGACGGCTGGCTCAACCGCGCGCTCACCGCCTTGACGCAGCAGCGGGCCGTGGCCATCAGTCAGAACGTGCCGCTGATATTGCGCGGCGATGTGCCCGTGATGTCCAAATCGCCGCAGGCGGCCGCCGATGTCGACGAGGATCTGTTGGCGCGATTGGCCGACCTTTATTCGACGGACGATTGGCTGTCGGCGCGGTTGAGCGAGGCCGTGCAGACCGAGAAGCTCGGAGGCGACGCCGGCAAGCCGGCCGCCGCCGATAAGGTGAGCAGCGCGGCGCGCATGGCGGGGGCATTGATGCGCGGCGACGGCGGTCCCGAGGTGGCCGTGATCGAGGCCGGCGGCTGGGATACCCATGCCAATCAGGGCGGCGCCAAGGGCGCGCTGGCGCAGCGTCTGGCGGGGCTCGACCGGGCCCTGCGTGGGTTGGCCGACGACTTAGGCCCTTTGTGGCCGCAAACCGCGGTGCTGGTCGTGACCGAGTTCGGCCGGACCGCCGCCATGAACGGCACGCGCGGGACCGATCACGGTACCGGCGGTTGCGCCTTTCTTGCCGGCGGAGCCGTGCTCGGCGGCCGCGTGATCGCCGACTGGCCGGGCCTTGGGCGCAAGGACTTACTCGACGGCCGCGATCTGCGGCCGACACTCGATTTGCGTAGCCTGTTCAAAGGCGTGCTCGACGAGCACATGCACGTCGATGCACGGACCCTTTCCACCCGAATATTCCCCGACAGCAGCGGCGCGCGCCCTCTGAAGGGCCTGATACGCGCCTAGTCCCTTCGGCGAAACCTTCAGAACGCCATGGGTTCGGTGCTGGGAGTCGTCGATGGCGGCGTCTCTGCAGCCGGCATCGCAGGCGGTGCCGCCATCGGCGCCGGAGCCATCGGCGCTGCAGGTCGCTTGGGCGCACTCTTCTTGGCCGGCGCTTTTGCCTTTGCCTTTGCTTTGGGCTTCGCCTTCTTGGGCGCAGCTTTGACGGCCTTCCGCGCAACCTTGCTGGTTTTCTTGGCCTTGGCCTTTACCTTGACTTTCTTTTTCGCGACGCTTTTCTTGGCGGCGCGGCGCTTGGCCTTTGCCACTGGACGTTTCTTCGACTTGCTCTTCTTTGCCATGATCACTCTTCTCCTGGGAGATCGTACGAACTCGTTGTGAGAGTAGCCCCGAAAAAGTCTGCTGTCATCTGTGTGTGGTGCTGGAGTCAGTCACATGGATTGCGTAGGCTGCGTTGGTGTCGTCCACCGAACCCATTCGCCCGCTGAAAGATGTGTGGTTGAGACCCCGCCGCGTGTTCCGCGAGCTGGCCGTGCGTCCCGTCGGCATCGTTGATTGCGCGCTGGCGGCGGCTCAAGGCATCGGCAATTTCCTCGCGCTGTACCGGACCGAAGGCGGCGGCGCTCATCGCAGCGTGGACGAAATCCTCGGAAATTCCTTTGCCTACGGCGCGATTGCAGGCATCGCCAGCTTGTTTCTCATGGCGGTCATCTATCGGCGCTTAGGGAAGCGCGCCGGCGGCCCATCGACCATCCCTCAAGTAGTTCATGTCCTCGCCTACGGCACTCTGCCCTTGGTGGCTTCGCTGGTCCTCTGGGCAGTGACTGCCTTGCTTACCGGCCAGCCGCTGTTTGCCGGAACATCGCGCCCCGATGCCGAGGGCTTCGGCATGCTGCTGATGTATCTGCAGTTCGGTGCGTTCGTATTGCTGTTGATTTGGAGCGTCGTGCTGCAAGTGATGGGATTGAGCGAAATTCAGGGCCTCGCCATGCGCAAGGCCTTCGGGGTGTGGGCGTTGGGGCAGCTCATCGGGATCTTGGTGTCGCTGTTTCTGGCTCTGATGCTCGAAATGCTGTTTCCCAGCCTGCTGCGCTTCATCCCGCAGCACTGACTCAAGACGAGGGCGGCGTGCCTTCGCTGTCTGCTGCCGGGGCCTCCGGCATTGCGGGCGGCTGTGCCGCCGCGGACTTCGGCGCCCGGCGCTGCGTCACCCGCTTCGGCGGCTTGGGTTGAACGGCCTTGGCCTGCGCGGGCTCGGCTCGAACTGCCTTGGGTTTGGCGGCCTTGGGTTTGGCTGCCTTGGGCTTGGACGCCTTGGGCTTGGACGCCTTCGTGCCGGGTTTCGTTGCGCCTGCCGCCTTGCCCGGCACGGCCGGTTTCGCTGGTTTGCTTCGGAGGGCGGCCTGCGCCGCCTTGGCCTTTTTACGCGCCTGCTTGGCCGCCTTCTTACTGGCCTTCGCCAACTTTCGCGCGCGCTTGAGCACGTTCTTGGCCGCGCGCACGGTCTGCTTTAGAGCATTGGCGCGCGTCGCTGCTTTTTCAGCTTCAGCACCGAGCCGTTGCGCCGCAGCAGCCAGCTTCGCCCGATTTTCCGATGAGACTGATGTTGCCACGGTGCGCTCACTCAAAGAAAAAGGTGGGCGGTGAGCTTAGTCCCCGGAGCCCGGCGTGTCACCTGCGCCGGTGTTGCGTGCGGCGGTGGCCGGCGGTGGCGGCGTTATGGCAAAACGCGGAACAAGAACTCGCGGATGTCGGCGACCTCTTCAGCGCAAACGGCGTGAGCCATGGGATAGTCGTGCCATTCGACGACGTAGCCCTGGGCTTTCAGGAAATCACGCGAGTGCACCCCGAGAGTCATGGGCAGGACGGCATCCCCCCGGCCGTGAGCCATGAATATCGGCGTCGCATCGTTCGCCGGCGCGCGCTCGGCGCTGAAACTATCGGCCCCCGGCAAATAGCCGGACAACGCCATGACTCCGGCCAATCCTTCGGCAAACCTCGGGGCGGTATATAGGGACACGGCGGCACCCTGCGAGAAGCCGGCCAGCACGATCCGCCGGGCCGGGATGCCGCGCTCGGCTTCTCGGGCGATCAGCTGCCGGACTTGCCGCTCGGTGTCGCGAAATCCGGCGACGTCTTCGGCCGCCTTGCGATCCAAGCCCTTGAGGTCATACCAGGCACGCATGGGCATGCCGCCGTTGATCGTGACCGGGCGCACCGGCGCGTTGGGGAAGACGAAGCGCCAGGCACGTTCACCCCGGCGCACGATCTCGGGCACGATGGGCTCGAAATCATGGCCGTCGGCGCCGAGGCCATGCAGCCAAATCACGGCGGCATCGGGCTTTGCAGCGGTTTCTACTTCGATGGTTTCCAGCATCGGCGACAATGTACAAGGAAATCCCTCCAGGTAGATTGGAATATCATCGCGGCATGCCCGTCACCTTGGATCATCTGCGCCGCTACGCCGTCGCCCGCTCGTTGTTCAAGCCGACCACCCTGGGACGCGCCATCGGCAAGCTCGGATTCGTGCAAGCCGATCCGATCCGCGCCCCCGCGCGCGCGCAGGACCTGACTCTGCGCCACCGCGTGTCGAACTACCGTGCCGGCGATCTCGAACGCCGGTATCCGCGGCTGCCGCTGGAGGAAGATTTTTTTGTGAACTATGGATATTTGCCGCGGGCGAACCATCAGCTGATGCATCCGCGCACGGCGCGTACAGTATGGAGTCCGGCGCGCGCCGCGCAGGCGGCGGCCGTGCTGGCCTTTATCCGCGCACGCGGCGCCGCGCATCCCCGCGAGGTGGATGCGCACTTCGCGCACGGCAAAGTCACCAATTGGTTCGGCGGTTCGTCGAACGCCAGCACCGAGCTGCTCGACGTGATGCACTATCGCGGGCTGCTGCGGGTGGCGCGCCGTGAAGGCGGAACTCGCGTGTATGCGGCGCGCGAGGCGGTGCCGACGGCAAGCGCCGCGGCGCCGGCGAACGACGGCGCTGGCAGCGCGCGCATGGATGCGTTGGTGGACTTGATCGTGCACAAATATGCGCCGCTGCCGGCCGTGACCTTGGGTCAACTCGTGAGCCGCCTGCGCGGCGGGGCTCCGCAGTGGGAGGAACTGCGCGCGGCGGCGCTGCAAAGCGCCAAGCGGCGCCTGGGGCACGCGCGCGTCGAGGAAATCGACTGGTACTGGCCCGCCGCGGACCGGCCGCAGTCCCGCCGTTGGCAGCCGGACGGCGAGGTGCGCCTGCTCACACCATTCGACCCTATCGTGTGGGACCGCCGCCGATTCGAGATTTTTTGGGGCTGGGCCTATCGCTTCGAAGCGTATACGCCGGCGCCGAAACGCAAACTCGGCTACTACGCCCTGCCCCTGCTATGGCAGGAACGGGTGATCGGCTGGGCCAATGCCACCGCGACGGCGCGCGGTCTGCACTGCTCTTTCGGCTACGCCGGCGGCCGCGCCCCGCGCAGCGCCGCCTTCCGTACCGGCCTCGAGGCCGAATTGGCGCGGATGCGCGTCTTCCTCGGTACGCCGGGTTGACCCGCCGGGCGCGGCGGTCCGGCTAGGGCCTGTTAACACTAACGGAGTGCCTCGACGACAAGAGCGAAGCACAGGAATGCCATAAACATGACGTCGAGCTTATCGAATCGACTGAAGATACGGCGAAAGCCCTTGAATCGTCGGAATAGTCGCTCGATCTCGTTTCGGCGCCTGTACCAGGCTTTGTTGTATTGCCAAGGGTCAACCCGTCGTGGGATCGGTGGCACCACGGGAATGAAACCAAGATCCAGCGCGAGTTGCCGAGTCTCATTACCCTCGTACGCCCGATCCATGAGTAAACGGCATCGCTTGGGTAGGTGCGTTAGCGTTTGCATCAGCGCGCGCCCAGCCGGCGCATCGCCCGCTTGGCCTGGGGTTAAGGAGAACGCGATGGCACACCGAGCATCCGCGGCAACCATATGAATTTTGGTGCTCCATCCGCCGCGAGATTTGCCGATGGATTGCGGTCCGTTTTTTTTAGAGCGCCAGTGCCGTCGGGATGTACTTTGACGATCGTGCTGTCGAGGCTGACCGCTTCGATCTTGATCCGCACGAGCTGCTGATGCTGCAATTCCTCGAACAATCGATCCAGCACGCCGGCTTTTGCCCAACGATTCATGCGAGTGTAGATGGTGTGCCAATTGCCGAAGCGCTTGGGCACGCTGCGCCACTTGCAGCCATTCTCCGCGACGTACAGGATCGCGTTGACCACTTGCAGGTTGCTGAGCGAAACATTCCCACGCTGTACCGGCAAGAATGTCTCGATCCGACTGAACTGCTCCGAAGTGATTTCCATGTCTCATAGAATATCACTTAAATTCATTAGTGTTAACAGGCCCTAGCCGAGTTCCTGGCGGATTTGCGCGGCAATCTCATACGAGCGCAGCCGCGCGGCGTGGTCGAACATCTGACAGGTGATCATCAATTCGTCGGGCTGGGTGCGCGCGATGAATTCCGTCAATGCGGCGCGCACCGTATCGCGCGCGCCGACGGCGGAGCAGGTCAGGACGTCCGCGAGCAGCGCCTTGGCGGCCGGCGGCAGCTGCTCTTCATACCCCTCCAAGGGCGGCGGCAGCTGCATCGGCCGGCCGCTGCGCAAATTCACGAAGGCCTGTTGCATCGACGTCGCGAGCAGGCGCGCCTCGGCGTCGGTCTCGGCGGCAAACACATTGAATCCCAGCATCGCGTAGGGACGGTCGAGCTGCTCGGACGGCTGGAAGCGCGCGCGATAGACGGCCAAGGCCTGCATCATCATGGCCGGCGCGAAGTGCGAGGCGAACGCAAAGGGCAGGCCGAGCGCCGCCGCGACCTGCGCGCCGAACAGGCTCGACCCTAAGATCCAAAGCGGCACCTTCAAGCCGGCGCCGGGGATGGCCATGACGCGTTGGTCGGCGGCCGGCGGCGCGAAGTAGCCCATCAGTTCCAGCACATCCTGCGGAAACTGCTCGGGGTCCGACGCCAGAGTGCGCCGCAGCGCCCGCGCCGTGAGCTGATCGGATCCTGGGGCGCGGCCCAATCCCAAATCGATGCGCCCCGGGAACAGGCTCTCCAAGGTGCCGAATTGCTCGGCAATCACCAGCGGCGCGTGATTCGGCAGCATGATGCCGCCCGCGCCGACGCGGATGCTGGTGGTTCCCGCCGCCACGTGGCCGATGACCACCGACGTCGCGGCGCTCGCGATCCCGGGCATGCTGTGGTGCTCGGCCAGCCAATAGCGCCGATACCCCCAGCCCTCGGCATGCCGCGCCAGGTCCACGGTATTGCGCAGCGACTGCGCTGCGTTGCTGCCCATCGGCACCGGCGAGAGATCGAGGATGGAAAAGGGGATCATGGATTCACCGCGTGCTGGGACAGGGTATTGGTGGGGAGCGAGCCGGTGATTATCAAGGTGCGGCCGGCCTCATTGACAGCCCTTGCATTTTTATGCAGGATGCATGCAATTTTATGCACTGGACCCCAGCCATGCTCCGTTCCGACATCGACCACACCAGCGCTCCGGCGCGCCGCACCACGCTGGCCAAGATCATTCGCGAGCAAACCGTCGGCCGGCAAACGGAGCTGGTCGCGATGCTGCGCAAGCACGGCCATGCCGCGACCCAGTCGAGCGTCAGCCGGGATCTGCGCGAGCTGGGCGTCGCCAAAATGGGCGATCGCTACGTGCTGCCGGAGACCGCGGCTCCTTCCAAAAACGACTTCTCGAGCCTGCGGCCATTCGTCAGCGCCCGCCTGACGGCGGGCACCAACTTGACAGTGTTGAAGACCACGGTGGGCGCGGCGCAAAGCGTGGCCGTCGCCATCGACACCGCCCGCTGGCCCGAGGTGGTCGGCACCATCTCCGGCGATGACACCATCTTCATCGCCACGGCCGGCGCGCGCGCGCAGCGCAAGCTGACCGACCGCCTTCTCGCCCTCTTCGGACGCTGAATTCACATGACAACGACTGCAAGGCAGGGCGCCGAGCCCATACTCTTGGCATTTTCCGGCGGCCTCGACACCTCGTTCTGTGTCCCGTGGCTCAAGGACACCTATCAGCGGCCGGTGATTACCGTGACCGTCGACACCGGCGGCATCGACGCGGCCGCGGCCCGTTCGCTGGCCGAGCGTTCCGCGCAATTGGGCGCCATCGAGCACCACCTCATTGATGCGCGCGCCGCTTACTTCGAGCATGTGCTCAAGTTTCTGATCATGGGCAACGTGCGGCGCGGTGCGCTCTATCCCTTGTGCGTCGGCGCCGAGCGTGTGCTGCAGGCACAGACGATTGCGCAAATGGCGCTGTCCCTGAAGACCCAGCGAGTCGCGCATGGCTGCACGGCCGCGGGCAACGACCAGGTGCGCTTCGAAGTGGCGTTGCGCACGCTGGCGCCGGAGCTGGAGATCATTGCGCCGGTGCGCGACCGCGCATTCAAGCGGCCGGAGCAGCTCAAGTATCTCGAGGATCATGCCCTGCCGATTCCACCCTTCGGCGCGGCCTATTCGGTCAACCGCGGACTCTGGGGCGTTACCATCGGCGGCAAGGAAACGCTGACGTCCGAGGCCGGTATTCCTGAGGCCGCCTGGGTGCTTTCCAAGGACGCCTTCACCTCGCCGCGTCCCGCGGAACGCCATGTCGTCGGATTCAGCCGCGGAGTTCCGGTCAGCTTGGACGGCACGGCGCAGTCCGCGGTGGCCGTCATCGAGCAATTGGAAGCACTGGCCGGGCCCTTCGGCATCGGCCGCGGCATCCACTTGGGCGACACGGTCATCGGCACCAAGGGACGCGTCGCTTTCGAGGCGCCCGCGGCCGAGGTCCTGCTCACGGCGCATCGTGAATTGGAAAAGCTGGTGCTCACCGGCAAGCAGGCGCGAATCAAGGAATCGGTGGCCCAGACCTACGGCGATCTCGTGCACGAGGGACAACACTTGGATCCGGTCTGCCGCGACATCGAAGCTCTGCTGCTGTCCTCTCAGGCCCGTGTCAGCGGCGACGTGCGGCTGCTGTTCCGTCCGGGTTCCGTGTTCGTCGAAGGCGTCACCTCGCCCTACTCGCTGATGGCGGCCTCCAAGGGCGTGTATGGCGAATCGGCGGGTGAGTGGACGCCCACCGACGCCCTGGGCTACTCGAAAATGCTGGCCCTGACCGGTGTGTTCTATCAGCGCGCGGGCGCCAGTGCCCGGGCGCGAGGGGAAGAATCGTGAGCGGCATGCGCACCGTGGTGGTGGACAAGATTGCCTCCGTCACCCAGGCCTGCGGCCTGTCGCACGAGATCCGCATTGCCGCGGACATCCCCTGCGAAGAGGGTTTGGTGGTGGTGGTGGAAATCCTCAACAACAAGTCCACCTACAACACGCTGGAACTGACCAGCGGCCGCATGGCCAAGGTCGCGCGCGGCGACGTCATCGTCGGCGCCTTGGGACATCGCAAGGCATTGTTCGGCTATTCGGGCCACATTCCGGCGGCGCTCAAGCCCGGCGATGTCGTGCAGATGCTGAACATCGGCGGCGTGCTCGGCCTCTGCGATTCCGCGACCCCGGACAAGGGCAAGCCCTTTGACTGCAAGGTCTTGGGCGCCGTGCTGACCTTTCCCTATCTGGGCGAGCGCATCGGCGTGCCCGCCCGGGTGGGCTACAAGGCGTTGAACTACGATGCGCCCCTGAACGCGCGCGGCGTACCGGTGGTGGCGCTTGCAGGCACCTGCATGGAGGCGGGCAAAACCGCCGCCGCCTCCGCCATCATCGCGCGCATGCGCCATCGCGGCCTCACGGTGGACGCCTTCAAGGCCACGGGGGTATCGCTGCGGCGTGACATTCTGGCGTTCGAGGATTCCGGCGCGCGGCGCACCATGATTTTCACCGACCTCGGCATCGTGACCACGACGGCGAAGTGCGGCCCGGCACTGACCCGCGCCATGCTGACGGAAATGGCGGCCGGACAACCGGACGTCATCGTGTTCGAATTGGGAGACGGCCTGTTGGGGACTTATGGCGTGGAATCCATCCTGCTGCAGCCGGACATCAAGGCGGCGCTGACCGCGGTGGCGCTGTCGGCCAACGACCCGGTCGCCGCCTGGGGCGGAGTCAAATTGTTGCGCGAGCGCTTCGGGATTGAGCCTGCCGTGGTGACCGGCCCTGCCACCGATAATCAGGTGGGGGTGGAAATCATTCGCGAGCAGATGAACGTGGAGGCCTTCAACGCCATCAGCAGTCCCGCCGATTTGGGCGATCACATCATCGCGCGGCTGGGTTTGACTCAGGCGCGCGCAACCAAAGCAGCGGGCGAATGAGCGGCGCCACTCCCGCCATCGTGCTGGGCGGCACCGGCTATGTGGCCGGTGAACTGCTGCGGCTGATTGCGGCGCATCCCCAGCTCGAGTTGGCGGCCATTCTCTCGGACAGCCAGCCCGGTGCGCCAGTCGCCGGCGCCTTCGCGCATCTGCGCAGCGCCTATCCGGATTTGAAATTCGCCGCTCTCGATGACATCGAAGCATTGGTCCGGCGCACGGCGCGCTGCGCGCTGTTTTCCGCGGCGCCTCACGGCGTGGCTGCCGCCATCATCGATCGGCTGCTCGGCGCGGCCGGCGAGGCCGGTTCGCGCCTGCATTGCGTGGATATCTCGGCCGACTTCCGCTACTCGAGCGCCGCCGCCTACGAAACGGTGTACAAGCACGCGCATGGCGCGCCGGCGAGAATTCGCGAATTCACCTGTGCCGTCCCGGAGCATTTGCAGAAGTCCCCGACCCCGCATGTCGCGCATCCCGGATGCTTTGCAACCGCCACCCTGCTCGCCGCCGTGCCCTTATTGGCGCTTGGGCTCACGGATACTCGCCTGTTCGTGACCGGCATCACCGGCAGCACCGGCTCCGGCCGCAAGCCGGTGGAAGGCACCCATCATCCGCAGCGGCACAGCGACTTATACACGTACAGCGCCTTGAGCCATCGTCACGTCCCGGAAATCATCGCCTGCGCCAAGCTCGCGACCGGGGTTGAGACCGAGCTCAACTTCGTGCCGCATTCCGGACCTTTCGCGCGCGGCATTCATGTCACCGTGCAGGCCTGTCTCAAGAAGCCCCTCGCCACGGCGCAGGCGCTGGAAGCGCTCAAGAGCTACTACCAGAATTGTCCGTTCGTGCGGGTCGGCGACACGGCGCCGCGGATCAAGGACGTGGCGACCAGCAATTACTCGCATCTCGGAGTCGTGACCAACGGCAGCTCCATTGCCGTCATGTCCGTGCTCGACAATCTCAACAAGGGCGCCGCCGGCGGCGCCGTTCAATGGATGAATCGCCTGTTGGGTCTCGAGGAGACCACGGGCCTGACGGCCGCCGCCCCCGGTTGGACTTAGGCGCGGCAAGCGCGCGCAGCGATAATATTAAGGTTAAAACAACCATGGCCACCCCCTTGACGTCGATCACTCCCCAGGCTTTGACCAGCCATCTGGCGCAAGTGTTTGCGCAATATCCCATCGAAGTTGCCCATGGCGACGGCGTCTGGCTGCACGCGCGCGACGGCCGCAAGATTCTCGATTTCTACGGCGGCCATGCCGTTGCCGGCTTGGGGTACGGTCATCCGCGCTGGCTGGCCGCGCTCGAGAAGCAGGCCCGCCAAATGGCATTCCAAACCAATGCCCTGTCAATGGTGATCCGCGAACGCGCCGCCGCCCGTCTGGCCAAGTTCGCCGGTTTGGGACTCGATACGGTGTTCTGGATCAACAGCGGCGCCGAGGCCAATGAGAACGCGCTCAAGCTTGCCTTCAGGCTGACCGGCCGCAGCAAGATCGTGGCGCTCGAACAAAGTTTTCACGGCAGAACCGCGGCCGCCGGGGCCGTGACCTGGGGTGCGCTCGAGAAGTGGTACGGTTTTCCGCGCACGCCCTTCGACGTGAGATTCGCGCCGCGCGACAAGCCGGCGTCGATCGAACGTTTCGTGGACAAGGAAACCGCCGCGGTCATCGTCGAACCCGTGCAGGGCGTGGGCGGAGCCTATGATGTGGGCAAGCCCATGCTCGACGAGTTGCGCCGCCGTTGCGATGAGGCGGGCGCCTTGTTGATATTCGATGAGGTGCAATGCGGAACCGGCCGCACCGGCGCGCCGTTCGCCGCCAATTTCCACGGCGTCGTCCCCGACATGCTCACCGCCGCCAAGGCCTTGGGCAACGGCTTTCCCGTGTCCGCGCTGCTGCTGTCGCGCCGTATCGCTGCGCAGCTCAAGCACGACGACATGGGCACCACCTTCGGCGGCGGCCCGATGGCGTGCGCCGTGGCGGAAGCCGTGATCGACACCATCGAATCCGAATCGCTGCTCGCGAACGTGCGCCAGGTCTCTTCTTACATTCGTTCGAGCTGCGTCATCGGCCCGGTGACCGGCGTGCAGGGGGTGGGCTTCCTCCTTGGCCTCAAGACGTCGCGTCCGGCCAAGGAGGTGCAGGCGGCGCTGCTGGCCAAAAACATCCTCACCGGCACCAGCGCGGACCCAAGCATCCTGCGCCTGCTGCCGGCCTATATCTTGAACGAGGGCCACGTGGACCGGCTGAGCGACGCGCTGGCGAAGATATCCGCATGAAACGCTTCCTCGATCTGGCCGACTTCAGCCGCGACCAGGTGGTCGATCTGTTGGCCCTCGCGCAAGCGTTGCAGGACCGGCCGGATCCGCGGGCGCTGGCGGGCAAGGTGCTGGGATTGGTGTTCTTCAATCCGTCGCTGCGCACCCTGGCGTCCTTCCAAGCGGGGATGGCGCGGCTCGGCGGCTCGTCCTTCGTGATCACTCCGGGCCAGGGAACCTGGCAGCTGGAAACCAAGCTCCACGCCATCATGAAGGGCGCGGCGGCCGAGCACATCCGCGAAGGGATTCCGGTGCTGGCTTCCTACTGCGATGCACTGGGCGTACGCGCCTTCGCCGAAGGCCGGGATCTCGCGGCCGATCTGCGCGAGACGCTGTTCGGCATGATCGACGAACTCTGCGACAAGCCGCTGATCAATCTGGAATCGGCGATGAACCATCCCTGCCAGGCGCTCGCGGACTGGCGCACCCTGGACGAACTCGAGGTGCCGCGGCGGGCCAAAATTGTCCTGAGCTGGGTCTATCATCCGAAGGCCCTGCCCTTGGCGGTTCCGGCCGCCACGCTGCACATGGCCGCCATGCGCGGCATGGAAGTCGTGGTGCTGCGGCCCGAGGGATTCGCGCTGCCGCCGCCGATCATGGACAAAGCCCGTCTGGCCGCGGCCGCGGCCGGCGGCTCGCTCACCGAAACCTCCGATCGCACCGCGGCCCTCGCCGGCGCGAGCGTGCTGTATGCCAAGGAGTGGGGCACCACCACCTACTACGGCGACACCGAGGCGGATTCGCGGCTGCGGGCCGATCTCTCCGATTGGTGCGTGCGCGAGCCTTGGTTCAAGGGGGCCCTGCCCGGCGCCAAGCTCATGCACTGCCTTCCCGTGCGCCGCAATGTCGCGGTCGCCGATGAAGTGTTGGACGGTCCGCGTGCGGTGGTCAAGCGCGAGGCCTTCAATCGCATGACGGTGCAGATGGCCGTCTTGCACCGCATGCTGGCATGAACCAGACCTTTGGGAGTATCTCCATGATCACGAGTCGCCCCGATCCTTCCGTCGCCGTGCGCGCGCTCAAGAGTGCGGCGCCGTACATCCGCATGTACAAGAACAAGGTGTTCGTCATCAAGGCCGGCGGCGCCGTGTTCAGCGACGAGCTGTCGACGCGCGCGCTGATCGAGCAGGTGGCGATCCTTCACCAGGTGGGCATCAAAACCGTGCTGGTGCACGGCGGCGGCCCGCAATTGGACAGCCTGCAGGCCAGCCTCGGGCTCGACACCCGCATGGTCAACGGCCGGCGGGTCACGGATAAGGAATCCATCGACGTGACGGCCATGGTGCTGAACGGGTTGATCAACACGCGCATCTTGGCGATCTGCCGGGAACTCGACATCGAGGCGATCGGCCTCTCCGGCGTGGACGCGGGGTTGATCCGCGCGCATAAACGGCCGCCGGTGCGCGTCGCGGAAGGATCGAGCGAGATGGTGGACTACGGCTTCGTGGGCAACATCGATTCGGTCAATGCGGCGGTGATCGAGAAGCTGCTCGACGACGGTTTGATGCCGGTGGTGAGTCCCTTGTCGGCGGACTCGAACGGCGTCCTGCTGAATATCAACGCCGACACCGTGGCGGCGGCCATCGGCGGGGCGCTGTCGGCCGAAAAACTGGTGCTGTGCACCGGGGCGCAGGGAATCCTCGAGCGCGTCGAGGACTCAAGTTCGGTGGTGTCGTACACGGACATCAAGGGATTGAAGCGGCTGCGCGACCAAGGATCGCTCAAGGACGGCATGTTGCCCAAGGCGGCAGCCATCGAGAATGCGATCCGCGGCGGCGTGCGCCGCGTGCACGTCATTAGTTACCGCTCCGCCGACAGCTTGCTCGCGGAGATCTTCACCAACGAAGGTACGGGCACGCTGGTGGTGGCGGATCTCACGGCCTTGAGCCCGGCGGAACAATTGGGCGCCTCGCAATGACCCGGCTCTGGGACAAGGGCGCGCCGCTGGATTCGCGCGTGCTGCGCTACACGGCCGGGGATGATTCTCAATTGGACGACCGGCTGGTGCGCTACGACGTCCAAGCGTCGATCGCGCACGCCGAAATGCTCGCAGTCCAGGGACTGTTGTCGGCGCCGGATCTGGATGCCGTCCGCGGCGCCTTGACGGCGATCGGCGATGACCATGCGCGAGGGGTGTGGCGGGTCACGCTGGACCAGGAAGACTGCCAGACCGCCATTGAGAATCTGCTCACCGCGCGAATCGGCGCCGTCGGCGGGCGCCTGCACGCCGGCCGCTCGCGCAACGATCAAGTACTGGCGGCGCTGCGCCTGTATCTGCGCGATGCCGCGCAGGCACTGCGGCACGGAGCGGCGGCCGTGGCTGAATCGCTCGATGCCTTGAGCAGGCGGCATGCCGCCATGGCGCTGCCCGGCTACACTCACATGCAGCAGGCCATGCCGAGCACCGTCGAGCTCTGGGCACAAGGCTACGCCGCGGAAATACGCGACGACGCCGAGGGTCTCGACCTCACGCAACGGCGCATCGGCAAAAACCCTCTGGGATCCGCGGCGGGCTACGGCGCGCCGAATCTCAACATCAGCCGCGAGGAAACCCGGCGGCGTTTGGGATTCGCCGTCACTCAAGAGCCGGTGACGGCGGTGCAGCTGTCCCGCGGCAAGGCCGAGGCGCAGCTGCTCTTTGAAATCACCCTGCTCGCGCAGGACATGGGCCGCCTCGCGGCCGACCTGCTGCTCTTCTACACGCAGGAATTCGCTTTCGTCGCGCTGCCGGACGCCTTCACCACCGGCTCTTCCATCATGCCGCAAAAGCGCAATCCCGACGTGTTCGAACTGGTGCGCGGCCGCAGCGCCGTCGCGCAAGCCGCGCTCAATGAGGTGCTGGCCATCACTCAAAAACTGACGTCGGGCTACCACCGGGATTTGCAGCTGATCAAGCCGCCGTTGTTCCGCGCCATCGATTCTTGCCTGCAAACGCTCGAGATACTGCCCAGCGCTCTGGACGGAGTGAGCTTTCGCCCGGAGAACATCCGCCTCGATCCCGGCATCCACGCGGCCGCCGCCGCCAACGCGCTGGTGGCCGAAGAGGGCATTCCGTTTCGCGAGGCCTACCGCAGAGTGGCCGCCGAGTTCAAGGACACCAAATGACCATATGGCGGAACCCGCTGACTCTCGAACAATTGAATTCCGGCCGCGCGGAAACGCTGGACGGGCATCTCGGAATCACGTTCACCCAAATCGGCGATGACTTCGTTCGCGCCACCATGCCCGTCAACGGGCGCACCCGGCAGCCCTACGGCCTGCTTCACGGCGGCGCGTCGGTGGCGCTCGCCGAATCTCTGGGCAGCACCGGCGCGACCATGTGCATCGATGTCCGCGAGTTCCAATGCGTGGGTCAGGAAATCAACGCCAATCATCTGCGGCCCGCGCGCGACGGCTTGGTCACCGGCACGGCGCGGCCCGTGCATCTGGGAGGCCGCACCCAGGTCTGGACCATCGACATCGCGAACGAGGCCGGAAAATTGGTGTGCACCTCGCGCCTGACGGTGGCCGTCATCCGCCGCGGCTCCCTCGGCGCCTGAGCGCGCTGGCATTTGCAACCCTGATTGGCGTATGGTGCGCGCCATGAAGCAAATCACCGTCAAATTTATGCTGCGCACTTGCGCGGCATCGCTCATGCTCGCCGCCGCGCCGCTGGCCGGCGCGCAAACTCCGGCCGCCAAATCTCCCGCCGGGACGCCCCCGCCGTCCGCACCCGCGGCCGCCGCTCCCTCGCCGGATCAGATCAGCTACCTGTTTGGCCTGACGTTCGGCGAGCAAATGCACCGTGTGGGAATCACCGATCAGCTCTCCATGGATGCCGTGGCGCGGGGCTTGAAGGACGGCTTGCAGGGCAAGAAGACCGCGCCCGCCGACCAGCAGCAGCTGGACGCCTACGTGCGCACGGCCATGCAGTCCGCGGTCGCGCGCAATCAAACGGCCGGCAAGGATTTTCTCGCGCGCAACGGCCACGAAAAGGGCGTGACCACCACGTCCTCCGGCCTGCAATTCAAGATTGTCGCGCAGGGAGACCGCAAGGCCCCTGCCCCGGGCCCGACCGACGAAGTCGCGGTCAACTACCGCGGCACGCTGCTCGACGGCACCGAATTCGACAGCAGCTATTCGCGCGGCACGCCCACGACGTTCAAGGTGAACGGCGTGATTCCCGGATGGCAGGAGGCCTTGGTGTTGATGAAACCGGGCGCCAAGTGGCAGCTGTTCGTGCCGGCCGAGCTGGCCTACGGCTCGATCCCGCGGCCGGGGATTCCCGGCGGATCGCTGTTGATCTTCGAGGTGGAGCTGCTCAGCGTCAAAGCCGACGGCCCGCCGTCGGCGCCGCCTGGGACCCCGAACGTCAAGCCGGCGCCGCAGTCGAAGTAGAGGTCTAGCGGCTCAAATCGAGCGCGTTGGTCAGATCACCCATCGGCGGCGCGCCGTGCGCGCTGAGCGCGGCATCGCGCCGCGTAATCCCCGGCAGCACCTCGAGATCGAAGCGGCGCGTCATCAAACGCAGGATGGACGCCGTGTCGTAGGGCGTGTGGTCGACCGTGCCGTGCCTGGCATAGGGCGAGAGGATCAGGGCGGGAATTCGCGCACCGGGTCCCAGCAAGTCCCCGGGCGGCGGCGCCACATGATCCCACGCGCCGCCAAATTCATCGTAGGTGATCACGATCACCATGTGCCGCCATTGCGGGCTTGCGCGCAGCTTCGCCACCACCTCGGCCAGGTGCGCATCCCCCTCCGCCACCGAGGCGTAGCCGGCATGCTGATTCAAGTTGCCTTGCGGCTTGTAGAACACCACCGCCGGCAGGCGGCCGGCCGCTGCATCGTCGATCAGATTGCTGTAGTCCTTCAGGTGCGCGGCGCGCTGCTCGGCGTGCGAGGTCGGGTCAAATCGTTGGTAGTAGTTGAAGGGTTGATGATGCGGCTGGAAATCAGGATTGCCGCCGGCGGTCGGCGGCGTGTAGATGGCGGTGCGCACTTGCTGCGGCGGGCGGCGCCCGTCAGCCAGCGCCTGGTTCCAAGCCCCCGCATACCAAATCCAATGAACGCCCTTGGCGTCCAGCGCATCGCCGATAGTCGCCTGGTCTTGCGGCGGCAGGGTGGTCGGGTTGTTGGGATCGGCGTAAAGGGTGTCGGCATCCGCGGCCGCCGGCTTGTTGCCGCTCGGCTGGTACGCCGGCTGCATGGTGTTCACTGCGTAGAACTTGCCGTCGCCGAAATAATTGGCGGGGGTGATATTGCCGCTCAGCGCAAATCGCGGCGGCTCGTCCAAGGCGGACCGCTTGGCATCCTTGGCCTGTTTGAGCCGCGCCAGATAATGCCCGGCGCCGTCTTGTTCGAGCAGAGTGATGCTGGGTTTGGCGGCGGCGCTGTCGGCATTCGGATAGACCGGCGCGCACGCGCAAATCAAGTACTGGTGATTCAGGAACGAGCCGCCGAAGGCGCCCTGGAAGAACTCATCGGCGAGCACGAACTCCTTGGCCAGCCCGTACAGCGCCGATTGACTGTAGTCATAGTGTCCGAGCGCAAGACCGCCCGCGTCGGACCACGCCGCATAGCCGTCGTTCTTGCCGCCGTCGATTTGCATCTGATGCTCGAAAAACCGATGCCACAAGTCGCGAGTCACGGTCGCCGTCGACAGCACCGCAGCGGATTGTGCGGTGAAGGCGTGTTCAATCGAGAACGGCGCGTTGGGCAAGCCTGCACTTTGCGCCTCCGTCACCACCGGCCGGATGCCCGCCGCCGTCGCCCCGCCCCAGGCGCGCGGCAGACTCGGCAGCACGGATCCATCGCGATCGATCTGCGGCACAAAGGCCGGCAGCGGCCGGCCGTCCCCGTCGACCACCTCACTCAGGCCCCGTGCCCCCGGAAAGTTGCCGTACAGATTGTCGAAGGCGCGATTCTCAGCGTAGATGACCACGATGGTGTCGATTTTCGACCGCAGCGCCTGCGTCGTCGCATCCGCCGCGCCGGCCGGCGCCGACAGCTCTCGATGGATGCAGGAGCACAGCCCTGCGCCGGCGGCCAGCAAGGCGAGTAACGTGAGGTTCTTCATGGCGGCAGTATAAATCGCGCCGCCGCCCGCCGTGCGAACTATGACGCCGCTAGAATGTCCAGGTTGCGCTCACCGTGAGAGCGTCCGGGTCGCCGAATTGCGAGCTGATCCGCTCGTACTCCGCGCGAAACGCAACGCCCCAAGCCTTGGATTGCACGCCCACTCCGTAGGCGAACTTGTTGTCGGTTTCGTTGTGACGAGAGTAGGTCGGCGGAACGACGCAATTGGGATTCGACCCACAATTCGAGGTGACGGTGGTGACATCGGTTTGCAGCCGCGCCACGCCGGCCTTGCCGAACACATCGAAGAACGGTACGGGAATCGGCAGGTAACCCACCGCGAACAAAGCTCCCGCGCGCGGGTGAGAATCAAATCCATTGGTGCTGTAGCTGTTGAAGCTGTAGTAGTGGCGGCTCGGCTGCCCGAAGTCGATGTATTCCGCCTCGGCGCCGATGAACGAGATCGGGCGCACGCCCGCGATCGCCTTCCACGCCGCTTGGTGGTCGTTGTAATAGGCCGGAAGTCCATACGCAGGATCGTCGCTGCGGATGGTGGAATAACCCACGCCGGCGCCGAGATAGAATCCCAGCGGATCATCCGCCAAGGCCGTCGTCGACACTGCGCACGCGGCGACCGTGAGGATGGCAGGCAGGGTTAATGAAATCCGCTTCATCGATGTCTCCAGTCGAAGTACTACAACGTCGGACCGGGACGCGGCACCAGAAGTTCCGGCCGAGGTTTGGGCTGCGGCACGCGCTATACTTCATTGCATGAATGTAATGCGACTGTGTGTCCTTCTGCTCCTTGCCGGAATGATCGCCGGATGCGGTCAGAAGGGACCCCTGGTGCACCCGGACACCCCCCCCAAGCACAAGAAAGGGTTGCCGGCCCCGCACCCGCCCGCGACGCCGGCGCCCGCCCCTGCGCCGACTCCACCCGCGCCCGCGACGCCGGCGCCGGCCGCGGATTCGCAAGCTCCCGCGAGCACGGCAACGACTCCCAACCCGTGATTGGGGCAAGAGCTTTATGAGCGCGGGCAAACTCATTCTGGTCGACGGTTCTTCCTATCTGTACCGCGCCTTCCACGCCCTGCCGCCGCTCAGCAATTCCAAGGGCGAGCCGACCGGGGCGGTGTTGGGCGTGCTCAACATGCTGAATAAGATGGTCAAGGAAGAGGCGCCGCAACGAATCGCCGTGGTGTTCGATGCGCCCGGCCGCACATTCAGAGACGATTTATTCGATCAGTACAAGGCGCATCGTGCGCCTATGCCGGATGATCTGCGGCCGCAGATACAGCCCTTGTTGGATGTGGTGGCCGCCATGGGGTTGCCGCTGCTGCAGGTGCCGGGAGTCGAGGCGGACGATGTCATCGGCACTCTGGCGATGCAGGGCGCCGCGTCCGGCTACGAGGTCCTGATCTCGACCGGCGACAAGGACATGGCGCAGTTGGTGGGTCCGCAGATTGGACTGATCAACACCATGAGCAACACCCGGCTCGATCGCGACGGCGTCAAGTCGAAATTCGATGTGTTCCCCGAGCAGATCGTCGGCTACCTCGCGCTGGTCGGCGACAGTTCGGACAATATCCCCGGCATCACCGGTGTGGGGGCCAAGACTGCTGCCAAATGGCTGAACCAATATCAGACGCTGGACGCCTTGATTGCCCATGCCGGCGACGTCGGCGGCAAAGTCGGCGAGAATTTGCGCCAGGAACTCTCCATGCTCGAGCTGTCGCGCAAGCTCGCCACCATTGATACCGCGGTCCCGCTCGAGATGGCCGCCGACGCGCTCGTCGCTGGCGCACCGGACGTGCCGCGGCTGCGAGAACTGTACACCCGGCTGGAATTGCGGGCGCTCCTCAAGGCATTGGGTTCGGACGCGCCGGGCACGGCGCCGGCGGCGCTCGCCGCAGTGGGAATTGCGCAAGCGGCGGGCATCGCGCAAGCGGCGGGTGCGCTGGCCGCAGCGGGTGCGGTCGGCGAAATCGGCACGGTGGGCGCGTTGGCGGCGGCGGCCGTCGCCGACGTCCCCCGCAGTTATCAGCAGATTACTTC
>Ga0193726_1000195_pt1 | contig 83151 bp, 81 predicted proteins | sample H2c1metaG_FD_144928 | JGI IMG/M metagenome (GOLD analysis project Ga0193726, IMG submission 144928) | Soil microbial communities from a riparian zone of the East river system, Colorado, United States - H2c1 | ecosystem: Environmental > Terrestrial > Soil > Riparian zone | place: USA: East River... | reverse complement strand
TGCGATTCGCGGTGATTTGCCGACCGAAACCGGTTCAATCACGATCCCGCCACGCTGGCGCGTCGGCAGTCTCGCACAAGAGGCGCCCGACGGCCCCGAAAGCCTCGTCGATGTCGTGCTGAAGGCCGATCTGGAACGCGACGCCCTGCTGCATGAAGCGGAGACCGCGCACGATCCTGCTCGCATTGCCGACATTCAAACCCGGCTCGTGGACATCGACGCGCATTCAGCCCCTGCCCGTGCCGCTGCGATCCTCTCGGGCCTGGGATTTTCGACCGCGGATCAGGCCCGGCCGTGTTCGGAATTTTCCGGCGGCTGGCGAATGCGCGTTGCGCTCGCGGCAACGTTGTTTGCGGCGCCCGATCTTCTGTTGCTGGACGAGCCCACCAACTACCTCGATCTCGAAGGCACGCTGTGGCTTGAGGACCATCTGGCGAATTATCCGCGCACCGTGATCGTCATCAGCCACGACCGCGACCTGCTCGACACCTCGGTCGACCAGATCCTGCATCTCGATCGCGGCAAGTTGACGCTCTACAAGGGGACCTACTCGTCGTTCGAGGAACAACGCGCCACCCGCGAAATGCTGGACGCTAAGCACGCGAAACGGCAGGCCGACGAGCGTAAGCGACTGCAAGCTTTTGTCGATCGCTTCAAGGCCAAGGCCTCGAAAGCCCGCCAAGCGCAGTCGCGTGTCAAAATGCTGGAAAAGATGAAGCCCGTCACCGCGCTGGTGACGCAGGACGTGCGCGAAATTTCATTTCCGGTGCCTGACAAGATGCTGTCGCCGCCGATCATCGCGGTCGACGATGTCTCGGTCGGCTACGATCCCAAAAAACCCGTGCTCAATCGCGTTACCTTGCGCATCGACACCGATGATCGCATCGCGTTGCTCGGCTCCAACGGCAACGGCAAGTCGACTCTGGTCAAGCTGCTTGCCAACAAGTTGGCGCCGTTCTCCGGTCATGTCACCCGCGCGGAGAAGCTGTCGGTCGGATATTTCGCCCAACACCAGGTCGATGAGCTCAATCTCGACGGTTCGCCCTATGATCACGTCCGCAAGCTGATGCCCGATGCCCCCGAAACCAAGGTGCGCGGGCGCACCGGCGCGATCGGATTCTCGGGCAAGGCCGGCGATACCCTGGTCAAGAGTTTGTCGGGTGGCGAAAAAGCGCGGCTGCTGCTTGGACTTGCGACCTTTTTCGGCCCCAACATGATCATTCTCGACGAGCCGACCAACCATCTGGACATCGACAGCCGTGCCGCACTTGCCGAGGCGATCAATGAATTTCCGGGCGCCGTCATCATGGTCTCGCACGATCGCTATCTGATCGAAGCCTGCGCCGATCAATTGTGGGTGGTGGCCGATCGTACCGTCACGACCTACGACGGTGACCTCGACGATTATCGCCGCATGGTTCTGTCGTCCCGTGGCATGCGCGCGAATTCGCGCGACCACGGCGGCAATGAGCGCGGAGGCGGCCGCGACAAGCCGCAGCGCAACAAGGCCGAAAAGCGCGTTCCGCTGAAGCAGAAGATTTCAGACGCCGAGGCCGAGATCGCGCGCATCAACGGCATCATCTCCAAGATCGACACGGCACTCGCGCTGCCGGATTTGTTCAAGCGCGACCCGAAGCAGGCGGCCCAGCTCAGCAAGGCGCGCGCCGGCGCCGAAAGCGCGTTGCAGCGCGCCGAGGAGGAATGGCTGGCGGCGAGCTCGCAATATGACGAGGCCACCGGCTGAACCAATTCACAGCTGATTAAAACGAGCGGCGTGCGATCAGGTCGCGGCCTGTTTCTTCTTCGCTTTGGGCTTGGCGGTCTTCGGTTGCGCCACCGGCTCGGCTCCGCGCTCGATCGACGACAGGCGTCCGGCCGTGAAGGTATAGATTCCGGCGCGCTGTCCCCGCGAATAACTGACAACCGCCACCCGGTCGCCGCGCGCATTGTTCGACAGATTGACGTTGTCGGGTGCGCCAATACCGCGCACGACGTCGCATTCGGTATGACCAAGCGCGACCGTTCCGGTTGTCGTAGGGGGCGGGGCGCCGGCAGCGCCGTTGGTCAAGGCGTTGGCGTCCGCAGACCCGCCGGGAGGATTCATTCCCGGGCAAGCCCCGTCCGCGCTGACCAGATCTTCCGCACCAACCGGCTTGTTGGGCGTTAGAGGCGGCGTTTCAATCGAAACGTTTTTGATGAACAGCCTGCCGGAGCGCGAAAACCATTCCGCGTCCTTCGACAGAAGATCGGACGAGAACATATCCGACGTGCTTGAGCAGCCCGCGATGATAGGGGCGAGCAGCAGTAACATCAGCAGTCGTTTTCGATGAAGGTATTTGTTTCGCACGATGAATTAGATTCCCAGCCCAAGCCCCAGTAGTTGTTCCACTATCACTTTGCGGCACGACCGTGGCTTTGTGCAGGCTCACGGACCGAAACTCAAGATTATCATTAATCGCACTGAATCGCTATTCCCGCTTCTGCCACCGGCCCTGCTCGTCGGTCTGCCAGTAAGTGACCTCGAATCCCCGCGATTTGCAGGCTGTCCAGGCACCCCGCGCCGCGGCCAGCGCATCGTCATCGTCGCCATTAAAGACCAGAACCACCCGCTCATAGACGTCCGCATCAGCGGGCAAAGCGGCATTATCGATCAGGAACCTGACATTGGCCCGGTTCGGATTGCCCTCCTCTACCGCCAGCACGATTGGCTGATCCTGCGCATCGCCGGCGCGCCAGGTGGCATGCGGCAGGAATGAATCGTCGCGATAGGTCCACAAATGGGCGTCGAGCGCGTCGGTGCGCTCCTGCGATGTCGACTGCACGACAACGCGCCAGCCACGCTCCAGCGATTTTTCAAGCAGCGGCGGCAAAACGTTGTCGAGCGACATGTTTTGCAGATGGTAGAACAAAACTTCCGTCATCCGGTTTTCAGCTATTTCTTGGCTTCGTAATAGTCCGCGACCAACCGCTCCAGCAGACGAACGCCAAAACCCGAACCCCAGCTGTGATTGATCTCGGATTTCGGCGCGCCCATCGCCGTTCCCGCAATGTCGAGATGCGCCCACGGCGTGTCGTCGACGAAGCGCTGCAGGAACTGCGCGGCGGTGATCGAACCACCGTTCCGGTTGCCCGTGTTTTTCATATCGGCAAACTGCGAATCGATCTGCTTGTCGTATTCCGGGCCGAGCGGCATGCGCCAGACCCGCTCCCCCGTCTCGAGCCCGACCTTGGCCAGCCGTTCCGCCAGTTCGTCGTTGTTGGAAAACAAACCGGCATATTCGGTGCCGAGGGCAACCATGATCGCGCCGGTGAGTGTCGCCAGATCGACCATGAATTTAGGCTTGAACTTCTTCGCCACGTACCAGAGCACGTCGGCCAGCACCAAACGGCCTTCGGCGTCGGTGTTGATGATCTCGATGGTCTGGCCGGACATCGACGTCACGATATCGCCTGGCCGCTGCGCGTTGCCGTCGGGCATGTTCTCGACGACGCCGATGGCTCCGACCACATTGACCTTCGCCTTCCGCGCGGCCAATGCATGCATCAGCCCGACCACGCAGGCGGCACCGCCCATGTCGCCCTTCATGTCCTCCATGCTGGCGGCGCCCTTGATGGAAATGCCGCCGGTATCGAAACAGACGCCCTTGCCGATAAAGGCAACCGGCTGATCGCCGCGCTTGCCGCCATTCCAGCGCATGATCACGGTCCGTCCGGGCTGCGTCGACCCCTGAGCGACGCCGAGCAGCGCGCCCATTCCGAGTTTCGTCATGGCCTTGACGTCGAGTATCTCGACGTTGACGTCGAGCTTGCGGAGCTGACTGGCGCGGCGCGCGAACTCGGCGGGATAAAGTACGTTTGGCGGCTCATTCACGAGTTCGCGTGCCATGATGACGCCATCGACGATGTGCGCGCCCGGAGCAAAGGCCTTTCGCGCAGCGGCTACGTCGCCGACGGCGAGCGAGACGTCCGCGCACAATCCGGCGTCCTCGCCGTCTTTCTTCTTGGTCTTGTAGCGGTCGAATTTATAGGCGCGCAGCCGTATCCCCGATGCAACCGCGGCCACTTGATCCGGCTTCATCTCCCCCGAAGGCAATTCCGCGATGATCGTCACGGCGTCAGCACCGGCGCCCAGTTTGCCGGCTGCCGCACCGCCAAACTTGAGAAAATCCTTGTCCTTGATGGCCGAGAGCTTGCCAGCGCCGACCACGATCAGGCGCGAGGCCTTGAGACCCTCTGGCGCCAGGATATCGAGCGTGGACCCGCTCTTTCCCTTGAACTGATTCGTGGCCGCCGCGCGCTTGACGATGTTGGCCGCCTCGCCCAGCGCCTTGCTGGTCGCCGTGCCGAGTTTCAATGCGTCGTCACAGAATATGACCAGAGTGCCGCGCGCGGCTGCGGAAAACGGAACGAAGCCGACCTTGACGGCGTCGGACATAGGCAAATCCTCCAAAAGATCAGGGCTGTCGCTGGGCCGGGGACCCGCCGGGCGGTGTTTCGGATGTTCGTTCCGGATGCAACGCACATCCGTCGAAAGCTTGTTCGTGACACTATTGCCTGTCAGCCGCCGCGCTGCCAAGCGTCCGCGTGGCCTGAAGGCCACATAGAGCGAATAATTAACCATATCTCGGGGGTGCCTTGGCTCAGCCATTTTGTTGACGGATCAAAGGGATGGTAAGTGGGGGAGTGAGCCGGCGAAGCCATGGCGGCGCGACCAAAGGGGATCCCGGTTTAAGGGATTGGTCGCCAGCTGCCGTTCCGGTTTGTGGGGCGGGGATCGTGCGATAGCGATGGGGTCAATCGACAAGTATATCTTCCGCACGACGCTCGCGTCGTTTGCGCTGGTTCTGGTCAGCCTGACAGGGGTGATCTGGATTACGCAGGCGTTGCGCGGTATCGACCTGATGACCAGCCAGGGTCAGACCATCATCACCTTTCTCGGCGTCACCAGCCTGGTGATTCCCGCGCTGGTCCTGATCATCTCACCTATCGCGCTGATGATCGCGATCTCGCATACCCTGAACAAGCTCGCCACCGACTCAGAGATCATTGTGATGAATGCGGCCGGCTTCTCGCCGTTGCGGCTGTTCCGTCCATTCATCTATGCCACCATCGTGGTGGCGGTCATGGTTGCCTTTATCGCCTCCTATCTCGCCCCCGACGGCATGCGGCGCCTGAAGCAGTGGGATGCCGAAATCACCGCCGATGTGCTCGCCAACATCCTCCAGCCCGGCCGCTTTGCCCAGCTCGACCAAAACCTGACCATCCGCATTCGAGAGCGGCAACCCGGTGGCGTGCTTGTCGGCATCTTTGTCGATGACCGCCGCGATCCCAAGGAACGTGTCAGCATCATTGCCGACCATGGCACAATTCTGAAGAACGAAGGCGGTTCGTTTCTGATTCTCGAGGACGGAAATCTCGAACGCTTCGAGACCGGCAAGCGCGATCCGGCGATGGTGGCATTCGGCCGTTATGCATTCGACATGTCGAAGTTCTCGAATCAGGGCCGCGACATCACTCTCGGCATTCGCGAGCGCTACCTCTGGGAGTTGCTCTCGCCGCCATCGGAGGATCCGGTGTACAAGCAGTTGCCCGGACAGTTTCGCGCCGAACTGCATGACCGTTTCCTGGCGCCAATCTATCCGTTTGCATTTGCCGCCCTGACCTTTGCGTTCCTCGGCGCACCGCGCACCACGCGTCAGAGCCGCAACTTTTCGATCACCGGTTCAATCCTCGCCGTGTTCGGGGTGCGCATGGCGGGATTCGCCTGCTCCGTGATGGCGGTGAAATCGCCACTCGCCCCGCTCGTTCAATATCTGATGCTGGCGACGGCAATCGGCGTGAGCCTCTGGATCATCATCGGGGGCATCGTCGTGGAACCGCCGGCGGCACTGATGGAAGCGATCAACAAATCCAACGCGCGTCTGTTACGGCTTTTTGGGCGGCCCGCCACAGCATGAGCATGATGACCAACACGCTTGGGCGATATTTTGCCGGCCGCTTCGTGGTCTCGGCGCTGGGCGTGTTCGCCAGTATTTTCATTCTGCTGGTGCTGGTCGATTACATCGAAATGGTCAGGAAGACGTCGGGACTGGCTTCGGTCTCCGCCATCACGGTCGCAGAGACGTCGTTGTTCCGCGTGCCGCAACTGCTCGAGAAAATGATGCCGTTTTGCATCCTGATCGGAGCGATGACCTGTTATCTGGCGCTTTCGCGGCGACTGGAACTGGTGGTTGCACGCGCCGCCGGCATTTCGGCGTGGCAGTTCATCGCGCCAGCGCTGGCAAGTTCGATCGTACTCGGAATCGTGGCGACGACCGCTTACAATCCGATTTCCGCCAATCTGCGCGAACTCTCAAAGCGAATGGAGGCGGAGCTGTTCGGCTCGGCTCCCGGCGGCGGCATACAGGACGCGTCCGGCTTCTGGATCAATCAAGTGAACAGCGAGGGCCAGGCCATCATCAACGCCGCCCGCAGCGAGCAGCAGGGCGTCCGGTTGACCGGGCTCACGGTGTTCCGGTTCGATCCCGACTTCCGGTTCAAGGAACGAATCGAAGCCCGCGAAGCCACGCTTGAGGAGGGACGCTGGCTGTTCAAATCCGCGCGCCGGTACGCGCTCGACGCACCTCCGGTTGACCAGGACAGTTTCTTCCTCACCACCAGCCTGACGCCGGCCCAGGTCCGCAACAGTTTCTCCACGCCAGAAACTGTGTCTTTTTGGCAACTCCCGGGCTATATCCGCTCGTCCGAAAGCTCCGGATTTGCGACCGCAGGGTACCGACTGCAGTATCATAAACTCATCGCACAGCCGTTTTTGCTGGCCGCAATGGTCATGCTGGCCGCCGCTGTCAGCCTCCGGTTCTTCCGTTTTGGCGGCGTGCAAAAGATGGTTTTAAGTGGCGTGGGTGCAGGCTTTCTGCTCTATGTTCTGTCGAAAGTAACTGAAGATTTGAGCAAGGCTGAATTGATGCATCCGATCGCTGCGGCGTGGCTGCCCGTGTGTGTGGGCGGCCTCACCGGCTTTTTGGCCTTGTTGTACCAGGAGGACGGGTAGTGGCCGTCGTCGCCGCCCGCCAGATAGGCCTGCCCACGTTCGGGCGGCGCACCACCGTGCGCCGTCACGGTGGTCGCTTGGCCGCCGCCAGCGGACCCGTTCTCGCGCTGGTTCTCGGCGTCATTCTTGCCGGCGCGCTCGGCATTGCGACCACCTCGCCTGCCTCGGCGCAAAGCTTCACCTACAATCCGCTTCCGCCAAAGCCGAAACCGGTGCCGGTTGCCAACAATGGACAGATGCTGGTCCAGGCGGTCGAGGTGGATTACGACTACAACAATTCGCGCGTGTCGGCGGTCGGCAACGTGCAGATGTTCTACAACGGCACGAGCGTCGAGGCCGACAAGGTCATCTACGATCAGAAGACCAAGCGGCTTCACGCCGAGGGCAACATCCGCATGACCGACGCGGACGGCAAGGTCACCTACGCGAACATCATGGATTTGAGCGACGATTACCGTGACGGTTTCGTCGATTCGTTGCGCGTCGACACCGCCGACGCGACGCGAATGGCCGCGACGCGCGCGGACCGCTCCAGCGGCAACTACACCGTGTTCGAGAACGGCGTCTACACGGCCTGCGCACCCTGCAAGAACGATCCGAAGAAGCCGCCGTTGTGGCAGGTCAAGGGCGCGCGCATCATTCACGACCAGACCGACAAGATGCTGTACTTCGAGAACGCGCAGCTGGAGTTCTTCGGCGTTCCGATGGCGTATCTGCCGTATTTTTCGACGCCCGATCCGACCGTGAAGCGCAAGACCGGATTTTTGATGCCCGGCTTCTCGCAGGCTTCGACCTTTGGGTACGCTGTTGAAACACCGTTCTACTGGGCGATCGCCCCGGACTACGACGCGACCTTCAACCCACGCTTCACCACCCGGCAGGGCGTGCTGCTCCAGGGTGAATTCCGTCAGCGCCTGATCAACGGCTCGTATCAAATCCGCGCCTATGGCATCGACCAGCTTGACCAGGGAGCCTTCGCGGGCCTGCCCGGGGATCGTCAATTCCGCGGCGGCGTCGATACCAAAGGCCAGTTCGCGCTGAACGACAAATGGGTGTGGGGTTGGGACGGCGTCCTGCTATCGGACTATTACTTCTTCTCCGATTACAGGCTTGCCCAATACAAGGATCCGCTGAACTCATTCCTGAGCCTGCCAACGGAAGCCATTTCCCAGCTTTATCTGACCGGCGTCGGCAATCGCAGCTTCTTCGATGCGCGCACGATCTACTATCTCAGCTATTCCGGTAACCAGGACAAGGTGCCGGTGATTCACCCGGTCGTCGATTATTCAAACGTGATCAACAGTCCGATCTTGGGTGGAGAATTCAGCTACAAGACGAATTTCACGAGCCTGTCGCGGGAAACCGCCGCGTTCGACCCGATCACGACATTGGCAAACACCAATGGCCTGTGCGTGACGGCATCCGCCGATCCGCTGGCGCGGTTGCCGGCGCAATGCCTGCTGCGCGGCATGCCGGGCACCTACACGCGGTTGACGGCTGAGGCGCAGTGGCGGCGATCGTTCACCGATCCCGCGGGCCAAATCTGGACGCCGTTTGCGATCCTTCGCGCCGATGCGATCGATGCGTCGATCTCGAACCAGCCGGGCGTTTCGAACTTCCTCCCCGTCGGCGACACGCAGGCGCTGCGCCTGATGCCCACGGTTGGCCTCGAATATCGCTATCCCTTCATCAACGTGCAGCCCTGGGGCTCCACGACGATCGAGCCGATCGCACAGATCATCATTCGTCCCAATGAAACCTATGCCGGCAAGCTTCCCAACGAAGACGCGCAGAGCATGGTCTTCGACGCCAGCAACCTGTTCGCCGTCGACAAGTTCTCGGGCTATGATCGCGTGGAAGGCGGTGGCCGCGCCAATGTCGGCGTGCAATCGACGACGCAATTCGACCGCGGCGGCTCGATCAATGTGCTGTTCGGACAGTCCTATCAGCTGTTCGGCCTGAATTCATTCGCAGTTCATGATGTGACCAACACCGGTATCGATTCAGGCCTGCAGAATACGCGGTCCGATTACGTCGCCCGTGTCAATTATTCGCCCAACAGAACCTACTCGTTCAGCGTGCGCTCGCGCATGGACGAGCAGACGCTGAACATTAACCGTTTCGAAGCTGAAGGCCGCGCAAACTTCGACCGCTGGTCGGTCAGCCTGATGTACGGCAATTATGCCCCGCAAGCGGATCTGGGATATCTGACCCGCCGCGAAGGATTGCTGGGCAGCGGTTCGATCAAGCTGGCGGCGAACTGGGTGGTGTCGGGAGCCGCCCGATGGGATCTGGAAGCCAACAAGCTCAATCAGTATATCATCGGGGCCGGGTATGTGGACGACTGCTTCGTGCTGGCCGCAAACTACGTGACGTCCTACCAGTACTCCGCGGGCACCACCCCGCCTGTGCTCAGCCACGCGTTTATGCTGCAGATCGGCCTGCGGACACTTGCCAACACGTCCTCATCGGCCGGCCCGAGCAGCGGCATCCAGTAGCGCAGGCTTTGACGTTGCCGGAGGATCATTCCCGCGTCTCGGATCCAGTTCGAATCGGTTGATATAGCGAATATGATCATGACGACCACTACGATCCTGAATCGCCTTTCGCCTCTCATTCTGGGGTGCGCCGCGGCCCTGATCTTGATGGGGTGCGGTTCGCCGCTGCATGCGCAAACCGTCGCCGTCATGGTCAACGGCGAACCGATCACCAATTACGATATCGATCAGCGCAGCAAGCTGAACTTCCTGACGACGCACAAGGCCGCCGCTCGACAGCAAGTGATCGACGAGTTGATCGATGAAAAAGTGAAAATCAAGGAAGGCAAGAAGTTCGGCGTCGACCCGACCGCTTCGGATATCGACCAGTCGTTCGCGGCCATGAGTTCACGGATGCGCACGACGCCTGAAGCGCTCGCCAAATCTCTCGAAAGCCAGGGCGTCCGGGCCGAAACGCTGAAGGCCCGCATGAAGGCCGAGATGGTTTGGACCAGTCTGGTCCGCGGGCGATACAAGGAGAGCCTGCAGGTCGGCGAGAAGGACGTCGCCGCCGCCGTTCAGGTCAAGGGCGGCGAGGACAAAAAGGAGACCGAAAGCTTCGAGTATCAAATGCGTCCGATCGTCTGGATCGCCCCGCGCGGACCCGCGCGGCCCGCCGTCGAAGCCAGGGTCAAGGAAGCCGAAGCCCTGCGCGGCCGGGTACAGACCTGCGATGAGGCCAACGCCTTTTTCAAATCCATGCAAAATGCAGCGATACGCGAGACCGTGACCAAGACTTCCGCCGATATACCCGCCGTTCTTCGAGAAGTGCTCGACAAGACCACGATCGGCCATTTGACCGCGCCTGAGGTGACAAAACAGGGCGTGGAGATGGTTGCCCTGTGCGGAAGGAAGCCGACCACCGTCGATACGCCGATGAAGAAGGAAATCCGCGAGAAGATGTATGCCGAAAAATACGAAGCCAAGTCGAAATCGTATCTGCAGGAAGTCCGCAAAGCCGCGATGATCGAATATCGTTGATGATGGCTAAGCCCCTCGCGCTGACCTTAGGCGAGCCTGCGGGTATCGGACCTGATATCACCATCAAAGCGTGGCTGCGCCGTAATGAGCTGAAGCTCCCGGCATTCTACCTGCTCGGCGATCGCGACTTCCTCAGCGACCGGGCCAACACTCTCGGGCTGAAGATCAGGCTCGCCGAGGTTCGCCCCGAGGATGCATTCGATGCATTCGCCGATGCGTTGCCGGTCGTGGCCACCGGCCACAGGGCGACCGCACGACCAGGCCAGCCGGATCACACCAGTGCCGACGCAGCCTTGGCCTCGATTCGTCAGGCGGTTGACGACGTGATCGGCGCCCGGGCCAGCGCGGTCGTCACCAATCCGATCGCCAAAAGCGTTCTCTACCGCGCCGGCTTCCGGCATCCCGGTCACACCGAGTTTCTCGCCGAACTCGCGGCCACCGATGGCCACACGCCGCAGCCGGTGATGATGCTGTGGTCCCCTGCTGTCGCCGTCGTACCCGTAACGATCCATATTTCGCTGCGTGAGGCGATCGCGCGGCTGTCGACTGACCTGATCGTTACCACGGTCCGCATCGTGGCCGCGGCACTGAAAGCGCGCTTCGGCCTCGCCAACCCGCGCCTTGTGGTGTCCGGTCTCAATCCCCACGCCGGCGAAGAGGGCTCGCTCGGCACCGAGGAATGCACGATCGTTGCACCGGCCGTCGAAATGCTGCGCGCCGAAGGCATCGAGATCAGGGGACCGCTGCCGGCGGACACCATGTTTCACGACGCTGCGCGCAAGACCTATGACTGCGCGATCTGCATGTATCACGATCAGGCGCTGATCCCGGTCAAGACGCTAGCATTCGAAGACGCCGTCAACGTCACCTTGGGATTGCCGTTCATTCGCACATCGCCGGATCATGGCACGGCGTTCGACATTGCCGGCACCGGACGGGCCAATCCGTCGAGCCTGGTCGCGGCATTGCGCCTCGCCGCCCGCATGGCGGCCGCGCAACCGGCATGAGCGCGATCGATGACCTGCCGCCGCTTCGCGAGGTCATTCGCCAGCATTCCCTCTCGGCTCGAAAATCGCTTGGTCAGAATTTCCTGCTGGACCTCAACCTCACCGCGCGGATCGCGCGCGCCGCGGGGCCGCTCGAGGACGCGACGATTATCGAGATCGGGCCCGGCCCCGGCGGGCTGACGCGCGCGTTGCTGGCGCTCGGCGCACGGCGCATCATCGCGGTGGAGCGCGACCAGCGCGCCCTGGCGGCGCTCGAAGAGATTTCAAGCCGATATCCGGGACGGCTGGAGATTATTTGCGCCGACGCGCAGCATTTCGACCCACGGCCGCTGCTCGGCGGCACAGTCGCGAAAATCGTCGCCAACCTGCCCTACAATATCGCGACCGCGCTGTTGATCGACTGGCTGTCGATCGAGCCATGGCCGCCCTGGTACGACATGATGGTGCTGATGTTTCAACGCGAAGTAGCGGAGCGTATCGTCGCGCGCGAGAATGACGAAGCCTACGGACGGCTGGCCGTGCTCGCGAACTGGCGCACTGAGACAAAAATCCTGTTCGACATTTCTCCCGCGGCGTTCGTGCCACAGCCCAAAGTCACTTCGTCCGTGGTGCGATTGGTGCCCCGCGGCGCGCCGGAGCCGTGCGAGCGCCGGGCGCTGGAGCTGGTGGCCGCCGCGGCATTCGGCCAGCGGCGGAAAATGCTGCGGCAAAGCCTCAAATCATTGGCCGTCGACCCGGCCCGACTGGCGACGGCGGCGCATGTCGACTTGACGCGGCGCGCCGAAACCGTTCCGGTAAGCGGCTTTGTTGCCATGGCCCGCGAATTGACCGATATACGAAACACAAAAATAAACGTCCCTTAAGGAGAAAATACCATGGCGCTGATGCGACGCCAGTCATTGGTCAAATTCGATGCGCCGTTGTGTGAGACCATCATCGAGACGCCGAAACCGCAAGGCAAGGAAGTCCTCGTCCGGATCGAACGTTGCGGGCTGTGCCATTCCGACCTTCATATTCAGGACGGTTACGCTGACCTCGGCGGCGGCAAGAAGCTGGACACCACGCGTGGCATGACGCTGCCGTTTACGCTCGGACATGAGATCGCCGGGATCGTCGAGGAAATCGGTCCGGATGTTTCGAAGGACCTGATCGGCGCGAAAAAAGCGGTATTCCCCTGGATCGGCTGCGGCCAATGCCGCGACTGTCTTAACGGCGACGAGAACCTGTGCGTCAAGCAGCGTTTTCTCGGCGTTGCCATCGACGGCGGCTTCGCCAGCCATGTGCTGGTGCCGGACGCGAAGTACCTGCTGGACTACGATCCGCTGCCGGTCAATCAGGCGGCAACCTTGATGTGTTCCGGCGTGACCGCCTATGGCGCGCTGAAGCGCCTGGTCGACCGGCCGCGGCAGCGCAATCTGCTGCTGATCGGCCTCGGCGGCGTCGGCATGATGGGGCTGGCGTTCGCGCAAGCCATGTTCAAGCAGAAAATCACGGTCGCTGATTTGAGCCCCGCGGCGCGCGAGTCGGCGTTGAAAAACGGCGCCGATGTCGCCTACGATCCCTCGGAAGCAGACGTGGTCAAACGCATCATCAAGGAAACCGAGGGCGGCTTCGATGCGGTCGTCGATTTTGCCGGCAACGAGAAGTCGATCGCCTTTGCGGTCGGCGCGGTTGCGCGTGGCGGCAAGATCGTGGTCTCCGGACTGATGGGCGGTAATTTCAGCCTGCCGATGGTACAATGGATCTACAAGCGCATGACCATCGAAGGCTTTATGGTGGGAACGCTGGCCGAGGGACATGAGCTGATGGCGCTCGCGCGCGCCGGCAAGATCAAGCCCACGCCGATGAAGGAAGAACCCATGGGCGACGTCCAGAAATGGATCGACGAATTGCGAGCCGGAAAAGTCGTGGGGCGTATCGTGCTGAAGAACTGAGGCAGAGCATCTCTTAAGCCTCGCCAAAAGAGGCAGAGTGCCATGTAAGCCTCGCTTGACAGGGAGGACTTGAATGGCCTGGAGGAATCGTTCGACACCATGGGCTTTGGCGGCGCTTACGCTGATGCTGGCCGCGACGCCGGCCTTGGCGCAGAAACAATACGGCCCCGGCGTCACCGACACCGAAATCAAGATCGGAACACCACGCCGTATAGCGGCCCGGCATCGGCTTATTCCGCCGGTGCGGTCTCCGCCACGGCCTATTTCACGATGATCAACGAGCAGGGCGGCATCAACGGCCGCAAGATCAACTACATCAGCCTCGACGACGCATACAGCCCGCCCAAGACGGTGGAGCAGATCAGACGCCTCATCGAAAGCGACGAGGTGCTGTTTCTCGTCAATCCGGTGGGCACGGCCACCAATATGGCTGTGGTCAAATATATCAATCAGAAAAAGGTGCCGCATCTTTTCATCGGCTCGGGCGCCACGGTCTTCAATGACCCCGTGCATTTTCCGTGGACGATGAGCTGGACGCCGCATTATGCGTCGGAAGGCGAGATCTACGCCAAATACATTCTCTCGGTGAAGCCCGGCGCGAAGATCGGTATCCTGTCGCAGAACGACGATCTTGGCCGCGACTACCTGCTGGGATTCAAGCGCGCGCTCGGTGACAAGGCATCGACGATGATCGTGTCGTCATTGACCTACAACACGAGCGACCCGACGATCGATTCCCAGGTGGTTTCGCTAAAGGCCTCGGGCGCGGATGTATTTTTCATTGTCACGGTGCCTAAATTCTCCGCCCAAGCCATTCGCAAAGCCTATGACATTGACTGGCACCCGCAGGAATTCGTGGTCAGCGTCGGTTCGTCGATTGCGGGCGCGATCAGGCCGGCCGGATTCCAAGCAGCGAAAGGCATCATTTCCGCGGCCTATCAAAAGGACCCGGCCGACCCGCAGTGGCGAGACGATTCGGCAATGCAGGCCTGGAACGTTTGGATGGACAAGTACAACCTGCGCGTCGACAGAAGCGACTACTACGCTCCCTACGGCTACAATGTCGGTTTCGCGGTGGTCCAGCTGCTGAGACAATGCGGCGACAATCTTACCCGCGAAAATATCATGAAGCAGGCTTCCCATCTCGACATGGAGCTGCCGTTGCTGCTGCCTGGGATCCGTCTGAAGACCAGTTCGACGGACCTGCGCCCGATCAAACAAATGCGGCTGGTGCGTTTTGATGGCGAGCGCTACGTGCTATTCAGCGACGTACTTGCAAGCGAGTAACTTCGCTTCCGGACAACCACCGCGACGCTTTTATCGCGGCCCGGCGCCAGCTATTGTTTCTTGAAATATTTCCGGCCTCGCGGCGGCAGATGCGAGCCCGAATTAAGCCTTATGCTGTCCGGAATTGCGGCTCATTACGACCCAAGTTTTTGCGGAGACTTGCCACACGGAGTGTTGCGTAGCGTAAGCCGGAGATGTGTATGTCAAGCCGAACCGCGAAATTCGCGTCAGCGATTTTCGCCAGCCTCATTGTAGGTGCGCCGCTAACGACAATTTCAGACAGCGCGGCGGGGGCGGATGACGAGTGCCTTTCCAGCCCGAAGGACCAGGCGCCGCAGGGCGGCCATTGGTATTATCGTATCGATCGCGTCACCAAACGTCATTGCTGGTATCTGAAGGAAGACGACGAAAAGCCGTCTCAAGCCGCAGCAAAGCCGGTTTCGCCGAAAGTAGTCGCCCCATTCCAGCGTTCGATAGCGGAAGCTCGCGCCGAACTACCCGCGCAGGGACGTACCGAGCAGCCGAACCAAGGCAATCGGCTGACCTCGACGGATGTGGCGGTCAGCACAATGAACAGGGATACAAAACCGCCAGTTGCGGAGATACCGCAAACGGTTATCGGTTCGCGCTGGCTAGGTCAGTCGGAAGCGGATGCGGCGAACAGTGCAACTCTCCTGACCAATCCGACCCCCTTGGCCAGTCCGATGCCGAGTAGTTCGGTGTCGAATGGTCCCATGGCGAATTCAAATAGTCCCATGGCAAATAAGGTCGTTTCCGACACGAATCTGGGCGCGGCCGCGCCAACCCAGCCGCCCTCGCCGCCCCTCGCTGCCGGCCAGTTCGCGGCAGATTTGTCATCGGCGACTTCGGCCTATCCCGTGCAGACGCTGTTGGCTGCAATGATGGGAGCGCTGGCGCTGGCGGGCCTGTTGGGACGCGTAATTATCAAGTTCGTTGGCCCCCGACGCCCTGCAAGTCGCAGAGGGCGCAGAGGAGCAATCTGGAAATCAGCAGCTACCGGCGGCAGGGCCGCATCGCGGGTTTATCCCGGGGCGGACGCTCTCCCCCTGGGAGCGGATTTCCCTCGCGACCTCGATGAGGTCAATGACCCGGACGACCGGATTGCGGAATTGTTGCGGGATTTTTCTCGCAAGAGTGGCAAAGGCAAGAAGCTGCGCCAACCGAGCGTCGGGCTATTTCTCTAACTGGCGCTGCAATTCCCGCACGAACGTCGTCAAGCCCGTACGGCGTTCGCGCCTCAGCCGCTCAGCCTTCAGGATCGATTGCACTTCGGCAAACGCGGCTTGGATATCGTGATTGATGACGATATAATCGTATTCCGCCCAGTGGCTCATTTCGTGGCTGGCGCGGCTCATCCGTCCCCGGATCACGTCACCGGAATCCTGCGCGCGGGAATGCAGGCGTTTTTCCAGGTCGGCGGCTGATGGCGGCAGGATGAAAACGCTGACAACGTCCGCCCGCGCTTTTTCCCGCAATTGCTGGGTGCCCTGCCAGTCGATATCGAACAGCACGTCCTGGCCTGCCGACAAGGCTGCTTCGACTGGGGCACGTGGCGTACCGTAGCGATTTTCGAACACGGTAGCCCATTCGAGCAACTCGTTTCGTTTTGCCATCTGTTCGAATTTGGATTGGTCGACGAACAGATAGTCGTGGCCCTCGACCTCGCCGGGCCGCATCGGCCGCGTGGTCGCGGACACCGACATCTTCAGACCGGGCATCCGTTCGATCAGCAACCGCGACAGCGTGGTCTTCCCCGCGCCCGACGGCGATGACAGCACGAACATCAGCCCGCGCCGCTCAACCCCGTCGAAGCCATGGCCGCCAGCCGTCATGGTTCACTCCAGATTCTGCACCTGTTCGCGGAATTGCTCGACCACATTCTTCATCTCAAGGCCAGCGTTGGTCAGTTCGAGATCGTTCGACTTGGAGCAACAGGTATTGACCTCACGATTGAATTCCTGCGCCAGGAAATCGAGCCGCCGTCCCACCGGTCCGCCCTTGCCGATCATTTCGCGGGCCTGCGAAATATGCGAGGCGATCCGATCCAGTTCTTCGCGAATATCGGCCTTTGCCGCGATCATGATCGCTTCCTGATTGAGCCGGTCGGGATCAAAGCGATCGGACGATTCGAGCAATGCCGCGATCTGCTCGGCAAGCCGTGCCCTGATCGCGTCGGGCTTGCGGCCGGGAGCGGCCTCGGCCTTCTTCGCCAGGCTCTCGATCTCGTCCATGCGCTGCGAGAGGATCTGCCCGAGCGTCACACCCTCGCGCTGGCGCATCTCGACAAGATTCGCGAGCGCCTGTTCGAAGGCTGCCGCGGCGGCAGCCTTCGCAGCCTTGTCCTCGGCCTCATCGCTTTCCGGCTCGACAACCTCGATGACACCCTTGATCCCCAAAAGCCCGTCGATGCTCGGCGCGACCGCATCGATCTTGCCGGCGAGTACGCCTGCGACCCTTACGATCGAGGCCAGCACTTCCTCGTTGATGCGGATCGTCGAGACCGCGTTGGCGCGCTTGAGGTTCAGATTGGCGTACACCGTACCCCGCGACAGCACCTCGCCGGCGCGCTTCTTGGCGAAGGCCTCGAGATCGTCCCATCCGGGCGGCAGCCGCATCCGCAGATCAAACCCCTTGGCGTTGACCGACTTCAATTCCCATTCAAATGCATATGGTCCGCTGGCGCCGTTACTTCGGGCAAAACCAGTCATGCTCGACAGCGCCATCGCGTGAAATTCTCCGAAAGGAACGGGTGTGAGATTCGCAAGCCAGAAACTGCCGCAACCTTAGCGCCGATTCCGCAAAAGTGGATACCGGTTTTGCGAACGAGATAAGCGCCAAGTTACTGCCTGGCCGCGTTTTCGACCAATGTGGAATTCGGTTCCGGCCTGCCGCCGGCACGCTTACGCTATTGCTGGACCACCGGAGGCGCCGCCGTCGACTGTGCCGCGCCCTGCCGGGCCGGGGCAGCGCTGCGGGCAGGCTTTTTCGGCGGCGCTGGCTTTGTCGTGGCCGTGGGGGCGGCGTCGACTGGCCCGCCCGCCGCAGGCGGCTGCAGATCGTCGGTAGGTTCGGCGGTGTCGTTCTGAATCTGCTTTTCCATCGTGCGAAGCTTGGCAACGTTCTTCTGGTGCTGGTCGTAGGTCTCGGTAAAGGCATGACCGCCGGTGCCGTCCGCGACGAAGAACAGGTCGCGGGTGCGCGCCGGATTGGCCGCGGCTTCCAGCGAGGCGCGCCCGGGATTGGCGATCGGCCCTGGCGGAAGGCCCTCAACCACGTAGGTGTTATAGGGCGACGGCTGCTGAATTTCGGAGCGCTTGATCGGCCGACCCAGCGTTCCCCTGCCGCCAACCAGCCCATAGATGATGGTCGGATCGGACTGCAGCTTTATCTTTTGCCGCAGCCGGTTGACAAACACCGCAGCGACCCGGCTGCGTTCGTCCGCCTTGCCGGTTTCCTTCTCGACGATCGAGGCCAGCGTAACCAGTTGCTCCGGCGTCTTGACTGGAATGTCCGGATTGCGGCGTTCCCATATTTCGGCCAGCACCCGCTTCTGCGTCTGCTGCATGCGCTGAAGCACCTGATCGCGCGTCGTGCCGCGCGGAAATTTGTAGGTCTCCGGCAGCAATGTACCCTCGCGCGGCATTTCGCGGACGGTGCCGGCAAAAATGTCGTTCTCCGAAAGCCGGGTAACGATCTGCTCGGAGGTCAGGCCTTCCGGTATCGTGACGGCGTGCTGGACCACCTTGCCTTCGACGATGGTGCCAATGACATCGCGCAGGCTGGCGTTCTTCTGAAACGAGTATTCGCCAGGCTTGAGCTCAGAGCGCGCCTTCAGCGCAAAAACGCTACCGATGAACGCCCAGCGATTGTTATCGATCACGCCTTCGCGCTGCAAAATATCGGCAATGTCGGTCATTCCCGCGCGCGCCGGAATGTTGACGACCTTGTCGTCCTGCAACGGTCCCGGGGCCTCGAGCTTCTGTTTGCCGTAGACGTATACACCGCCCGCGCCGATCATTAAGACCAGCACGATGGTAATAATGGCATTGCCGACGACGACGAACGGATTGCGCGCGCGCTCGGAGCGCTTCGGCGGCGGCGGGACCCGCTCGGGCTCCAGCGCGGCGCGCGGACTCCTTGGCGAAATGGGCGGCCTCTCACTCATCGATGCAACCTAAATCCTGTCGGTTCAATCGCAGCCTCGCGAAACTTCCGCGTCGGCCGATAGTCTACGCCCAATTCTTAGGATTCATCACCGAATGCGGCGAATCGGTGGACTCTACTTCATATGAAGCGTTAGTTGGCGACGCGCTGCATGATTACGGATGCGTTGGTGCCCCCGAAACCGAACGAATTCGACAGCGCGACATTGATCTCGCGCTTGCGCGGCGTTTGCGGCACGAGGTCGATGGCCGTTTCGATCGACGGGTTGTCCAGATTGATGGTTGGCGGCGCGATGTTATCGCGAATCGCAAGAATGCTGAAGATACACTCGATCGCTCCCGCCGCACCCAGCAGGTGTCCCGTTGACGATTTGGTTGACGACATCGACACCCTGGAGGCGGCGTTGCCCAAAAGCCGCTCCACCGCACCGAGCTCGATTTCGTCACCGACCTGGGTCGAAGTTCCATGCGCGTTGATGTAATCGATATCGGAAGAAGTGATCCCTGCGCGCTTCATGGCGGCGCTCATGCTGCGGAACGCGCCATCACCATCCGGCGTCGGAGAGGTGATGTGATAGGCGTCACCGGATAGACCGTAACCGATCACCTCCGCATACATCCTCGCGCCGCGCTTTTTCGCGTGCTCGTATTCCTCAAGCACCACGATGCCGGCACCTTCCCCCATCACAAAACCGTCGCGATCCCTGTCGTAGGGGCGCGACGCCTTTTCCGGAGTATCGTTGAAGCCGGTCGATAGCGCGCGAGACGCGCAAAATCCCGCCATCGATAGCCGGCAAATCGGGGATTCGGTTCCACCAGCCACCATCACGTCTGCATCGCCGAGCGCGATCAGCCGGCCTGCATCGCCGATCGCGTGAGCGCCGGTCGAACAAGCGGTGACCACCGCATGGTTGGGGCCCTTGAGGCCGTGCTCGATCGACACATAACCCGAGGCAAGGTTGATCAGACGCCCCGGAATGAAGAATGGCGATATCTTGCGCGGGCCGCGCTCCTTGAGAAGCAGCGCCGTATCGGCAATACCGGACAGGCCGCCGATCCCCGAGCCGATCATCGTGCCGGTGGCGCAACGCTCCTCTTCGGTGGCGGGATGCCAATTGGCGTCATCGAGCGCCTGACGCGCCGCACACATTGCGAAGATGATGAAATCGTCGACCTTGCGCTGATCCTTCGGCTCCATCCACTGATCGGGGTTGAATGTGCCGCCGGTGCCATCGCCGCGCGGAATCACGCAGGCGATCCGGCTGGTCAGATCGGAGACGTCGAAGGTGTCGATCTTCTTGGCACCGCTCTCGCTGTTGAGGATGCGCTTCCAGGTCGGCTCCACGCCACAGCCGAGTGGCGACACCATGCCGAGGCCCGTGACGACAACCCGCCTCATATCCAGCACTCCAGCCCAAAATTCGCCGCCGACAACAAGAAACCGGTGGACCGCTCAAAGACGGCCCGTCCGGCTTCGTCGGCACCGCGCGGGGGCGTCAGCTTTTCGCGTTTTTTTCCAGAAATTTTGTGGCGTCGCCGACGGTCAAGATCGTCTCGGCGGCATCGTCGGGAATTTCACAACCAAACTCTTCTTCAAACGCCATCACGAGCTCGACGGTATCAAGGCTGTCGGCGCCGAGGTCGTCAATGAAGCTCGCGTTGTCGACCACTTTTTCGGGTTCAACACCAAGGTGTTCGACCACAATCTTCTTAACTCGCTCGCCAATCTCACTCATCGTTTAACCTCGTGCTTGTTCCATTGGACCCGACCCCAAGACGATACGAGCCATCGTGGTCGTTAAACTCTCTTCGCAATCGCGCATAGTCTTGATTTGGCCCCGTCTTAGCCGACAAAAGGCCCCGGCGAACGACGGGCAGGCTCCGCACCGCCAATATACAGGGTTTCAAATTCCTGCAATGGCGTTCTTTGCCCGTCCGTTAGTGGTTCGGTTATCATACTTCCCAAGCCTTGACTATAAGCCTCAATCGGTCATCGGAAACGGCCTTCGCCCCGCCACGGGGCGGTCGCGGCCGGCTCAAATCATGGCCATTCCACCGTTGATGTGAATTGTCTGCCCGGTGACATAGGCCGCTTCGTTCGAGCTAAGATAGACCGCCGCCGCAGCGATATCCTCGGGCGTTCCGAGCCGCGCCGCAGGAACTTTCGAAAGAATCGCTTCGCGCTGCTTGTCGTTAAGTGCGTCCGTCATCGGCGTCGCAATAAATCCCGGGGCGATGCAATTGGCGGTGACGTTGCGTTTGGCGTACTCGGCCCCCAGCGTCTTGATCATGCCGATCAGTCCAGCCTTCGACGCCGTGTAATTGCCCTGCCCCGGATTGCCGGTGACGCCGACGATCGACGTGATCGCGATGATGCGGCCGAAGCGCTTGCGCATCATCAGCCTGGTCGCGGCCCGTGCCAGGCGAAAGGTCGCCGTCAAATTGACCTTGATGACCTCGTCCCAGTCCTCGTCGCGCAATTGCACGAACAGATTGTCCCGGGTGATGCCCGCGTTGGCGACGAGAATGTCGACCTGGCCCATGGCCTGTTCTGCAGACGGAACCAGCGCCTCGACCTCGGCTGAGTCCGAGAGATTGCAAGGCAGCACGTGAACCCGCTCGCCCAATTTGCCGGCGAGCGTGTCCAGCACCTCGCGCCGCGTTCCGGAAATGGCTACCGTCGCGCCTTGCGCGTGCAGCGCTTGCGCGATCGCGCCGCCGATGCCGCCGGTCGCGCCGGTGACGAGCGCCGTCCTGCCTGTCAGATCGAACATCTTGGTCTCCATCCTCGCTCAGGCTGTCTGCGCGGCAGCGAGCGCCTGTTTTGCCGAGGCAATATCATTTGGCCCGCCGACCGAAATCCCAATCGCGCCATCGGCAATGCGCTTGACCAGCCCGCTGAGCACCTTGCCGGCGCCGATCTCGAAAAACCGTGTGACACCCTGGCTTGCCATGTAGGCCACCGACTCACGCCAGCGCACGGTTCCTGTAACCTGTTCGATCAGGCGGCGGCGGATCTCGTCAGGATCGATGATCGGCGCGGCCAGCACGTTCGACACCAATGGCGAGACCGGCTGCCTGATGCTGACATCAGCCAGCGCCTTGGCCATCGCATCGGCCGCCGGCTGCATCAGCCGGCAATGAAACGGCGCCGACACCGGCAGCAACATCGCGCGCTTGGCGCCCCTGGTTTTGGCGATTTCCAACGCACGTTCGACCGCGGCCCTGTCGCCGGAGACCACCACCTGCCCGCCACCATTGTCATTGGCGGCCTGGCAGACCTGGCCCTGCGCGGCCTCGTTCGCAACCGCAACCGCGGCCTCATAATCCAGACCGAGCAACGCGGCCATTGCGCCAACACCCACCGGCACCGCCTTCTGCATGGCAAGGCCACGGATACGCAACAGCCGCGCGCTATCGCTGATGCTGAGGCTGCCGGCGGCGGCGAGTGCGGAATATTCGCCGAGCGAATGTCCCGCAACGAACGCGGCGTCCGCCGCGACCGAGAAGCCGGCTTCGGTCTCCAGCACACGCAGGGTTGCGATCGATACCGCCATCAATGCCGGCTGGGCGTTTTCGGTGAGTTGCAGGATCTCGGCTGGGCCATCCCAGATCACGGCGGTGAGCTTTTCGCCGAGCGCGGCGTCGACCTCATCAAACACCGCGCGGGCGGCCGGGAAGGCATCCGCCAACGCCTTGCCCATACCGACCGCCTGGGAGCCCTGCCCCGGAAAAGTGAATGCTGCCGTCATCGGCGTCCCCAAACGTCCCTGAAATCCCCTGAGTTGGGCCGAAAGACACCGCAGGAGCGGGTTGTGTCAAGCCGCCGCCGGTTCCCGGTCACCGGGCGGCGCCGCCGAGCCGCTCGCTTTCCCTTGCCATCGCGGTCAAAATCCTTATAAACCGCCCTATCCGTGGATCCCGGCCGGGAGCTGAACGGACGGTCTCAGCAATTTCACCTTATCGGCGATGTTGATGTGGCAGGGCCAGTCGGTCCGTCGTCCCGTGCTTCCGCCTTCTGAGCATATCGAGTCCTTTCCGAAGGGTTCGAAGGGCTTGCCGCCGGGAACCGCGCCAACATTGGAAAGGACACCCATGCCTCTTTATGAGCATGTTTTTCTCGCGCGTCAGGATGCGAGCACCCAGCAGGTCGAAGAACTGACCACCCAGATGACCGGCATCGTCGAGCAGCTCGGCGGCAAGGTCGTGAAGATGGAAAACTGGGGCGTACGCTCCCTCACCTATCGGATGAACAAGAATCGCAAGGCGCATTTCGTGCTGCTGAACATCGACGGCCCATCGGCCGCGGTTGCCGAAGTCGAACGGCAGGAGCGGATCAGCGAAGACGTGATTCGCTATCTCACCGTTCGCGTCGAGGAGCATGAGGAAGGTCCCTCGGCGATGATGCGCAAGGCGGATCGCGACCGCGATCGCGACGACCGTGGCGGCGGTTTCCGTGGCGACCGCGAGGGCGGCTTCCGAGGCGACCGTGATGGTGGCGGCTACCGCGGCGATCGTGGTCCACGCCGTCCGCGCGAAGACGCTGACGCAGTGGTTGAGGAGTAAGAATCATGGCCGAAGCTGGTGCACGCCGTCCGTTTTTCCGCCGTCGCAAGACCTGCCCGTTTACGGGTCCGAATGCGCCGAAGATCGACTACAAGGATTCCAAGCTTTTGATGCGTTACGTGTCCGAGCGCGGCAAGATCGTGCCGAGCCGCATCACCGCCGTCTCCGCCAAGAAGCAGCGTGAACTCGCGCGCGCCATCAAGCGCTCGCGTTTCCTCGGTCTGCTGCCTTACGTCATTCGCTAAAAAAACTCTTCAATCCGCCGCGTTCACGCCGCGGATTGAAGATCTTCATAAGGCTCCCGGCTCGTCCGGTTGCCGATGGTTGGGGTTCTTAAAAACCTCTAACCGCTCGAAAGGAGCGGGACAGCTGATGATCGCGATCGTTCTCATTGCCATGGCGGCCGGCTGCGCGTCGGCGCTGATGTTCGCCTCGATCGTCTCGGGCGCGCTGATCTCGCTGCTGCTGTTTTATCTGGCGCCTTTGCCACTGATGATGGCGGCGCTCGGATGGGGACCGCTCAGCGCCACCATCGGCGGCATCAGTGCGGCCACCGGTCTCGGCGCGATCTTTGGCCTTCCCTACTGCATCGCGTTTGTCCTCACGGTCGCGCTGCCCGCCTGGTGGCTTGGGCATCTCGCCCTGCTCGGGCGGCCCGCGGCCAATGGCGTCTCGTCCGGCAACGGCGCATCGCCGGCTGCGCCTGATCTGGAGTGGTACCCGGTCGGCCGCATCCTGATTTGGGTCACCGGCTTTGCCGCACTGACCACGATGGCAGCTCTGCTCACGCTTGGCACGGATGCGGCCACCATCACCGGCGCGCTGCGGCGGGGCTTGCTGCGGATCATCGGTCAGAGCGACCCGGCTACGTCAGCCGAAATCGAGCAAAGGATCGATGCATTGGTGAGCATCGCGCCGGCTGCCGCGGCACTCGTCGCCATGCTGACGCTGACGCTCAATCTCTGGCTCGCCGCGAAAATCACGGCGACATCGGCACGATTGCACCGGCCCTGGCCCGACCTGAAAAGCGCAGCGCTGCCGCCGATGACGCTCGCCGCATTGTGCGTTGCTATCGCCTTCTGTTTTGCCGGCGGGCTGCTTGCGATCCTGGGGCAGATTGTCACGGCAGCCTTGATGATGGCCTACGCCTTCACCGGCTTCGCGGTGCTGCATACGCTGACGCTGGCGTCGAAAAACCGCGCGATCTGGCTGTGCTGTACCTACGTCCTCGTGATGGTGATCGGCTGGCCCATTCTTCTGATGGTGGCTCTCGGTCTCGCCGACGCCATTTTCGGATTTCGTCAGCGCTACCTGCAGCGGAGGCCGCCGCCGATCCCCGCGTCCTGAACTCTCACTTTAGCTCAACCCGATAACTTCATCACCTCAAAGGAGAACGAACATGGAAGTCATTTTGCTGGAGCGCGTCGCCAAACTCGGCCAGATGGGCGAAGTCGTCCGCGTCAAGGACGGGTTTGCCCGCAATTTTCTGTTGAAGCGCGGCAAGGCGTTGCGCGCCACCTCGGACAATCGCGCCAAGTTCGACGGCATGAAGGCCGAGTTGGAGGCCCGCAACCTGCAAGCCAAGGGCGAGGCAACCAAGGTCGCGGAGAAGATCGACGGCCGCAACGTGATGGTGCTGCGTCAGGCTTCCGAAACCGGCCAGTTGTTCGGATCGGTCACGGTTCGCGACATCATCTCCTCGTTCGAGAGCGATGGCGTCACCATCGCCCGCAGCCAGGTCATGCTGGACGCCCCGATCAAGACCATCGGCAGGCACAAGATCGCCATCGCCGTGCATCCGGAAGTCGAGGTCGGCGTCACCGTGACGGTTGCGCGAAGTGCCGATGAGGCCGAACGCATCAACCGCGGCGAGGACATCTCCACCCGTCAGGAAGATCAGGACGCGGCCGCCGAAGCGCTCGCCGCCGCCGGCGAATTCTTCGACCCGGAAGCCCGCCGCGACGACGCGGAGCCGCAGGAAGACGCAGCTACCGACAAGTAACGCCGCCTTCTTGCGTCGCATTGACCCGTTCAAGCCCGGCCCTCTCAGGCCGGGCTTGGGATTTTGGCTGACACTTCGGCCGTAAGCATCGCAATCGACGCCAATGCGGTTGCTGTGTGTTTCTCAACTCCATCAATCAAACAAAAAACATCTGCGGCGACCACCGCGACCAGCCGTCCCGGCTTGATCACGCGCGCACGGCAGATCAGCCGATCGCCGGCCGCAGGCGACAACAAATTCAATTTGTATTCTGCGGTCAGCGCCGGCTGGCCGCGCGATGTCGCCGCGGCAATGGTCGTCGCATTGTCCACCAGGAAGGCGGTGACGCCGCCGTGGAACAAGCCATGCTGCTGCAACAGCTCGGGCCGCCGATCGACCGCCAGCGTGCATGACCCGCGCGCCAGTTCTGACAGCTCCGCACCGACATGGATCATGAATCCCTGCCGGCCGACGCTCTCGCGGATTCGCTTTGCGATCGGCGCGAAGTCCAAATCGAGATCCAGGTCGAGATTCACGCCAAGATTCACGTCGAGATCAGCAGTCATGATTTGGCTCCGGTTTTCTGAGCGGCGTCCGGCGCGACCAGCGCGCGGATGGCGCAGGCGATCAGAATGTCGGCCTGATGCCTCGGATCGGCAGGGTCGCGGCCCGACAGCCACGCGCGACAAAATATCTGCGCCGGACCAATGATCTGGCTGAAGAACAGCGTCGGCGTCATCAGTAACAGTTCGCCGCGCGCGATCAGCGGCGCGCACCACGCCTTGATGCCTTCGGCCAGACGCGAATTCTGCGCCCGCTGCGCGTCCCGCAGATCTTCGGTCCATTCGCTGCGCGAAATCTCGAACAGGTAGCGCGCTTCGCGCCGGTTGTTCACCACCCAGTCGAGATGCGCGCGGATCAAACAACCGATGCCCTCCCGCGCGCTCAAGGAAGTGTCGATCGCAGCAAGCATTGCGGCGTGATAGCGCTGCAGCACTTCCAGAAACAGGGTGCCTGCGAGTTCCTTCTTCGATCCGAAGAAATGGAAGAAGCTGCCGTTGGAAGCCCGCGCCAGGGTACGAATCGCCGAGACGGTCGCGCCTTCAAAGCCGTCCCGATCAAACACCGCCAACCCGGCAGCCAGCAAATCCCCGCGGGCGCGAGCGACCATGTTCATCTCCCGGATCGCGCTAGAACACTACTCTAGAGTAACACTCTAGAAAGGGTCAAGCCGGGCCACGGGCTGGGACGCGTCTTCTGCCAAAACCTATTGCGAGATCGGCGGTACCGGCGGTCCCGCCGGGGCAACCGGTGGCGGGGGCGGAACCAAGGCCGTCACCGCCGGGGGCGCAGGCTGCGGCGAGGGTCCCGACGCACCCGTCGTGGGCTCTGCCGTCCCGCTGGAGGCGGCCGTGGGCGCCGCTGGGGAAGCCTGCGGCGCTGGTGTGACCGATGGGACCGGATCGGACCGCAGTGCCGGGGCGTCGCCGTTGCCGGTCTGCTTCGGCGCCTCGATCTTGGCAGCCTCGGACTTGGCAGCCTCGGACTTGCCCTCACCCGGGGTGCTCGCGCCCTCGGGTCTGCCCTCGTATTTGGTGTCGTTCTGGGGCCTGTCTTCCTGCACGGGCTCGCGCTTTGGGGGTTCATCCCTAGCAGCGTCGGCCTTGCCTGCATCGGTTTTAGGCAGCTCTTCGCCGCCCGGCTTGCCCCTCTTGCTCAGCCTCTGCTTGGCAGCGGATTTACGGCCTTCGGGGCCGCGCTCGCTCGTTGCGTGAGCGGGAGCCCGACCTTCCACAGCAGGTTTGGCAACGTCGGACGCCTCTGACGGACGCGCCAACCGCTTGGCGTTGCGGCCCTGACGCCGGGGCTCGGCTTGCGGCGCAAGCTCCTCGCCGTCATCCGGCCTCTCGGCCTGTTGCGGCTGCGTTTCAGGCTTGGGTATGTCTTGCGGTGGCACGGGCGGACGCAGCCTGCGGCCCTGCCGGTCGAGCTGCTCAGCCGGACCGGCCGGCTTGGCCTCCGGCTTCGCATCCTTGTCCTGCTTGGGCTGAGTACCGACGTAGCGCGTATCGGCCGCCCCATTGGATGTCAGAAAGGCGGAGAGCAGCGAGGCCATATCGCTGCTGGTGGTGTAGTGCTGGCGCAGGAAGCCCGGCAGGGATCCGGCCGGAACGGTCTTTAAGAGACCCCGGGGACTCTTGTGGCAGGCCGAGCAAGTGCCTGCGAAAATCTGGGACGGGCTCTTGCCGGCTTCTAGATTTTGCGCCTGCACCGGGACCGCCGCGAAACAGCCGATCAGAAGCGTCACCGTCGCTAGCCTGAGCGCTCGGCTCAACATTCATAATTCTCCAGATGCCGAAATCACTTCCAGCGCCTTAAGATTCGACGATGGCGGCGGCGGTCACCTTTTAGCCGATTATGCCGCGAATGGAAGCGAACATATGGTGCAGGGGCGTGAATGCGATCTTTTCGAATATCCGCTTTGTGAACAGTGCACTAGCGCACAGACACCTGCACTCATATGTTCTTTATGAGGCGCTCGGGAACTAACTATTGTGTCCCCACGTCCTCAAGGGGTGACGCCGTTACGTCAGCCTTTACGGGATCGCTCAATTGGTGGTTTCGATGGATCGTTTGTTGCGTTATTTCCTGCAGCAGTTCATCCGCCGCGGCGCGATGACGTTCACGACCGCGAGCGGGGCGAAATTCAGCTGTGGCGACGGGACCGGCGAGCCGGTCTGCGTGCGATTCCTGACCACTGAGGCGGAACGCCGGGTTCTTCTCAACCCCGAACTTGCGCTGGGCGAAGTCTATATGGAGGGCACTTTCGTCGTCGAAAATGGCTCAATCGCCGACGCGCTGGCGATCCTGATGGATCAGCCCGAAATATTGCCGCGTTGGGCCAAGCTGCAGTGGTGGCTGCGTTATCTGGCCAGACACGCCAAGCAGTTCAATCCGCGCGACCGCTCGAAAAACAATGTCGCGCATCATTACGATCTCGACGGGCGGCTCTATTCCCTCTTCCTCGATGCCGACAAGCAATATAGCTGCGCCTATTTCGAGACGCCGGACCTGACCCTTGACGACGCCCAACTCGCCAAGAAGCGCCATCTCGCCGCCAAGCTGTTGGTCGGGCGCGGCGACCGCGTGCTCGACATCGGATCCGGCTGGGGCGGACTTGGCCTGTACCTCGCCGAAATGACCGGCGCCAATATTACCGGCGTCACGCTATCGACCGAGCAATTGCAGGTGTCAAACGACCGCGCGGCCGAGAAAAATCTGGCGGCGTCGGCCAAGTTTTTCCTTGAGGACTATCGCGACATTTCCGGCCCGTTCGACCGCATCGTGTCGGTGGGCATGTTCGAACATGTCGGCGTCGACTTCTACGAGACCTATTTCAAGCGGTGTGCCGAGCTTCTTACCGACGACGGCGTCATGCTGCTGCATTCGATCGGCCGGTTCGGCGGACCCGACGTCACCAGCCCCTGGATTACGAAGTACATCTTCCCCGGCGGCTACATCCCCGCGCTTTCCGAGGTGGTCCCCGCCATCGAGCGCGCCGGACTGGTGGTGTGCGACATCGAAATCCTCCGGCTGCATTACGCGGAAACGCTGAAGGCGTGGCGCGAGCGCTTCATGGCGCGGCGGGAAGAAGCGGTGCGGCTCTATGACGAGCCATTCGCGCGGATGTGGGAGTTTTACCTGGCGGCGTCGGAAATGTCGTTCCGCAAGCAGGATTTGATGAATTTCCAGATCCAGCTCGCCAAGCACCAGGGCGTGGTGCCCATGACGCGCGATTACATCACCCATGAGGAGGCGAAACTGCGCGGGCTCGAGCTGGGCACGCGACCTCGGTTGCAAATTGCGGGCGAATAATCTCTAATCCGAAATCTAATGTCGCAGGCCGAATCGGGGTGCGCAGTGAGCGTATGGCGACGCCGGACGCGCAAGCTGCGCGCGTACCGCAGCCAGCACCGATCGATCGCAGGGAACCGCGCGGTATTCGGGGCGGGAGACCTTTTCCATGGCGTCGATCAGCCTCGACAGCCACAGATTTTGGCCGTTTCCCGATCGCCATGACTGAAGTTGCTGGCCCATCGCCCGTCCTTGCCAATTCGTGCCGCTGACAACTCCGACGTCACTAACCCGTTCCCGGCCAACGTCCCGTAAAGAAAATCCGTCAGATGTGATCTACTTCACAAAAGGCACTGCCGGGCTGTCTTAAACCTGCAAAATGGCCCAGAAGACGTACCCATCATCGTTCGATCCGCATCGCGACATCGGCACCGACTACGCCTTGATCGCCACCGGCGTCGGGGCAGCCCTGATCGCCTTGATCTATCTCATCCTGATTTGATTCAGCGCTGAGATCGCGGCTCGGAGCATTCGTCGGCCCTAGGGGTGCGTATCCCCATGCGGCGAAAAGGTTCAGCCTGCGCGCCAGAATTTTCTCAAGTTCCATTCGGCGACGGAATCGCCTCGCCCGAAATCCTTGCGGAATCCCGTCAAGCGGCAATGAGCGGCCTGGTCAGGATTCATACATGCAATGTGTGAATCGGGCATAAGGCGCGCTGCCGCTTTCGCGGTGCGCGGGAGTGGTGCTTTATCGCCGCCCCCGCCCCGTATCCGACAAAGTCCCGAGAACAGTGGAGAACCATGGCCCTCTTTGATTCGAACGTGCTCAAGCTCGCTCCCGACGCGGGAACTCCGGCCTATCGGAGCGCACCGCACAATATCGAAGCGGAACAGAGTCTGCTGGGCGCGATTCTGGTCAACAATGACGCGTTCTACCGGGTTTCGGATTTTCTCGAGCCGAAGCATTTCTTCGAGCCGATCCATCAGACGATCTACGAGACCGCCGGCAGCCTGATCCGGATGGGTAAGGTCGCGACCCCGGTCACGTTGAAGACCTTCGTTCCGGCCGATACCGACATCGGCGGCATGACGGTCGGCCAATACCTCGCCCGCCTCGCCGCGGAAGCGACCACCATCATCAATGCGCAGGACTATGGACGCACCGTCTATGAACTGGCGCTGCGCCGCGATCTGATCCGGATCGGCGAGGACATGGTCAATGTCGCCTTCGACGCGCCGGTGGATTTCGCGCCGCGCGCGCAGATCGAGGATGCCGAGCGCAGGCTGTACGAACTGGCCGAGTCCGGCCGCTATGACGGCGGCTTCCAGCGCTTCGCGCAAGCCCTCACCGTCGCCGTCGATATGGCGGCAAAGGCGTTTCAGCGCGACGGCAAATTGTCCGGCATCGCCACCGGCTTGCGCGATCTCGACACCAAGATGGGCGGCCTGCAATCGTCCGATCTGATCATCGTCGCCGGGCGTCCCGGCATGGGCAAGACCGCGCTCGCCACCAACATCGCCTACAACGTGGCCAAGGCCCATCGCGCCGAAGTCCAGGCTGACGGCACCATGAAGTCCATCAACGGCGGCATTGTCGGCTTCTTCTCCTGCGAAATGTCGGCCGAGCAGCTCGCCACCCGTATTCTCGCCGAGCAGACCAGTATCTCATCGAGCTCGATCCGGCGCGGCGGCATTACCGAAGCCGACTTCGAGAAAATCCGCGACTACTCGATCGAACTGCAGTCGCTGCCGCTTTATGTCGACGAAACCGGCGGCCTGTCGATTTCGCAGTTGACCGCCCGCGCCCGGCGGTTGAAACGCCAGAAAGGCCTCGATCTGATCGTGGTCGACTATATCCAGCTGTTGCAGGGATCGGGCAAGCGTTCCGACAACCGCGTGCAGGAGGTAACCGAGATCACCACCAGCCTGAAGGCGCTGGCCAAGGAATTGAACGTTCCGGTGATCGCACTGTCGCAGCTGTCGCGTCAGGTCGAAAGCCGCGACGACAAGCGCCCGCAACTGTCCGACCTGCGTGAATCCGGCTCGATCGAACAGGACGCCGATGTCGTGATGTTCGTGTTTCGCGAGGAATATTACCTCGCCAACAAGGAGCCGCGGGTCGGCACGCCCGAATACGAAAAATGGCAGCTCGACATGTCGCTGGTGCACGGCAAGGCCGAAGTCATCATCGGCAAGCAACGCCACGGACCCACGGGAACGGTCGAGTTGCAGTTTGAGGGCCAGTTTACGCGGTTTGGCGACCTGGCGCAGGACAGCCATTTGCCGGAGCGGATTTGATTGGTACCGCTGCGCGGTTGAACCGCCCGCGTCCCGCGCGTAAAGTGCGGTATGAACATCGTTTCCGATCCGAAATCGATCCCGACAAGCACCGCGTTGTCGCCTGAAGCCAGCGAGGCGGCCACGGCTGCGAGCGCTACCGGCGTGCTCACGGTCGATCTTGACGCCATCGTCGCCAACTGGCGCAAGCTGGAGAAAACCGCCGTTCCGGCGGAATGCGCCGGCGTGATCAAGGCGGATGCCTATGGCTGCGGTGTGGGTCCCGTCGCGCGCGCGCTCGCCGGCGCCGGCTGCAGGACGTTTTTCGTCGCCACGTTGGATGAAGCGCGCGCCGCCCGCGCCGCCGTCCCGTCCGCCGCGATCTACGTGCTCAGCGGCTTCTTCCAGAACAGCGGCGATGCGTTCGCCAAAATCGACGCCAGGCCCGTGATCGGCGACCTCCATGAACTCGCCGAATGGGATGTGTTTTGCCGGCGCTCCGGCTGGGCCGGTGGTGCCGCCATTCATATCGACACCGGCATGAACCGGCTCGGCTTCACGGTTACGGACGCGCTGGGCATCATTCCCAGGATCAATTCCGGCGATCACGGCATCACGCTGGTCATGAGCCATCTTGCCTGCGCCGAGAGCCTCCATCATCCGCTCAACGCCAAGCAGCTCGCGACCTTCCGCGAGATCGCCAGTCTTTTTTCCGGGGTGCCGGCCTCGCTGTCGAATTCCTCCGGTGTCTTTCTCGGCGCGCATTTCCAGTTCGACATGGTGCGGCCGGGTGCGGCGCTCTACGGCGTCAATCCAACGCCTGAGGCCGACAATCCGATGCAGCCGGTGGTCGAATTGAAGGCCCGCATCGCGCAGATCCGCAATATCGAGCGCGGCGAAAGCGTCGGCTATGGCGGAACCTGGACCGCGCGGCGACAGACCCGGCTCGCCATCGTCTCGGCCGGCTATGCCGACGGATATTTCCGCGCCGGCGGCAGTAACGACGGCACCCGCGGCGCCGATGTGATGGTCGCGGGCAAACGCTGCCCGGTGGCCGGCCGCATCTCGATGGACCTGATGGCGATCGATATCACCGATCTTCCCCATAATGCCGCACGGCGCGGTCATATGGTGACATTGATTGGCGAAGGCATCACGGTCGACGAACTTGCGCACCACTTCGGCACCATCGGCTACGAGGTTCTCACCAGCCTCGGTCCGCGCTATGCGCGGATCTATAAGGGCGGGGCTGCGACGACCGAGCCGGCACCTGCAACGCCTGTCTGACATCTGCTGTCAGACGTGAAGGTCGCAACGTTCAACATCAACAACATCAACCGGCGCCTGCCGAACCTGCTGCGATGGTTGCACGCCGCGAAGCCGGACGTCGTCGCGCTGCAGGAATTGAAATCGACCGACGCGGATTTTCCGATCGATGCCATCAACAAGGCCGGCTACGGCGCGGTCTGGCGCGGACAAAGGACCTGGAACGGCGTCGCCATCCTGGCGCGAAAGGCCGAACCCGTGCTGATCAGGACCGAGTTGCCCGGCGACCCCGACGACAAGGAGGCGCGCTATATCGAGGCCGCCGTCCGCGGCATCATCGTCACCAGCATCTACCTTCCGAACGGCAATCCGCAGCCCGGGCCGAAATTCGACTACAAGCTCGAATGGTTCAGGCGGCTCAAGTCGCACGCCGCGAAATTCATCAAGCAGGACATCCCCGTCGTGCTGGCGGGCGACTACAACGTCGCGCCCACGGAGCTCGATATTTATCCGACCAGATCATGGGACAAGGATGCGCTGATCCAGCCGAAGAGCCGCGCCGCCTTCAAATCCCTGGTGGCGCAAGGCTGGCTTGATGCGATCCGCGAACGCCATCCGTCGAAGCCGATGTTCACGTTCTGGGACTACAAGCGAAACCGCTGGCCGCGTGACGCGGGATTGAGGCTCGATCATCTGCTCGTGAGCCCGGTGCTCGCGCCACGCCTGATCAAGGCAGGCGTCGACGCCAAGGAACGGGCCGAGGAAGGCGCCAGCGACCATGCACCGGCGTGGATTGTGCTCCGTTAAGCCGCCGAAAGGCGCTTCGCGTTGGCCGCGACATGCTCGCGATAGCGGCCGATGACGGTCGCAGCGGACGCGCCGGCCATCACGCTCGCACCGGCTTCAAACATCGCGTTGATTTTCTCGTCCACCATCAGACAGGCTTCGCGATCCGAGCCATCGCCGCCGATGGCAAGCTTTGCCAATCGCAGACGGATGACTTCGCAGGATTCGAATGCCAGCATGGCGCCGGCGAGCCAGGGGAAGCTATCACCCGCCCCGCCGAAAAAATCGGATGTGGGCATGGTACGGGCCCGTTGTTCGGCAACCGGAATCAGACTGAGATTTTTCATCGCGTGTTCCAAGCCCTTGCATTCGAGATGATGTTAATACGCTTCAAATTTTAAGGACTCGGCCGCGAGACCGCTGAGATTCTCGTCTCAACCGCTACGGCTGGTTAACCACGCCGTCTCGCGCGCATCTATCCTCCGGGTTGCATAGGCGAAACGCGCTCTCATTTCCGATTCAGTTTTCAAAGAGCCAATTCAGTTGAGAACCGTCATTCCGGGGCGCGCCAACGGGTCCGCGCAAAGCGCGGCCCGATGACAGGCTCCGCGCGAGCCCGGAATCCATAACCACGACAGGGAGTATGGATTCCGGGCCTGCGCCAAGTGGCGCATCCACGATGTGCACTTGCACATCGGGGAATGACGTCAGAGTTGGACGGGTCGGCGCGAAACGCCGCTCGATGACAGGCTCCGCGCAATCCGGGCCACGTGCGATACTATGCGCGCCGTCATTGCACCGCCTCATGGTGAGGAGGCGCTCTTGCGCCGTCTCGAACCATGATGCCATACACCCCTCATCCTTCAAGACGCGGCGAAGGCGCCGCTCCTTCAGGATGAGGATGCTTCACACGTTGTCACCGAGGAACCCCCTTGAACTTCCTCTTCGTCCTTGCGGTCGGGCTGGTCGCCGGCACCATCAGCGGCATTGTCGGCACCGGTTCGTCGATCATGCTGATGCCGGTGCTGGTCTATCAATACGGGCCGAAGCAGGCGGTGCCGATCATGGCGGTCGCCGCCGTGATGGCCAATCTGTCGCGCATTCTCGCCTGGTGGCGCGAGGTCGACTGGCGCGCCTGCGCCGCCTACTCGATCACGGGGATTCCGGCCGCGGCGCTGGGCGCACGCACGCTGCTGGCGCTGCCGTCGCATGCGGTCGACATCTCGATCGGCCTGTTCCTGATCGCGATGGTGCCGGTGCGGCACTGGCTCGCCCGGCACAACCTCAAGATATCGCTCTGGCACCTCGCCGTCGGCGGCGCCGTGATCGGCTACATCACCGGCATCGTGGTTTCGACCGGGCCATTGAGCGTGCCGTTGTTTCTGTTTTACGGCCTCACCAGGGGCGCGTTTCTCGCCACCGAAGCGGCAAGCTCGCTCGGCCTCTATCTCTCCAAATCGGTGACCTTCCAGCGGTTCGGCGCCCTGACGCCCGATATCGCACTGAAAGGCCTGATCGCGGGCGCGTCGCTGATGTTCGGCGCCTTCATCGCCAAGCGTTTTGTCTTGCGACTCGAGCCGGAAATGTTTCGCCTTGTCATGGACGGCATCATGATCGCGGCCGGCCTTTCCTTGCTGTGGTCGGCAGCAACTTCATAAAATCCACCGGTTTCCGCTATTTCGATCTGAACCATCCTCAGGGAATGGCCGACGAAGTGACGCGTGTCACATGCCATTCCGGGAGCGGCCATAAATAGATGAATGGCCACAGACGAATTTCAAATCACCCGCAACCAGGAGAAACTAAAGATGATCAGAGGAACTGTCGGCGCTGCCATCGCGGGTCTTGTCGTTCTCATCGCGATATTGGGAAGCTGGTACACGGTCGATCAAACCGAGCGCGGCGTCCTGCTTCGCAACGGCGCGGTGATCGGCACGGCGCAGCCGGGCCTGGGCTTCAAGGTACCGTTGATCGACGGCGTCGAGAAGATCAGCGTCAAAACCTCGACCTATACGTGGGACAAGATGAACTCGTACTCCTACGATCAGCAACCGGCCGATCTGAAGATCAGCGTGACCTTGCGGGCATCGCCGGACAAGGTATCGGACCTCTACGCCAAATTCGGACGATTGGACACGGCGGTGAATCAGGTCGTCAGCCCCGTCGTGAACCAGCAGGTCAAGGTCGTGTTCGGCCGATATACCGCGGTAAAGGCCATTCAGGAGCGCGGCGCGCTGAACAACGCGATCAAGGACGCCATTGCCGAGACACTGAAATTCGACCCGATGATCATCATCGAGAGCGTTCAACTCGAGAATATCGAGTTCAGCGCGAACTATCTGCACTCGATCGAACAGCGCATGCTGGCCGAGGTCGAGGTGCAGAAGCTGCAGCAGAATGCCGAACGCGAAAAGGTGCAGGCACAAATCACCGTCACCCAGGCGATGGCGAAAGCCAACGCCGTTCGCGCGGAGGCGCAGGCGAATGCCGATGCCACCCGGTTGAACGGCGAAGCCAGGGCGACGAACATCAAGTTAACCGGCGAGGCCGAAGCCGCCGCCATCGAGGCCCGGGCCAGGGCGCTCGGTACCAATCCGAATCTGGTCACGCTGGTGCAGGCCGAGCGCTGGAACGGGGTCCTGCCAACGACCATGGTGCCCGGTTCTGCCGTGCCGTTTGTGTCGCTGAAATAAACCTGGACGATTGCGGCGCCCGGGAACGCCCGGGCGTCGACGCCCCTCAAAGCCCAGCCTGAAAACCTGAGGGCGCGAACGCCGATATATTCGCGCCGGCCTGATCTCGCCCCACTTGAAATATACCCCCGCTTCACGGCCCATTGCGTGAGCCGATTTCCCAAGTCGAAGGAGCGGGCATTTGAGCGTATTGGCTGATGCTGGCGTTTTCCCCCATTCCGGTAACCGGACGGATGGGCGAACCGGCGTTCAACAAGACATCCAGAAATTCGCCGAGGCGGCGCTGGCAGACAGCAAGCGCGAAGGCTTGTGGCTCGCCGTTCGCGCGCGTTGGGTCGCGCTCGCGGTGATAGCGCTGACGCTGCCGATCATGAACCCCCATTGGGAGGTGATCTATTACATCGTGTCGCTCGGCCTTTTCGCTGTCATCGGCTGGGCCCAGCTCAAGGTCGGCAAAGCCGGCGTATCCCGGCCCGAACTGTTCCTGATGTTTTGCGACCTGGCGTTGATGACCTTCATCGCCGTGGTGCCCAATCCCTGGAGCCCCGGAGGCTGGCCGATCGAAATGCAATTCCGGTTCAACACGTTCATCTACTTCTTTGTGCTGCTGGCCACCGCACCGCTGGCCTATTCCTGGCGAACGGTCATCGCGATGGGGACCTGGACGGCAGCGCTGTGGGCAGTCAGCGTCGGCTGGGTCTGGCTACAACCTGAAACCCACGCCGCGCTGGCCGAACGGGTGCGGGCCGCCGTTGGCTCCGACGTCAGGATGTTCGCGCTGATCGACCCCACCGCGATCAATATCGCGGCGCGGTTTCAGGAAATCGTCGTGTTCCTGATCGTCGCGGTGACGCTCGCCGTGGCGGTGCGCCGTTCCAACGCGCTGCTCGTCAGTCACGCCGGGATTGAACGCGAGCGCACCAATCTGGCGCGCTACTTTTCGCCCAATGTCGTCGAGCAATTGTCCAAAAACGACGAGCCGCTCAAGCAGGTCCGCACCGAGAACGTGGCGGTGCTTTTCGCCGACATCGTCGGCTTCACCGCCTACGCCGACGGCCGCAGCCCGGCCGAAGTGATCGGGACGCTGCGGCGCTTCCACGAACTCATGGAGTGCGAGATTTTCCGGCACGAGGGAACGCTGGACAAATATCTTGGCGACGGATTGATGGCGACGTTCGGCACACCCTTCCCCGGCGCTTCCGACGCCGGAAATGCGCTTCGCTGCGCGCAAACCATGCTGGGTGCGATCGACGATTTGAACCGCGAGCGCAGGCATCGCGGCGAGCCGCCGATCCGGATCAGCATCGGACTGCATTACGGCCAGGTCGTCCTCGGAGACCTCGGGCTGAACCGGCTCGAATTCGCCGTCATCGGTACCACCGTGAATGCGGCAAGCCGGCTGGAATCGCTGACCCGCGAATTCGGCTGCGCGATCATCGCCAGCGACGGTCTCGTGCAGCGAGCGCGCGCGGAAACAAGCAGTTCCGACGCCGACTTCACGCATCTAGTGGCACAGCCGCCGCAGGCGATCCGCGGTCTCGAGCAACCGCTCGGCATATGGACGCGTGTCCATAACGTGGCGTGATCACTTCGAGGCGAGCCGCAGAACGCCGAACGTGAAAAGGTGCAGGCCCAAATCACCGTCACTCAGGCGAACGCGAAAGCCAACGCCGTTCGCGCCGAGGCGCAAGCCAACGCCGATGCCACCCGATTGAACGGCGAAGCGCGGGCGTCGAACATCAAGATAACCGGCGAAGCCGAAGCCGCCGCCATCGAGGCCCGAGCCAGGGCGCTCAGCACCAATCCGAATCTGGTCACGCTGGCGCAAGCCGAGCGCTAGAACGGAGTCCTGCCAACGACCATGGTGCCTAGTTCTGCCGTGCCGTTTGTGTCGCTCAAATGAGGTTCGAATCAATCACGACGCGCCACCGCACGATTTTGTACGATTTCGCCGTCTGGGTTCTTCCACAGCCGCCGAGTGCCGCGTCTGGCCGCCGCACCGCGTGGGAGGTGGCACCGCTTCACGCCGCCGTACGTCGGACATCTTTGATTGTGACGTCCCCGGCCTTGTTTTCCTGCCCGGCCCCGATTTTGATCTCGATACGACAGCCGAGAGCGGTCAGAAAGCGCATCAGCCGTTCGAGGGAAACTTCGGTGAATTTTCCTCCCAGGATTTTCGACAACTCGGGCTGAGTGGCTCCAATCCGCCGCGCGGCGGCGCGTTGGGTCAAGCCGAGAGACGTGATTGCCTTGTCCAGCCGAAGGACGAGCTCAGCCTTTAGAAAATGCTCTTCGGCATCGCGGAATCCGAGCTGCAGCCACACGTTTCGCGTCGGATCCTTGGCGGCAGGTGTTTTTGTCATTGTCGTCCTTCCTTTTCCTTGATCAGATCTTTCAGACGTTTTTCGATCAAGTCGATTTCTGCCCTGGGCGTCGCGATGCCCTTCTTTGATTTCTTCTGGAACGCGTACTCGTGAAGCACGTAGACTGCGTAGCGCACCGTGTAAACCGCCCGGTAGGCGTTGCCATCATGGCTTTCCCTCACCTCGATCACGGTTGCTCCGCCGAAGCCGCCAAGCGTCTTGGCCATGGTTGAATGGCGTTCGCCCATTTGCGCCAAAAACAGCGCATAGCCCATCTCTCGCTGCGCGGTCGGGGGAAACGCCATAAAGTCGGTCTTCGAGGCTCCGCGCCAGACAAGCGGCCTCGGCTCGTCAGCCCTTCGAACCATGATGTATTATGTGATATTTCACATAATACATCAAGCGGCGGGTTTGGATTTGAAAAGGAAGCAGACGCGCTGCAATGAATCAAGGAGAGGTCCCAAGGATGGTTGCTAGCCCATCGTTGACCTGCCGCTATTTGTCACCCTCGAAAAATGCTCCACCAAATACAACCCGCGCGACCATCTTGCGAACGGCTGGCTCATTTATCGGGACTGAAAAAGTACGCCCATTATACGTGTAGGAAAATGTAAAAGAGGCCCAATCTTTTCCAAAATCATGGAACGGAATTCCATGCTTATCTGCAGAAAAGAATGATCTCGCAGAAAACTGTCCCCTTTTTTGAATCCCATCTGCACCTGAGAAGTCGAATTCGACTGGGATTTCTTTCAAGGTTCGATCGGACTGAAGCGTGCCAGAAATTCCCTTGATCGGCTTGTCAGTGTTATTCGTACCTCGCGCCTGAAATGAATAAACGAGCGAACCCGCGCCTGGACCGGTGACACCCAAAAAAGAAATATTCGGATTCAAGCCCTCAAAATCCCAAGTGATTTCAGGATTGGCCGCGAATGGCAACAAAGCCCCAAGTGGTGCAACCTTTGGCAGTCGAGCTTGATAGAAGGCCGTCGCGGCTATGCCAGCACCACCGATGGCAACAAGCGCACCGAAAAATATCATGAGCATCGAGGCGCGCCGTTCAATCCACCATCCGACTCTGAATAGCTTCCAAAGGTAGACGAACGGGAAGATTAAGAGAATGCCAAGGCTAGTTCCAATTCTGGTGGTCAGTTCCGTAGCGGCGTCGTTTTGACCGCCAACGTTCCAAATGAAAAAAAGCGTCGCCAGCGTCACCATCAAAGCGATTATGACCTGCACCGGGCTTTCAAACTTGCATAGGTGACGGGCATCCCTCGCTGCTTCCGCGTGTCGAGATCTCCAATCCATCCGTATCTCGCTGGCCGATTCCACCATGCGACAACCCTAGCCGCCGACACTCGCCAAAGGCGAGTCAGGTCATGCGGAATCCCCACGCCCTAGAACAAAATAGGAACATTTAGATTTCCGTGCTATCAACCGCGACGTAATCTCAAGGCGACTCACCCCTTCATGGCCAAATCCCCCCTCTCTTTCGTCTGCCAGAACTGCGGCGCGGCGTATAACCGCTGGCAGGGCAAGTGCGAATCCTGCGGCGAATGGAACACGCTGGCCGAGGAAGACACCACCGGCTCAACCTCGATGCCGGTCTCGATCCGCAGCAAGCGCAAGGGCCGGCTGTTCGCGCTGGAAACCCTCACCGGCAAGAGCGTTGAGGCCCCTCGCCTGCCCTCCGGGATGGCCGAGCTCGATCGCGTCACCGGCGGCGGTTTTGTGCGCGGCTCGGTGCTGCTGGTCGGTGGCGATCCCGGCATCGGCAAATCGACGCTGCTGACGCAGGCAACCTCCCTGATGGCGCGGGCCGGCCATCGCGCGATTTACATATCCGGCGAAGAGGCAGTGGCGCAGGTGCGGCTGCGCGCCGAGCGGCTTGGCCTTGCCGATGCGCCGGTGCAGCTCGCCGCGGAAACTTCCGTCGAGGACATCGTCTCGACGCTGTCGCAAGGACCGGTGCCGCGCCTGATCGTGATCGATTCGATCCAGACCATGTGGACCGATACGGTGGAATCAGCACCCGGCACGGTGACACAGGTCCGCGCCTCCGCGCAGGCATTGATCCGGTTCGCGAAGAAATCCGGCGCGGCGATTATCCTGGTCGGTCACGTGACAAAAGACGGCCAGATCGCGGGACCGCGCGTGGTCGAACACATGGTCGACGCGGTGCTGTCGTTCGAGGGCGAAGGCTCGCAGCAATTCCGGATTCTGCGCGCGGTCAAGAATCGCTTCGGCCCCACCGACGAAATCGGCGTGTTCGAGATGACGGGCCTGGGCCTGCGCGAAGTCTCCAATCCGTCCGAGCTGTTTTTGTCCGAGCGCGATCTCGGCAGTCCGGGCACGGCGGTGTTCGCAGGTATCGAAGGCACCCGCCCGGTGCTGGTGGAATTGCAGGCGCTGGTGGCGCCGACCACGCTCGGCACGCCGCGCCGCGCGGTGGTGGGCTGGGATCCGAGCCGGCTTTCGATGGTGCTGGCGGTGCTGGAAGCCCACTGCGGCGTCAAGCTGTCGGGTTATGACGTCTATTTGAACGTGGCGGGCGGCCTGCGGATCCAGGAGCCCGCGGCCGATCTCGCTGCTGCCGCCGCCCTGGTGTCGTCGCTGGTCAATGCACCGCTGCCGACCGACGCGGTGTATTTCGGCGAGATTTCGCTGTCGGGCGCGGTCCGGCCGGTGGCGCAAACCTCGGCCCGCCTCAAGGAAGCGGCAAAACTCGGATTCGGCCGCGCCGTGCTGCCCGAATCGGCGCGCGGTGACGTCGGCGGCGATGCAGGCCTGGTCCTCAATACCGTGGGTGGATTAACCAGCCTGGTCGCGGATATCGCTGCGCGCGGCACTCCCAGAGGAAACCGGCCGGAAAACAAGGACGGCGCGGCGGTGGAGAAAAATGCCACACCTGCGAGATTCCGGCGTCAGGAGGGCTAGCCGGGCGTGACCTTGCCCGCCCTCGCCGCTATACAACCCGCGCGCAAGGCGGAGATGACACACGGTTCCCGATCTTGCGGGACATGCCATATCACCGTCACTTAGGACGGCACCGACACGCCGATTCGCGGTTTTGGGCTTACGAGCGGACCTGACTAGCCGATGCCGATAACGATACTCGATCTCGTCCTGCTCGCCGTGATGCTGATTTCCGGCTTGCTCGCGATGGTGCGCGGCTTCATGCGCGAGATCCTGTCGATCGCGGCATGGGGTGCTGCGGCGGTGGTCACGCTTTACGCATTTTCGAAGCTGCTGCCGACCGCCAAGACCTATTTCAACAATGACACCGTCGCCGCGGTGGTCGTGGTCGCCGGCGTGTTCATCGGCACCCTGATCGTGGTTTCCATCGTTACCGTGCGGATTTCCGACATGATCCTGGATTCCCGGATCGGGGCGCTCGACCGCACCCTCGGGTTCCTGTTCGGACTGGCGCGAGGCCTGCTGATCGTGGTCGTCGCGTTCCTGTTCTTCAGCTGGCTGGTTCCGGACAAGCAACGGCCCGATTGGGTGACCGGGGCGAAGTCCCGGGTGGTGCTGCAGGGAACTGGGGATTGGCTGATGTCGCTCTTGCCGGATGACCCCGAGAACACCATCTTGAAGAGATTCAAGAAGAATAAACCAGATGATGAACAAACTGACGCCGAACCGGCGACGCCGGCCACCGGTGATGGCTATACCAAGCCTGCCCGGGACAGTCTCAAAAAGCTGATAGAGAAACCCGCGGCGCGTTGATATCAGGCCAAAAGAGAGGCGCGATGGACGAGATACAGAGCCCTTCCGATGAAGCCGCAGAAAGCGACCTGAATCTCGGCGACCTGAACCTCGGCCCAACCAATCTGACCTCGCTGGATTCCGGCCTGCAAGATTCCGATTTGGAAGGCGACACGCTGCGCGAGGAATGCGGCGTGTTCGGCATCTTCGGCCACCCCGATGCCGCCGCGATCACCGCACTCGGATTGCACGCTCTGCAGCATCGCGGCCAGGAGGCCGCGGGCATCGTTTCCTTCGACAGAGGCCGATTTCACTCCGAGAGGCGGCTCGGCCTCGTCGGCGACACCTTCTCCCGCCGCGAGGTGATCGACCGGCTGCCGGGCACCTCGGCGGTCGGCCACGTCCGCTACTCCACCACCGGCGAGACCATCCTGCGCAACGTGCAGCCGCTGTTCGCCGAACTCAATGCCGGCGGATTCGCGGTCGGCCATAACGGCAATCTCACCAACGGGCTGACCCTGCGCCGCGAACTGGTGCGCAACGGCGCCATGATGCAATCCACCACCGACACCGAGGTCATCCTGCACCTGGTGGCGCAGTCCAAGCGCAACCGCTTCATCGACCGCTTCATCGAGGCCTTGCGCGCGATCGAGGGCGCCTACTCGCTGGTGTCGCTGACCAACAAGAAGCTGATTGGCGCGCGCGATCCGCTCGGCATCCGCCCGCTGGTGCTGGGCGAACTCGACGGCTGCCCGATCCTGGCGTCGGAGACCTGCGCGCTCGACATCATCGGCGCGAAATACGTCCGCGACGTCGAGCCCGGCGAAGTCATCGTGTTCGACGAGCAGGGCGCGCAAAGCCATAAACCGTTTCCGCCAAAGCCGCCGCGGCCCTGCATCTTCGAGTACATCTACTTTTCGCGGCCGGATTCCATCGTTGGCGGGCGGTCCGTGTATGAAGTCCGCAAAGCGTTTGGCGCGCAGCTCGCGCGTGAAAGCCATGTCGAGGTCGATGTCGTGGTGCCGGTGCCGGATTCCGGCGTGCCTGCCGCCGTCGGCTACAGCCAGCATTCCGGCGTGCCGTTCGAGCTCGGCATCATCCGCAATCACTATGTCGGCCGTACCTTCATTCAGCCGACCCAGAGCGTGCGCGAACTCGGCGTACGCATGAAGCATAATGCCAACCGCGCCGCGATCGAAGGCAAGCGCATCATCCTGATCGACGATTCGCTGGTGCGCGGCACCACCTCGAAAAAGATCGTCCGCATGATGCGCGATGCCGGCGCCAGGGAAGTCCACTTCCGCCTCGCCTCGCCGCCGATCATTCACCCCGATTACTACGGCATCGATCTGCCGGACCGTGGCGGATTGCTGGCGGCGACGCATAACCTCGAAGAGATGCGCGACATCATCGGCGCCGATTCGCTGGCGTTCCTGTCGATCGACGGCATGTATCGCGCCATGGGCGAACCCGGCCGCGATCCGTTAAATCCGAAATTCGCGGACCATTGCTTCACCGGTGTCTATCCCACGCACCTCACCGATCACACCCAGCACGAACCGCAGCCGCGGCAATTGTCGCTGCTGGCGGAGGCGAGCTGAGCGCGCGCGGTGTCGTCCCCGCGAACGCGGGGATCCATAACCCCTGGCCTTCGTCGTACCAACAAAGTTAGACACGACCGCCTTCTCCTATCATGACCCTCACGGCGTATGGGTCCCCGCGTTCGCGGGGACGACTACGGAGAGGATTGCTCGAGCGGACGCGCGAACTACTCCGCCGCCATTGCGCACAGCGTCGTCACCGTCTTCCAGTTTCGCGTCGTCGCACCGACCGACAGCACTTTTTCAATCGCCGTGTTCGACAATTTGGTCTGACCGTAGTTGATCGGACAGTGCAGATAGATCTCCTGCTTCACCAGTCGATATTCGTCGCGGGTTCCCGCCAGCGCGTCGAGCTTTTGAAGCGCGGGTTTCGACGGCACGCTGCCCAGGAACGTCACGTGCAATTTCGTGATATCGAGCGCTTTCTGTTTCAGGAAAGGATTGCCGGCGACGATTTTTGTCATTTCAGATGCGCTGCGGATGACGACGGTAACCGGCAATCGCGCCTCGGCGTCGATCAGCGCCTTGAGCGTCCGCGCCAGTTTCGGCGCGGCCACCCGTGATGAAAAAACGATGTTACCGCTCTGGACATAGGTCTGGACGCTCTGCAAACCGGCATCCTCGCAGGCTCCTCGCAACCAGTCCATCTTGAGCGAATTGCCGCCAACGTTGACACCCCGCAACATGGCGACATAGACGGTCATATCGAACTCCCTGGAAACAGGGCCCCAGCGCGTTTGATTTTCGTGGCATATCGTAACATAAGTTCCCTCGACCATGTCCCTCCCCCTCGCCTCCCGTATCGCTCTCGTCACCGGCGCCTCGCGCGGCATCGGCTATGCCACCGCGCGCGCGCTGGCCAAAGCCGGCGCGCACGTTGTTGCGATTGCGCGAACCCAAGGCGGCCTCGAGGAACTCGACGACGAGATCCGAAGGGATGGCGGAGCTGCGACCCTGGTGCCGCTCAATCTGACCGACTTCGACGGCATCGCGCGGCTTGGTGCTGCGCTGCATGAACGCCACGGCAAGCTCGACATTCTCGTCGGCAATGCCGGGGTCGCCGGCCCCTCGTCGCCGCTCGGGCATATCGAACTGAAATCGTGGAACGAGGTGATGGCGATCAACGTGTCAGCGAATTTTCAGTTGATCCGCTGCATGGAACCGTTGCTGAAAAAGTCCGACGCCGGCCGCGCGGTGTTCGTCACCTCGGGGGCCGCAAACAAAGCCAGCGCCTATCTCGGTCCGTATGCGGCCTCGAAAGCCGCGCTCGAAACGCTGGTGCGGGTTTGGGCCCGCGAAATCGCGGCGACGCCTGTGCGCGTCAACCTGTTCGACCCCGGCCCGATCCGGACGCGCATGCGCGCCACCGTATTCCCCGGCGAAGACCCGTTGACGCTCGATACCCCCGACCAGGCCGCCGAATTCATCGTGCCGATGTGCGCGCCCGACTGGACCGAGACCGGCAAGTTCTATGATTACAAGACGCGCACGCTGATGAGTTTTCGCGGACCGGCGTAGCGTCATGATGGGCACTGCGTTTTCCGCATGTTCAGATGTCATCCCCGCGAAAGCGGGGAACCAGTAAACACCAACGCCGGTGATTACTGGGTCGCCGCTTTCGCGGGCGATGACCGCTATTTGTGGAGCCGTCGTGCCCGCCAGCACATGCCCGCGCCCGCCCCCCGCAATTGACTCCCGAACCTTGCCGCTATTCACTGCTCGCCAAGCGGGAAAACCGCAGCAAAAAATACGGGAGGATGCCATGACGCCGACGCACCATCGCCGTTATCAGAACCATGCCGTCGCACGTCTTTCCAGAACCATTGCCGTCTGCATCGCCGCCGCCGTGCTGATCGGCGCGCCGGCGCTTCCGCGCGCCGCGCATGCCGGCGAGATTCCGACCTTCGCGGTCGATGCGGCCTGGCCGAAGCCGTTGCCGAACAACTGGATCCTCGGTCAGGTCGGCGGCATCACGGTGGATTCGCAAGGACACATCTGGGTCATCCACCGGCCACGCTCGCTGACCGACGACGAGAAGGGCGCGACCCTGACACCGCCGCGCTCGAAATGCTGCGTCTCGGCGCCGCCGGTGCTGGAATTCGACACCGATGGCAATCTGCTGCGCTCGTGGGGCGGCCCCGGCGAAGGCTATGAATGGGTCGGGCGCGAACACGGCATCGAAGTCGACGAAAAGGGTTTTGTGTGGGTCGGCGGCAATGCCGATAACGACAACGCCATTCTGAAATTCACCCTCGACGGCAAATTCGTGATGCAGATCGGTAAGATCGCGCCGAGCAAGGGCAGCAACGACACCACCCAGCTCGGCAAGCCCGCCGAGACCGCGATCGACAAGGAGGCCAACGAAATCTATGTCGCCGACGGCTACGGCAACCGCCGCGTCATCGTGTTCGATGCCACCACCGGCGCCTACAAGCGGCATTGGGGCGCCTACGGCAATCCGCCAAACGACGACAAGCAGCCGCCTTACGATCCGAAAGCGCCGGTGGCGCAGCAATTCGCCAATCCCGTGCATTGCGTGAAGCTCGCCAATGACGGGCTGGTCTATGTCTGCGATCGCATCAACGACCGCATCCAGGTGTTCAAGAAGGACGGCAGCTTCGTGAAGGAGTGGTTCTACGAGAAGAACACGCTCGGCAACGGCGCGGTATGGGATATCGCGATCTGGCCCGATCCGAAGCAGACCTATCTGTTGAGCGCCGACGGCGAGAACAACGAAGTCCGGGTGCTGAAGCGCGAGGATGGTGCCGTGGTGGGCAGCTTCGGGCGCAACGGCCGCAACGCCGGGCAATTCCACTGGATTCACGCCATGGCGGTCGACGCCAAGGGCAATGTCTACACCGCCGAGGTCGATACCGGAAAGCGGATCCAGAAATTCAGGCTGACCTCGGACGCGCTACGATAGGCGCATTGCGGCGCGGCGCCAGAAGGGCTATCGGGGCACCAGGATCGTTTGGTCGATCAAGTCCTTGGTAAGGCTCCGAAAAGAGAGCGATCCTGGTGTCAACATCTGGAGGGAATGAATGAAGACAACGCTCGCGCGGCGCACCGCCGCGCTTATCGCATGTGCCGGATTGGGGCTCGCTGCCCCCGCATTTGCCCAGGAAAAAACCGTCAAGATCGGCGTGCTGAACGACATGTCGAGCCTGTATGCCGACATCGGCGGTCCCAATTCGGTGGTCGCCATCAAGATGGCGGTCGAGGATTCCGGCCTGCTCAAGAAGGGCTGGAAGATCGACGTCCTCAGCGGCGATCATCAGAACAAGCCGGATGTCGGCGTCAACATCGCCCGGCAATGGCTGGACAGCGACAAGGTCGATGCCATCGCCGATACCCCGAATTCCGGCGTCGCACTGGCGGTGAACAACCTCGTCAAGGAAAAGAACGCGGTGCTGCTCAACTCCGGCGCCGCCACCGCCGATCTCACCGGCAAGGCGTGCACGCTGAACACGGTCTCCTTCGCCTACGACACCTACATGCTGGCCAACGGCACCGGCAAGGCGCTGACCAAGGCCGGCGGCGACAGCTGGTTCTTCCTCACCTCCGACTATGCGTTCGGCCACGCCCTGGAGCGGGATACCAGCGCGGTGGTTACCGCCAACGGCGGCAAGATCGTGGGCGGGGTCAAGCACCCGATCAACACTTCGGACTTCTCCTCGTTCCTGCTGCAGGCGCAGGCCTCGAAAGCCAAGGTCGTCGGTCTCGCCAATGCCGGCGGCGACACCACCAACGCGATCAAGCAGGCGGCCGAATTCGGCATCGTCGCCGGCGGCCAGAAGCTCGCAGCACTTCTGCTCTTCATCAACGACGTGCATTCGCTCGGGCTGAAGACCGCGCAGGGCCTGACGTTCACGGAATCCTTTTACTGGGACATGAACGACTCCACGCGCGCCTGGTCGAAGCGGTTCTCCGCATTGGCGAGCAAGAACGCGATGCCATCGATGACCCAGGCTGGCAACTACGCCATGGTGCTGCATTATCTCAAAGCCATGGAAGCGCTCGGCGGCAACCCGCATGACGGCGCCAAGGTCGTCGCCAAGATGAAGGAGCTTCCGACCGACGATCCGCTGTTCGGCAAGGGACCGCTCCGGATCGATGGCCGCAGGATCATTCCGGCCTATCTGTTCGAAGTGAAAAAGCCCGAGGAGTCGAAATATCCCTGGGACTATTACAAGACCATCGCCACGATCTCTCCGGAAGACGCCGCCAAGCCGCTCGAGGCAAGCGAGTGTCCGCTGGTGAAGAAGTAACGAACGCGCGGTCCGGCCGGACTCCTGACGTCCGGCCGGTCGCGTGTGGATTCCCTAACCGCGCCTAAGCCGTCCGCATCGAGGCAGATTCGACCAGAGTCAATTTGCTGAATGGGACGCCGGCTTTCAAAAGTCCGTCGCGATAATGGGCGACGTCGGCGGGATTTTTCCAACGGAAATTCCTTAAGTGCCGTTCGACGGTCAGGCTTGGAAAGTTGCCGAGCAGGACTTCGGCCGCCTTTGCGGCTTCCTCGGCTCGTCCGAGTTGCGCCAGCGCCGCCGCCCGTACCGCGAGCACTTGAAGATGATTGGGGTTCAAATACAGGGCTTCGCGCGCCCAGGACAGCGACGCATCATATTGTCCGACCAGGTAGTGGCTGAACGCGTTCAACGCCGCCCATTTATATCGGGGGTCGCTGTTGCCGCGCTGCACGGCCGTCGAAAACAGTTCGATGGCCTGCCGATGCTCGCCGATCACGAGGTGGGCAATTCCGAGTACGCCGCGGGCCCCCATGTCGTAGGGGTTCAACTTGACCGCCCGCTTTGCGGCTTCCATGGCGGCCTCGTAATTCCCATCCATCGCATGCATGTAGGACAAAATCGCAAATGCGAATGACGAACGCGGATCCAGGCGGACGCTGCTTTCCGCGAGGGTCATCGCCTCGGTCCACAATTGGCTGGTACTTTTGATCCATCCATACTGCACGCCCTGCACCATGATGGTGGCGAGATAGGCGCGTGCGATTGAAAGCGCCGGATCGAGCGCAATGGCCTCCCTGCACAGATCGATCGAGGCTTCGAAATCCGCTTTTGTGTGCTTGTAGTAGTGAGAAAGCCCCCTCAAGAAACGATCCCATGCGGTCAGATCGGTGGACGATGACCGCGCCGGAGCGGATGCTTCCGCACGATATATCTCCGGCGCCAGTGCAGCGGACAGGCTGGTGGTGATTTCATCCTGCATCGCGAACAGGTCGCCGATGTCCCGGTCATATCGACCGGTCCATAATTGCTCGCCATTCTCCGGAGCGATCAGTTCGGCGGTCACGCGAATTTTGGTTCCGGCACGCCGCACCGAACCCTGAATCAGGTAGGTCGCGTCAATCTCCCGCGCGATCAGGCGCGCGCTGAGACTTTTGCCCTTGAACGAAAAGGTCGAGTTTCGGCTCAGCACCCGATAAAACGATTGCAGCGAAAGCGCGTGGATCAGGTCCTCGGTGAGCCCGTCGGAAAAATATTCGTCGGTGCTGTCGCTGAGATTGGCGAACGGCAGCACGCCCACGATCGCGGTTCGATATTGCGCCGGCAGGTTCGAGGTGTTCTTCGGTTCCCGACCGCTGGTGTCGGACCCGCCCGGATCCCAGGTCCAGACATGCACCGGCTCTTCGATGTTCTTCAAACGGTGACTGCCAGCGTCGACAAGGGTGGCGCTGAGATGCTTGCCGGCCTCATGGTAGGCCTTCGCTGAAACGGCCACGCCGCCGGGAGCAGCAATCGCTTCAATGCGGACCGCGACGTTGACGCCGTCGCCGAATACTTCGTCTTCGTCGGCGATCACATCCCCCATGTGGACGCCCATACGGAATTGCATCATCCGGTCCGCGGGAAGGTGGTCGTTGCGTTCTGCCATCAGCGCCTGCATCGCGAGCGCGGACTCTATCGCCTCCACGATGCTCGGAAACTCGACCAGGAAACCGTCGCCGGTGTTCTTTACCAGCCGGCCGCCGTGATTGAGGATGATCGGGTATATCGCGCTTCGATGGGCCTTGAACGTGGCGTGTGTGCCAGCCTCGTCGGCGCCCATCATTCGCGAGTAACCGGCGACGTCGGCGCAGACTATCGCCGCTAGGCGTCTCTCCATTCTGCCGTGCTCCTGAACTGGCAGCGACCACGGTACGTGGTCGGCTAGCCGAATCCAATGATTTTAAAACACGCGGTTCCCAGCGGGAACCAGTCCGGACGCAGGTAATGCAATCGGCCTGGGATTGCCGTTTGGTATCACCGGCTGTTCCCTGAAGCCAGCGTGCGCGCTGCGATCAGCAATGCCAATAGCATGAGCAGCGCCGCCAACAGAAATGGCGCCCCCGGTAATTTCAGCGGCGCCTGGTTGCCGATGAAATAGGCGAATGTCAGCGTGAACAGAAACGGCCCGACAAGCTGCGACACGCTTTGCACGCTATTGGTCGCGCCTTGCAGCTGGCCCTGCTGGTCCGGCGCGACCAGTTGCGTCGTCAGCGCTTGTGTCGCCGCGCCTGCGACGCCCCATAACGCCATCACGGGTATGCCGAGCCAGAACAGCGGGCCAGTCGGCGCCGCGCCGTAAATCAGAAAGCCGACGGCGCCGCAGCCAAGGCCCAACAGCAGCGCCCGGCGCTCGCCGAAACGCCGCACCATCGGCCCGATCGCAGCACCCTGCACTGCTATTGAGCAGATGCCGACCATGGCCAGTGTCAGACCGACCGTCGTCGTATCCCAGCCATATCGATAGGTCGCATAGAGCACGAAGGTAGAGGGCAGGACCACATGCGCGACCTGGGCCAGGAAGTTCACCACCGACAATCCCGCGAGAATCCGGTCGGAGCGCAGCAGATGCAGCGCGCCCAGCGGATTCGCGCTTTTCCAGCGGAACGGCGAGCGCCGATCCGGCGGCAGCGATTCCGGCAGGATCAACAAGCCGTAAAGCGTGTTGGCAAAGCTCAGGCCCGCCGCGACCCAGAACGGCAACCGCGGATCCATGCCGCCGAGCAGCCCGCCGACCGCCGGTCCGAGAATGAAACCAGCGCCGAACGCAACGCCGACTTTGCCGAACACCGCGGCGCGCTGTTCGGCTGGCGTCACATCCGCGATGTAGGCGAATGCCGTCGAAACGCTTGCCGAGGTAATCCCCGAGATCACCCTGCCGACGAAAAGCCAGGTCAAGGACGGCGCCAGCGCCATCAGCACGTAATCGAGCGCGAGCCCCAGATTCGACAGCAGCACCACCGGCCGCCGGCCGAACCGGTCCGACAGGCCGCCGAGGACCGGCGAGAAGAAAAATTGCATCACCGCCCAGGCGGTGCCGAACAGACCGAAGATCCGGGCGGCGCTCGCGGTGTCGTTGTCGACAAAACTTTCCACGAGCTTGGGCAGGATCGGCAGGATCAAACCGAGCGCGAACATGTCCAGCAGGATGGTGATGAAGATGAAGGCCACCGCTCCACGGCGTGGCGCGCTTGCCGATGGCGCCGCGATGATACTCGCGGGCGGTTGGTCAGTCATGAGTTGCGCTTGTGTTTGCGGGCGGAGGGACGGCAGCGGGCACAGATTAACGCAGGCACGGCGTGGATAGCAATGCAGGGGAGCCCGGCCGGTTCCGGGCAAGGGCTATCGCATATGACCAACTTCAGCGCTGATACAGTCGTGGCCTCGCACGATCTCTCAGCGGGTCGTCCCTGCGAACGCGGTTGTGAAATATATCTCCGACCTCATCCTGAGGAGCTTGCGAAGCAAGCGTCTCGAAGGATGGACGCAAAGCGCGGACTCGCGGCCATCCTTCGAGACGCGCGCAAAGGCGCGCTCCTCAGGATGAGGTCCGGGATATATTCACCTCCCGCGCAAATCTTCAGCACTTCACTCACGGGCTTTCGCAGCGGCTTGCCTGATATCCATCGGCGTGGCGCCGTAGATCCGTCGAAAGCAGCGATTAAAATATGAAAGGTCACCAAATCCAGCGTCGTAGGCAATCGCGCTCACCTGCCTTTGCACGGACTGAAGCTCGCTGAGCATGCGATGGGCGCTGGCAAGGCGCCGCCCGAGCAGGAAGGCGGAAAACGTGGTGCCATCGCTCTCGAACAGTCTCTGCAAATAGCGCGGCGTCACGCCGAGATACGCCGCAACGCTGCCGATCGAAATATCCCGGCGGTTAATGTTCTCGACGATATAGGTTTTTGCTGCTCTTAATCGGGCAGCCCCCATCCCGCGACTTCTTGCTATGCCTTCGGCTTCGCGGGTCGCTCCAAGCGCGAGCGCCGCTAAATCGTGCACGTGGGTCGCAACATGATATCGAAGAGCAGACGTCTCCACCGCGAGATCGTCATCCAGCAAGGTGTTCGCGTAGCTTGTCAGAAGCTTAAGCGCGGCCGTATCCCGGGGTATGTGATGCATGATTGCATCGTCGACATCGACGACCACCGGCGACAACATCGAGTATGGAATTCGAATCGCGATCGATTCGCCGAAAGAACGGCGGTCGAATACGACCGCCTCGCCGCTGCTGATCAACACCGCGTCATTTTCGCGAAGCGTGACCTCACGGCCGCGCGCAGAAACAATGACGCTGCCGGTCTGATTCACGAGGAGCGAGAGATCGTCGTTGCCGTCTGAGATCATCTCACGCGTACGTACTATTCGGGCGGCCGTAAACCGACCCGACACCAGTTGCAGTCCCGGCAGGGTACGTGTAGCCACAGTCGCATCGAGCGACGCGTCGTCAGGGGGCTCGATCTCAGCCCTCAGCACGGTCTGGCCGTAATGCTCACGCCAGGTGGCAACTCGCATGTTTTCCGGAAGATCGGCGGTCGAGAATCGAACTGTCGCGAAGCTCTCTGGATCGGTCACGTGGGTTACTTCCGATAGGCCGGCCATGATGGCGGCAATATCAGCCATCATCCCGCGATTTGTTGGCCCCCCGGCAACGTTGATAGGTCACGGCGAAATCGGTCGCTTCCCCCGATCAGATGATGTTTGTTGCAGCGCAGTGATCAAAATAAGTTGATGAGGCCGCGGTCGCGCCGGCGGGGGCATTCGAACCACATTTCTGCCGGATTTAGAACAAGATACGTGGGGAGCGGCCGATTCCGCTGAGGACACTCGCTAGCCGATTAGCGGTGTCGCAAATCCCGCAACGACCTTGACAAGATCGGCCTGCCGGCCGGCGCCGGTTTTTACAAACAAGCGCCCGAGGTGCGTCTTGACCGTGCTTTCGGCCACGCCGAGGGCCACCGCGACCTCCGGGACACCGCCGACTTCGACGATCGCCATCAGCACGCGCAACTCGGTCGGGGTCAGATTGTAAGCGCGGGCGATGATTTCCGGAGGAGATCGGATTTGCGTTGCCACCTTGCAAATGAACAGGGCCGCAGTTGCGGAGTAAGCCTTCCCGGCAAGACGGCGGGCACCGGATGTCAGCGGCAGGACATGCGCCACATAACATGAGCCGTCCTGCGCCTTCAGCGGCAAGGCAATTCCCCGAATTCCGATTGCCGCATCGCCGCTCCCGGCGGCTGCAAACAGTTCGCGAAGAGCCTGATCAATCTTCGCATCGCTTGCGACGATCCGCCCCCCAATCGTGGACAGGAAGTCGCCGGCGTCGAGAATGATGTGACAGGCGGCATTGGCGTGAACGATGCGTCCCCCCGCATCGACAAGGCACATTCCCGCGCTGAGGCCGTCGAGTATATCAGCGAGGCTCGCAGCATCCGCGGCCCTGAGATCGATAAGTCTGCCGATCAGCACCGCCCGGCGGATGTGCGGAACGATAAGGCGCATGCGCCGGCGCGCTTCGTCGTCGACAACACCATCGCTTTGGTAGCGAAACACCCCGAACATTGCCGCGGTGGTCACCGATTTATCGAGCACCGCCGTTACGGCATCCACCATGCCCTGTGGCTGGACCCACTCCTTGTAAAACCGCGTTTCCAGGAACTCCTGGTAAGGCATGATATCCGCCACTGCCATCGGCTGCTCGACATCAGAGAAGTATTGGCCGGTGGTGAAGGGGTCGAATTTTATGTATTTGCTGAAATAGAGCTTACGGTAAGGACCCGATATATCGCTGGAGTGATAATAGACAGTGCCGGTCAAGGCGGTTGGGCTCTTGGAAAAGATTGCCGCCACCGGGCCGCCGACGAAACGCCCGGCCTTGCCGAGCACGCCGCTCCACAGCGAGGGATCGAGCGCTGCATCATAGATCTCGCCGATGAGTTCAGAGAGCTGCTCTGCCTGATCCATGGTCATCCTCGAAGAAGGACATCCGGGCCGGCCCTGTTTTTTGTCGCCGTCGTTGCTGTCTTTGGCTTTCGCTTTGGGCCTCGACTTGAATAGCGCACCCGACGCATCTGTTTGCTCCCTTGAGGATAGGGAACCACCACTGAAATCAGTATTGTTTGTCACGAATAAGCCACTCGCGATTTTGGACCAGACTCTCTGCAGCCCGGACTGACGGCAGCGCCAAGGCGCGCGCCGTTACTCACGATCTGGATAACCCCTACACGCACCGTTGACGCCCCGCTTGGGCGCAAGCGACAGCGAATTGGTGAGGAACGAACTCGGTGGGGACGACTGATATGCCGAGGACAAATCGGAGCGCGGGGATTATCGCATTTCGGCGCGCGGCCACAAATATCGAACTACTGCTGATCCATCCCGGCGGACCGTTTTGGGCGAAGAAGGATGCCGGCAGTTGGTCGATACCGAAGGGGCTTTATCAGGATGGGGAGGAAGCGCTGGTCGCGGCGAAGCGAGAGTTCGGGGAGGAGACGGGCTTCGTTCCAGTCGGGCCCTTCATTGAGCTCGGCGCGTTCAGACAGCCCAGCAGAAAGGTAATTTCAGTTTGGGCCGTCGAGAACGATTTTGATCTCGTTGCATTTCGCAGCAACATGTTCTCGATGGAGTGGCCTCCGAAGTCCGGGCTCATGCGGGAATTTCCCGAGGCCGATCGAGCGCAATGGTTCAGTGTTGATGAAGCTCGCCACAAGATCACGAAGGGCCAGATCCCGATTCTCGACGCTCTCGCCCAACGGTTCCAATGACGCGCGTTAACCCTGTTGCCAAATCTTCTTCCTCTTTGTCCCGGCTATTTCGTTTGCTGCTGCTAAGCTGCCCCATTGGACCTTGGAGTTTCACTGGCACCAGTTCGCTTGTTGTCGCCTGGTTTTGGTCAGGATCTTCGTTCGGAAAGCGTTAGATCATGATGAGAGCGGCTGTCATCCTTGTCGGCGTCGGCTCACTGTTCGCGATGGAGCGCGGGACGCCATCGCGCGTTGCGAAAGCCGTCGATCAGCCGGCTACCCAATCAACCGTCGGCGTAAGCGATTCACGGGACACTTTGAAGGCAGTCCGGCTCGAAATTCCCTACTTCCAAAACGAATTACCAACTCAGCCGATTTCATTTGAGCTGACGCCGCTAGCGGATTCAATACCTGTCATTTCAAAAGAGGCTGGCAAGATTGTCAGTGGCAATCAGCACGACGCCAAGACCGAGAAGGTCGCTGTCGTACGTCCCAAGCCAAGACCCAAGATCCCAGATTCTAAACCAAGGCCCAACACCAGGCCCACGACCACAGATACCAACACAGTCGCGAATACATATCGCTCGAAGCCCGCTATGGATGTTACGCCGTGTCGGCCAAACGCGTTCGATCGCTTCCTCAACGCATTGAACCTGCGGTCCGGCTGCGAGGCCTAGAGCGGGATGACGATTCGAAGAAAAGTCATCCCGCTCTAGGCGCGGGCTGGGCGTGGATTGCTGCGATTATCGGGCCGTTCGCGCTTCCGCTAGTGTTCTTGTTCCCGAACTTGCACGGGACAAGAACGGTGTCAGATCGGGAGTTTGGAGGCCGTCTACAGGTCACTCAGGATGGCCGCTTGCGCTTGTGGGCGAACGGATTGGCCTTCTCGCGCAGCGCGATCCGCACCGGCGTGCCCGGGAGTTCGAAAAATTCGCGCAACGAGTTGACGAGATAGCGAAGGTAGGATTGCGGCACCGCGTCCGCGCGCGAGCAGAACAGGATGAAACTCGGCGGCCGCGCCTTGGCCTGCGTGATGTAATTCAGTTTCAGCCGCCGCCCCGACACCGCCGGCGGCGGGTTGGCATCCACCGCCTGTTCGAACCAGCGATTGAGCGATGCCGTCGGCACCCGCCTGTTCCAGACCGCGTAGGCCTCTTCGATCGCGCTCATCAGCCGGTCGATGCCCTCGCCCATCAGGCCGGACACCGCGACGATCGGCATGCCCTTGACCTGCGGCAGCAGATGATCGGCATCGGTACGCAACGCCGAGATCAGGCTCGACTGTCGTCCCATCAAGTCCCATTTGTTGACCGCGATCACCAGCGCGCGGCCCTCGCGCTCGATCAGGTCGGCGATGCGCAGGTCCTGCTCCTCGAACTTGTTCTGCGCGTCCATCATCAGCACCACGACTTCGGCGAAACGGATGGCGCGCAGCGCATCCGACACCGAGAGCTTTTCCAGCTTCTCCTCGATCCGCGAACGCCGCCGCAATCCGGCGGTGTCGAACACGCGAAAATCCCGGCCCTGCCAGGTGACCTCGACGGAAATGGAATCGCGGGTGGTGCCGGCCTCGGCGCTGGTCAACAGCCGTTCCTCGCCGAGCAGATGATTGATCAGCGTGGACTTGCCGGCATTGGGGCGGCCGACGATGGCCACCCGGATCGGCCGCTTGGCGAGATCTTCAAGCTCGATGACCTCGTCGTCGTCGAACTCCTCCGGCTCGTCGACCGGCTCGGGCATCAGTGCGCGCAGGGAATCGTAGAGATCGCTCAGGCCCTCGCCATGCTCGGCCGAGATCTGGATCGGGTCGCCCAGGCCCAGCGCGTAGGATTCCATCGCGCCGGCGTCGCCCTGCTTGCCTTCGCTCTTGTTGGCGACCAGCACCACCGGCTTGTTGGCGCGTCGCGCGAAATCGGCAAAGGCGCGATCGTTCGGCGTGAGGCCGGCGCGTGCATCGATCACGAACATCAACGCGTCGGCAAGTCCGATCGCAACCTCGGTCTGCTCCTGCATTCGCGCGGTCAGCGAGCCCTTGGCGCCCTCGTCGAGGCCCGCAGTGTCGATGAGCGTGAATTCGAGATCGCCGAGACGTCCCTCGCCTTCCCTGCGGTCGCGGGTGACGCCGGGTTCGTCGTCGACCAGCGCAAGCTTCTGCCCGACCAGCCGATTGAACAGCGTCGATTTTCCGACATTGGGGCGGCCGATAATGGCAATCGTGAAGGACATAAGCGATCCGTGCGCGCCTTAGCGGTTTTGCGATAAGAATACGCGCAGATTGTTGAATCCGCGCGCATGTCAATGAGCTGAAAAACGAAATATCAGCGCGTGAAGGTGCCGCTCGGCATCGGTGCCGGGAATGGCGAAGCAGAAGACTGCGATCGCGCTGCTGGCGCCGATTGCGCGGCCGGCTGATCGGGCGGAGGCGCGGTGGTGCGCCGCCTGACGATTTTCTTGGCCTTGGGAGCCGGTGGCGCCGCGGCGGTGCCGCCCTCTTCCTCGGACGCCGCATCGGGATCCGGCGCGGCGGCAGTGTCCTGTGCTGCTGCGTCCGGTGCGGGAGCCCTGCTGGCCGCGGGCTGCTTGCCCTTGCCCTTGGCGCCGCGTTTTGATTTCGCGTCCTCGGGGGCCGGCGCCGAGGCGGCCGCCGCAGCCTGCGCATTCTGATCGATTTGTTCCTGCCGGGAGCCCTTGTACAATTCCTTCGGCACGCCCTGCTCGAGGCCGGGGACGCCATCAGGGAAAACCGGCTTGCGTTCGCCCGGCAGTTTTTTCTTGGTGTCTAGAAAGTCCAGCAGATCGGACGGGTCGAAATTGCCGCCACTGCTGCAGCCACCCAGCGCGCCCGACAGCGCGATGAGGACAGTGGCGGCGATCAGACGTTGCGAGCGGCGCATGGTCGATTTCTCACTCACCTGTTTTCCCGCCGTCAGCTTTTCGCAACCGGCGGAAGCAACGCCTGCAGCGCTTCGGCGCGCGAGCGCAGGCTTGGCGGCGTCTCGCCGTCGTTGGCAATCACATCAAGCCACTGCCGCGCCGCCGCCGCGTCGTTGGCACGCCATGCCGACAGCGCCAGCAGTTCGCGCGCGGTATGGCGAAAGGTCGACCCCGATGCGGTGACAGGCTCAAGGCGCGCCAGCATGTTGGGATAGCTTGCTGTCTCCATCAACAGGGCGGCGGCGCGGACCTTGGCCAGATCCTGCTCCGGCGCGCCGATGCTGCGATCGGCGGATATGTCGTCGTAGAGTTTCACGGCCGCCTGGGGATCGCGGCTGGCGGCTTCCGCCGCGGCGCGCAATCGCGCCAGCATGCGATATCCCGATGGCGCCTTCGCAGCGAGGTCAGTAAAGGCCGATTCGGCCTCGGCATGCTTGCTCTGCTCGGAGAGTTCCGACGCCTTGTCGAAGGCCGCACCGGCCTCGGCCGCCTTCTTGGCCTCCAGATACTGATAGCCGCGCCAGCCGCCGACCGAAGCGATGATCAGCAGCGCGCCGGCGACGATATAGATCGAATACTGGTCCCACAGCTTCTTGAGCTGATCGCGACGGACGTCTTCGTCAACTTCGTCAAATAATTCAGACACTTAAAGATATCCCATCCCTGATGAGCCGCGCCAAATCCGGACGGTACCATATACTTTATCCCTGTGGCGGCGGCGATACCCTAGCGTTATGGCGGTGGCAAGGCAAAGCCAACCGGATCAAAGCGTTACCGGGGATAACATTAATACCGGCGGCGGTGCGGGTTGTGCCCGTCCGCAGTGCATCGCCCCGCGATGTTGACATCGCCGATCAAAATTCGGCGTAATCTTTCTCATTGGGTTTTCATTTGGTTTTTAGGTGGTTCATGCTTCGCCGCGCTTTGGTCGTCATTCTTGCCATGAGTCCGGCAGCCCTGCCCGAAGCTTCCCTGGCCTACGACATCAAGCCAAAGACACCCGAGTCCGCCTTCGCGGCCAAACTGCGCCCGGATATTCTGGGTATCTCCACCGACTCCACGGCGGACTCCGCACGGGCGAGCTTTGAATCGGCTTTCAAGGGGCGCCTCGATACCAAGACCGACATCCAGCAGCAGAAATTTGGCGGCACGGCTACCAGCTATATCGCGGCGCTGATCTTCAGCTTTCCCGGCGGCCCGAAACAAACAGGCGAAGTGCTTTCGAGCAGCTTCTCCTCGCCGGCGAGCGCCAACCGCGCTTATTTCATCGCCCGGAACCTCACATTTGCGCAGGACCAGCAGCCATCCAAAGCCGATATGATCAAGCAGGTCATGGATAAATACGGCGCGCCAACCATCGTCGGAGATCAGCACCTCTATTACATCTATCGGGCAGGCTCGATTGTATCGGTGGGCGCGAAGTACAAGGAAGCGACGGCACTCGAGGCGATCGACCGGCCGCTCGATCCGAGAACCGCGATCAAGCTCAACGACGGCAATGGCCGAGGCAGCTGCGTGGCCGTCGTGAAACGCTCGCAGGCCAAGGAAAAATCGTTGAGTGCGATGCTGGACGAAGCAAAGGGCGCCAATTGCGATGGCGCGCTCAGCGTGCAGCTAACGCCGGGCGCGACGCCAGGCCAGGTCGGCAACGCGCAATTCACGCTATTGGATTTCAAACGCATGATCAGCGCGGCGGCGATCGACGATAATGCTCTCGTCGCGGAAAGGAACGAGCGCAATCCGACACCGCAAGGCAACGCGCCAAGACTCTAGCCAGCACCGGCCCGGCTACGATTGCGCTGCCGTCCACGCTTCGCGCAACTGCCTTTTCATCACCTTGCCGTTGGCGTTGCGCGGCAGCGGTTCGACCGTGAGCGCCATCGTCTCCGGCACCTTGTAGTCTGAAAGCCGTTCGGCGCACCATGCGCGTAAGGCGCTGCCGCTGACGTCGCCGTGACGGGTCACGATCACGGCGTGGACGCGCTCGCCCAGCACCGGACACGGTTTTGCGATGATCGCGCTCTCGACGACATCGGGATGGCCCGCCAGCACGGATTCGACTTCGGCGGAATAGATCTTCAATCCGCCGCGGTTGATCATGTCTTTCTGGCGATCGAACACGCGCACGAAATTTTCTGCGTCAATCGAACCGAGATCGCCCGAATGCCAGAACCCGCCGGTGAAACCTTCCGCCGTCGCCGTTGGATTGTTCCAGTAGCCTTTGATGACCGAGCCGGAGTGAATCCAGATCTCGCCGATCTCACCGCGCGGCAACTCACGGCCGTCGGCATCCACCACGATGATGTCAGCGCCGGGGCACGGCAATCCGACGCTGTCGATATGGCCAGCGGTCAACTCGCCCGGCATGATGGTCGAAGGCGACGTGGTTTCGGTCGAGCCGTAGCAATTCATCAGCTTCAGACCCGGAATCGTGGCGTTCAGCTTCTCGATCGTGGCGGTTGGCATCGGAGCGCCGCCAAAGCCTCCGATGCGCCAGCTCGACAGATCGCAGCTGTCGAAATCCGGCTGCAACAGGCAGAGATTGTACATCGCCGGCACCATGACCGTGTAGGTGACCCGCTCGCGCACGGCGACCTTCAGATAATCCGCCGCCTTGAACTCGGCCATGATGATCAACGCGCCTGCGCAACGGACCATGGTCATGATGTTGGCGACCACGCCGGTGACATGCCCGAGCGGCACGGCGGCGATCGAACGATCCGCCGCTGTCAGCTGCAGACAGGAGACGAAAATCATCGACGAATGGACGACGTTGCAATGCGCGAGCATCGCCCCCTTAGGCCGCCCGGTGGTGCCTGATGTGTACAGGATCATGGCGGTTTCTTCTTCGCCGACCGAAGCGGGCTGTGGCGAAGCCTCGTTATCGAGCAAGCCTGCGAATTGCGACGCGCTGCCGTCGTCGACGGCGATGCGATGCATCAGCTCCGGAACGTCGCGGGCGTCGGGCAGACGGTCGGCCAGCTTGGCCTCGTGGATCAGGAGCTTGGCACCGCAGTCGGTCAGCACATACGCAATTTCCGGCTTTTGCTGACGGGTGCTGAGCAGCACCGTCACAAGGCCAAGATGCGCCGCGCCGAACATGGCCAGCACGAATTCGATCCGGTTGCCGAGCAGCAACGCCACGCGGTCGCCGCTTCGCAGGCCCATCTTCCGCAATCCCGCGGCGACGCATGCGGATTGTTGCGCGACCTCACGCCACGTCATCCGCCTGGCGCCGCAGATCAGCGCCTCGCCGTCCGGATTTCTTGCCGCAGCTTCCGACACCATCGCCCAGATGCCTCCGGGCCGTTCGGAAAACGCCGGCACCACGCGATCGCCGAAGCGCGCCTCGAGCCGCATGGCGGGAATGGAATCGTGCGACCAGTTCATTGTCGAAGCCTTTAGCGCTTGGTCTTCAGCTCTTCGCCTTCATGCCATAGACATGTTCCGGGCTCGGGAAAGCGCGGGCGCGCACGTCGGTGGCATAGCCCTCGATCGCGGCCTCGATCATGGGTGCGAGATTGCCGTAGCGGCGGACGAATTTCGGCGTCCGCGCCGACAAGCCCAGCATATCCTCCAGCACCAGGACTTGCCCGTCGCAGGCCGCACTGGCGCCGATGCCGATGGTGGGAATGGCGATGGTTTCGGTGATCTTCCTGGCCAGCGGTTCGGCGACCGCCTCGATCACCACCGAGAACGCACCCGCCTCCGAGATCGCGCGGGCGTCGTTCTCGATCGGCTCCCAGCTGCCCTCCTCGCGGCCCTGGGCGCGAAACGAGCCGAGCGTGTTGATCGACTGCGGCGTCAACCCGATGTGGCCCATCACGGGAACGCCGCGCTCGACAAGAAACGCGACGGTCTCCGCCATCCGCGCCCCGCCTTCGAGCTTGACCGCGCCGCAATGGGTTTCCTTCAGGATTCGCACCGCCGAATGAAATGCCTGCTCTTTCGAAGCTTCATAGGAGCCGAACGGCATATCCACCACCACCAGCGCATGTTGCGAGCCACGCATCACCGCACGGCCCTGCAGGATCATCATGTCGAGCGTCACCGGCACCGTGGTCTCGAAACCATGCATCACATTACCCAGGGAGTCGCCGACCAGAATGACGTCGCAATAGCGATCGACCAGTGCTGCGGTATGCGCGTGATAAGAGGTCAGCATCACGATCGGCTCGCCATTCTTGCGGGCGCGAATGTCCGGCGCGGTCTTGCGCTTGATGGCCGATTGGACAGACATTTCAGACTCCGAACACGGGAACGCCGATCACGACGGGATGAAACGCGAAAGCGAGCGCCAGATAAGCGACGATCCCGACCGCCACCGCAATCAGGTCGTTGCTGGGGCCCCCGACCGGGATCGGCGGCGCCCCGCTGTCGGCGCGATGCTTCAGCGAGATCCGGTCGAACACCGCCCATCCGAGGAACGAACCGAACAGGATGATCGAGCCGAGATCGCCATTGGCGAGCAGATGCGCCGCCGCCCACAGCTTGATGCCCGTCAGCATCGGATGCTTCAGCTTGGTGTAGATACGTCCCCGGATGTAGGACGCCACCACCAGGATGACCGCGGGCAGCATCAGCGCCACCGTGAGGTGTTTGAGCGCCGTCGGCGGGGTCCAGATCTCCCACATGCCGGTCGCGCGATAATGGGCAAAGCCCCAGACGATCAGCACGAGGCCCAAGGCGGAGACAAGCGAATAGCCGATCTTGTAACCACCCTCGCCCGAGGATGCGATCACGCGCGCGCGCACCTCGCGCTGCGTGGTGAGGGTGTGGACGCCGAAAAACAGCACCAGGCCCAGGATCATCCCCAGCAGTCCCATGGTCTTCTCCGTTACAGGGCCAGCTTCCCTGCTTCGCGTATCACCTTAGAGGCTCAGGCCGCAATGCGTTAAAATGCGTTGGGTCAGGCGCGGAACATTAGAGACACCGGGCAATTGCCTCTTCGACTCATCAGGAGAGACAGTCATGACAAAATTTGGAACGATAGGAGCTGCCTGTCTGGCAGTTGCACTCGCAGCATCGTCGCCGGTGCTCGCACAGGGCAGACATCATGGAGGCGGTTTTCACGGCGGCGGGTTTGGACCGGGAATCGCGGCTGGCCTGGTGGCTGGCGCGGTGATCGGTGGCGCCGGCTATTATGGCGGCTACGGCCCCGGCCCCGCCTACGGTTACGGCCCCGGCACCTATGACGATTCCTACGCCTACGATAACGGCTACAACGGCGGTTACGACAATCGCGGTTACGACAATGGCTATGCCGCCCGCAACGGCTTCGTCTGCCAACCCGGAACCTGGTTCCGTGGCGAAGACGGCCGCCGGCATCTTTGTCAGTAAGTAATCCACCTTGCGAAAAAGGCGGCCGATTTGGCCGCCTTTTTTTGCGGGCAGAAAGAAAAGCGCCGGACCAGAGATTTTTGACATTTAACGGCTTGATTGATTCAACACGCGATTATCGACATAGCGGATCGCGATCGGCCGCCCCGCCAGCGCGCCGCCGAGCCCGTTGCTGAATTTCAGCGGCTCGCAGGCATCGAGCGACGCGTTGACCGCTTTCAGGTAGGTAGCGCGGGTGTCGGCGGAAACGCCCGCCGTGGCGAACGTCAGGCGCGGGGCCGCAATGATCTCGCCGGTTCGTTTGAAGCTGAATCGCACCGTCATCTGCATGCCTTCGCGCGCGGAATCAGCCGGCGGCGGCGACCAGCAGGACCGCAGCGCCGCAAAGAGGTCGCTAATGGTGTCAAGATCGTGGTCGGGCTTTTGGTATTTCGCGGCGTCGTCGTGCGACGGCGCGCTTTCGACCGTCAGCTGCAGGTTCTCGCCATAGGGATAATCAATCTCGGGAATGCACGGCCCATGATTGAACACGCTGCAGAACGACGGCGTGCATGGCCGGCCATCCAGCACGCTGCACGGCGCATGTGAAAACGGCGTGGGATTGATCTGATTCCGCTGCCGGGCATCAGCCGTTCCGGCAACAGCGATCCCTGCAATGGCAACGATCAGACAGACAACGACGCGACGGAGCATGAACCCAGCCCTCGAAGGCAACACACCCAAAAATGATGCGCGCAGCGGCCGGAAGCAAGCCCGGCTTCATTCACATCCCCGCGTTCATGGCTGAGAGTTCCGCGATCAGCGCCTTCTCGCTGGGCTGGTCGAGCACACCAGCCGCATAGAGCGAAATGCCGCCGTAGAGCGTGATGTAGATTTTCATCACCGCGCGGCGCCGCTCCGCCGGCGTTTCGATATCCCGGCAGAAAATCCGCATCGCCTCGGTGATGACCTTGTGCACGGCGCTCTGCAAGGGCGGATTGTGTTTCATGGTCGCATGCGGCCGGCTGGTCATCAGCGCATAGATCGCGCGGTTGGCGAGCGCGAAACGCACATATTTCGCGGTGTAGTCTTGCGGGCTCTGCGCTTTCACAAGCACCGCCGCGAGCCGCGTGTAAGCGTCGGTGGCGACCGCGTCCAACAGGGCCTCGCGGTCTTCGAAATGGTTATAGAGCGAACGGTGCGCGACGCCGACGGCATCGGCGACCTCGCGCAGGCTCAGGTGCTCATGACCGCCCTTCGCCACCAGCGCAAAGGCGGCTTTAAGGGCGGCGGCTTTCAAATTGCCATGGCGATAGGTGGCCCGGCGCGGTTTTGTTGTCATGCGCCTTCATACAAAGCGACCGGCCAAAATGCCACAGTCCGGGCGCGTCACGGCCCTTCCCTCACGCCGACGCGCGCCTGGCCACGCGATCGCTGCCATATTGCGGGGTGATGTCTTCATCGATCATGCCGCGGATCATGCTGATCACGGCGCCCCGCGCCCGCGCCTTGGTCGCGGCGTGGGCCGCCATGTTGAGCGTGCTCAGTGCGTGGGCGGCCTCCTCCGTGGCCCGCTCCAGCTCACTTAAAGGAACCACGCGATCGAAGAAACCGGCGGTCACGGCTTCCAGGGGCGGAAACATTTCCGCTGTTATCACCACCCGGCTGAAATAGGCCGGCGTCAGCCGTTGCCGCGCGATCTCGATGGCAAAACGCGGCACCGTCAGCCCGATCGCGACCTCGTTCATGCCGATCCGGTAATTGCCCTCGGCGGCGATACGGTGATCGGCCGACATGATCAGGAATGCGCCCATCGGGAAGGCATTGCCCTGGCAGGCCGCGACCATCGGCGTCGGGAACGACAGGATGCGCAGCGCCAGTTCGGCGCCGGCTTTCACCATCAGATACTGATCCTCGGCGTTGCCGCTGGTGAATACGTTGAGATCGAAGCCGCCCGAAAAATGCTTGCCGCGGGCCTTGAGGATCGCGACGGTCTTGTCCTTTTCGGCCTGGTCGAACGCTAAATGCAGCGCGTTCAGCATGGCCAGCGACATCACATTGGCCTTGCCGTCGTCCATCACGATGGTGCTGACCGGACCGGAGCGGGAATAGGTCACGAGATCTTTCATACTGGCCTCCCTGTTCACCTAAAAGCATCCATTGGATACTTTCTTAAAATCGTGGAAGGTTCAAGGGATTTATGGGGGAATGCCTGCGCATACGGACATCCGCCGCGCGCATGGGTGCACCCAATCCAGCCGTCATCACCCGCGAAAGCGGGTGATCCAGTATTCCAGAGCGTTAGTGATAGAACCGAGAAGCCGCGGCGTACTGGTCCCCGCTGGAGCCTGTCATCGGGCTCGCCGAAGGCGAGACCCGGTGGCGGGGACGACGCATTCACCGGCCCCCCAGGGGCGCGCAGCCCCGACTCACACCTTCTTCTTCACATCCTTGATGCTGGAAAAAGTGATGCCTTCGGCGCGTTCGCTGACATAGCCGAGATAGAATTCATTCTTGGCGAGGAACACCGGATCGCCGTCGACGTCGTCGGCGACGCCGGAACCATTGGCGGATATGAACGCCTCGAGCTTCTTGCGGTCGTCGGACGAAATCCAGCGCGCCAGCTGAAACTCGCTGACTTCGAATTCGACCGGCAGGGTATATTCCGCATCGAGCCTGGCCTTCAGCACGTCGAGCTGCAGCGGCCCGACCACGCCGACCAGCGCCGGTGCGCCATCGCGCGGTCGAAACACCTGGACCACGCCCTCCTCCGACATCTGCTGCAGCGCCTCTTTGAGCTTCTTCGCCTTCATCGCATCGGTCAGCCGCACGCGGCGAACGATTTCCGGCGCGAAGCTCGGCACGCCGACGAAGGTGAGTTCCTCGCCTTCGGTCAGGGTGTCGCCGATCCGCAGCGTGCCGTGGTTGGGAATGCCGACCACGTCGCCGGCAAAGGCCTCGTCCGCCAGCGCGCGATCCTGCGCGAAGAAGAATTGCGGGCTCGACAGGCTCATGTTCTTGCCGGTCCGCACCAGCTTCGCTTTCATGCCGCGGGTGAGCTTGCCCGAGCACAGCCGCGCAAACGCGATACGGTCGCGGTGGTTCGGATCCATATTGGCCTGGATCTTGAAAACGAACGCGCTCATGCGCGGCTCCGCGGCCTCGACCTTGCGCAAATTGCTGTCCTGCGCGCGCGGCGGCGGCGCGAAACGCCCCAGGCCCTGCAGCAAATCGCCGACGCCGAAATTGCGCAGCGCGCTGCCGAAATACACCGGCGTCAGATGGCCCTCGCGAAAGGCTTCCAGTTCGAACGGCTTGCAGGCTTCCGATACCAGGGCCAGTTCATCCTTGATGGCGCCGACATCGAGATTGGCGTTACGGCCGGCGAGATCGGCGATGTCGATCTGTTGCGCAGCACCGGTCTTGGCGCCGCCGCCTTCGAGCAGGCGCACGCCGCCGGTTGCGACGTCATAGGTGCCGAGAAAATCGCGGCCGCGGCCGACCGGCCAGGTCATCGGTGTGGTGTCGAGCGCCAGCGTCTTTTCGATTTCATCCAGCAGATCGAAGGTGTCGCGGCTTTCGCGGTCCATCTTGTTGATGAAGGTGATGATCGGAATGTCCCGCAGACGGCACACCTCGAACAGCTTTCGCGTCCGCGCCTCGATACCCTTCGCAGCGTCGATTACCATGACGGCGGAGTCGACGGCCGTCAGGGTGCGGTAGGTGTCCTCGGAAAAGTCCTCATGGCCCGGCGTGTCCAAGAGGTTGAACACCAGGCCTTCGAATTCGAACGTCATCACCGAGGTGACGACGGAGATGCCGCGCTCGCGCTCGATCTTCATCCAGTCGGAACGGGTGTTGCGCCGCTCGCCCTTGGCCTTGACCTGGCCCGCGAGATTGATGGCGCCGCCGAACAGCAGCAATTTCTCGGTCAGCGTGGTCTTGCCGGCGTCCGGATGCGAGATGATCGCAAAGGTGCGCCGGCGCGCGACCTCCGCGGCGAGCGGCGAGCGGGACGGCGATTCGGCGGTGAGGGCAAGGTCGGTCATTGCGCGAGCGTTTGGCAGGGAAAGCGGGTCGGATCAAGCAGGAACAGCAGCCCGTCATATAGGGATTGCACGGCTAAACCCAAATCAATGGACTATTCGCAGCAGCGCCACCGACCAATACGCCAGTGCCGCGACGCCAGCCGAGGCAGGAATGGTGATCACCCAGGCATAGACGATCGAACTGGCCACCTTCCAGCGCACCGCCGAAACCCGCCGCGCCGCGCCGACGCCGACGATGGCGCCGGTGATGGTGTGGGTTGTGGAGACGGGAACGCCGAGCCAGGTGGCCATGAACAGCGTCGCGGCACCGCCGGTTTCCGCGCAAAATCCCTGCATCGGCGTCAGCTTAGTGATCCGCAGTCCCATGGTGCGGACGATCCGCCAGCCGCCCATCAAGGTACCCATCGCCATTGCTGCCTGGCACGCCAGCACCACCCAGAACGGCACCGAGAATTCCGTACCCAGATGTCCCTCCGAGTAGAGCAGCACGGCGATGATGCCCATGGTTTTTTGGGCATCGTTGCCGCCATGACCGAGCGAATACATCGACGCCGAGACGAATTGCAGGATACGGAAAGCGCGGTCGACCGCGAACGGCGTCGAACGGACCGACGCCCAGGACACGATCGCGACCAGTACCAGCGCCAGCAAAAATCCAACCAGCGGCGACAGCACGATCGCGAGCAATGTTTTCGACAGCCCGCTCCAGACCGCAGCCGAAATTCCGGCCTTGGCCATTCCTGCCCCGACCAATCCCCCGATCAAAGCGTGCGAACTGGAGGACGGTATCCCCAATCCCCACGTGATCAGGTTCCAGACGATGGCGCCGATCAACGCGGCGAATATCACCTGCGCGTCGATGATGCTGGGCTCGATGATGCCGGTGCCGATGGTATTGGCGACGTTAAGCCCGAACACCAGGAAGGCGACGAAATTGAAGAATGCCGCCCACAGCACGGCGTATTGCGGCCGCAGCACGCGCGTCGAGACAATCGTCGCAATCGAGTTGGCGGCGTCGTGCAACCCGTTGAGGAAGTCGAACAACAGCGCGACTGCGATTAATCCGACCAGGATCGGAAGACCAAGCGTGGCGTCCACTGCGCGGCCCTGCCCTATACCTGTTCGATGACGATGCTGTTGATCTCATTGGCAACGTCGTCGAAACGATCGGCGACTTTCTCAAGATGGTCGTAGATCTCGGCGCCGACGATGAAGTCCATCGTGTTGGCATTGCGATGCTTGAGGAAAAGCTCCTTCAGGCCGATGTCGTGGAGATCGTCGACCCGGCCCTCCAGCTTGGTCACTTCCTCGGTGATGGCCGTCAGCATGGCGACATTGTTGCCGATCGATTGCATCAAGGGCAGCGCGCGGCCGACGAGATTGGCGCATTCGACCAGCAGCGTTCCCATTTCGCGCATCGGCGGCTCAAATGTCCGCACCTCGAACAAGATGACGGCTTTGGCGGTCTGCTGCATCTGGTCGATGGCATCGTCCATCGAGGTGATCAGGTTCTTGATATCGCCGCGGTCGAACGGCGTGATGAAGGTCCGGCGTACCGCGGTGAGCACCTCGCGGGTAATATTGTCGGCGTCATTTTCAAACTGATTGACGCGCTGACAGAATACCGGCGTCTCCTCGCCGCCGCGCAGCATGCCCTGCAACGCCAGCGCGCCCTGCACGACCGTCTGCGAGTGTCGGGCAAACAGATCGAAAAACCGCTCCTCCTTGGGGAGAAAGGCGCGAAACCAACGCAGCATCTCTGGTGTCCATTGTTGTGGAAAAATGACCGGCCATGGCGGCCTGTCACGCAACTGTCATAAAGCATTTCCTGGGGAAAGCGGCAGGCAGCCGCCGATGGAACCGGGTCATCCACCGCTTTGTAGGCCGGAAATGCCCCGGAAACCGGTCCTTTTAGAGTGACCGCCGGAAATAATGCGCGATCTCGCCGATCACGCCGCGCCGGAACGTCAGCACGCAGACCACGAAGATCGCGCCCTGGATCACCGTCACCCACTGTCCGAAGCCGGCCAGATATTGCTGCATGGCGATGATGACGAAGGCGCCGACGACGGGGCCAAACACGGTGCCGAGACCGCCGACCAGCGTCATCAGCACAATCTCTCCGGACATCGTCCAGTGCACGTCGGTGAGCGAGGCGTTCTGTGCCACGAACACCTTGAGCGAACCGGCAAAACCCGCCAGCGTGCCGGAGAGGATGTAGGCAAGCAGCTTGTACTGATCGGTCTTGTAGCCGAGCGAGATCGCCCGCTGTTCGTTTTCCCGGATCGACTTCAGCACCTCGCCGAACGGCGAATTGATGGTGCGAAAGATGACCAGAAAACCGAACAGGAACCCGGCAAGGATGACGTAATAAAGCACCGTCGGATTCGCGAGATTGAAAAGACCGAACAGATATCCCTGCGGGATGCCCTGGATACCGTCTTCGCCATGGGTGAACGGCGTCTGCAGATAGATGAAATACAGCAGTTGCGACAGAGCCAGCGTGATCATCGCGAAATAGATGCCCTGACGCCTGATGGCAACGAGGCCGGTGATGACGCCAAGCCCGGCGGCACCGGCGGTGCCAATCAGAATTCCAAGCTCGGGCGTAAAGCCCCAGACCTTCAGCGCATGTGCGGTGATGTAGCCCGCGGTGCCCAGAAACATCGCGTGACCGAATGACAGCAGTCCGCCGTAGCCGATCAGCAGGTTGAAAGCGCAGGCCAGCAGCGCGAAGCACAGCGCCTGCATCACGAAGAACGGGTAGACGCCGGTCAACGGCACGACCAGCAACAGCGCCGTCATGATGCCGAACGCGATCATCTCGTCGCGGAGGGTGCGCGGGGTCACCGGCAAGGTGTCGTCGGTCATCGCCGTCATGGTCAGGCCGCCCGTCCTGTCAGTCCCGAAGGCTTCACCAGCAACACCAGCACCATGAGAACAAATACCACGGTGTTGGAGGCTTCGGGATAAAAGTATTTCGTCAATCCCTCGATCACGCCAAGCGCAAAGCCGGTGATGATCGATCCCATGATGGAACCCATGCCGCCGATCACCACCACCGCGAACACGACGATGATCAGGTCGGCGCCCATCAGCGGCCGCACCTGGTTGATCGGCGCCGACAGCACGCCGGCCAGCGCGGCAAGGCCGACACCGAGGCCGTAGGTCAGCGTGATCATCCGGGGCACGTTGATACCGAACGCGCGCACCAGCGTCGGGTTTTCGGTGGCGGCGCGAAGGTTGGCACCGAGCCGCGTCCGTTCGATCAAATACCAGGTGAGCAGGCACACGACGAGCGAGAACACCACCACCCAGCCGCGATAGATCGGCAGGAACATGAAGCCGAGGTTCATTCCGCCCTTCAGCTCATCCGGGATTGCGTAAGGCAGGCCGGACGAGCCGAAATAGTTCTGGAACACACCCTGGACAATCAGCGCGATGCCGAAGGTCAGCAGCAGCCCGTAGAGATGGTCGAGACCGGAAAGCCATTGCAGCATGGTCCGTTCGAGGATCATGCCGAAAATACCGACCGCGATCGGAGCGATGATCAGCGCCGGCCAATATCCGATGTTCATCACGCTGAGCAGGAAATACGCGCAGAACGCGCCCATCATGTAGAGCGCGCCATGGGCGAAATTGATGATGTTGAGCATGCCGAAGATCACGGCGAGCCCAAGACTGAGCAGCGCGTAGAACGAGCCGTTGATCAGTCCCACCAGAAGCTGTGCGTAGAGAGCTTGCATCGATCGATCTTTCGTACTCAATCCCGTTGTAATGCCCGTGAGCGGCCGCCGGCGCGAGGCCGGCGGGTCACCGTTGTTACTTCTTTACCAGCGGACAAGCGCTTTCCGAAAGCGGTCTGAAAGCCTGCTCTCCCGGGGTGGTTCCGATCAGCTTGTAGTAATCCCACGGCCCTTTGGATTCGGACGGCTTCTTGACCTCGAACAGATAGGCCGGGTGAATCTTGCGGCCGTCCGCGCGGATCGTGCCCGGGCCGAACAGCGGATCGTCGGTCGGCATCGACTTCATCTTGTCGACCACCTTGATGCCATCGTGCGGATTGCCGCCCATCGCCTCCAGCGCCTTGAAGTAATGGACCAGGCCCGAATAGACGCCGGCCTGCACCATCGATGGCTCCGCCTTGTTCTTCGCGCGAGCCGAAAAGCGCTTTGAAAACGCGCGGGTTCCGTCATTCAGATCCCAATAGAAGGTTTCCGTGAAATTCAGGCCCTGCGCCACGTTCAGGCCGAGCGAATGAACATCGGTGATGAACAGCAGCAGCCCTGCGAGTTTCTGGCCGCCGGCGACGATGCCAAACTCCGCGGCCTGCTTGATCGAGTTGGTGGTATCGCCGCCCGCATTTGCAAGGCCGACGATTTTCGCTTTTGACGCCTGCGCCTGCAGCAGGAATGAGGAGAAATCCGATGAATTCAGGGGATGCTTGACGGTACCAAGCACCTTTCCGCCCGACTTCACCACGACCGCGGTGGTGTCGCGCTCCAGCGCCGCGCCGAACGCGTAATCGGCGGTCAGGAAGTACCAGGTGTCGCCACCGGCCTTCACCAGCGCCTGACCGGTGCTGTTGGCGAGCATGTAGGTGTCGTAGACCCAGTGAATCGTGTTCGGCGAGCACTGGGCATTGGTGAGATCCGACGACGCCGCGCCGGTATTGATCATGATGGAGTTCTTCTCCTTCACGAGATTATTGACCGCGAGGGCAACACCGGAGTTCAGCACGTCCATGAAGATGTCGACCTTCTCGACATCGATCCATTGGCGCGCGATGGTGGTGGCGATGTCGGGCTTGTTCTGATGGTCGGCGGAAATCAAATCGATCTTCCAGCCCTTGGCCGAAAGTCCGGAATCCTCGATCGCCATCTGGGCCGCCAGGGTAGAGCCCGCGCCGCCAAGGTCGGAGTAAAGCCCCGAATTGTCGGTGAGGACGCCGATTTTCACGGTCTTGTCCTGCGCGAGCGCGAGGCTTCCGACCGCGAAGGTCAGCACGGTGCCCAGCAACAACGAAGAGAGAATCTTGCTTCTCATATTGGGCTCCTTGTTTGATATTTGCATTGGTTTCAGACGCCGAGATAGGTGTGAAGCTTGTCCATATTGGCCTGCAACTCCGCGTTCGCGAAACCGTCGATGATCTTGCCGTGCTCGACGATGTAGAAGCGGTCCGCCACCGTCGAGGCAAAGCGGAAATTCTGTTCGACCAGAAGGATGGTAAAGCCTTCCGACTTCAGCCGTGCGATGGTGTGGCCGATCTGCTGGATGATAACAGGCGCAAGGCCCTCGGTCGGCTCATCCAGCATCAGAAACCGCGCGCCGGTACGCAGGATTCTGGCGATCGCCAGCATCTGCTGCTCGCCGCCCGACAATTTGGTGCCCTGGCTGTTGAGGCGGTCCTTGAGATTGGGGAACAGGTCGAAGATCTGATCCAGCGACAGACCGCCGCTGCGCACGATCGGCGGCAGCAGCAGATTCTCGCGGACGTCGAGGCTGGCAAAAATCCCGCGCTCCTCGGGGCAAAAGGCAACCCCCATCCGCGCAATCTTGTCCGACGACGCCCGGATAATATCCTGATCGCCAAAACGCACCGAGCCGGTGCGCTTGCCGATAATCCCCATCACCGATTTCAGCGTCGTCGTCTTGCCGGCGCCGTTGCGTCCGAGCAACGTCACCACCTCGCCGGCGTTCACATTGAAGTTGACGCCGTGAAGGATATGAGACTCGCCGTACCAGGCTTCGAGATTCTGAACCGACAGCACCGGCGTACCGGCGCCGGATGCTGCGGCAGACTTCGTGGTGGCGGCATTGGCCATTTTCAAATCAGGCATGCCCCGCCCCCAGATAGGCTTCCTTGACACGCTCGTCCTTGGAGAGGTCGGCATAATTGCCTTCCGCCAGAACGTGACCGCGTGTCAGCACGGTGATGATGTCGGAAAGGTCGGCAACCACGTTCAAATTATGTTCGACCATCAGGATGGTGTATTTGGCGGAGATGCGCTTGATCAGCGCGGCGATCTTGTCGATGTCTTCATGTCCCATGCCGGCCATCGGCTCGTCGAGCAGCATCATTTCCGGATCGAGCGCCAGCGTCGTCGCGATTTCGAGCGCGCGCTTGCGCCCGTAGGGCATCTCGACCGCGGGCGTCTTCGCAAACTCGCTCAGGCCGACATCGTCGAGCAGTTCATGGGCGCGGCTGTTGAAACGGTCGAGCACCGTTTTGGAACGCCAGAAATCGAAGGAGTGTCCGTGCTGACGTTGCAGCGCGACCCTGACGTTCTCCAGCGCCGTCAAATGCGGGAACACCGCCGAAATCTGGAACGAGCGCACCAGCCCGAGACGCGCCACGTCGGCCGGCGCCAGCGCCGTGATATCCTGGCCCTTGTACAGGATCTGCCCGGCCGAAGGCCTCAGGAACTTGGTCAGGAGATTGAAGCACGTCGTCTTGCCGGCCCCGTTCGGCCCGATCAACGCATGAATACTGCCACGGCGAACCCGCAGATCGACATCGCGAACGGCAAAGAACCCCGCGAATTCCTTGGTCAATCCGTGGGTTTCGAGAATGAACTCATCGGCCAATCAAATCTCCCCCCATCAGCCCGCGCGCCCGACTTGCCGTCGGGCGTGGCCAATTCTTGCTAACCGGCAGATCTTCCAGACGCCCTGGAAATCCCGTTCCGGACTTGCCGCCTCCGGCCGGAATATGCCGTCAACGGCGCGGATTAGGCAAGGTGCAAAGCTGGGCATCCGCCGGGGGCATGCCGAAGCGCGGATTCGCAATTGGATTGCGCGAGCGGAGCGTTTGGCCGGTTGCTGGATACGTCGGGGTTAGTCGGTTCACACGCCTGGAAAGCAGCCATTAACGGTATTTCGATGCAATTTTATGCTTTCACAGAATATTCGCGCCTGAAGCCGATGGTTCGGTGGTTTGCAGTGAGAACGGATTGCAGCCGTGGAATTTGAAAGCGCCAACCCGACGATCGTCAAATCGATCAAGCAGCGTGATCTCCTGAACACCTGGCTGCGGCTTTATGCCCGTGAGCAGCTGATGCCCCGCATCGAGGAATACCAGCCCGAGCGGTTTGCGGACGAACTTCCGGACCTTGTGTTTTACACGGTAGATACCGCGCAGGCGCCGCCGCGCTTGTTGATCGAGAGCGACGGCACGCGGATGTCGAGCGCCTATGGCTACACCGGCAAGGGCCGATATCTCGACGACTATCTCGGGCCCCGACTCGTTCCGGTCGTGATGCCGGTCTATTACGAATGCTTGAGGCGCGCCCTCCCCGTCTACACCATCTCCAACATCGATGACACCTACGGGCGCATCGTCGCCTATGAGCGGCTGTTGATGCCATTCTCGCAAGGCGGCAATGTCACGCACATGATCGCGTCGCTGAAGACCATCAGCGAAGATGGCGGCTTTGAAATCAGGAATCTGATGCGGGGCAATGACACCTTGCCGACCGCGAAGCTGCGCACCGTTATCGATCGCGATCTCTTTCATCGCGCACCGGGCCGTATTCCGGCCGGCGACGTGATCGAATTCGGTTAGCGAGATTTACCCGACGGCGCCACTTCCCTGGCGTAGATTTCCGGCTTGAACCCGACCAGCAATTTGCCGCCGAGATCGAGCACCGGCCGCTTGATCATGGAGGGTTGGGCCAGCATCAAGGCAATGGCCTTGCGCTCGTTCAGGCCTTCCCTGTCGCCGTCGGGCAATTTGCGAAACGTGGTGCCGGCGCGATTGAGCAGCGTTTCCCAACCCAGCTCGTCGCTCCATTGCTTGAGCTTGTCCTTCGCGATGCCTTCGGTCTTGTAGTCGTGGAAGCTGTAGGCGACGCCGTGGCTGTCGAGCCAGGCGCGGGCCTTCTTCATGGTGTCGCAGTTCTTGATGCCGTAGATGGTGGTGGGCAAAGCCAATCCTCGCGTAAATTTGCCGGGCAAAGTTAGCCGCGCAACGACCACCGCGCCAGATGAATATGTTTGCCTCGACCGCGAAGGCTCTGAACCAGGACAAAATCGCGCACCGTCAACTGGATCGCGTCGATAGAGTGCTCCACCACCGTGTGATCGCCGTACAGCAGCGTCATATGCGGCGTGAATCGCGATGCTACTCGGCGAAATCCGGCATTCTTCATCGCTCCACCAAGCAACCGATGGAAAGTAACCAGCGCCGCTTCGTCGCCGGTGCGCAGTACCAATGGCCGCACTTCGTGCTTGGGACCAAAGCTCATCGCACGATCCAGCACGATATCGAACGGCTTCGCCAAAACCGCTGCACCAGCTTCCTTCGCGCGTTGAACCACGGCTCGCGGCAGACCATCGTAGGCGCCGATCCCGTGCAACGATATGTGGAGCAGGTCAGCGGCGATGCGACGCCCGCTCAATCCGAATTCCTCACATAGACGTTGGCGAAGTTGTACAACTTGCGAGGCGTTTTCCGCTTCGAGCAGCAACGCAAAAAACAGGACATCAAATGCCGGATGGCGTTCGAGACCGGGGAGGAAAAGCTGATCAGGCATGTCACACCGCAAATGGCGGTAGGAACATACCATGAACATCTGCGTTCATGAAGAAGGTATTTGAGCCCCTTGCAAAGAGCCCATCTCCAGATTATGTATATCCCACTTGGATATACAAAAAGATGATGTCATGACAAGCTCCACGGTATTCACCAGCAATCGCAGCCAGGCGGTCCGTCTGCCCAAGGCCGTCGCTTTTCCGGCGGACGTGCATCAGGTCGACATTTTGAAGATCGGCCGCAGCCGTGTGATCGTGCCGCAAGGCAAGCGGTGGGACGATCTGTTTCAGAGCGGCCCGCGCGCGAGTGAAGATTTCCTGGTCGAACATCAGCAGCCGCCGGCCGAGGAGCGCGAGCAGCTCTGATGCTCACTTACATGCTCGACACCAATATCTGCATCTATGTAATGAAGAATTATCCGCTGGACTTGCGCGAGAAGTTCAATTCGCTGGCCGAGCAACTCTGCATCTCGAGCATCACGCTCGGCGAATTGCACTATGGCGCAGAGAAGTCAGCACGCCGAGTCGACAACCTGACAGCCATCGAGCATTTCGTGGCGCGTCTCGACGTGCTGCCGTTCGAGGCCAAAGCGGCTGCGCATTACGGTCAGCTTCGGGCAGAGCTAGAGCGGGCGGGAACGCCCTGCGGCCCGCACGACATGCAGATTGGTGGTCATGCCCGCAGCGAGGGGTTGATGGTCGTCACCAACAATATGCGCGAGTTCGGCCGCATGCCGGGAATCAGAGCTGAGAGCTGGGTCTGACCGAATGGCAAGCTTCGGCTTAGCCAAACTATGAGGTTGTGCAGTCTTGCACGCTTCAGAGATCGTGATCGGCGGCAATTCACCGGGCGAGCTTTCTTCATGGTGTCGCAGTTCTGATGCCGTAGATGATGATCGTAGCATCAAACAAGCCTTCCCAACACTGTCACGCACAGACGGCGCCGGATTTCCATCCCTTGCCGCCGATACAGCGCTATCGCGGAGTCGTTATCGGAAAATACGTGCAGGAACGGAATCTCGCCTCGCGCCAGAATCTGGCGGGCAACGGCCCCGAGCAGTATTTGCGCGTAGCCGCGACCGCGACAGGCAGGATGCACGCAGACCGCCGTTATCTCGGTGTAATTGGCGGGCTTCATTCGCTCGCCCGCCATGGCGACGAGTTGACCATCGATCCTGATGCCGAGAAACGTTCCCAGTTCGTGGGTTCTCAGCGTAAAGGGGCCGGGCTTGGTGAGTTTGGTCAATTCCACCATCGCTGGAGCGTCATCCGGGCCGAGCGTGACGATGTCGGCCGTGCCGGCCGCGGTTTCGGCAGGCGTCCCGATCATTTGCTCGCCCGTCGCGGCGAGGAGAACTTTGAACTCCGGGGGAGCGGTCACAGGTTCGGGCGTAAACAGCACGGCCTGGTCGGATGCGGTCATCAGCGCGCCGAGTGCTGCGAAACTTTCCATGGACATGTCCGTCATTGCCGCGAACGGCGCGATGGCCGGAGGATAGCGCCGCGCCAGCGTGCCGCCTTCCGCCAGCGCCCGTTGGCTGGATGTCAGCGCATTCCAAACCGGATGATCAAGCGGGTGCATCGGCTTATTCACGGCCGCTTCGGAATTTCAAGCCCGCGTTGCACCGGCGGTCGCGCCAGGCCGCGCTCCAGCCAGGCCGAGACGTTTCCAAAGTTATCGAACGCCACCAGTTCGCGTGCGCCGTAAAAGCCGATCAGATTGCGCACCCAGCCGAGCAGCGAGATGTCGGCGATGGTGTACTCGTCGTCCATCATCCACCGCCGTCCGCTCAAGTGTCGCTCCATCACCCCGAGCAGGCGCGCGGATTCGGCGACATAGCGCTCAAGCGGCCGCTTGTCGGCGATCTCCCTGCCGGCGAATTTGTGGAAATAGCCAACCTGACCGAACATCGGTCCGATCCCGCCCATCTGGAAGTGCACCCACTGGATGGTCTGGTATCGGCGCGCCGCATCGTCAGGCAAAAGCTTTCCGGTTTTCTCGGCGAGATATTGCAGGATCGCCCCGGATTCGAACAACCCGAGCGGCTTGCCGCCGGGCCCGTTCGGATCGATGATCGCCGGGATCTTGCCGTTCGGGTTCAGCGACAGGAATTCCGGCGTCTTCTGGTCGTCCTTGTTGAAATCGACCAGATGCACTTCGTACGGCAGCCCGATCTCCTCCAGCATGATCGAGACCTTGACGCCGTTTGGCGTCGGAAGCGAATAGAGCTGAAGGCGGTCGGGATATTTGGCGGGCCAGCGCGCGGTAATCGGAAAGGCGGAAAGGTCGGGCATGACAACTCGTTCTTTGCTTCACTTCTGTGACGCGGCTAATGTACGGCTACAGCCTGATACCCTCAAGACGGCGACCGATCTTCATCGATCAACGGCAGTTCGAGCGCGGAGCGCAGCAGTCCTGTGCCACGCTCATAGAGCATCGCCTGGGCAGCCGGAGCCAGAAGATCGGCGCGCGGGGTAAACTCCGCAATGCGCTTGTTGAACGGAGTAGCGCCGCAGCCGGGAACCGTGCAAGCTGGCTTTCCATTGGGGCAATGGCTGGATGAGCACAACCGGCCGAGATAGCGATCGCTCTGCGGCTCGAACAGAAATACATCGAGCTGGTGGCCGACCACGCTGGTGCCGACGCCGGCCTCATACGCTTCGCGCAGAGCGCGATCGCGCTGCCGTCGCAACTCACCGAGCCGATGTTGCGAATCGATCCAGAGCGCCAGATCGAGATCGCCGCATTCGTGCCAAACCTCGATACGCTGCCGGCGGAATTCGCGGAACCTTGGAATCTCCTTCCACAGCGGCTTTGCGACCGAGCCTATCACGGCGATCGCCTGAACCTCCGGAAAAGTCGCCCATGCCTTCGCCACCACATCCGCGGCCAATCGAAATTCGCGCTGGCGTCTCAGCATGAAACCGTTCTGTTCCTCGATCTTGGCGCGCCGCATCAAGTCACTCCAACAGCTTCATGAAGTTGCGTCGGCGACCGAAGCGCTCTTTGAGCGCCAGGACGTAGGCGACCTGTTCTGCCTTGGGGCGCAATGTCGCCATCCGCGCAACGAGCTTCGCGGCTTCCGCGTAAGCGGAAGCTCCGCCGGCGTTGGCCGTGCGAAAGACAGAACTCGGCGAGTTGCAGATAGCTCCACTGCGAGGACAGATCTTTTGCGCGCAGGGCGATGCCAGTGTCGACCTCGCCAGCGCCTTCGAAGAAATCGAGAATGCGCATGAGCTGACCCCGATTGCCGTCGAATTCATCCCGCTCCGGCTTTGCGTCACCCTGACCGGCCGCTAATGTACGACGGTAGCCGCACGTGGCAAGAGGTCAGCGCCTGTAATGGATGATCGGCACAAGCATGGCCTGACCGACGCGGAGCTGGCGGCACATCCCACGGTGTTCGCGGCCGATCTATTTAAGGATCAGGTCGTGGTGGTGTCGGGAGGCGCCGGCGGCATCGGCCGCGCGATCGCCTGGCTGTTTGCGAGGCTTGGTGCCCACGTCGCCCTTGTCGGACGCGATCAGGCAAAACTCGACGTCCTCGCCGCCGATCTGGCCAGCCGAGACCTGAAGGCATCCGCCCACGTCACCGACATCAGGGAGCCGGACGCGGTCAACGCCCTGTTCGACGCGGTCTGGAGCGCGCGTGGCCGGATCGACAGCCTGATCAACAGCGCCGGCGGACAGTTTCCGCAAGCCGCGATCGATTTTTCGGTGAAGGGCTGGAACGCGGTCATCGACACCAACCTGAACGGCACCTGGTACATGATGCAGGCCGCCGCGCAGCGCTGGCGCGACCACACGCATCCCGGCAGCATCGTCAACATCGTGGTCGTCACCACGCACGGGCTCTACGGCATCGCGCATACGATCGCGGCGCGATCCGGCGTCATCGGATTGTCGCGCGCGGTCGCGGTCGAATGGGCGCCGCTGCAGATCCGCGTCAATTGCGTGGCGCCCGGCGCGATCGAGACCGAAGGCTGGAGCGTCTACACGCCGCAAGCCCGCGCCGCCTACCCGCGCTCGAATCCGATGATGCGCGCGGGTTCGCCGTGGGATATCGCGGAGGCCTGCGTCTACCTCGCCGGGCCCTCGGGACGTTTTGTAACCGGCGAAACGCTGACGGTGGACGGCGGCGGTCAGCTCTGGGGCGAGACCTGGACCACGGGGAAGCCATCCTATTTCAGTAGCGAGGATACATGAGTATTACCGACAAGGAGATTGCCGACCTCGTCCAGCTCAACGCCGAAGCCAACGCGGCGTTCATACGCGGTGACATGACCAGCTACCTCGAGCGGATCAAGCACGCCGAGGACTATACGCTGATGGCTCCGTTCGGCGGCGCGCCCACCCACGGTTTCGATACCTCGAGCGAGCGTCTGGCGGCGATGGCGCGTTTCTTCCAGGCCGGCAAGTCCGAACTGGAAGTGGTGCAGACCTACGCTTCGGGCGACATGGCGGTGCTGGTGGTGATCGAACGACAGCGCGCCGTGGTCGGAGGTCTGCCGGAGCAGGACTGGTCGCTGCGGGTCACCCTGGTATTCCGTCGCGAGGAAGGCGAATGGCAGTTGGTCCACCGTCATGCCGATCCGCTCGTGCACAGCATCAGCCTGGAACAGGCGGCCGCTATCGCCCGCGGCTGACTCGCCGCCGGCTCGCTTTCACTTGCTCCGGGCATGCTGATCGAAGGTGCCGAGCACGGCGAGTGTCATGGCCTCGATGCCGGTTTCGATGGTCGGCTTCGGCATCGGCGCGAACAGCGGCGAATGATTGGGCGGCAGTTGCGGCCCGGATCCGTCGCGGGCCGCGGCCACGCGCTCGGGCTCATAGACGCCGATATTGAAAAACATCGACGGCACCCCGGCATTGATGAATTCGGAGAAATCCTCACTCGGCGTACCCGGCGGCGACGGCCTGAGCTTGTCACCAAACGCTGCCTTCAGCACCTTCTCGGCGGTCGCGACCACCCCGGGATCGTTCATCACGGCCTTGGCACCCTCGGTGATCTTGATGTCGGGTGCCGGCGCATCTGACATCGCGGCTACGGCCTTGGCCGTCCGCTCGATCCCCGTCAGCATTTTGGCGCGCACTTCCGGCTTGAAGGTGCGGATGGTTCCGGCCACCAGCACTTCGTCGGGAATGATGTTCTCGGCGGTGCCGCCATGGATCGCGCCGATGCTGACCACACCGAATTCGGTCGGGTCTTTTTCGCGGCTGATCACGCTTTGCACGTCGACGATGAAGCGCGCCGCGATCATCACCGGATCGATGGTCGCCTGCGGCGCCGCGCCGTGACCGCCGCGGCCACGAAATCGGACGAAGAGGCTATCGGAATTGGACGAGCCGATGCCCACGCGATAGTTGATGGTGCCGTAGGCGAAGGCGCCGTCATGCAAGGCAAATGCAAAATCGGGTTTTTTGAAGCGCGTGAACAGGCCGTCGGCCAGCATGGCCTTGGCGCCCGACACCGTCTCTTCGGCCGGCTGGGCGATGAACATCAGGGTGCCTTGCCACTGGTCCTTCAGGCCGACCAGTGTCTTCGCCGTTCCGACCCAGCTCGCCATATGGATGTCATGGCCGCAGCTATGGGCCACAAAGGTCTCCCGGCCGTTCCAGCTGGTCTTGTCGTGGCTGGCATAGGCAAGGCCGGTTTTCTCTTCCATCGGCAGCGCGTCAAGTTCGGTGCGCACCATGATGGTGGGGCCATCGCCATTTTTATAGATGGCGACCAGCCCGGTCTTGCCTACCTTCTCGGTGACATCGAAGCCGAGCGCGCGCATTTCAGCGGCGAGCCTGGCTGCGGTTTTTTCTTCCTGAAAGGCAATTTCCGGATGGGCGTGGATGTCCTTGTAAAGCGCGTCGAGCTTTGGATAGTCGGCTTCGACGGATGCCTCGATCGCGGCCTTGAGCCGCGCAATATCCATCTCCGCATGCGCGGGCAAAAGGGTTGCCACGCAGAGCGCGGCGGACACCAGAAAAGGTTTGGCAAGATGCTGCATGGCAACGACCCTCCTTGTTCCTCCGAATGCGTCATCCTCGAGCCCGAGCAGCCTGGACGACGCGTGGATGCATGTCTAGCCGGGCACACCGTCGTCGAGGCTCACAATCACGGCAGCGTTGGCGATGATGATGGCATCGCCACCCTGCTCCGCTGGAATCTCGAGCCCGCCCTTGACCGCGGTGACGGTCACCGTTCCGTAAGGCAGCTCCTTCGCCACTGCTGTCGTGTCGACCGCACCGGGGTCCGGCACGCCGATGGTGACATCGACGAACATGTCGCCTGCCGTCTTGCCCAGCATCCGGACGAACCCGAGGCTGGAGTGGCGGATGGCGTCCGAGACCGCGCGCCTGGCCGCCTTGGTGGCATCGCGTCCGTGAACATCAACGCCCATGCCCATTTCGGTAATACAGCGCACGCGTGCCATCGGCTTCCTGTTTTTCGTTAGGTTGCGGGGAAGCTATTTATCACCGCCACCGTTCTCAAGCGATAGCCTTGCCGCGCTCTCCCCGGTGGTCGGGCTCTTTTGCCACCGTCATCAGCGGATATGTTTTTGTCTAAGCCCGGTTGGGCCGACTTAACTCCGCGAACTTGACGCCAGCGTCGGGGCGTCAGGACCACACGACTTCGCCGTACGCTGCAACATCTCTCGTCCGCTCGCTGTTGATCGCTCACAAGTCTTTCAAACGGCCGGGCTGGAACGAGATTCCGGCCGTCCGTGACGACCGCATCATCGAGATCAAGTCGCCGCTGATCCTGCAGCCCGGCCCGGCGGCGTTGACCGACGGGCTGGATGCGATCGTCGCGGCGCTGTGGCCTGCATTGCCAGGCTCCTGAAACCGGGGCTTGCACGACCTCTGCCACAACAAGACTGTCATCGCCCGGCTTGACCGGGCGATCCAGTACGCCGCAGCTTCTCGGTTGGACACGACCGTCTCTGGAATACTGGGCCGCCCGGTCAAGCCGGGCGATGACCGCGGTGTTTGTTTCGTCCACCGGCGTCGGCCCCGCGGTCGGTACCGAACGAACTCGCAATGACGAAACGGAGTTTCGATTCAAATTTCAAACAGCGGATACACGTGCGCATTCTCGCGGCGGGAGGCGCCCGAGGTTTGCGTGTCGTCCTCCCTCAAAAGAGGGAGCAGGGAATGCCGGATGCGCGCTGCACCCGCGGTCTCGTGTGCAAAAGGCAGAACGAAAATCGCACAC
>Ga0193726_1000194_pt1 | contig 83153 bp, 86 predicted proteins | sample H2c1metaG_FD_144928 | JGI IMG/M metagenome (GOLD analysis project Ga0193726, IMG submission 144928) | Soil microbial communities from a riparian zone of the East river system, Colorado, United States - H2c1 | ecosystem: Environmental > Terrestrial > Soil > Riparian zone | place: USA: East River... | reverse complement strand
TCATGGCGCCGGGCCTGGATTCCACCAAGGAGGAACTGCACTCCTACGAAGAACCGTTTCTCGCCCGCGGTATCGCGATCCTCGCGATCGACGGGCCGGGACAAGGCGAGGCGGAATACGAAATCCCGATCTGCGGCGACTACGAACGCGCCGCTCGCGCCGCGTGCGACTGGATCGAGAAGCGCGCCGATCTCGACGCCTCGAAGATCGCCATGTGGGGCGTGAGCCTCGGCGGTTATTACGCGCCGCGCGCCACCGCCTACGAAAAGCGCATCAAAGCCTGCATCGGCATCTCGGGGCCGTTTGAGTGGGACAAAATCTGGGACGCGCTGCCCACGCTCACCCGCGAAGCTTTCCGCGTGCGCAGCCATTGCTCGACCGAAGCCGAGGCGCTGCGCCACGCCGGAACATTGACGATGAAGGACGCCGCGGCGAAAATCACCTGCCCCATTTTCATCGTCACCGGGCGGCAGGATCGTCTTGTCCCCGCGGCGCACGCCGAGCAATTGGCGAAAAGCGTCTCCGGTCCGGTAGAGTTGCTCATCGTCGAGGATGGCGGGCACAATGCGAACAATCGCCCCTATCGTTATCGAAGCCGGACGGCCGACTGGCTCGCCGGGCAGCTCGGGCTGCCCAGGATCTGAAGGCCGAACAGGAGAAGAGACCATGACTACGCTGAAATGCAATCGCTGGATTTTTCTTGCGGCAGCAATGCTCGTCTCGGGTATCGCCGCCGCCCAGACATTTCCCAGCAGGACCATCCATCTCGTCTCGGGCGTCACGCCGGGCAGCGCCTCCGACACGACGGCGCGCATCATCGCCGAAAAATTGCAGGCGAGCCTGGGGCAGGCGGTGATCGTCGAGAACAAACTCGGTGTGGGCGGCCTTATCGGCGCCGCCTATGTCGCGCACGCCGATCCGGACGGACATACGATCAGCATTTACACTTCGGCGTTCACGGTGGCGCCGCTCCTCTCCCCGGGACCGCTCGACCCGAAGGAGCTTGCGCCAGTGGCGACCATAGGCACGGTTCCCACCGTGCTGATCGTTTCGACCGCCAAGAGCTACAAGACGGTGGCGGATCTTGTCGCCGCGGCCAAGGCGAAGCCCGGGGCGATCGTCGCCACGACGGCCGGCATCGGCAGTTCCACGCACATGAACCTGGAGCGCTTTCGCATCTCCGCGGGCATCGAAGTGCTGCAGGTTCCCATGAAGGGCGCGCCGGATGCGCTCACCGAAGTGCTCACGGGACGAGCCGATTTCTACTTTGCGCTGCCGTTCCAGGTGGGGCCGCAGATCAAGGAGGGCAAGCTGCGCGCCCTTGCGGTGGGCTCGCCCAAGAGGAGCGCGCTCTTTCCCGACGTGCCCACCACCGTCGAGGCCGGCTATCCGAACTCCGACTACAATTTTTGGATCGGCGCTCTGGTCGCGGCAAAGACGCCGCGCGACATCGTCCTGCGGCTGAACAAGGAATTCAACGCCGCGGTGAACTTGCCCGATGTGCGCGAGAAGTTTCTCAAGCTCGGCGTGGACCCCTTGAGCATGTCGCTGCCCGATTTCGAGGCGATGATCGCAAGAGAGTTCGATTCGAACGCCAAGCTCATCAAGGCCGCAAACATCCAGGCGAATTGAGGGGCGCATCACCCGCCGCGGCGTGCCACGGCGCGCCGCGCATGGCATACTTCGCGTTCTGCAAAACGGCGTTCAGAGAAAGCATCGATGGCCAAATCCAGGAAATCCGCGGAACCGAAAATCGTCAGGCCGGACGACATCGATCCGCACCACAACTGGAGCCGGCCGATCGGGGCGCCGGGCCATACGCAGGTCGACTTCGAGGAGCGCATCAATTTTCGCCGCCTGCACGACTACCGCCTTGCACGCGTGCGAGCGGCGCTCTCCGGGTCGGGCCTCGGGGCGCTGCTCTCCTTCGATCAGCACAACATCCGCTACACGACGAGCACGGTGATCGGCGAATGGGCACGCGACAAGCTCACGCGCTACTCGCTCCTCACGGGCACCGGCGACCCTTACATCTGGGATTTCGGCAGCGCGGCCAAACACCATCGGCTGTACGCGCCCTGGCTTCACGTTGACCACTGCAAGGCCGGCCTGCTCGGCATGCGCGGGGCGGTCGGCAGCGACATCACGCTGTTCCGCGACGCCGCGAAGGAGATCAAGGCGATCCTCGACGAAGAGGGCGTGGGCGACATGCCGCTCGGTCTGGACGTGGTCGAACCGCCGATGATGTTCGAGCTGCAAAAACTCGGGATCGAAATCCGCGATGGCCAGCAGGTGATGCTTCAGGCGCGCGAGGTGAAGAACATCGATGAGCTGACGCTGCTCAATATGGCTTCCGCCATGGTCGACGGCGTCTACCAGGACATCGCGGAAGCCCTGAAACCCGGCGTCAAGGAATCCGAAATTGTGGCGCTCGCCACCAAGCGTCTGTACGAAATGGGCTCGGATTGCGTCGAGGCGATCAACTCGATCTCGGGTGAGCGCTGCTCGCCGCACCCGCACAATTTCACCGACCGTCTCATCCGGCCCGGCGACCAGGCTTTCTTCGACGTCATCCAGTCGTTCATGGGCTACCGCACCTGCTACTACCGCACTTTCAGCGTCGGACGCGCGACCAGTCCGCAAAGGACCGCGTACCGCAAGGCACGCGAGTGGATGGACAAGGCGATCGAGCTCCTGAAACCGGGGATGTCGAGCGACAAGATCGCGCGCGCTTTCCCCGAGGCCAAGGAAATCGGATTCTCGAGCGAGATGGAGGCCTTCGGCCTCAACTTCTGCCACGGGCTCGGGCTCGGGCTGCACGAGCGGCCGCTGATCTCGCGTCTGACATCCTTCAAGGAACCGATCGAGCTGAAGGCGGGGATGGTGTTCGCCGTCGAGACCTACTGTCCCGCGACCGACGGCATTTCCGCGGCGCGCATCGAGGAAGAAGTGATCCTGACGCCCAAGGGCGCGCAGATCATTTCGCTGTATCCGGCCGAAGAGCTGCCGATCGCGAATCCCTACCGAAGCTGAAGGAGCGAGTTCCCCAATGAGCGTTACACGAGAGGCGCATCCGGCGCACCGGGACCAGGAGATTTCCGAAGCGACGCGGCTGAGATTGTTTCAGCTACAGGTCGAGATCCGCTACACCGAAAAGCGCGCTTACGACCTGTTCCTGCAAAACCTGGTGAAAGGCACGAGTCACCTTGCGCTCGGACAGGAAGCGGTGGCCGCCGGCTTTGCCGCGGCAATGAACAAGGACGACTACACTTTCTGCACCTACCGCGGTCATCACCATACGCTCGCGCGCGGCGCCCCGATGCTGTCGGTGCTGGGCGAGCTGATGGGGCGGCAATGCGGCCTGATGAAAGGCAAGGGCGGCTCGATGCATTTGACGAGCGTCGAGCACGGCGTGATGGGTTCGTATGCCATCGTCGGAGCGCACCTGCCGATCGCCGCCGGCGCCGCGTGGTCGGCGCAATACCGCGGCACCAAGCAAGTGGCGGTCGCCTTCTTCGGCGATGGCGCAACCAACATCGGCGCGTTCCACGAAGCGCTCAACCTCGCCGCGGTGTGGAAACTCCCGGTGATCTTCTGCTGCGAGAATAACCTGTACATGGAGTACACGCCGATTTCGGCGGTCACGGCGGTGAAGCATCCGGCGGCGGACCGCGCCGCGAGCTACGGCCTGGAGCGCATCGTCCTCGACGGCAACGACGCCGATATCGTATACAGCGCCGCCCGCGAAGCTATCGCCAAGGCGCGCTCGGGCGGCGGGCCCTCGCTCATCGAATGCCTGACCTACCGCCACAGCGGACATTCGCGCGCCGACCCGGCCAAGTACCGTCCGAAAGAAGAAGTCGAAGAATGGATGAAGCGCGACCCGGTGGCGCTTTACCGCAGCCGGCTGCTCGGGGCGGGCCTCGCGGAGGCGAAGCTCGCGAAAATCGAGTCCGAGGCGATGGCGAAGCTCGATCAGGCCACCGAAGCCGCCAGGGTTTCGCCTACGCCGGCGGTGGAGTCGGCCATGACCGACGTGTGGGCCGACGGAGGCAACGCATGGCGCAACTGAGCTACCGGGACGCGGTCGCCGCGGGCATCGCGCAGGAAATGAGGCGCGACGAGCGCGTCGTGCTCTTCGGCGAGGACACGGCCGCTGCGGGCGGCGTGTTCAAGACCACGGTCGGATTGTTCGAAGAGTTCGGGCCGCGGCGGGTGAAGGACACGCCGATCTCCGAACTTGCCATCCTCGGCGCCGCGATGGGTGCGGCGATGACGGGCTTGAAACCGGTCGCCGAGATCATGTTCTCGGATTTTCTCGCCTGCTGCTGGGACTACGTCGCCAACGAGATCGCCAAGACGCGCTACATGAGCGACGGGCAGATCACTATTCCGCTCGTCATCCGCACGGCGAACGGCGCGGGCTCGCGTTTCGGCGCACAGCATTCGCAGAGCGTGGAGAACTGGGCGATGGCGATCCCGGGCCTGAAAGTCGTGGCGCCTTCCAATCCCGCCGACGCGAAAGGCCTGCTCGCCGCGGCGATACGCGATCCGGATCCGGTCGTCTTCTTCGAGCACAAGAGCCTGCTCGGCAACAAGGGCGAAGTCCCCGACGGCGAGCACGTCGAGCCGCTCGGAAAGGCGAAGGTGCTGCGCGAAGGCAAGGACATCACCGTGATCGCGCTCGCCGCCATGGTCCCGCGGGCGCTGAAGGCTGCGGAAGCGCTTGCCGCCGAGCACGGCATTTCGGCGACGGTGATCGACGTACGCTCGCTGGTGCCGCTCGACACGCAAACGCTGCTCGCGCACTCGGCGCGCACCGGGCGCGTGTTTACCGTCGAGGAAAACCCGCGGCTGTGCGGCTGGGGTGCAGAGATCGCCTCCGTCATCCAGGAGGAGGTTTTCAGCGCCCTCAAGGGGCCGATCGTCCGGATCACCACGCCGCATATTCCGCTGCCCGCGGCCGACCAGCTCGAGGATGCGGTCGTGCCGTCGGTCGCGCGCATCATCGCGGAAATCCGCCGTGGCCTGGATTCGCGCCGCGCGGCATGAACTGAACAGAGACGGAAGAAAGAACGGAGACGGAAGAAAAATGGACGTGATCATGCCGCAACTGGGCGAGACAGTGACCGAGGGCACGGTCGCCAACTGGTACAAGAAAGTCGGCGATGCAATCAAGGCGGACGAGCCGCTCTTCGACGTCGAAACCGACAAGGTGACGACCGAAATTCCTGCCATTGCAAGCGGCGTGCTCAAGGCGATCCTGGTCGAGCCGGGCACGACGGTGCCGGTGGGAACCGTGCTCGCGGTGATCGAGACCGGATCGAAATGAGTCCTGGGGGAGAAGCGAATTGATTTCCGCAAAAGCAGCGAAGCTCGGCTGGATCGGTGCCGGACGCATGGGTTTCGAGATGGCGCGGCGCCTCGCGAAGGGCGGGTGCGACCTCACCGTATGGAACCGCACGCGCGCAAAGGCCGAGCCGCTCGCGAAAGACGGTGCGAAGATCGCCGCCTCGCTTCCCGAGCTCGCCGGCTGCGACATCGTGTTCTGCATGGTCTCGACCTACGACGACGTCAAGGAAGTGATCGCTGGACCGAAAGGCTTGTTGTCCGGGAGCGCCAAACCGAGGATGGTGGTCGAATGCTCCTCGATCTCGCTGGAAGGCTCCGCGGAGCTGCGCAAGATTCTCGATGCGAAGAAAGTCGAGCTGCTGTCCGCGCCGGTTTCCGGCAACGCAAAGGTGATCAAGGCAGGCAAGCTGACCTTCGTCGTCTCGGGGCCCAAGGCGGCTTACGATTCCGCCGCGTCCTACCTCGATATGATGGGGCAGGGTTCGTCCTACGTTGGCGAGGGCGAGCTCTCACGCATCGTAAAGATTTGCCACAACGTGATGCTCGGCGTGGTGACGCAGTGCATGGCGGAAATCACGGTGCTCGCGCAGAAGGCCGGAGTGCCGCGCCACGCCTTCCTCGATTTTCTGAACAAGAGCGTGATGGGCTCGACTTTCACGCGCTACAAGGCACCGGCCTTCGTCAATCTCGATTTTCACGTGACCTTCACGCCGTACCTGTTGCGCAAGGACATGGACCTGGGACTGGAGGCCGGACGGAAGTTCGAAGTGCCGATGCCGCTCGCCTCGGCCACGCGCGACTTGATCCAGTCGATGATGGGCAGGGGCATGACCGAGGAGGATTTCTCCATGCTGCTGGTGCAGCAGGCGCAGGCCTCAGGGATCGAGCTGAAACCGGATAACAAAACGGTCGGCGACGGCCTGTCGCAATAGTCTTTCACAGAGGAGCTTTAGATGAAAAACATAATTCGCATTGCCGCAACGGCGCTGGCTGCCGCCGCGTCTCTGGCGTCGGCGCAGGGCTACCCGAACAAGCCGGTACACGTGATCATCTCCTTCACGCCCGGAAGCTCGACCGATATCGTCGGACGCATTGTGTCGCAGAAACTCTCGGAGATCTGGGGCCAGCCGGTGCTGGCGGAAAACCGCGCCGGCGCAGGCGGCTCGATCGGCTCGAACGTGGTGGCGAAAGCGGCACCGGACGGTTATACGCTGCTCGTCGATTCCAACGCGCACACGGTAACACCGGCGATTTACGCGAAGCTGCCGTACGACACGTTGAAGGATTTTATCGATGTTGCGCCGCTCTCCGTTCAACCGAATGTCCTTATCGTAAACGCGACCTCGTCCTACAAGACCTTGATGGATCTGGTCAACGCGGCGAAGGCGAAGCCAGGCGTGATCAACTGGGGCCACGCCGGTGTGGGCAGCGGTACGCACCTCAACACGGAAAAGTTCGTCGCGGCGGCCAAAATCAACGTCACCCAGATCCCTTTCAAGGGCACCCCTGAAGTGATCCAGGCGATGTTGAGCGGGTCGGTGGATTGCTATTGGGCGCCGATCTCGGCGGCGATACCGCACATCAGAGGCGGCAGGGTCCGGGCGCTCGCCGTGAGCACGGCAAAGCGCAACAGTCAGCTGCCGGACGTTCCGACGACTGGCGAAGCGGGGATCCAGGGGGCGGACGCGCCCTTGTGGTTCGGGATCTGGGCGCCGGCCGGCACGCCGGCGAACATAATCGCCAAGATCTCCGCCGACACGCGCAAGGCGCTCGCCGATCCGGGTGTGCGCGAAAGGCTGTCCAATCTAGGCAACGACACCATGGACATGTCCCCCGAGGAGTTTTCCCGTTTCGTGCGCAGCGAACTCGATGAGTACGCGCGCGTCATCAAGGCGGCCGGTATCCCACCTCAGTAAGCAAGGAGGCCATCATGGCAAGGCAGAGAATCAGTTACGTTCCGCTGGAAAAAATGGACGCGGACATGATCAAGGAGATGGAGCGCTGCCAGCGCGAGGGCACGCCGCGGCCGGAGAGCTCGGCGGTGCGAGCGCACGTCAAGGCCTGCTTTTGGTTCTTCGCCAATTCCTGGCGCGACATCTTCAAGAACGGCGTATGTGATCACGCCCTCAAGGAACTGTGCCGGCTGTACGTGTCGCGCACGGTGCAGTGCGAGTACTGCGGCAACCAGCGCTCGATCAAGGCGGCCGCGAGCGGCATCGTCGAGGATCAGGTCATGGACCTGCTGAACTTCGAGAAATCGACGAAGTACAGCGAGCGCCAGAAAGCGGCGCTCGCCTACGCCGAGGCCATCACCTGGCGCCTGAACACCGACGACGCGTTCTGGGAGCGCATGCACAGGTATTTCAGCGAAGCGGAACTGGTCGAGCTGGGTTGCGCGATCGGGCTCACCATGGGACAGCAAAGCTGGCTGCGTCTGCTCAACATCGAGCATCATCAGGTCATGGCGGGAACGACGGCGTCGATGGCACCCGGGTTCGAGGACGCCAAGGCGCTCGCCGAGACCAAGGCTTCGCCCGAATACTGGGCAAAGTCCGGCAGAAGCCGTACGGAAAAAATTGCGTAATCCCGAGCTGCGCTCTTCTTCACCCCACAGCGATACCGATAGAGAAGCGGGCTCGTGAGCTTCGCGGGAAAATCGTGAGCTTCGCAGGAAAAACATGTTTGATCACCGGGGCCGCGGGCAATCTAGGCCGGGCGGTAGCGAGCGCCTTCGCCTCGGCCGGAGCATCGATGATCCTGATGGATCGCGACGACAAGGGTTTGCGCTCCGCATACGGGGACGAAAACGAGCGCAGGCGGCTGGTGAGCGCCGATCTACTTGACGCCGCGTCGGTGGCTCGGGCGGTCGCCGCGAGCGCGCGGATCGACGTTCTGTGCAACATTGCCGGCGGTTTCCGCACGGGACAGCCGGTACACGAGACTCCGGAAGAGACCTGGGCGCTCATGCTCGATCTCAACGCGAAATCCGTGATCAACACCGCGCGCGCGATCGTGCCCCGGATGCTCGCCGCGGGTTCTGGGAAGATCATCAACATCGCCGCGCTGGCCGGTCTCAGCGGCAAAGCGAACATGGGCGCCTACACCGCGTCCAAAAGCGCCGTCATCCGTCTGACCGAGAGCATGTCGGCCGAGTTGCGCGACAGGGGAATCAACGTCAACTGCATCCTGCCCAGCATCATCGACACGCCGCAGAACCGGGCCGACATGCCCGGCGCCGATCCGCGGCGCTGGGTGGCGCCGGAGGCGCTCGCGGACGTGATTCTGTTTCTCGCCTCGGATGCCGCTCGCGCGATCCACGGAGCGGCCATACCGGTGACCGGCCTCGTCTGATTTCCAGTGCGTTAAAAAACAATGACCGACGTTTTCATCTGCGACGCTATCCGCACGCCCTTTGGCCGTTACGGCGGCGTGCTTTCTTCGATCCGTACCGACGATCTCGCGACGCTTCCGATCAGGGCGCTCATGGAGCGCAATCCCTCGGTCGACTGGGCGGCTCTGGACGACGTCATCTACGGCTGCGTCAACCAGGCAGGGGAGGACAATCGCAACGTGGCACGCATGGCCTTGCTACTCGCCGGATTGCCGCAGACGGTGCCGGGCGCCACCGTGAACCGCTTGTGCGGATCGAGCCTGGATGCCGTGGGCACGGCGGCTCGCGCGATCAAGTGCGGAGAAACTCAGTTCATGATCGCCGGAGGCGTGGAAAGCATGTCGCGCGCGCCTTTCGTAATTCCCAAGGCGGACAGCGCGTTCTCGCGCGCGGCGAAAATCGAGGACACCACCATCGGCTGGCGTTTCGTCAATCCGCTGATGAAAGCGAAATACGGCATCGATTCGATGCCGGAAACCGCGGAAAACGTCGCCGAGGAGTTCAAAGTCGGCCGAGCCGACCAGGATGCGTTTGCGCTGAGAAGCCAGCAACGCTGGGCGGCGGCGCAGGCGAAAGGCTTTTACCGAAGCGAGATCGTTCCGGTTTCCGTCCCGGGCAAGAAAGGCGTTGCGACGATGGTCGAGCGCGACGAACACCCTCGTTCCGACGCGACGCTGGAAGCGCTCGCGAAGTTGAAGGGCGTGGTGAAGCCGGAAGGCACGGTGACGGCGGGTAATGCTTCGGGTGTAAACGACGGTGCCTGCGCGATGATTCTGGCTTCCGAATCCGCGGTGAAGAAGCACGGGCTCAAACCCAAGGCGCGCGTCCTGGGCATGGCCACGGCGGGCGTGGCACCGCGCATCATGGGCGTGGGCCCTGCCCCCGCGACCAGGAAAGTCCTGGAGAAAGCCGGGCTGAAGCTATCGCAGATGGAAGTGATCGAACTGAACGAGGCGTTTGCCGCCCAGGCGCTCGCGGTGACGCGCGAGCTTGGGCTTTCCGACGATGCCGCGCACGTCAATCCGAACGGCGGAGCGATCGCGATCGGCCATCCGCTAGGCGCGTCCGGCGCGCGCCTCGTCACCACGGCGATGTATCAGCTACAGGCGATCAAGGGCCGCTACGCGCTATGCACCATGTGCATCGGTGTGGGACAGGGCATCGCGCTCGTCATCGAACGGGTATAGCGGAACAAGCCGCGCTTGGTTGGCCAACGGCCGTCAATTTCGGCCGATGTTTCTCTACTCCGGACGGGGAAACCGAGGCGTCAGCCGAGGTCGGGGCCTTGAAACAGGCCGCGCAAGCTTTACGCGCGGCCGGTCCCTTACGTGCGGACGGTCCTCAATGCGCGACGCTTCTGACGATATAGCCGCCCGACTTCTCGTCGCGCTCGAGCTGCAGCATGTGCCGCGCTTCGGCCTCGTCGAGTAGTTTCGAGAATGAGGAGAAGCCGTAATACGATTCGTTGAAACCGGGGCTGCGCCGCTTGAGCGCCTGCTTCACCATCGAGCCCCAGATTTTTTCCTCGGCTCCGCGCTCGGCGATCAACGCTTCCACCGTCTCCATCACCATCTCGAGCGCCTTTTCGGTCTTGTCCTCTGCTTCCTTCGGGACATTTTCGCCAGCTGCGGCGGGTTTACTCTGCGGCTTCTTCCTCGGCGGCCTGTGGACCGCCTTCTCGCGCACCAGATCGTCGTAGAAGATGAACTCGTCGCAATTGGCGATCAGCAGGTCGGAGGAGGAATTTTTTACGCCGACACCGATGACGGTCTTGTTGTTTTCGCGCAGCTTCGAGACGAGCGGGGAAAAATCCGAATCACCGCTGATGATGACGAAGGTGTCCACGTGGGACTTGGTGTAGCACAGGTCGAGCGCGTCCACGACCATGCGTATGTCAGCGGAATTTTTTCCGGACATGCGCAGGTGCGGGATCTCGATCAGCTCGAACGAGGCCTGGTGCATGTCGGACTTGAACTCCTTGTACCGCTCCCAGTCGCAGTAGGCTTTCTTCACCACGATGCTGCCCTTCAGGAGCAGGCGCTCCAGCACCTTGGCGAGATCGAACTTGGCGTATTTCGCGTCGCGCACGCCAAGCGCCACGTTCTCGAAATCGCAGAACACCGCCATGTTGACGGTGTCGGAGGATGATGTCATTTCGACTCCTTGAATCCATTGCGGAATGAGAGACGGACCCCTCATGCTTCCCTGGGCCGGAGAGTGGCTTCAAATCATTTGAAACCGCCCGTGCGGCTTGCGGAACTGCATTATCACATTCCCCGTGCCTAAGACATGGTCGCTGCCTCCAAAAGGGTTGAAGTCCCGCGCTTCTCGGACTAGCATCAGCGTTTCCGGGAGCAGGGCATGCATACCGAAGTTCACGTTCACGGCACGGTGTTGTTGAGAAACGGCGTCAGTCAGACGGACATCGAACTCGCGCTCAGAGCCTGGTTCGACTACGTCGACGTGGACGGTCTTGCCGACGCGCGCAGCGCCCATCAGGACGAACCCGGAATCGCGTTCGACAGGCGGCGGCGCGCGCTGGAGATCTGCTGGACCGGGTACGTTGGTCGCAATTTCCAGCACTCGCTCGAGGGGGCATTCGAGTCCCTGTCGCCGTACTCCGAGGAGGCGGCCGCAGTCGAGGTGAGCTACTACCACGAAGATGGACAGGATGAGCACAGCTGGGTGTTCGTCGGTCCAACGCCGGAATCGATCCGCGATATGCAGCGCAGGCGCATGATCGACGACCTTTCGGCGCTGCTCGGCCGCCACTTCGGCGATGCCGAGATCGGCGAAGTCACCGCTCTCGTCAATCAGGTGTTCGCCCGTCGTACAGCCGAGGGGCCTCAGGACCGAACTCAGACGCGTTCGACCGGCGCCTCTGGAAAAAAGCACCTGCACTAGAGGCAGCCAGTAGGGAGTGGGTCCGCCTGTAAAAAGGCGCCCCGTAGTCTTGCCTCGGAACCCTTTGATTTCCTAAAGTATTACATTCAGTTTACACTGTAATACTCTAATTAATATAGAGTTATGTTATATCAAAGCTGATTCTAGAAAAGCCATCTTAAGTCCCTGTTGTAGCTAAAAAATCCCCAGTTTACAGCTTGACCGTCCCTTCCGTTTCCTCTACAGTGGTGAAAAGTAGAGTTTAGTGGGGAATCGTGGTGTTCTGTTTCACCACTGGAAGGGGGTTCGTTGTTTCAAGGGGCGACAGAGTTGAGTCTCGACGCCAAGGGCAGGCTCGCGGTGCCTGCCCGGTATCGGGACGCATTGTTATCGGGAGGTCGCGCGGTGGTTCTCACCGCCCATCCCGATAGTTGTCTGCTTCTCTATCCCCGAGTCGCCTGGGAGCCGATAGGCGCAAGAGTCCAGGCGCTCTCCAGCTTCAATGAACAAGCCCGTTGGTGGCAGCGCTTGCTGGTCGGCTTCGCCGAAGAACTTGAGCCCGACGCTCAAGGGCGCATCCTCGTGTCGCCTGCGTTGCGAAAGTTCGCCGAACTCAAAAAAGACGTGATGCTGGTGGGGCAGGGAAGCCATTTCGAGATTTGGGATGTCGCCGCATGGGATGACCGACTTACGCGGGCCCTTGCGCAAGTGGGCACTAACCCACCCCTTGGCACCGAAAACTTCTCGCTGTGAACGCCAATGCACACCTCCCCGTTCTCCTCCACCCGGCAGTCGACGCGCTCTCGATCGAATCGCGACGCGACGGCACGTTCGTGGACGCGACGTTCGGCAGAGGCGGTCACAGCCTTCTGATATTGCAGCGGCTCGCCTCTCACGGCCGGCTGATCGCGATCGACCGGGATCCGGAGGCGGTCGCTGCTGCGCACGAGATTCGCGACCCGCGCTTCACGCCGGTCCACGCGCCCTTCAGCGAATTGGGGGTGACGCTGGCCGCGCTGTGCGCGGGCGGCGTCGACGGAGTGCTGTTCGATCTGGGCGTGTCCTCGCCTCAGCTCGACGACATGCAGCGCGGTTTCAGTTTCCGCTTCGACGCTCCGCTCGACATGCGCATGGACCCTACGCGGGGCACGAGCGCAGCCGAGTGGCTCGAGCGGGCAGATGAGGCGGAGATCAGGGAGGTATTGAGCGGCTATGGCGAAGAACGGTTTGCTAAACAGATTGCAAAGGCGATTGTTGCTGCTCGGCGAAGAGGGCCTCTCCGGCGGACCGGGGAACTTGCCGCTCTCGTGGTTGCGGCCGTCCGGACGCGTGAACCGGGGAAGGATCCGGCGACGCGGACGTTTCAAGCTATACGGATTCACGTCAATCAGGAGCTTGAGGAGTTGTCGCTAGCGCTCCCGCAAGCGCTGGCCGCGCTCAAACCCTCGGGGCGGCTGGTCGTGATCAGCTTTCATTCGCTCGAAGACCGTATCGTGAAGAACTTCATGCGCGGGGCGGCGCGACCCGCGTTGCCCGAGCGCCTGCCGGTGAGGGCCCGGGATCTTCCGTCTCCGAAACTGCGCGTCATCGGTCGACCGGTAAAACCGGGCGCCGAAGAAGTCCGGGCCAATCCTCGTGCGAGAAGCGCGGTGCTGCGCGTCGCCGAAAAACCCGCCTGAACCGTCATGACCCGATTGAACCTGCTCCTCGTAGTCGTTTTGACCGCATGCGCGCTCGGTTTGGTGACGTCGCAACACCAAGCGCGCAAGCTCTTCGTGGAGCTCGAGCAGGAGCAGGAACGTTCGCGCCAGCTCGAGGTCGAATACGGCCAGCTGCAGCTCGAAGCAAGTACGTGGGCGGTGCACGCACGCGTCGAACGCATCGCCAGCCGCCAGTTGCACATGCGTACCCCCGACGCGAAACGCCTCCGGATCGTCCAGCGGCAGGAGGCGGCGAAATGAATTTCGCCGCCAGTCCGGTCCTCGCGCTCACTCTGCCCACTTGGCGTTCGCGGTTCCTGCTCTACCTCTTCATCACGTGCTTCGGCTTGCTGCTTTGCCGCGCCGTTTACCTCCAGGGTCTGAACAACGATTTTCTGCAGGCAAAAGGCGAGTCGCGATACAGCCGGGTTATCGAGATTCCGGCGAATCGGGGTCGGATCCTCGATCGCAACGGCGAGGCGCTCGCGATCAGCACGCCAGTCAAGTCGATCTGGGCGATTCCGGGCGAAGTGCACCCGAGCGAACCGCAGCTCGCGCGTCTGGCGTCATTGCTCGAAATGTCGCCGAGGGAAATCGAGAAACGGCTCGCCGACACGGGCCGCGACTTTGCTTTCCTCAAGCGCCAGATACCGCCGGAAGTGGCCGAGCGCGTCGCGGGCTTGCACATCCCCGGTCTGTTTCAGAACCGCGAGTATCGCCGTTACTACCCGAGCGGCGAAGTCATGGCGCACGTGCTCGGATTCACCGGAGCGGACGATGTCGGTCAAGAAGGAGTCGAACTCGCCTTTCAGGACGGACTGGCCGGCAAGTCCGGCAGCCGCCGCGTGATCAAGGACCGGCTCGGCCAGACCGTCGAGGACGTCGAGTCGATCAAGAGTGCGCAAGACGGACACGATCTCGCGCTCGCCCTGGATCTCCGCATACAAAATCTAGCCTTCAGCCAGCTGAAAGCCGCGGTCGCTCAACACCGGGCGAAGGCGGGCGGGATCGTAGTGCTCGATGTCGATACGGGCGAGCTGCTTGCGCTCGCCAATTTCCCGACCTACAACCCCAACAACCGCAACAAACTCGCTGGCGAGCAACTCCGCAACCGCGCGCTGACCGATACATTCGAACCGGGCTCGACGCTCAAACCTTTTACCGTTGCGCTCGCGCTGGAAGCGGGGCGGGTGAGGCCGGACTCCGTAATCCAGACCGGGCCGGGAACTTTCAGCATCGGCGCGGCCACCATCCACGACGCGCACGTAGAACGATCGCTGACCGTGTCACAGATCATCCAGAAGTCTTCCAATGTTGGCGCGGCAAAGATCGCACTCAGTCTTCCTGCGGAATCGATGTGGGAAATGTTCCGCAACGTGGGTTTTGGCGCCGTACCGGGCCTGGGCTTTCCCGGGGAGGCCGCGGGAAAGCTCCGGCCTTATCGGAGCTGGCGCCCGATCGAGCAGGCGACGATGTCTTTCGGGCACGGCATTTCGGTATCGCTCGTGCAGATCGCCCGCGCCTACAGCGTGTTTGCGCGTGACGGGGAACTGGTCCCGCTCTCCTTGCTCCGCGTGGATGTGCCTCCCGCCGGGCAGCGCGTAATGGCTCCGAAGACCGCGCGCGCCGTTCGGGCAATGCTGGAGCTGGCGGTCAACCGCAACGGCACGGCACCCCGCGCGCAGATCATGGGATATCGCGTCGCCGGAAAAACGGGCACTGCCCACAAGCAAGAGAACGGCGCCTATGCCGCCGACAAGTACGTCTCCTCGTTCGTCGGCTTTGCTCCCGCCTCCCACCCGCGCCTCGTGATCGCGGTGATGATCGACGAGCCCTTGGCCGGCGGGTACTACGGCGGGACAGTGGCGGCACCGGTATTCGCACAGGTCATGGCCGGGGCGCTGCGCGTGCTCGACGTGCCGCCCGACGGACCGATGCAGCCGATCGACTTGCCTCCCGAAGGCGAGGAAGTAAAGGAAAGCGTTTAGGTGTGCGAGACCAAGTCGAATACATCCAGCAGCGGCTCGCCGCGCAAGGAGCGCGCATGACAGGTCTTGCTGTCGACAGCCGCGACCTTGCCCCGGGAGAGGTGTTTCTTGCCTATCCCGGTGCGCGCCAGGACGGGCGTGACTTCATTCCGGGAGCACTCGAGCGCGGAGCCGCCGCCGTTCTGTGGGAGCGCAAAGGCTTCGAATGGAACGCCGCCTGGCAGTTGCCCAACCTGGGAGTCGACGATCTGCGCGGACTCGCCGGTCTTCTTGCGCACGAAGTCTACGGGCGTCCCTCGGAGAGACTCTGGACGATAGGCGTCACAGGAACCAACGGCAAGACCTCATGCAGCCATTGGATTGCCCAGGCGTGCGGCGCTTGCGGCGCTCGAACCGCCGTAGTTGGCACGCTCGGTACGGGCTTTCCGACCCTGCCGGGAAGCAAGGAGCCGGGAAGACTCGATATCGGACTCAATACCACGCCGGACGCGGTCGCGTTGCATCGTTCGCTGGCGAAGCTCCTTGCCGCAGGGGCGCAGGGTGTGGCGATGGAAGTCACCTCGATCGGCCTGGATCAGGGGCGCGTCAACGGCGTCGCTTTCGGGGCGGCGCTATTCACCAATCTTTCGCGTGACCATCTCGACTATCACGGCGACATGGAGAACTACGCGCGCGCGAAGCAGCGCCTGTTCGAAACGCCGAGGCTGAAGCATGCCGTGCTCAATATGGACGACGTGCAGGGCGTGCACCTTGCTCGCGTCCTGGCCGGGCGCGGCCTCAACCGCGCAGGCTACAGCTGTTTCGCGGGGGTCGCCGCCCGCTCGGGACTCGAGCGCTACGCCGAAGCACACGCGATCGAGGTGTCGCCGAAGGGAATCGCGTTCGGCGTGAAGAGCTCCTGGGGCGAGGCGCGCGTCCAAAGCGCCATGCTCGGCCGCTTCAATGTGTCCAATCTGCTGGGGGTCCTCACGACCATGCTCGTGTCGGGAGTGCCTCTGGATCGCGCTACTGCGGCGCTCGCGGATCTGCAACCTGTCGCGGGGCGCATGCAGCGGCTCGGTGGGAGTGGCAAGCCTCTCGTCGTGGTCGACTACGCGCACACGCCCGATGCGCTTGAGAAAACCCTTGTGGCGCTGAAAGACGTTGCCCGCGCGAGCGACGGGCGTCTCGTGGCGGTGTTCGGCTGCGGGGGCGACCGCGATCGCGGCAAAAGACCGCTCATGGGGGCAGTCGCTTCGCGCCATGCCGATTCGATCGTGGTGACGAGCGACAATCCGCGCGGCGAGGACCCCGCCGCCATCATCGCCGAAATCACCGCGGCGATCCCCGTGGCACACGAATCGATAGAGGATAGACGCGCGGCGATCGCACATGCCGTCGCTTCTGCAAGCGACCACGATGTCGTGCTCATCGCCGGAAAGGGTCACGAGACCTACCAGGAGATCGCCGGCCGCAGACTGCCTTTCTCCGACGCGCTCGAAGCAAAAGAAGCGCTCGCGCGATGGAGCCGATGATGAGCTTGCGCGAAGCCGCGACCGCGATCGGCGCGCGCGTCATCGGTGAGGATGTCCGCTTCGATTCGGTGTCCACCGACAGCCGGACGCTCCAGCGGGGCGCGCTGTTCGTCGCCTTGAGCGGCGAGCGCTTCGATGGACGCAGATTCATCGGGTCCGCGAAAGAACGCGGTGCCGCCGCGGCGATAGTTGCGGAAGAACAAAGTTCAGGGACGACGGATCGAGAATTGCCGCTCGTCGTGGTGAACGACACGCGCCTCGCGCTCGGGCGACTGGCCGCGCATTGGCGCGGGCGCTTCGATATCCCGCTCATTGCGGTCACGGGTTCGAACGGCAAGACCACGGTGAAGGAGATGATCGCTGCGATCCTGCGCGCGCACTTCGGCGAGATGCACGCGCTCGCGACCGAGGGAAACCTCAACAACGATATCGGCCTGCCGCTGACGCTGTTGAACCTGCGCCTCAGCCATCGCGCAGCGGTGGTCGAGATGGGGATCAATCACCCGGGGGAAACAGCCGCCCTCGCGGCCATTGCGAGCCCGACGGTGGCACTGGTGAACAACGCCCAGCGCGAACACCAGGAGTTCATGAAGGGCGTGGCAGAAGTCGCGCGCGAGCACGGCGCGGTGTTCGCAGCCCTGCGGCCCGAGGGCACGGGGGTGATCAATGCGGACGACGAATTCTCCGGTTATTGGCGCGAACTTCTTGCAGGGAGGCGCGTTCGGGACTTCGGACTCGACAAACCTGCGCAAGTAGGAGGCCGCCACCGCTTTACGAACTTCGGAAGCGAGATAGAACTGCGCGCTCCGGAGGGCGCGACGAGAGTCGAGCTCCATGTCGACGGCCGACACAACGTCCTGAACGCCTTCGCCGCCGCTGCGTGCGCTCTGGCGGCAGGTGCAAGCCTTGACGCGGTGACGCGAGGCCTTGCGGCGTTCCGTCCGGTCGGCGGACGCATGCAGCGCCGGACCACCCAATCGGGGGCAGCGCTTATCGACGACAGCTACAACGCCAATCCGGATTCGGTGCGCGCCGCGATCGACGTGCTCGCGGCGGAAAGAGGTGCGAAATTTCTCCTGCTCGGGGACATGGGGGAGGTGGGTGAGCGCGGAATGGAATTTCACGAGGAGATCGGCCGCTATGCGCGCGAGCGCGGCATAGATCGACTGTATGCCACAGGAGCGCTGTCCCGCGCCTGCGTCGCGGCCTTCGGAGAAGGGGCCCGACACTTCGCCACCGTGGAGGACTTGATCGCCGCGGCTCAAGGGGAACTGCGGCCGCAGACCACGGTGCTCGTAAAGGGATCGCGCTTCATGCGCATGGAGCGTGTCGTCCAGGCGCTGGCCGGTGAATCATCGTCGGCAGGAGGGCACTAGATGCTGCTCGCTCTTACACAATGGCTCGCCCAGGACGTGCGCGCGTTCAACGTTTTTCAATACATCACGCTGCGCGCGGTGCTCGCCACGCTCACCGCGCTCGCGATCTCGCTGTTTGCCGGGCCGCTGGTGATCCGCAAGCTCACCGCCTACAAGATCGGCCAGGCGGTGCGCAATGACGGTCCCCAATCCCACCTGACCAAGGCGGGCACGCCAACCATGGGCGGAGCGCTCGTACTGCTCTCCATCCTGATCACCACGCTCTTGTGGTCGGATCTCTCCAATCGCTTCGTGTGGGTCGTGCTGGCGGTGACTTTCGGATTCGGCGCGGTCGGCTGGATCGACGACTACCGCAAGGTCGTCCGGCGGGATCCGAAGGGATTGGCGAGCCGCTGGAAATTCTTCTGGACGGCGCTGATCGCGTTGATCGCCGCGGTCTACCTTGCCTTCGCGGTGCCCGCGTCCTCGAGCGCCAAGCTGCTGGAGCTGTTCATGCAGTGGGTGAACAGCGGGCTTCTCGTCGACTTGCCACCCAAGGCCGACCTGATCGTGCCTTTTTTCAAGAACGTCGCCTACCCGCTGGGCGTGTTCGGATTCATCACGCTCAGCTTTTTCGTGATCCTCGGCACGAGTCACGCCGTCAACATGACCGACGGCCTCGACGGCCTTGCCATCATGCCGGCAGTGATGGTGGGCAGCGCTCTGGGAGTTTTCGCCTACGTGGTCGGCAACACGGTGTACGCAAAATACCTGCTGTTTCCCTACATCCCGGGCGCCGGCGAGCTCACCGTGTTCTGCGCGGCATTGGCCGGAGCGGGTCTGGGTTTCCTCTGGTTCAACGCCTACCCGGCCGACGTCTTCATGGGCGATGTGGGCGCGCTTTCGCTGGGCGCGGCGCTCGGCACGGTCGCGGTGATCGTCCGGCAGGAGATCGTTCTTTTCATCATGGGCGGCGTGTTCGTCGCCGAAACGCTCTCGGTGATGCTCCAGGTGCTCTATTTCAAGTGGAGCGGCGGCAAGCGCATTTTCCGAATGGCGCCGCTGCATCACCACTATGAGCTCTCCGGCTGGAAGGAGTCTCAGGTCGTCGTGCGCTTCTGGATCATCACCATGATGCTGGTGCTGTTCGGTCTGTCAACTTTGAAGCTGCGGTGAATTTCGCAGGCAGAGAGGTGCTGGTGCTCGGTTTGGGTGACACGGGTTTGTCGATGGCCAAATGGCTCGCGCGCCAAGGCGCGTCGGTGCGAGTCGCCGATACGCGCGCCGAACCGCCGCGGCTCGCCGAACTCAGGCGCTCGCTACCGTCTGTTCCAGCCCATTGCGGCCCGTTTCGGGACGAGATATTCGCGGATGTCGATCTCCTCGCCGTCAGCCCGGGCGTGCCGCTCGCCGAAGCCCCCGTGCGTCGCGCACTCGGTGCGGGCGTGGAGATCGTGGGCGATATCGAGCTGTTCGCGCAGGCGCTCCCGGAGCGTCACCCGCAGATCATCGCGGTGACGGGCACCAACGGCAAGAGCACCGTGACCTCGCTCGCCGGCGCAATGGCCAGAGCGGCGGGGGCCGACTGCGAGGTCGCCGGCAACATCGGGCCGGCCGTCCTGGACGCGCTCATGCGTCGTGAGGACGAGGGACGCGTCGCGGGCCTCTGGGTGCTGGAGCTTTCGAGCTTCCAGCTGGAAACAACACGCTCCTTGTCCGCAGACGCAGCCACGGTCCTCAACATCACCGAAGACCATCTCGACCGCTACCGCGGCATCGAGGAATACGCGGGCGCCAAGGCGCGGATTTTCTCGGGCGACGGCGTTCAGGTGCTGAATCGAGACGATCCGCGCAGCTTGTCCATGGCACTGTCCGGACGGAAAACGATTACCTTCGGCCTCGACGCCCCACGGCGCGGGGAAGACTGGGGTCTGCTGGAGCGCGGTGCCGAGCCCTGGCTTGCGCAAGGCGCGCACGCGCACCTCGCGGTGCGGGAAATGAAACTCCCCGGACTGCACAACGCCGGCAACGCCCTCGCCGCCCTCGCGCTTTGCCGCGCTCTCGATCTGCCGCTGCAGCCCCTGCTCGCCGCGCTGCGCGAATTCAAGGGGCTCCCGCACCGCGTCGAGCTGGTCGGAGAATCGGACAGCGTGCGCTGGTTCGACGACTCCAAGGGCACCAACGTCGGTTCGACGGTTGCAGCGCTCGCCGGGCTCTCGCACGGCGACGCAAAGGTGATCCTCATCGCCGGCGGCGACGGCAAGGGGCAGAACTTTTCGCCCTTGAAAGGTGCTGTGGCGCGTTCGGCACGGGCACTCGTCCTCATCGGCCGCGACGCGCCGCTGATCGAGGCGGCGGTCGCGGGAGCAGGCGTTCCGGTGCGACGCGCCGCGTCCATGGACGAGGCCGTGGCGCAGGCCGCGCAGGCCGCGCACCCGGGCGACTCGGTACTGCTATCGCCCGCCTGCGCGAGCTTCGACATGTTCCGTGACTACCGCCATCGCGGCGAAGTGTTTCGCCACGCGGTGGAAAGAAGGATCGATGCTTCGAAGCATTAGCCCGGGCCGCTCGCCGCTCGCCGAATACGACAGCGGCGTCCTGTGGGCGGCGCTCCTGTTGCTCACTTTCGGCTTGGTGATGGTGTATTCCGCGTCGATCGCGATGGCGGAGGCGAGCAGCTTCACCGGAGGCCGGTCGGCGTTTTTCCTTCAGAGACACGCGCTTTTCCTCGCCGCGAGCGTCTTCGCGGGAATGCTCGCCTTCCAGGTGTCCCTGCGGCAGTGGCAGCAGGCGGCGCCGTGGTTGTTTCTGCTCGGCGTTGCGCTGCTCGTACTGCTGCTCGTTCCGGGGCTCGGCCGCGAGGTGAACGGCGCGCGGCGCTGGCTCTCGCTGGGGGTTGCAAACCTGCAGCCCTCCGAATTCATGAAGCTGTTCGTCGTCCTCTACGCGGCCGACTACACGGTGCGCAAGCTCGCGCTGATGCACAGTTTCAGGCGCGGGCTGCTCCCGATGTTCGCGGTGATGCTCGGGGTCGGCTGGCTTCTGCTGCGCGAGCCGGATTTCGGCGCATTTGTCGTAATCACAGCGATTGCCACGGCGATTCTCTTCCTCGGCGGAATGAACGGCACGTGGTTCGCCGGATTGCTCGTGATGATGGCAGTGGGCTTCGTCGGCCTGGTCGTCTCTTCTCCTTATCGCATGCAGCGCATCTTCGGATTCATGGATCCCTGGTCGGATCCCTTCGGACGCGGCTATCAGCTCTCGCACGCGTTGATCGCGTTTGGCCGCGGCGAGTGGTTCGGCGTAGGACTGGGCGCAAGCGTCGAGAAGCTCCTCTATCTCCCCGAGGCACATACGGACTTCCTGCTCGCGGTGATCGGCGAAGAACTGGGATTTGCGGGCGTGATTGCGGTGATCGCGCTGTTCTCCTGGCTGGTCCTTCGGGCCTTCGCCGTCGGGCGCCAGGCAGTGGCCCTCGAGCGCCCATATCCGGCGCTAGTGGCGCAGGGAATCGCGGTTTGGTTCGGGGCTCAGTCGTTCATCAACATGGGCGTGAACATGGGCGTGCTCCCGACCAAGGGCCTCACCCTTCCGTTCATGAGCTTCGGCGGGAGCGGCCTGCTCGCCAATTGCATGGCGCTCGCGGTGCTGCTGCGAATCGACTGGGAGAACAGGCAACTCATGCGAGGCGCACGCGTATGAGGCGCGAACCGCCCGGCCCAACGGAAATGAAACTACCGTGCAAAGAACGATCATGATCATGGCGGGCGGCACCGGCGGCCACGTTTTTCCCGGTCTCGCCGTGGCGCACTACCTTCGTGAAGCCGGCTGGCGCGTGGTGTGGCTCGGGGCAAAGACAGGGATGGAAGCGACCCTGGTCCCCAAGCATGGCTACGACATGGCTTGGGTGAGCTTTTCGGGACTGCGCGGCAAAGGTCCGGCGGCGCTCTTTCTGCTGCCCACGAAGTTGCTCCTTGCGTTCTGGCAAAGCGCGCGCGCGATCCTGACTGCGCGTCCCGATGTCGTCCTCGGCATGGGCGGATACATGTCGTTCCCGGGCGGAATGATGGCGGCGCTCCTCGGCAAGCCGCTCGTCGTCCACGAACAAAACTCCATACCGGGACTTGCCAACAAGGTGCTGGCGAACGTCGCCGACCGGGTCCTGTGCGCATTCCCCGGAGCCCTCAAACGCGGAACAGTAACCGGCAACCCGGTGCGGCCGGAGATTGCAGCGATTGCGGCCCCGCAGAGTCGCTACGCCGGGCGCTCAGGCCCGCTTCGCATGCTGGTCGTCGGCGGCAGTCTCGGCGCAAAGGCCCTGAACGACATCGTTCCTCGAGCCATAGCGCTCATTCCAGACGCGCAGCGAGCGCTCGTGACCCATCAGTCGGGCGCGCAGCACGTCGAATCGCTGCGGCAGTCCTACTCCGCAGCCGGCGTATCCGCAAAAACGCCCGCCTTCATCGAGGACATGGCCGCGGCCTATGCCGAGGCGGACCTCGTCGTGTGCCGCGCCGGGGCAACCACGGTCGCCGAGATCGCCGCCGCCGGCGTGGCGAGCATTCTCGTTCCCTACCCGCACGCGGTGGACGACCACCAGACGGCCAACGCGCGCTTTCTCACCGATGCGGGCGCCGCGGTCCTCTTGCCGCAAAGCGAGCTCAGCGCCGAACGGCTTGCGGGGCTGCTCACCGGGTTCGATCGCGTGCGGCTGAGCGACATGGCCAGGCGCGCCCGGTCGCTGGCCAGGCCCGACGCCACGTCGGTGGTCGCGATGGTTTGCGCGGACCTTGCCCGATGAAGCACAAGGTCAAGCGCATCCACTTTGTCGGCATCGGCGGCAGTGGAATGAGCGGCATCGCGGAGGTGTTACTCAACCTGGGTTACCAGGTGAGCGGTTCGGACCTCGCTGCCAACGCGGCGACCGAGCGTCTGGCAGGTCTCGGGGCAAAAGTTGTACTCGGACACAACGCCGACAACATCGCATCGGCGGACGCCGTGGTCGTGTCCTCGGCGGTGACACCGGACAACGTCGAGGTCCTGGCCGCCCAGGCGAAGCGTGTTCCGGTTGTGCCGCGCGCCCTGATGCTCGCTGAGCTCATGCGCCTGAAGCAAGGCATCGCGATTGCCGGAACCCACGGCAAGACCACCACCACGAGCCTCGTGGCGAGCGTGCTCGCCGAGGGTGGACTGGACCCCACATTCGTGATCGGCGGAAGGCTGGTCAGCGCGGCCACCAACGCACGGCTGGGGACCGGCGAGTTCATCGTCGTCGAGGCCGACGAATCCGACGCTTCCTTTCTCCATCTGCAACCCGTGGCCGCGGTGGTGACCAATATCGACGCCGACCACATGGAAACTTATCAGCACGATTTTTCGCGGCTGAAGCAGGCGTTCGTCGGCTTTTTACAGAACCTGCCTTTCTACGGCAGCGCCATCGTCTGCACCGACGACGCCAACGTGCGCGAAATCCTGCCCCGCGTTTCGAAGCCGATCGTGACCTACGGGATGCGCGAGGACGCGATGGTACGGGGCACCGAGATCGTCGCCGGGGACCGCATGCGCTTCAGGGCTTTGCGCGAAGGCGCAGCGCCCTTGGATATCACGCTCAATCTTCCGGGACTGCACAACGTGCAGAACGCGCTCGCCGCCATCGCAGTGGCGACCGAGCTGGGCGTTTCCGACGTGGCGATCCGAAAGGCGCTCGCCGAATTCCGCGGCGTCGGCAGGCGCTTCCAGCGTTACGGCGAAGTTCCGCTTTCGCCGAACGGCAAGTCGCCGGGGACCTTCACTCTGGTCGACGACTATGGACACCACCCGGTCGAGATGCGCGCGACGCTCGACGCGGCGCGCGGCGCTTTTCCCGGCCGGCGCATCGTGCTCGCCTTCCAGCCCCACCGCTACACGCGTACGCGCGACCTGTTCGAGGATTTTGTAAAGGCCCTTTCGGGAGTGGACGCGCTGGTGCTCGCGGAAGTCTATCCGGCGGGCGAGGCGCCGATCGTTGCTGCCGACGGGCGCGCGCTTGCCCGCGCGATCCGCGTCGCCGGCAAGACCGAGCCCGTCTTCGTCGAGAAAATCGCCGACATGCCCGACGCCATACGCAAGGTCGTGCGCGCGGGTGACGTCGTGCTGACCATGGGGGCGGGTTCGATCGGCGGCGTGCCTGCGGCGCTCGCCGGGACCGGAAGATGAAGATGACCGAGCCGATCGACCGATCCGGCGTCGCGCTGCGCGGTTCCGTGCGGCTGAACGAACCGATGGCGAAGCACGTCAGTTGGCGCGCTGGTGGCCTCGCCGCGCAAGCCTACAACCCGGCCGACCGCCAAGATCTTGCCGTGTTTCTCGCGACGCTACCCGAGAGCGAAGCGGTCTGCTTCGTGGGTCTCGGGAGCAATCTGCTGGTGCGCGACGGCGGCTTTCGCGGAACGGTCGTGCTGATGCACAGCCCGCACGGGGAGATGCGCGTCGAAGGCGATTCCCTCTACGCGGAGGCGAGCGTCGCCTGTCCCAAGGTGGCGCGGTTTGCTGCGACGCACGGCTTCGAGGGAGCGGAGTTTCTTGCCGGAGTACCCGGCACGGTCGGCGGGGCGTTGGCGATGAACGCCGGTTGCTATGGATCGGAGACCTGGGACGTCGTCGCGAAGGTTTTGACGATGTCGCACGCCGGGAAACTGAACGAGCGCAAGCCGTCCGATTTCGCGACGGCTTATCGCCGCGTCGAGTTGCGCGGATCAAAACTCGGCGAAGACGAATGGTTTCTCGCTGCGTGGTTCCGTTTCCGCGGCGGAGACGAGAAGCGTGCCCGAACGCGCATCAAGGAACTGCTCGCGATGCGTATCGCCACGCAGCCCCTCGACCTTCCGAATGCCGGTTCGGTATTCCGCAACCCGCCTGGAGAGCACGCCGCGCGCCTGGTCGAGGCGTGCGGGCTCAAGGGCTACGAAATCGGCGGTGCCCGGATCTCCGAGAAGCACGCCAATTTCATCGTCAACCCGAAAGGCAGGGCGCGCGCCGCGGACATCGAAGCGCTGATCGAGCACGCGCGCAAAGCCGTGAAGGAACGCTTCGGCATCGAGTTGGTTCCCGAGGTGAAAATCATCGGGGAGGCCGCATGAAGGTGAGCGACTTTGGAAAGGTCGCCGTGCTGATGGGCGGGCGCTCCGCTGAGCGGGCTGTCTCGCTCAAAAGCGGCTCGATGATATTGGCCGCTCTAAGGAAAAAAGGCGTCGACGCGCACGCCTTCGACCCCAAGGAACGCGGTCTGGAGACGCTCGCCGCCGAGCGTTTCGCGCGCGCCTTTATTGCGTTGCACGGCCGTTACGGCGAGGACGGGACCGTTCAGGGGGCGCTCGAGCTGTTCGGCATCCCCTACACCGGCTCGGGAGTGCTCGCCAGCGCGCTCGCCATGGACAAATGGCACGCGAAGCTCGTGTGGCAAGCGTGCGGAATTCCGACACCCCGCAGCGAGCTTCTCACGCGCCAGACCGATCTGCAGGGGGTCGCGACGCGGCTCGGGCTGCCTTTGATGGTCAAGCCCGCGAACGAAGGCTCTTCGATCGGGATGACCAAGGTGAAGAACGCCCGCGAACTCCCCGAAGCCTACGCGCTCGCTGCCAACTACGACCGCATAGTGATCGCCGAGGCCTTCGTGGACGGCGTTGAGCTGACCGCTGCGGTTCTCGGGGAGACGCCGCTGCCGCTGATCAAGCTCGAAACGCCCCGTGAATTCTACGACTACGCGGCGAAGTACGACGCGAAGGATACCCGTTACATCATTCCCTGCGGATTGCCGCCCGACTCGGAACGCATCATCCAGGACGAAGCGCTCCGTGCTTTCGGGGCGCTGGGCTGCAGCGGATGGGGTCGCGTGGATCTGATGCTCGACCTCTCGGGAAAGCCCTATTTCCTCGAGGTCAATACCTCACCGGGGATGACCGACCACTCGCTCGTGCCCATGGCGGCGCGTCACGCCGGAGTGTCGTTCGAGGATCTCTGTCTGCGAATTCTCGAATTGGCGCAGCTCAAGGAGGGGGGGAGCGATCGTGTGGGATAACCCGCGCCTCACCAACGCCGCCGCAAACGCGCTCTGCGCGCTTGCGCTCGCCCTCGTCGCCTACGCCGGCGCGCGCGTCCTGTTTCAATCCCCCGTATTTTCACTCAAGACCATCGTTGTGGGGGGTGAACTCCAGCACGTCGAGCGGAGCGAGATCGTCAACGCGCTTCAGGGTCGGGTGAGGGGCACTTTTTTCACCGTGGACCTGGAGGCGGTGCGTGTGCTCTTCGAGGGGATTCCCTGGGTGCGCCACGCCGAGTTGCGGCGTGGATGGCCGGACCGCCTGGAAGTGCGCATCGAGGAGCATGTGGCGCTTGCACGCTGGGGGCAAAGAGGCGAGCCGGGACTGGTGAATACGCATGGAGAGCTCTTCCCCGGGCGGAGCGACGCGCCGCTGCCGGTGCTCTCAGGGCCCGCCGGCAGCGAGAGCGAAGTCGCGCACCGCTACCTCACTTTCCGTGATTTGCTTGTCCCTCTCGCCGTCGAACCCAGGCAGGTACTGCTCAGCTCTCGACTGTCGTGGCAAATCAAGCTCTCCAACGGGCTCACCATACAGCTCGGACGCGACTCGGACAAAGACCGCGTCGACGGCCGTCTTGCCAGGCTCGTCTCCGTATACCCGCAGACCCTCGGTGAGTCCCGGCAGCGTCCCGACTACGTTGACCTGCGCTACCCCAACGGGTTTGCGATGCGCGTTCCCGAGACGGTGACGCGCGAATCCCGGAAGCCGGTGCGCAAGCGAGTCTGACATGGCGAGAGAAAGCAAAAATCTCATTGTCGCCCTGGACATCGGCACATCCAAAGTCGTGGCGATGGTGGCGGAGATATTCCCCGATGGACGCATGGACATCATCGGGACGGGCGGTCATGAGTCCAAGGGGCTGAAGAAGGGCGTGGTGGTGAATATCGAGGCAACGGTAAACGCCATCCAGCGCACTCTCGAAGAGGCGGAATTGATGGCCGACTGTAAGATCGAGCGCGTCTTCACCGGGATCGCCGGCAGCCACATCAAGAGCTTCAACTCCACGGGGATGGTGGCGATCAAGGACAAGGAGGTGATGCCCATCGACGTCGAGCGCGCGATCGAGACGGCGCGCGCCATGCCGATTCCGACCGACCAGCAGGTGCTGCACATCCTCACCCAGGAATTCATCATCGACGGCCAGGACGGAGTGCGCGAGCCGCTCGGCATGAGCGGAGTGCGGCTCGAGGTGAAAGTGCACATCGTCACCGGCGCCGTCTCCGCCGCGCAGAATATCGTCAAGTGCGTGCGCCGCTGCGGGCTAGAAGTGAACGACCTGATCCTGCAGCCGCTCGCGTCTTCGCTTGCGGTACTGACCGAGGATGAGAAGGAACTCGGGGTGTGCCTGGTCGACATCGGCGGCGGAACGAGCGACATCGCAGTGTTCCGCGAAGGCGCGATCCGCCATACGGCCGTGGTCCCGATTGCAGGCGATCAGATCACCAATGACATCGCGATGGCGCTGCGCACCCCCACTGCGGAAGCCGAAGAACTCAAGGTCCGCCACGGCTGCGCGTTGAGGCAGCTCGCCGAAGCGGGCCAGATGATCGAGGTCGCGGGCGTGGGCGACCGTCCGCCCCGGATGCTTTCGCGCCAGACGCTCGCCGAGGTCATCGAGCCCCGCGTCGAGGAGCTGTATTCCCTCATTCAGCAGGTGCTGCGCGATTCCGGTTACGAGGAGCTTTTGTCATCGGGAGTCGTGCTCACCGGGGGCTCCGCCGTGATGCAGGGCATGGTGGAACTCGGCGAGGAGATTTTCCACATGCCGGTGCGGCTCGGCATCCCCCGTTACACCGGCTCACTGTCGGATGTGGTCCGCAGCCCGCGTTACGCCACCGGGGTCGGCCTCCTGCTCGAAGGCGTGGTGCAAACGCAGCGCGGACTCATCGCGCGGCAGGGCGGGTCTCTGAAGCAAATCGCAAAAAGGATGCGCCAATGGTTTCAACGGAATTTTTAAAAGTGCAGGGGCAGGGGTTTTCCAATTTCATCCCGGAAGGAGATCAGCATGTTTGAAGTCGTCGAAAACACAGCGAGCGGCACCGTGATCAAGGTAATCGGTGTCGGAGGCGCGGGCGGCAATGCCGTCGATCACATGATCCGAAACGGCGTGGCCGGTGTCGAGTTCATCACCGCCAATACCGACGGGCAGGCGCTGTCGCGGACCCAGGCGAAGAGCCAGATCCAGCTCGGATCGACGGGACTGGGCGCGGGGGCCAAGCCCGAGGCCGGGCGCGCCGCGGCGCTCGAGGCCCGCGAGCAGATCGCCGATGCCCTGCGCGGATCGCATATGGCCTTTATCACTGCCGGAATGGGCGGCGGCACGGGCACCGGGGCCGCCCCGGTGGTCGCCGAGGTCGCCAAAGAGATGGGCATCCTCACCGTCGCGGTCGTGACCAAGCCATTCTCGTTCGAGGGGGTGCGCAGGTTGCAAGCCGCCGAAGCCGGCATCGAGGAACTGTCCCAGCATGTCGACTCGGTCATCGTCATTCTCAACGAGAAGCTCGAGGAAGTGCTCGGCGACGACGTGTCGATGGAGGAAGCGTTCTCTGAAGCCGACAGCGTGCTGAAAAACGCCGTCGCGGGCATTTCCGAAATCATCAACGTTCCCGGCCTTATCAACGTCGACTTCCAGGACATCCGCACCGTGATGGCCGAACAAGGGATGGCGATGATGGGTTCCGCGGCGTCCTCCGGGGTGGATCGCGCGCGCATCGCCGCCGAACAGGCGGTGGCTTGCCCCCTGCTCGAAGGCGTCAATCTGTCCGGCGCTCGCGGAGTGGTGGTGAACATCACGGCCAACAAATCGAGCCTGAAGCTGCGCGAGACCAAGGAGGTCATGAACACCATCCGAGGTTTCGCCGCCGATGACGCGACCATCATTTTCGGCGCCGTCTACGACGATCCGATCGGGGACGAGCTGCGCGTCACCGTGATAGCAACGGGTCTCGGGCAGCCGCAGATCACGCGCCAGGTCAAGCCGAAGCTGGTGCAAAAAACCGGCACCGACAATCTGCCGGTCAGCGGGGTGGACTACCGGGCACTCGACGAGATGCCTGCGGTGATCCGCAAGAACCGCGCCTCGACGATCGAGGCCCTGCAGAACAGCGGCGTGGATAAGTACGACATCCCCGCCTTTCTTCGCAAGCAAGCCGACTAGGGAGAACACATGAGCACAGCCAAGAGACCCGGAATACCTCATTACTTGCGCAAGCCCCTGATCGCCCGACATGGAGCGCGCCTGCTCCCGGCGCGGACCACCCCGGTGCTGGTCCGTACGGTGGCATTTTTGCCCGCCTATCAACGCAAGCGGCTGCATTGAATCAAGTCTGGCGCCGTCTCACCGGAATTCCGGGTCGGTGAGGCGGATTGCTGTGCTAAAATCCTTCACTTTCAATCGGCTACGGCGCAAGCTGTCGCGGCGTAAATGTTCAAGCAGCGCACTCTAAAATCCGTGATCCGCGCGACCGGCGTGGGCCTGCACACCGGCGAAAAGGTGGCGATGACCCTGCGGCCTGCGCCGCCCAATGCGGGGATCGTATTTCGGCGCATCGACCTGCCCGTGCCGATGGATATCGCCGCCGACGCATTCAAGGTCACCGACACTCGGCTTTGCAGCACGGTGGAATCCAATGGCGTCAAGGTCGCGACTGTCGAGCACGTAATGTCTGCGTTCGCGGGCCTTGGCATCGACAACGCGTATGTCGATCTCACAGGGGCGGAAGTGCCAATCATGGATGGCAGTGCCGCGCCCTTCGTGTTTCTCATCCAATCGGCGGGCATCGAGCAGCAGCCCGTGCCCAAGCGTTTTTTCAGGATCAAGAAAACGATCGAGGTGAAAGACGGCGACAAGTGGGCCCGCTTCGAGCCTTTCGAAGGCTTCAAGCTCTCATTTTCGATCGAGTTCGACCACCCCGCTTTCGAGCGATCCACCCAGACGGCGTCGGTTGATTTTGCGAATACGTCCTACGTGAAGGAAGTCGCGCGGGCGCGTACCTTCGGTTTCATCCAGGAAGTGGAAGCGCTGCGCGATTCAGGTCTCGCTCTGGGCGGAAGCCTGGACAACGCCATCGTGGTTGACGAGTACCGGGTCTTGAACGCCGAAGGCTTGCGCTATAGCGACGAGTTCGTGAAGCACAAGTTGCTCGACGCAATCGGTGATCTCTACCTGGTCGGGCATCCCCTGATCGGCGCTTTTTCCGCCCACAAGTCCGGGCACGCCCTGAACAACCGCTTGCTGCGCGCGGCGCTCGCCTCCAACGATGCTTGGGAGTGGGTCACTTTCGAGCGCGAGGAGGACGCTCCAGTGGCCCTGTCACGATTGTTCGCTCTGCCTGCCGGATAGCCGGTCTGCTGCAGGGGCCTGGTTGTTGCGTTTCAGGTATTCAAAGTACAGCTGATCCTCGCCCGCCCGTTTCCAATCTATTGATGCCTGAACGCGCAATTGTGCTCGTCCAGGCAAAGACTTACTTGCGGTACCGCGACGCGAACTTACCTACAGCAGTTTTCAGTTCAGAATCAGTTAGTTGTCCATGCAGGCGAGCGAGGTCTGAGGCGGCCTCTGGAGTCATTTTCGCTAATTTTTCAATAGGTTGGGAGTCGGACCCGAGGGCTTGCACGCGTACCTCCAATCCGGTAACCTCGAAACCTCGCTTTGAGAGTTGCTCCGACAATGTCGGGAGCATAAGTTTCAGTTTGGCGGCGATAGCGCCGTTGGCGGCAAAAATAATAACTTTTCCCTGCTTGTAGTTAGCGATCGAGCAACACCGCGTCATGGATTCGGGCAGCACCGCTGCGAGAATTCCGCGCAACTCGATCAAGCGCCGGGCCTGCGGCATCAGCGGAGCGATGCCGTCGGGCTGATTCAAGAAGGCGCACGGGTTCTTCATCTTCTGGGAATGCAAGGGTTTGCCGCCCTTGGAGGGGCAGCATGCATATTATTCTTGTTTCGAGCGGATCGGCCAAGTCAAGGTCACTAACTCTGACCACAAGGCACTTGGCCGTGGGTTCGGTGCTCATAGCGTTACTGGTGTTCGGCCTTACTCTCGGACTTTTCTGGATTACGGTGCGCCATGCCACCGAAGTCAAGCTCCCCTTCCTCGATTCACTGGTCATTTCGGCTCAGGAGGCGCAAGGACGCAAAACCGAGGAATTCCTCCGGGAAAACCTGAACGCCATGGCGGTGAAGCTCGGGCAGATGCAGGCGCAGCTCATGCGGCTGGATGCCCTGGGAGAACGCCTCTCGGCGTTGGCCGGGCTCAAGCCTGGGGAATTCCGCTTCAACGAAGCCCCCGGCCGTGGCGGCGCGGTTTCCAGCGTCCCGCCGCAGGATTTCACAATGGCGGAATTCAACCGCCAGCTCGACCAGCTTTCCAGGCAGATGGAAAACCGGAGCGACACCCTCGGGATCCTCGAGTCGCAGTTGTTCGACGCCAAGGTGAAGAAGAAGCTCATGCCGACCATTCCTCCGGTGGACGCGGCTTACACCGCGTCCAGCTACGGCTGGCGCATCGATCCGTTCAACGGCATGCTCGCAATGCACGAAGGCGTGGATTTCCCGGTGGATATCGGGACTCCCGTTTTCGCGGCGGCGGGCGGCGTGGTGATCTACTCCGGACCGCATCCTCAATACGGTTTTCTGATTGAGATCGACCATGGCAACGATTTCACGACGCGCTACGCGCATTGCTCGAGACTTCTGGTCAAGGAAGGCGAGGTGGTTCAGCGCGGAAGCAAGATCGCGGAAACCGGCTCGAGCGGCCGGGCCACCGGCCCGCATCTGCATTTCGAAGTGCGCTACCGCGGCGTGGCGCAGAACCCGATCCGGTTCCTTCAGGCTTCGACGCGCTAGCACGCTTTCCTCGCGGTTTCCCCCGCACGACGCATCGTCCGAATCGCCGGAATAGCCGCTCCGGCGTGCTAAAATTCGGACTTTTGCGCCTCACGTCCGTCATTCTTCGATGATTTCCTGGATTTCCCGCGTTCCGAGGGCGGTGTTCGGCAGCCGCAATGACCGCCTGCTCAAGCAATACGGCAGGTCGGTGCGGGCGATCAACGCTCTCGAGCCGTCGATCGCGGCCCTCCCGGATCTCGGTTTCGCGGCAAAGACGCTGGAGTTGAAGGAGCGTTTCGAAAAACGGTTGGAGGGTGTCTCCGAAGAGGCACGGGACGCAGCCGAAAAAGCGGCACTCTCGGAACTCCTGCCGGAATCTTTCGCGGTCGTGCGCGAGGCTGCGAAGCGCGTGCTCAACATGCGCCACTTCGACGTGCAGCTGATCGGCGGGATGGTCCTGCACGACGGCAAGATCTCGGAGATGCGCACCGGCGAAGGCAAAACGCTGGTCGCAACCCTGCCCGCATATCTCAACGCGCTCACTGGCCGCGGCGTGCACATCGTGACGGTCAACGACTACCTGGCAAGCCGCGACGCCGCGTGGATGGGGAAAGTCTACAAATTCCTCGGGCTTTCGGTGGGCGTGATCCTTACCCAGATGCCGCATGCGGAAAAGCAGTCGGCCTACGCCGCCGACATCACCTATGGCACCAACAACGAATTCGGCTTCGACTATCTGCGCGACAACATGGCGATGCAGGTGGGCGACCGCTTCCAGCGCAAACTGAACTACGCGATCGTCGACGAAGTCGACTCGATACTGATCGACGAGGCGCGCACGCCCCTCATCATCTCCGGGCAGGCGGAGGACCGCACCGAGATCTACTCGCGCATTAACGAAGTGGCGCCGCTCCTGAAGCGCCAGGAAAAGGAAGGCGCACCGGGCGACTTTCATGTCGATGAGAAGAACCACACGGTGCTGTTGTCCGAGGAAGGGCACGAGCACGCCGAGAAACTCCTCGCGCGCGCTGAACTGCTGCCCGAAGGGCGCAGTCTCTACGAGCCGGCATACGTTAACCTGATGCATCACCTCAACGCCGCCTTGAGGGCGCACAACCTCTTTTTCCGCGACCGGCATTACGTGGTTCAGGACGGCGAAGTGATCATCGTCGACGAGTTTACCGGCCGCCTCATGCCGGGACGACGCTGGTCCGACGGCCTGCACCAGGCGATCGAGGCGAAGGAAAACGCCTCGATCCAGAGCGAGAACCAGACGCTCGCCTCGATCACCTTCCAGAACTATTTCCGCATGTACCGCAAGCTCGCCGGCATGACCGGCACTGCCGATACCGAAGCTTACGAGTTCCAGGAGATCTACGGGCTGGAAGTGGTCGTCATCCCGACGAACATGCCGATGGTCCGCGCCGATCGCAACGACCAGGTGTTCCGCACCGCCCCTGAGAAATTCAAGGCGATCATTGGCGATATCAAGGACTGCTACGAACGCGGCCAGCCGGTGCTGGTCGGCACTACTTCGATCGAGAATTCCGAGCTGCTGTCGGGGATGCTGCAAAAGGAGAAGTTTCCGCACCAGGTCTTGAACGCGAAGCAGCACGCGCGCGAAGCGGAGATCGTGGCCCAGGCCGGGCGTCCGAAAGTGATCACGATCGCGACCAACATGGCCGGCCGCGGAACGGACATCGTGCTGGGCGGCAACCTCGAGAAGCAAATCGACCCAGTGCGGGAGGTTGAAGATCTCGACGCCGCGGAGAAAGAGCGCCGTATCGACGAGTTGCGTCGCGAGTGGCAGGGCCGGCACAACGAGGTCATCGCGGCGGGCGGCCTGCACATCATCGGGACCGAGAGGCACGAAGCCCGGCGCATCGACAATCAGCTGCGTGGCCGCTCGGGCAGGCAGGGCGACCCGGGTTCGTCGCGCTTTTACCTGTCGCTGGAAGACCCCCTGCTGCGCATCTTCGCCGGAGAACGGGTCAATTCCATCATGCAGCGCCTGGGGATGCCCGAGGGCGAACCGATCGAGCACGGACTGGTCACGCGTTCGATCGAGAGCGCTCAGCGCAAGGTCGAGGCGCACAACTTCGACATGCGCAAGCAATTGCTTGAGTACGACAACGTCGCAAACGACCAGCGGCGCGAAATCTATCACCTGAGAAACACCATCCTCGAATCGCAGGACGTCTCGGACCAGATCGCGGCCTTGCGCGAGGGCGTAGTCACCGACTTCTTCCGCGCCCACGTTCCCGAGGAGAGCATGGAGGAGCAGTGGGACATTCCTGGCCTGGAGAAGGTCTATGGCTCGGAGCTCCAGCTGGAGCTGTCGCTGTCCAAATGGCTGGAACAGGACCCGGGCCTGGATGACAGTGCTCTGCTGAAGCGCGCCGTCGAGGAAGCGAACACCGCGTACCTTCGCAAGATGGCGAACCTGCCGCTGGATCAGGTGCACCAATACGAGCGCTTGGTGCTGTTGTCCACGCTCGACAATCACTGGCGCGAGCATCTGGCCGCCTTGGATCATCTGCGGCAAGGCATACATTTGCGCGGCTACGCGCAGAAGAACCCGAAGCAGGAGTACAAACGCGAAGCATTTGAGCTGTTCGGCAACCTGGTGGAGTCGGTCAAGCTGGAGGTCACTCGCGTGCTGATGACCGTGCGGATCCACAGCTCGGAAGAAATCGAGCGAGTGGAGAAGGCGCCGGCAGTCGAGAACGTGCAGTACCAGCACGCGGGATACGAGGAAGCGCTCGCCGGAGCGGGAACCGATGGCGCGTCGGGATCGAAACCGGCGCCGTTCGTCCGGCAGATAGGGAAAATCGGCCGCAACGATCCCTGCCCGTGCGGGTCTGGAAAAAAGTACAAACACTGCCACGGCAAACTGACCTGACCGGGCTCGGTAGCGGAGCGGTGTCCACGGTATGGCTGTTAACCTGAACCCTCCGCGTCCTGGCGACCTTCTCCCCGTGAAAGGCGTCAAGCTGGGCGTCGCCGAAGCCGGGATACGCAAGGCCGGACGCAAGGACCTGCTACTCATCACGCTCGCCGAAAACTCGCGCGCCGCCGGCGTGTTCACGCAGAATCGTTTTTCCGCCGCACCGGTGCAAGTCGCGAAAGAGCACTTGGCCTCGGGCAACTCTCCCCGGGCGCTGCTGGTCAACACCGGCAACGCCAACGCCGGCACCGGAAAACCCGGGATCGCAGGCGCAAAGACGAGCTGCGAAGAAGCGGCGCGATTGATCCGCTGCGATCCCCGGCAGGTGCTGCCGTTTTCTACGGGCGTGATCATGGAGCCGCTGCCCGTGGAGCGCATCGTCGCCGGGCTGCCTGCGTGCATCGCCGACTTGCGCGAAGACAATTGGGCGCGTGCGGCGCAGGCGATCATGACGACCGACACCGTGCCGAAAGCCCGGTCGCGACGCCTGCAGGTGGGAAGCGGCACGGCCGTTGTGACCGGAATCGCCAAGGGCGCGGGCATGATCCGCCCCGATATGGCGACGATGCTCGGATTCATCGCCACAGACGCCCCGGTGGCCCAAGAGATGCTGCAGGATCTGGTCGCCGACGCCGCCGCAGCATCGTTCAACCGCATCAGCGTCGACGGCGACACCTCGACCAACGACTCCTTCGTTCTCATTGCCACCGGTGCTGCCGGAGGTCCAGCGATCGACGACAGGAGGCATCCCGGATTCGCGCAGTTGCACGAAGCGATACTCGATGTATCGCAGGGGCTCGCGCAGGCTATCGTGCGCGACGGCGAAGGCGCGACGAAATTCATCACCGTCCGCGTGGAAAAAGGCAGGGAAGAAGCCGAATGCGCGAGCGTAGCGTACGCAATCGCGCACTCGCCGCTGGTGAAGACCGCGTTCTTCGCCTCCGACCCGAATCTGGGGCGGCTCCTCGCCGCCGTCGGTAACGCCGGAGTGCGCGATCTCGACGTCGGCCGCGTCGAGTTATACCTCGACGAGGTGATGGTGTCGAAGGACGGCGGCCGCGCCCCGGATTACCGCGAGGAGGACGGAAAGCGCGTGATGGCAAAAAGCGAGATCACCGTTCGCGTCGTGCTCAACCGCGGGGCGGCGGCGACCACAGTGTGGACCTGCGATCTGTCGCACGATTACGTTACTATCAACGCCGAATACAGGACCTAGATGCGGAGCCGGAGCGAACCATGTCCGAATTGGAACGGCTGATCAAGCGGGGCGAAGCGCTCCTCGAGCGGGTGGAGACGCTGCTCCCCCCTGCGTCGCGTCCCGTGGACTGGGAGGCGAGCATCGCCTTCCGCTGGCGCAAGACATCGCGCCACGGCTTCATCCAGCCGGTGAAGAATCTGCACCGCATCCGCTTGTCCGATCTTCGCGGGGTCGACAGCCAGAAAGCGCTGATCGAACAGAACACCCGCCAGTTCGTCGAGGGCCGCACGGCCAACAATGCGCTCCTGACCGGCGCCCGTGGCACCGGAAAATCCTCGCTGGTGAAGGCCGTGCTGAACAAATTCCATCGCCAGGGCCTGCGCCTTATCGAGGTGGAAAAGCACGATCTCATCGATCTCCCCGACATCGTCGATCAGGTCGCGGGGCGGCCGGAGCGCTTCGTCCTGTTCTGCGATGACCTCTCGTTCGAATTGTCGGAGGCCGCAGGTTACAAGGCGCTCAAGGTGGTGCTGGACGGTTCGATTTCCGCCACCTCGGAAAACCTTCTCATCTACGCGACCTCCAACCGGCGGCATCTTGTGCCCGAGTACATGCAGGAAAATTTGGAGACCAAGCACCTCGGCGAGGAAATTCATCCCGGTGAAACGGTAGAGGAGAAGATCTCGCTCTCGGAGCGCTTCGGCCTGTGGGTTTCCTTCTATCCGTTCGACCAGGACGACTATCTTGAAATCGTGAGCCACTGGCTGCGCGAATTGGGTTGCCGCGAGGGCGAGGTTCCCAAGGCCCGGCAGGAGGCGCTGCAGTGGGCGCTCCTGCGGGGATCGCGCAGCGGACGCGTGGCCTGGCAGTTCGCGCGCGATTACGCCGGTCGCAATGCCGGCGACGGCAAGCCAAGACGCTAGCGGGTGTCCGCGATGTCGGCCCCGGTGGAGGTTGCCGCGGCGGTGCTGATCCGCTCGGACGGCACCGTGCTTCTCGCGCAGCGTCCCGCAAGCAAGGTCTACTCGGGGTACTGGGAGTTTCCCGGCGGCAAGGTCGAGCCGGGCGAGCCGGTTGCCGAGGCGCTCAAGCGCGAGATACGCGAAGAGCTCGGGATCGAGATCGGGCGTGCGTATCCCTGGATCACCCGCGTCTTCACCTATCCGCATGCCACGGTGCGCCTGCATTTTTACCGGGTCACCGCCTGGCGCGGGGAGCCGCGCGCGCTCGAACACCAGGCCATTGCCTGGCAGCGCCCGGATGCGATCGAGCGCGCCCCGCTCCTGCCGGCCAACGGTCCGGTGCTGCGCAGCCTGTTGCTGCCCGCCGAATACGCTATCACTCAAGCCGGCGAACTCGGCATGGAGGTGTTTCTTTCGCGATTCGAGGCAAGACTGCGGAGTGGTCTCAGGCTCATCCAGGTGCGGGAGAAATCGCTCGGGCGTGAAGAGGCTGGGAAGTTCGCAAGACGCGTTCTCGCGCTCGCCCGGCCTTACGGCGCGAAAGTCCTCGTCAATGCGGATACCGTGCTCGCGCGCGAAGTCGGAGCCGACGGCGTGCACCTCACCGCAGAACAATTGCGCGGCGCGACCGCGCGCCCCGATGTCCCGTGGTGCGGCGCGTCATGCCATTCGGCCGAGGAGCTGCGCGGTGCCGAGGCGCTTGGGGTGGATCTCGTCGTGCTCGGGCCGGTTCGTGCGACGCCGTCGCACCCGGACGCGGTCCCGCTCGGCTGGGAGAGATTCCGGGAGATCGCTGCAGGTGCGGCCATCCCGGTGTACGCGCTCGGCGGGATCGTCCCGGGCGATCTCGAACCAGCCATGAACTGTGGCGCGCACGGTATTGCCATGGTGCGCGGCAGCTGGGGAGAAATTCCCTAGGAATCTTCCGTCGGATTCGCGTCGGGCGCGTCCTTGTCTTCCTCGACTGCAACCCGGTACTTTTCCATCGCCCAATCGCCGAGATCGATGAGCTTGCAGCGCTCAGAACAAAACGGCCGGTAAGGATTTTCAGACGACCACGCCACCTGCGCGTTGCAGCGCGGGCAACTCACGAAGCGCGCCTTGCTCATGGCCTTACAGATTGCAGAAGATCAGCTCGAACTCGACATCCGCCTCGCACACCCGCGTGCCGAAAGTGCTGAAGCGGACGTTCAAGGCGTAACGGTTGGCGCTGATCTCCGGAATGAACTGCGAATTGAGCGGCAGCCGGATGCGCACCATCTGTGACATCTTGCCGCCGAGCATCTGCGAGAAAGCGGCGCGGTGGGCGACGTGTTTTACGGGCTTGCCGCCCTCGCGCAGCAGTTTCAGCACGATGGCGGAGGCGTCGCGGATCGGCAGCAAGGGCGCAATCCAGACGCCGAGATCCGCCCCGCGCCGCTCGCGTTCGCGATGCAGCCAGAAATGGTACGAAGGCAGGTCGAATTCGCACACTCCGCCGGGGATTCCCGTGCGCTGCTTGATCGACATCAGCCATTCGTTTTCGCGGAGATACTGGCCGATCTTGCCGGTCATGGCGAAGAGCGCGGCGCTTGCGCGCTCGATATCGGAAATGACCTGCTGGAGCACGTTCTCCGCAATCTGAGGATTGTTCCGAAAACCCAGCAAGACCTGCTTCTGGCGCTCGAGCTCCTGCAGCAGGTCCGACTTCAGCTCGGCGCGGCTCGCGACTTCCAGGATCTCGAACAGGGTCAGGAGCACCACGTGGTGCGCGCGCGGATCTTCTTCGTCGACAAGAAAGTGATTGACACGCTCGAACAGGGCCTCGAGGCGAAGCAGCGTCCGAATGCGCTCGTTGAGCGGATACTCGTAGGTGATCACCGTGTTGCCCGTGGCGCGAAGGGGAGGCGGTTGATCCTGGCGCAAGGATGCCGGATTCTCACCGATCGGCCACGAATTGACAACGGGAGGCGTCATGACGCTGTCTTGAAACTGGCTGCGAGCGTGAGATATTTCTCATGCAAGCGGGCCACCTGCCCCTTGAGCGCCTCGGGCGCCCCGCTATTGTCGATCACGTCGTCCGCCTCGGCTAGGCGCTGCTCGCGCGTGGCCTGCGCGGCGATGATATCGCGCACATCCTTTTCCGTGAGGCCGCTGCGCCGCATGACCCGCTCGATCTGCTGATCCTCGGTGCAATCGACCACGAGCACGCGGGCGTATCGCGACCGATCGACGCCGCCCTCAACCAGGAGCGGCACGACGAGAATCGCGTAAACGCTCGCGGCGTGCTCACAGCGGCGCGTGCTCTCCTTCCGAATGAGCGGATGCAGGATCGCTTCGAGCTTCTTCTTCGCCTGTGCGTCGCCGAACACGAGCTTGCGCATCCCGGCGCGGTCGAGGGACCCATCCGCGCCGATGTAGCGGGCACCGAATGCCGAGCGGATCGGCTCGATCGCCGCTCCGTCCGGACGCGTGAGCTCGTGGGCGATCTCGTCCGTGTCGATCACCGCGATCCCAACCCGGGCGAAGGATCCGGCGACTTCGCTCTTGCCGCTGCCGATGCCGCCCGTGAGGCCCACGATGTAGGGTTTCACATGAACTGGTTGAGGTAGTGGCGGCTGATCTGGGGACCCCAGAACAAGCCGACGACGCCCGCAGCGCTCAAGTAGGGCCCGAAGGGTATCGGGACGCTACGCCCACGCCGGGCAAACACGATCAGGCTGATCCCGACCGCGGCGCCGATGAAGGACGACAACAGGATGGTCAGCGGCAACACCTGCCAGCCGCACCATGCCCCGATCGCTGCAAGCAGCTTGAAATCTCCGAAACCCATGCCTTCCTTGCCGGTCGCAAGCTTGAACAGCCAATACACGCTCCACAGTACGAGGTACCCGGCGACCGCACCGATAACCGCGGATCGCAGATCGGTAAAAACGCCGGCCGCGTTGACCAGCAGGCCCAGCCACAGCAGGGGCAGGGTGATCGAATCGGGCAACAGCTGGGTATCGAAATCGATGAAGCTCGCCGCGAGCATGCACCACAGGAACACCATTGCCGCAAACGCCGCGGGTCCGAAACCGAAGCGCGCCGCCGACCAGGCTGCGGCGATCCCTCCGAGCAGCTCGACCAGCGGATAGCGGGCGCTGATGTGGGTCCCGCAGGCCGAGCAGCGTCCGCGCAACAATCCCCATGAGACGAGCGGGATATTTTCCGCCGCAGTGATGCCGTGTCGGCAGGAAGGGCAACGCGAGCGCGGCACGAAAAGATTGAACCGCTCCGCCGGAGCGAGCGTCTCGCCGCGCAGCTCGGCGCACTGCTCCTGCCATTCCCGCTCCATCATCTTGGGCAAGCGGTGAATGACCACGTTGAGGAACGAACCCACCACGAGCCCGAACGCGAGGCACAGCCAGGGAAACACCGCCGGGTGGGCGACGGTTTTGAGAATCTCGCTCATGGGATCAAATAAAAAGGGTTACGGTCCGCCCGTAACCCTTTTCGCGGGGAGGCTACAGCGGGAATGATGCTAGACCGCTTGGCCGATCTTGAAGATCGGCAGGTACATCGCGATCACCATGCCGCCGATCAGCACGCCGAGCACCACCATGATCATCGGCTCCATCAGACTGGTAAGCGCGTCCACCGCGTCGTCGACCTCGGCTTCGAAAAAGTCTGCTACCTTGCCGAGCATGGAATCGAGCGCGCCGGATTCTTCCCCGATCGACACCATCTGGATGACCATGTTGGGAAAAACATTGGTGTCCTGCATGGAGGACGTGAGGGTGCTCCCGGAGCTTACCTTCTGCTGAATTTCCTTGGTGGCCATGGCGTAGACGTAGTTCCCTGAGGCGCCGCCGACCGAGTCGAGTGCCTCGACCAGAGGCACGCCTGCTGCAAACATGGTGGAAAGGGTGCGGGTCCAGCGCGCGATCGTGGATTTCCGAACCAGGTCGCCGAACACCGGCACCTTGAGCATCAGCCGGTCCATGAAGATCTGGATCGGGACGGAACGCTTCCACAGTTCGAGAAACCCCCATACGCTTCCGATGACGACGGGGAAGATGATGTACCAGAACTGCACGAAAATGTCCGAGACGCCCATGACGAACAAGGTCGGCGCGGGAAGATCGGCGCCGAAGTTCCTGAACACCTCCTTGAAAGCCGGGATCACGAATATCATGATAACGGCGGTGATGACGAAAGCAACCACGATGATTGCGATCGGGTAGAACAACGCCGCCTTGATCTTGGATTTTATGGCGAGGATCTTTTCCTTGTAGGTCGCCAGGCGGTCGAGGAGGGTTTCCAGAATGCCGGCCTGCTCGCCGGCCGCCACCAGGTTGCAGAATAGCGCGTCGAAGTGAAGCGGATGCTTGCGGAACGCCGCGGCGAGTGCGGTTCCGGTTTCCACGTCGGCCTTGATGTTCATCAACAGCCTCTGCACCGCCGGATTGGCGTGGCCCTTGCCGACGATATCGAAGGACTGAAGGAGCGGCACCCCCGCTTTCATCATGGTCGCCAGCTGGCGGGTGAACAAGGTGACGTCCTTCTCCCTGACCCTGCCGCCGCGTCCGATACGCTGCTTGCTTACCTTGGTGACGATGATGCCCTGGCGGCGCAGCGTGACGTTGACGACGGCTTGGCCGCCGGCGCGCATCTGACCTTTGAGGACTTTGCCGGACTTGTCTTTCCCCTCCCAAAGGTAATTGATTTCCTTGACCTTGCCGGCTGCTGCTGCGGTTGCCATACGGTGTCTCCTACATCGTTCGCTCGTTCGCTGGCGCTGCCTACGACTTCCTCCCTGAAGTCAGGCCTCGCGCGATGATGCATGGCCTTGGGGTTTTTGTAAAGCCTCAGGATTACGGCTTAATGCATTGAAGACAAGGCGTAAATACCGTGAATTTTTCTCCTCCGGGCAAGTGCCGGAAAGCCCGTCACGCAGCCTGGGCGAGGTCCGATACGCGGGGGCGAAAGAGCCGCACGGTCTTGATGACCCGATCCTGGGTCTGGACGATCTCCATCGGTACTTCGGCGATCTTCAGGGCCACCCCGGCCTCGGGAATGTCCCGCAGATGCTCGAGGATGAGGCCGTTCAGGGTTTTTGGCCCGTCGAGAGGCAGGGCGAGCCCGAGCTTGCGGTTCAGCTCGCGTAGCACGCTCGTGCCCTCGACGAGGGCGCTCCCGTCCTTGTCCCAGGGCTCGATTTCCGACTTCACCGGCGCAGTCGTGGTGAACTCACCGATGATCTCCTCGATGATGTCCTCCAGAGTCACCAGGCCCTGCAGCTCTCCGTACTCGTCCACCACCAGCGCGATGCGCTGACGGTTTTCCTGAAAGTACTGGAGCTGCGCGAACAGCGGCGTCCCTGCGGGAACGAAGTACGGCTCGGTCAGCAGCTCGGCGAGTGCCGCGCGGTCGAACTCCTCGGCACGTACCAGATGCATCACCTTGCGCAGGTGGAGGATCCCGGCGATGTTGCCGAGTTCGCCCCGGTAGGCGGGAAGCCGGGTGTGGTACGCGGTGGTGAGCTGCGTGAGGATGGTTTCGCTGGGGGCCTCGAGATCGATCGCCTCGATCTGCGCCCTGGGCGTCATCACGTCCTCGATGGTGATCGCTTCGAGGTCGAAAAGATTGACGAGGATGCTCTGGTGCTTTTTCGGCATGAACTGTCCCGACTCCAGCACGAGGAAACGCAGTTCCTCCATCGACAGGCGCTGCGGTCCCGGGTCGAGCGGAATGCGCAGCAGCCACAGCAGGCAGCGGACGAACAGGTTCACGACCCAGAGCGACCACGCGAATGCCCTGACGAGCGGCTTGAGCACGTAGCTCGCCGTAAGGGCCGTCTGCTCCGGATAGCGCGCGCCGATCACCTTCGGCGTGATCTCGGCGAACACGAGGATCAGCAAGGTCACCACGACGGTGGCGATTCCGAGAACGATCCTGTCGTGGCCGAAGAGATCGATGGTCATGACGCTGACGAGCATGGTGATTGCCGCGTTCACCAGCGTGTTGCCGGCGAGCAGCACCGACAGCAGCTTGTCGGTCTGGCGCAGCAGCTCTGAGGTGAGCCGCGCGCCGCGGTTGCCGGTGCGCTCGAGCGCACGCAGCCGATACCGGTTGATCGCCATCATGCCGGTTTCGGACATGGCGAAAAACCCGGACAGGACCAGCAGGAAAGCGAGCGCGGCGAACTGTATTGCTAAGGGGATGTCGGCCAAGGCGGGCGCCTAGTGACCAGAAGAGAGCGGAGTATAGCCTAGCCCAGACCCTTCGGCAGGCTCAGGCCAGGCCCCGCCGCAGAATGACCTCGAGCACGAAACGGCTGCCGACGTAGGCGAGCAGAAGCGCCACGAAACCGGCGAGCGTCCAGCGCAGCGCCGTGCGCCCGCGCCAGCCGTAGAAGTAGCGCCCGCACAAGAGCGCCGCGAATATGAACCAGGAGACGACGGCGAAGACCGTCTTGTGGTCGAACTTCATCGCTCGCCCGAAAAGCGTTTCGGAAAACACGATTCCCGTGACGAGCGTCAACGTCAGGAACACGAATCCGACGAGGATCACGCGGAACAGCAGCTGCTCCATGGTGAGCAGCGGCGGCAACGCAGCGAGCGGCCCTGCGATCGCACCGCCGTGCAGCCGCCGCTCCATCAGGGTCATCAGAAGGGCGTGCAGCGCGGCGATCGTGAACATGCCGTAGGCGACCATCGCGAGCGCGAGGTGCAGCCGGAATTCGGTCGAATGCGTGTACGGCGGGCTGGCGAGGCCGGGGAAGAGCGCCGGCAGCGGCGCGCACACGGCGGCCAGCGCCAGGACCGGGGCCTGCATGCCCTCGAGTTTGAGGAACCCGCTCTCGATCCAGTAGATCAGCACGGCGAGCCACAGCATCACCGAGAGCGCCTGTCCGAAGCCGAACCGCAGCTCGGACTGCGCGAACAACATCTCGTAGACGAGCCAGGTGTGCAGCGCGAACGGCGCGAGGATCGCCGCGCGCTCCAGAGGCGCGATCCGAGGGGCGCTCTGTCCGCGCCAGCGCGTGCGCCAGAAGTGAAAGGCGAGCGCCGCGTAGAGGAGGGACGCCGCCGCGTAGAGTAGAATCGCCGGCATTCGCGAAGTGTACACCGACGCCACGCCCTCCCGTGCTTGAGAACCTGACCCGGCGGCTCACGCAAGTCGCCAAAACGCTGCGCGGCGAGGCACGCCTCACCGAATCGAACACCCAGGAAGCGTTGCGCGAAGTGCGCGTGGCGCTGCTCGAGGCGGACGTGGCGCTTCCGGTGGTGAAGCTATTCATCGAACGCGTGCGCGAGGCCGCGCTGGGGGCGGAGGTGAGCGGCAGCCTCACCCCGGGGCAGGCGCTGGTGGGCGTGGTGCACCGGGAACTCACCGTGCTGATGGGCGGGGAGAACGCCGCGCTCGATCTCGCGGTGACGCCGCCTGCGGTAATCCTGATGGCCGGGTTGCAGGGCTCGGGCAAGACCACCACTGCGGCGAAGCTCGCCCGCATGCTCGCGACCGAACAGAAGAAAAAACCGCTGCTCGTCTCCTGCGACGTCTACCGGCCCGCGGCGATCGAGCAACTCGAGATACTCGCCCGCCAGATCGGCGTCGATTTCTTCCCTTCGGATGCCGGACAAAAGCCGCTGGCCATCGCGCTCGCCGCGCTCGATCACGCGAAAAAACACTATCACGATGTGTTGCTCGTCGACACTGCGGGACGCCTTGCGATCGACGCGGCGATGATGGCGGAGCTCGCCGAGCTGCACGCGGCGCTCAAACCTGTCGAGACGCTCTTCGTCGTCGATTCGATGCAGGGACAGGACTCGGTGAACGTGGCAAAGGCCTTCGGCGACGCGCTGCCCCTCACTGGAATCGTGCTCACCAAGCTCGACGGCGACGCACGCGGCGGCGCGGCGCTGTCGGTGCGGCAGGTGACCGGGAAGCCGATCAAGTTCGCCGGCGTGAGCGAGAAGCCGGAGGGCCTGGAGCTCTTTCATCCCGAACGCATGGCTTCGCGCATCCTCGGCATGGGCGACGTGCTGTCGCTCGTCGAAGAAGCGAGGAAATCGGTCGACGTCGACGAGGCGAAGAAATTCGCCGAGAAGTTGAAGAAGGGCAAAGGCTTCGATCTCGAGGACTTCAGGCAGCAGATCGGCCAGATGCGCAAGATGGGCGGAGTGTCGGCCCTGGTCGACAAGCTCCCCGCGCAGTTCGCTCAAGCCGCGCAGTCCTCGCAGATGGACGAAAAGCAGCTGCGCCGCGTCGAAGGCATCATCAATTCGATGACGCCCGCAGAGCGGATGCGACCGGAGATCCTCAAGGCCTCGCGCAAGCGACGCATCGCCGCCGGTGCGGGCGTGCCGGTGCAGGAAGTGAACCGGTTGCTGAACCAGTTCGAGCAGATGCGCGAGATGATGAAGAGAATGCAGAAAGGCGGCCTCGCGAAGATGATGCGCGGGATGAAGGGGTTCATGCCCGGGATGCGTTAGCGGGAAGTTGATATCGCCCCGCTCCGGGCGTAGGATGATTTCGCAGTCAGAGCGACGGGAGGACATCAACCACTCTTCCGGAGGTACCATGTGCTACGAAATTGACGAGCTTTACTGGCGGCAACGCGCCGAAGAGGTGCGCAGGGCGTTGGAAAAAACCGAGGAACTGAAGAAGCAGACGCGAACGACGGCACCGGCAAAGCCGGCTTCGCCGGAAAAGAAAACCGAGGTGAAGGTGCCGGCCTGACAATATTTGATTGAGGGAACCCCGCTGCGGCGGGGTTCTTTCTGAACTCCTCAAATCAGATTTCCGCAGGAGTAAAATCGAGCCTTCGTTTGGAGGACTGCCATGTCAACTACGCTTGCTGAAATCGAACGGCAGGTTCGCTCCCTGTCCGTGGAAGAACGAGCACGGCTCGCCGAAGTCCTGCTCGAATCACTTCATGAAGCGCCTCTCGCTGAAATCGAGGCCGTCTGGGAGCGCGAAATCGAAGAACGCGCTGCTGCGTACGATCGCGGAGAGTTGCAGACGATTTCGGCTGAGGATGTATTCGCCGAAGCGAGGCGCCTCGCCCGGTGAAAAATGCCCGGTTCATCGCGGCCGCCCGCGTTGAATTCCTCGCCGAGGTCATTTACTACAATGAGGCGCAGTCGGGATTGGGTGAGCGATTCACCGCCGCGGTGGAAGAAGCGGCGGCTCGCGCCGTAGCCTTTCCCCTTTCAGGCTCGCCGTCCCGCGCGAATACGCGACGAATCATCCTCAAGGGTTTTCCGTTCTCCATCTTCTACCGCCCGGAACCGGACGGGATCGTAATCTTCGCGTTGGCGCATCATGCGCGGCGTCCGTATTATTGGCGGTCTCGCGCCCGCTGAGTTCTTCAGATCTATGCGTAGTGAACATGTACCTGCACGCGATCCAGATATTCGGGTAACCGCGAACTTACTAAGGGATGAAAATTCCTTAGGGAAATTCCCTTGTGAGATATGGCTACCATCGCATGTCGGAGATCGGCCGATCTTGCGTTTTACTTCGACAGGGCAAGAGTATGCAGGGCAAAGTAATGCAGTTCTAGGTGAGCCTTTTCGTCTTGAGGCAACTCTTATTGGCTTTGATGACAAGCCAAGGCAGTATATTCGTTCGCCGAAAATGTGGACTCACAACATCAGTACGCTGGAGTATTCGAAACAAGAAGAGCCGATAACGACCTTTATCGCGACTCCCGTCCGGCTAGCCGTAGTCACGCCTCTCCAGTCGCAGAATCAAGATTCCTCAAATAACACACAAATTGTCTTTGACCTTACGGACAACGTGTTTCTTACACCTTTTCAGATCATAAAGAGTTCCTACACCGGCGATGTAAGAGTTGAAACAATTCGTCAAGTTTCTTTTCAGCTTGAAATTGGAAAGGTGCAGTTTTCAAGGCACTACTATACAAGCAAGAAAGAAGAACAAGGAAATAGAGGGACAACTAGATACTCAAAGCTTGTTGCGGAACTCGATGTACCAATAGACCCAAGTGAAAGTGCAACTATTGAGACAAAAGTTCTCTCGCCTCTCAATGATCTAGTGTTGTTATCTAGTTTTCCAGCGAGACAACGTACCGTGATAACTGGATGGCGAGCCACAAACGAAGATTTTCTAGTTGAAGAATTCATTTGCTACGTGGATGCTAGGCAGATCCAGGGTGATGATAGAAATCAGGATTTAGTGATCGAGCGGCTAGATTTTGAGGAATACATCGCTGTTGTTCATAGATGCTTTTCGTCGATGGACTCAACTTCCAAAGAATTGGTACGACAAGCCATCTACAAGGCGCTTCCTGATCCAAGAAGACCGTTGGAAACGCATTTTCTAAGTCTTTTTTCCGCTCTTGAGGGATTGACTCTCATCTATCGGCGCGCGGCAATGATGGAGTTTTCCGTAAAAAATAAAGCAAATTGGAAAAAAATCGAACGAGAACTAAGAAACGTAATTGTAAATTTTGAAATTAAGGATGGAAGCGAAATCAATAGAGATCTTCTGGTGAAAATGCTTCCCATGCTAAAACGCGTACCATTTCGAGACGCATTCGAAAGTTTTTGTAGAGATAAGAACATCGATATCAGCGATCTTTGGCCAGTGTTCAATGTTGATGAGGGGATTTCATTGAATGAAATTCGAAATCGGCTTTCACATGGGGACTATTTTCCCGATAGTAAAATGGGTCCGCTGATGTACGCCTCGGCAAACCTCGAAATCGTATTGGAGCGAGTTTTGTTGTCAACGCTTTCGTGGCCAATCAACAGAACTAGGATTAGCGCTGACGCGTTGCGAACTCTAGGCTGGTTACCGAACGCAAACTTAAATCGAGAAATGTTGGATCTAAACTCCATATCATGAGGGCTAACAATCAGTTTCAAGGTGCAACGCTTAGGTGGCGTTGGACTTCAAGTCACGGCATTTTGCCTTCCCAATGAGCACACCCGAGCCTTCTTCCGAACCGGCATCCGTTCTCGAAGCACTTCGTCGCCAGATCGAGCGTGGAAACGAGTTATCCAGAAAACCAACCATTAGCCGTATTCACTTGCAATTGTGGGCAATGCCAGTGAGGGCACAGTTGGGAAAGATTTACGGAAAAGACGCTCCACAGCTCGCCAACATCCCAAATGTTCCAGGTAATCTCCGCGAAGATGCGGTCCTTCCGGAACTAAATAGAAGACTTGAGCAGCTTCGATATATCGTCGAGAGCCTCGATTCACTCCTAACTACGGGTACACGTGTATTTATTGGGCACGGACGCTCATCACTTTGGAGGGAGCTGAAGGACTTCATAGCCGAGCGCCTCAAGCTCAATTGGGATGAGTTCAACCGAGAAGCGGTTGCAGGTTACACAACGTCGGAACGTCTTGACCAAATGTTATCCCAAGCAGCATTCGCGTTTCTAATCCTTACCGCAGAGGAAGAAGGAGCTGATGGAACCGTTCACGCCCGTTCGAACGTTATTCACGAAGTTGGACTTTTTCAGGGGCGCTTAGGTGTCCGGCGGGCTATCGTTCTCTTGGAGGACGGCTGTACTGAGTTTTCAAATATTACAGGGCTAGTCCAAATTCGATTTCCACGAGGCGATATTGCCGCCCGCTTCGAGGAGATTAGACGTGTTCTTGAACGAGAAGGCCTTGTTTAGACCACGATCGCTCGTTGCGTAACCGACACAGGGGCCGAGATCCTACGTGGGGGTACGCCATCACCTTGGCGCTTCGCTAACGAGTCTCGAAGATTCGAAGGATGGGCGGCAGACGGAACGTGGAACGGCGATTGAAAGTCTCTGGATACCCTCTTGCGCGGAATGACGAGAACGACCAACTCGCTTTCCCTTGCCACCCCACCTAAGCTCGCGTAAAATCACGCCCTTTTCTGGCTTCGGTCATTCATCATGGTTGTGATTCGTCTTTCGCGCGGCGGGGCCAAGAAGCGGCCCTTTTTCAATGTGGTGGTCGCCGATTCGCGCAGGGCTGCCGGCAAGAGTTTCATCGAGCGCGTTGGTTTCTACGATCCGAAGGCGCCCGCAGGCCATGAGTCGCTGCGTTTCGCGACGGATCGCCTGGCGTTCTGGCGGGGCAAGGGCGCGAAGCTCAGCCCCACGGTGGCGCGCTTGTTCAAGGGCTACAAGGCGCCGGCTGAAGCCGCGGCCAAGTAGCGCGATCAGGTTGGCGACGCCAACCAAGATGGTGGTGATGGGGCGCGTGATGGCGCCCTGGGGCGTGAAGGGCTCGCTGAAGGTCCAGCCCTTCGGCGATGGAAGCGGCAACCTCTGCAAGTTTTCCGCGTGGTGGGTCGGCAAGCCGGGGGAGCACAGCAAGATCGCGGTGGTGGAATGCCGCGAGCACGGCGGCGCGTACTTGGTGGCGCGCTTTGAGGGTTGCGAGAATCCGGAGCAGGCCGGCGCGTACCGGGGATTTGAGATTGCGCTCAGGCGCGAGGATCTGCCGAAGCCCGCGGAGCACGAGTTCTACCAGGCCGATCTGATCGGACTGGAAGTGATGAACCGGCAGGGCAAGCGGATCGGCCGGGTGACGGGATTTTTCGACAACGGTGCGCACGAAGTGATGTGCGTCGAGCATGAAGGCGCGGCGCGGCTGGTGCCGGTCGCCGCGGACGTGATCCACAAGGTCGATCTCGACGCCGGGACGGTCGAAGTGGAGTGGGGCGCGGACTGGTGATCCGCTTCGAGTGCGTGACGCTGTTCCCGGAGATGTTCGGGGCGGTCACCGGCTCGGGCGTGACGCGCAGGGCGCTGGAGCAGGGGCTGTGGAGCCTCGGGCTGTGGAATCCGCGGGATTTCACGACGGACAATTACCGCACGGTCGACGATCGGCCGTACGGGGGCGGACCCGGCATGGTGATGCTGGTCGAGCCGCTGGAAAAAGCGATCGTCGCGGCGAAGGCCGCGGCAAGAGGCGATGTAAAAGTGATCCACCTCTCGCCACAGGGGCCGATGCTGGATCACCGCAAGGTGATGGCGCTTGCGGCGCAAGAGCGTGTCGTGCTGCTCTGTGGGCGGTATGAGGGCGTGGACGAGCGGCTGATACGCCGCAGCGTGGACGAGGAGTTGTCGATCGGCGATTACGTCCTCTCGGGCGGAGAGCTCGCGGCGATGGTGCTGATCGACGCGGTGGTGCGGCAGCTGCCGGGCGCGCTCGGAGACGGGATGTCGGCAGTGCAGGACTCGTTCGTGAACGGGCTCCTGGACTGCCCGCAGTACACGCGGCCGGAAGCATACGCGGGCGAAGCGGTGCCGCCGGTGTTGATGTCGGGGCACCACGCGCAGATCGAGCGCTGGCGCCTGAAGCAGTCGTTGGGGCGCACCTGGCTGCGGAGGCCCGAGCTGCTCGAGCGGCGCGGGATGAGCGAGACCGAACGTAAACTGCTTGAAGAATTCAGGCAGGAATTGGACGAAGGAGCAAAGCAATGAACATCATTCAGAAGCTCGAAGAAGAAGAAATCAAGCGCATCGGGAAGAAGCTCCCCGAGTTTTCCCCGGGGGACACGGTGATCGTCAACGTCGGCGTCGTCGAGGGCGAACGCAAGCGCGTGCAGGCCTACGAGGGCGTGGTGATCGCCAAGAGAAATCGCGGCATCAACTCCTCGTTCACCGTGCGCAAAGTGTCCTCGGGCGAAGGCGTGGAGCGCACCTTCCAGACCTATTCGCCGACGATCGATTCGATCGAGCTGAAGCGCAAAGGCGACGTGCGCCGCGCCAAGCTCTATTATTTGCGCAAGCTCTCGGGCAAGGGCGCCCGCATCCGCGAGAGAATCGAGGGGCAGGAACCGGGCGCAGAGCAGTAAGGCGGGACGGGCCGGACCGCGAGGGGCGCGCGAGCGCCCCTTTTTGTTTGCTTGGAGCGCCGCGGTTTTCGGCGAGCGGGGTACGGCTGGTCGCCGATAGGCGTAAAATTCGCGCTCGTAGACGGACGACTCCCCTTCATGAGCCTCAATTCGATCCCTGAAATCATCTCCGAGCTGAAGGCCGGCCGGATGGCGGTGCTCGTCGACGACGAGGATCGCGAGAACGAGGGCGATCTCATCTTCGCCGCGGAGTTCGTCGCCGCCGAGAAAATCAACTTCATGGCGAAGTTCGGACGCGGCCTGGTCTGCATGCCGATCACCGAAGCGCACGCCGAGCGTCTCAATCTCCTGCCGATGGTGGCGCGCAACCGCTCGGTGCACGGCACGAACTTCACGGTATCCATCGAAGCCGCCTCGGGCGTGAGTACGGGCATTTCCGCGGCCGACCGCGCGCATACCATCAAGGTGGCGGCTTCCTCGAAGGCGACGCCGGCGGACATCGTCCAGCCGGGCCACGTGTTCCCGCTCATCGCGCAAAACGGCGGAGTGCTGGTGCGCGCCGGGCACACGGAAGCCTGCTGCGATTTGGTGCAGCTCGCCGGGCTTCATCCGGCGGCGGTGCTGTGCGAGATCATGAAGGACGATGGCAGCATGGCGCGGCTGCCCGATCTGATCGAATTCTCGAAGCTCCACGGTCTCAAGATCGGCTCGATCGCCGACCTGATCCGCTTCCGTAGCCAGAACGAATCGCTGGTGAAGCGCGTGACCGAGCGCACGATCGAAACCCGCTTTGGTCCGTTCCGGCTGATCGCCTACCTCGAGAAACTCACCGGAGAAACGCACCTTGCGCTCGCGCGCGGGGAGATCTCGCCGGACAGGGAAACGCTGGTGCGCGTACACGAACCGCTGTCGCTCATCGACCTCCTGGACGCTGGCCAGGGAACGCACTCCTGGTCGGTGCACGATGCGCTGGAGCGAATCGCGGAGGAAGGCAAGGGCATCATGGTGCTGCTCAACTGTTCCGAAAGCGCCGGACAGCTGATCGAGCGCGTCGCCTCGGCCAAGCGGCCCAAGGCGCCCGCGAAGATGGACTTTCTCACCTACGGCATCGGCGCGCAGATCCTGCGCGATCTCAAGGTCGGCAAGATGCGTCTCATGGCGGCGCCCCGGAAGATGCCCAGCATGGCCGGGTGGGAGCTGGAGATCGCGGGCTACGTCGAAAAGGCCGCCAAGGCGCGGGGCGGCTGATGGCGGAGATCGAATTCGACTCGAGCGGCGAGGGCCTGCGGGTCGGGATCGTGCGCTCGCGCTTCAACGAACGCATCGGCCTGGCGATGCTGGAAGCCTGCCGCAAGCGCCTTGGGGAGCTGCATGTGACCGCGCTCACGGTGGTCAGCGTGCCGGGCGCGCTCGAAGCGCCGCTCGCCCTGCAGAAGCTCGCCGCCACGGAAAGATACGACGCGCTGATCGCGCTCGGCGCGGTGATCCGCGGCGAGACCTATCACTTCGAGATCGTCGCCAACCAGTCCGCATCGGGCCTCATGCAGGTGCAGCTCGACTGCGGAATTCCGGTCGCCAACGGCATTCTCACCACCGACACCGAGGCGCAGGCGCAGGCGCGCGTGGCGCAAAAGGGCAGGGACTGCGCGGAGGTCGCCGTGGAGATGGCGAACCTCGGCAGGAGCATCGCGAAGAGCCACAAGTGAAATCGGCGCGGCGCCGTTCGCGCGAGCTCGCGCTGCAGGGACTGTACGCCTGGCAGCTCTCGGGCGACGCCGCGGCAAACCTGCAATCCCAGCTCGCGGAATCGAAGGGCTTCGGCAAGGCCGACGTCAAGTACTTCGCGCGCCTCCTGCAAGGCACGATCGAGGAAGCCGGGGCGCTCGAGCTGCTGATCGCACCGAAGCTCGATCGCAAGCTGAAGGAGCTTTCGCCGGTGGAGCGCGGCATCCTGCTCCTTGCGGCGTTCGAGCTGAAGAATGCGGCCGATATTCCCTACAGGGTGGTGATCAACGAGGCCATCGAGCTCGCGAAGGAGTTCGGCGGCACCGACGGCCACAAATACGTGAACGGCGTGCTCGACAAGCTCGTCTCCGAATTGCGTCCGGAGGAGAGAAGGCAGAAAGTCTAGCGCGCGAAGAAGATTCCAACGTGTCCTCCGAGTTCGAGATCATCCGCAAATACTTCACCCGGCCCGCACCGACCGCGGAGCTGGGCGTCGGCGACGACTGCGCGCTCCTGAAGCCCGATCCGCGCATGCTGCTCGCCGTCTCGACTGACATGCTGATCGCCGGGCGCCATTTCTTCCCGGATGCCGATCCGGCGAAGCTCGGGCACAAGGCGCTCGCCGTCAACCTTTCGGACCTCGCCGCGATGGGCGCCGATCCCCGCTGGGCGACGCTCGCGGTCGCGCTGCCTGAAGCGGAAGAGCAGTGGATTGCCGCGTTCGCCGAAGGGTTCTTCCGGCTCGCCGCCCGCTGGGGCATGGAGCTCGTCGGCGGGGACACGACTCAAGGCCCGCTCGCGATCTCGGTCACCGTGCTGGGCGAGGTGCCGCAGGAGTTCGTCCTGCGGCGCGACGCCGCGCTCGCGGGGGACGATATCTGGCTCTCGGGCGCGACCGGCGAAGCGGCGCTGGCGCTCGCGCATCTGAAGGGGCGCGTGAAGCTGGAAGGCGCCGCGCGCGAGGCCTGCCTTGCGCGCCTCCATACGCCCGAGCCGCGCGTGGAGCTCGGAGGCCGGCTGCGGGGCTTCGCGCGAAGCGCGATCGACGTTTCCGACGGCCTGCTCGCCGATCTCGGCCACATCCTGGAAGCCTCCGGCATCGGCGCCGAACTCGCCTGGGACAGTCTCCCGCGCGCGGCGGCGATCGCCGCCTGTCCGGACAAGGCGCTCGCCGCGGATTGCCTGCTCGCGGGCGGGGACGACTACGAGCTCGCTTTCACCGCTCCGCCCTTCAGGCGCTCGGAAATCGAGGCGATGGGAAAGGATCTTGAAATTCCGCTGACGCGCATCGGCGCCGCCGTAGCGGGCGATCCGGTGGTGGCGCTGCGCGGCTCCGGGGGGAAACTCATTTCCAGTCCGCGCAAGGGTTTCGATCACTTCGCATGATCCTGCGGCCCACCCGCGCCTTCGCTTTCGCCCACCCGGCCCATTTCATTGCGCTCGGGTTCGGCACGGGGCTCGTGCCCGTGGCCCCGGGCACCGCCGGCACCCTCCTCGCGTTTCCGGTGTTCGTTCTACTCGACGCCTTTTTGCCGCCGCTCTCCCTTTTCGGGGCCATCGTCTTCTTCTTCGGGATCGGCATCTGGGCGTGCGGGCGCACCGGGCACGATCTGGGCATCGGCGATCACGGCGCGATGAACTGGGACGAAATGGTCGCGATGCTGCTCGTGCTGCTCCTCGCTCCGCCGGACTGGGCATGGTGGATGTTCGCGTTTCTGGCGTTCCGCTTTTTCGACGTGGTCAAGCCTCCGCCGATCCGCCACCTCGAACGCACGGTGAAAGGCGGCCTGGGCGTGATGTTCGACGATATCGTCGCGGCGTTCTACACCCTGCTCCTCATCGCGCTGGTGAAGCGGATTCTCGGCTGATGGCGCGCGATACGCTCAAGGTTTTGGCGAGGCGCGTCGGGGTGCAGCTCAAGAAGCGGCGCCTGAAGCTCGCGACCGCCGAGTCCTGCACCGGCGGCTGGGTCGCCCAGGCGGTGACCTCCGTCCCGGGAAGCTCGGCCTGGTTCGACCGCGGTTTCGTCACTTATTCCAACGAGGCGAAGCACGAGCTCCTCGGCGTGCGTTCCCGGACTCTTTCGCGCCACGGCGCGGTGAGCCGCGAAACCGCGAAGGAAATGGCGGCCGGAGCTCTCGCGCGCAGCCGCGCGCAGGTGTCGATCGCGGTGACCGGCGTTGCCGGACCGGGCGGCGGCACCAAAGCGAAACCCGTGGGCACGGTGTGCGTCGCGTGGGCTCGAAGACGGGGCGCCACGGGGAGCGTCAGCCGGCGTTTCCCCGGCGGCCGCGAAAGAGTGCGCCGGCAGTCGGTGGTGTTCGCGCTGCAAGGCCTGCTCGAAAGACTGGAGGAGACGGAATGAAATCGTTTTTCCGATGCGTCGCGCTCTCGTTGGCGTTCTGCTCCGCCGTACCTGTCCTCGCGCAGGACCTCGACGACTCGAAGGCCAATATCGCCGGTCCCTACGTCCCCACGCCCTGGGTGATCGTCGAGCAAATGCTGAAGCTCGCCGATATCCGCGGCGACGACGTGGTCTACGACCTGGGCTCGGGAGACGGGCGGCTGGTGATCTCGGCGGCCAAGCGCTTCGGAGCGCGCGGCGTCGGCGTCGAGCTGCAGACGGAGCTGGTCGAGATGGCGAGAACCGGCGCGAGAAACGAAGGCGTCGCGGACCGCGTCAAGTTCGTTCAGGGCGACCTGTTCGAGACCGACATCAAGGAAGCGAGCGTGGTGATGCTCTATCTGCTGCCGCAGTTCGTCATGCGGCTGGTGCCGCAGTTTCGCGCCGAGCTGCGCCCCGGCACGCGTATCGTGTCGCACGACTATCCGCTCTCGCCCTGGCCGCCGGACAAGGAAGTTTCGATGGACGTTCCGGAAAAGGAGATGATCAGCGGCACCTCCTGGACGAGGCTCTTTTACTACGTCGTCCCGGCGCGCGTGCAGGGGGCGTGGGAACTCACCTTGCCCAAAACGTACGCGAGCGCTCCCCTCAAGCTGCAGATCAGCCAGGAGCCCCAAGTCGTTGGCGGATTCGTACGCGAAGACGACGGAGAACTGTATCTCACGGACCTGACTGTGCGGGGCGAGCAGATCCGTTTCGGGCTGCTCCATAGGGACAGGATGATGGCGTTCGAAGGAAAGGTGACAGGAGACACCATGACGGGCGAAGTGCGCGCTAACGATCGGTCCGCGCCCTGGACCGCCCGACGCGCGCCGCCGCGTTAAGAACGCGCCAAGCGTTTGGGGTCCGTGGGCCTAGTGTCCTATATTGGAAGGTATGAGCTTCTTCCGGAACCCCGACGTGCGACCGCCCGCGGTCGCGAGCTTGTTCTATCCGGGTGACGCACCCACGCTCGCCAGAGAAGTCACCGCGTATCTCGACCAGACCGAAGATACGCCCCTCGCGCCGGGATTTCCCAAGGCGGTGATCGTGCCTCACGCCGGTTACGTCTATTCCGGGCCGGTCGCGGCGAGTGCCTACGACCTTCTGCGCCCGGCGCGCGGCATCGTAAAGCGCGTAGTGATTCTGGGTCCCTGCCATCGCGTGCCGGTGCGCGGCCTCGCGCTCCCGCAGGCGAGCGCTTTTGCGACGCCGCTCGGGCGCATCCCGCTCGATGCCGAGGCGCTGGGCGCGATCCGCGACCTGCCGCAGGTGGTTGAATCTGCGGAGACGCATGCCGAGGAGCACGCGCTGGAAGTGCAGCTGCCTTTCCTGCAGCGGGTGCTGGGCGATTTTTCGCTGGTGCCGCTGGTGGTGGGCGACGCCGGTCCCGAGAAGGTCGCCGAGGTCTTGGATCGCCTGTGGGGCGGAGCCGAGACGCTCATCGTCATCAGCTCCGACCTCTCGCACTATCACGCTTACGACCGCGCGCGCGAAATCGACAGCGGCACGGTGCAGGCGATTCTCGATTTCGACACCGGGATCTCGCACGATCAGGCCTGCGGCGCGACGCCGGTCTCGGGGCTGCTGATCGCCGCGAAGCGCAAGGGTCTCGCGACGAGGCTGCTCGACTGCCGCAACTCGGGCGACACCGCCGGGGACAAGGGCCGCGTCGTCGGCTACGCCGCTTTTGCCGTCGGAGGCGAAGGCGGGGGCTACGGAGCGGAGCACGGAAGAAGACTGCTTAGCATCGCGCGCGCCTCGATCACCGACGCGCTGGGCGCCGGTTCCGCGGGCTCGCCGGAGGCGAACGAGACTTGGCTCGCAGAATCGCGCGCCACGTTTGTCACCCTCATGCAGGGCGAAGAGCTGCGCGGTTGCGTCGGAGCGCTGGAAGCACAGCGGCCGCTCGCGGTCGACGTCGCCGCGAACGCCTGTGCCGCGGCGCTCGAGGATCCGCGCTTCAAGCCCATGACGCGCGATGAGCTCGCGCGCACCGACATCGAAGTGTCGCTGCTGTCGACGCCCAAGAGCGTTCCTTTCGAGGACCACGCCGACCTGATCGCCCGGCTCCGTCCCGGAGTGGACGGCGTCATCATCGAACAAGACGAGGACAGGCGCGCGACCTTTCTTCCGCAGGTCTGGGAGGGACTGCCCGATCCCGAGCAGTTCATCGCGCACCTAAAGCAAAAGGCCGGCATTGCGCAGAACACCGACATTCGGCGCTGCCGAGTGAGGCGCTACAGCGTCCTCAAGTGGCGCGAAGCGGAGTTCCGGCAATGAGCGCGGTGCTCGATAAGCCCTACGTCGGCCGCTGGTGGCACATGCTGGAAGACGGACGGTTGCAGTGCGACCTGTGTCCGCGCGACTGCCGGCTGCACGAAGGCCAGCGCGGCGCCTGTTTCGTGCGCATGCGCGAGCAGGACCAGATGGTGCTCACGACTTACGGGCGTTCTTCGGGGTTTTGTATCGACCCGGTGGAAAAGAAACCGCTCAACCATTTCTACCCGGGCTCGAGCATCCTCTCCTTCGGCACCGCGGGCTGCAACCTCGCCTGCAAGTTCTGCCAGAACTGGGACATCTCGAAGTCGCGTGACGTGGACACGCTCGCCGACTCGGCGAGCCCGGAGCAGCTCGCGAAAGCCGCGCGCGAGCACGGCTGCAGGAGCGTCGCCTTCACGTACAACGATCCGGTGATCTTCGCCGAGTATGCGATGGACGTGGCCGACGCCTGCCGCGAGCTCGGCGTGAAAACGGTCGCCGTGACCGCGGGCTACATGCACGACGCGCCGCGGCGCGAGTTCTACGCCAAGATGGACGCGGCCAACGTCGACTTGAAGGCTTTTACCGAGGAGTTCTACTTTCGCACCTGCAGCGCGCATCTGAAAGACGTGCTGGAGACGCTCGTCTACTTGGAGCACGAGACCGAGGTGTGGCTCGAGATCACGACGCTCCTCATCCCCGGCAGGAACGACTCGGACTCCGAGATCGACGCCGAGTGCCGCTGGATCGCGGCGGAGCTCGGCCCGGATGTTCCGTTGCACTTCACGGCTTTCCATCCCGACTACAAGATGACCGACCTTCCTCCCACGCCGGCCGCGACATTGACGCGCGCGCGCAAGATCGCGCTCGAGCACGGCCTGCGTTACGTGTATACGGGCAACGTGCACGACACGGAGGGCGGCTCGACTTATTGCCCGGGCTGCGGCAGCACAGCGATCGCGCGCGACGGGTACAGCATCCTCGACTACCGAATTACCGCGGACGGCAAATGCAGGCAGTGCGGCGCGGAGATTCCCGGCCGCTTCGAAGAATTCAGGAAGCCCTTCGGGCCTAGGCGGATACCGGTGAGATTGGGATTGGCCTGACTGCGGACGCAGGGCCGGTCAGGCGCAGCAGCTCCCCGTAGACCCGATCGGGTGTGATTTGCTCGAGGCAGGGATTGTCCCCCGAGGTGTAGCGGCAGGTCTTGGACTGGCAGGGCGAGCAGGGGAGATCGGATTTCAGATGCACTTGCGAGGCGCCCGATGCGCCGATCAGTCCCGAGTCGGTCGATCCGTAGAGGGTGATCGCGGGCACGTCGAGCGCCGCTGCGAGGTGGCTCAAGCCCGTGTCCATGCACACGCAGGCGCGGGCCGCTGCGATCACGTAGCCGATTTCCGAAAGCCTGAGCCTGGGCAGGATCTGGACTTCCGGCGCGACCGCCAGGCGCTTCGCCCTTGCTTCTTCCTGGCTGTTGCCCCAGGGCAGCAGCACGCGAAATCCCGTCTGGACGGCTTTCCTGATGAGCTCGGTCCAATGCCGCTCGGGCCAGAGCTTGGTTTTCCAGCTCGCGCTGTGGACGAACACGAGATACTCGCCGGGAAGATCGAGCTTCGGCTTGATGAATCTGTCTCTCTGAATCCGGAAATCGGGCTGCGACTCGGGCATCGGATAGTCGAGCGCGGAAGCGAACAGACGCCTCAAGCGCTCGATGGCGTGCGCGTTCTTCGACGCGGCGTAGCGTCTCTGGTAGGCGAGGTGGGCGACCCATTCGCGCACCGAGCGGCTGTCGAAGCCGGCGCGCGGCCCCTTCGAGAACAGAGAAAGCAAGGCCGTTTTGAAATTGCCCTGCCCGTCGATGACCAGGTCGTACTTGCTCGCCCTGATCTGCTCTATCGTCTTGGAGATGGAGCCGTGCGTCTCGGCGCTGGTCAGCGCCCCGCGCCACTCGCGGTGATTGGTGGTGATGATGCGTTTCACCGCCGGGTGCCAGCCGGCGACCTCCTGGAAACTCTCGTCGATGACCCAGTCGAATTCGATGCCGGGATGCGAGTTCTGAGCGTCGCTCAGGGCCGGCAGGGCGTGGATCAGGTCGCCCAGCGAGGTCAGCTTAATGAGCAGGACTTTTTGCATCTTTGCTCGAGAAGAGCCCTTTCAGGAACGCGCTGAAGCGATGCCGCTTCCGTTCACGCTCGCGCACTTCTTCGGAGGTGACGTAGTTGAGCTGGATGGTGCGCCGCTCGCCGTCGAAAGGCTCGTGCCCGTGCCAGCAGTTCGGCGTGACCTTGAAGATCAGGCATCTCCCGGCGTCCGGCGAGATCTCGGCGGCGTAGCGAGTCAGGTCATGATCGTTGTAGAGGAGCCGGAGCCGCCCCTCGGGGGCGCTCCAGCCGGAGTTCAGATAGAGAAGAACCGTGACCAGCTTGGATTTCGAATCGGTGTGTATCTGTCCGTCTTTTTTCCCCGTGCGACCGCGAACCGTGAGCATCGGCGGCCTGTCCTTCAGATCCATGCCCAGGCGTTCGCCGACCAGGTCCCTCAGCTCGACGCTGTGCATCTCCTGCATGAGCGTCGCGAAGCGCCCCGAGTACGAAACCGCTTCCGGCGGAAAGCTGCCCCGCTTGTCGATGCGCGGAAAGCTCGCCACGACTTCCGGGAGAGTCTCCGGGCGAATGATATTGTCGACGATGAGATACGGAAAGGGCTCCGTGACCAGAGCGGCCTTCCGGAGTGCCTCCGCATTCAGTACGGTCCACGGGTTGGACATGAGCGTTATCGGTCAGCCTTTCAATTTCCAAATAGCGTTAGGCCGATTTTAGTCCCCTTGCTCGGCTCCCACCAGCCCCCTCGCGGCCTAAGTCTTTGATTTGATTTGGGGGCTTGCAATTTTTCCGATACTGTATAAAATCCCAGGTCAACCGTCTGTTCCAGCCGCACGTTGAGCGGCGAAACACCCCGCGAAGGCTGACGTGTGGGGCGACGAGAAGGCAGGTTCCTCGTTTCGGTTGCGCCGCCCGATGGGATGCGGCGCGGGCGTCCGCTGCAACGTTTAAGATGAGGGATAATCCGATGGTCAACGAAGGGAAAGTCATGGAAGAAGCCAAGGCCAAAGCTCTGCAGGCCGCTCTGGCCCAGATCGAAAAACAGTTCGGCAAGGGATCCATCATGAAGATGGACTCCGCGGCCGTACAGGGCGTGCAGGTGATCTCGACCGGCTCGCTCGGCCTGGACATCGCGCTCGGCGTGGGCGGCCTGCCGCGCGGACGCGTGGTCGAGATCTACGGGCCCGAGTCCTCGGGCAAGACGACGCTCACTCTTTCGGTGATCGCCCAGGCGCAGAAGATGGGCGGCACGGCGGCCTTTATCGACGCAGAAAACGCGCTCGATCCCCAGTACGCCGCGAAGCTCGGCGTCAAGATCGACGAGCTGCTGATTTCCCAGCCCGACACCGGCGAGCAGGCCCTGGAGATCGCCGACATGCTGGTGCGCTCGGGTTCGGTCGACGTGATCGTGATCGATTCGGTCGCGGCGCTCACTCCGAAGGCCGAGATCGAAGGCGAGATGGGCGAACCGCAGATGGGTTTGCAGGCGCGGCTGATGAGCCAGGCACTGCGCAAGCTGACCGCGAATATCAAGCGCACCAATACGCTGGTGATCTTCATCAACCAGATCCGCATGAAGATCGGTGTGATGTTCGGCAATCCCGAGACCACCACTGGCGGCAACGCGCTCAAGTTCTACGCGTCGGCGCGCCTCGATATCCGGCGCATCGGCAGCATCAAGCGCGGCGACGAGGTGATCGGCTCCGAGACCCGCGTGAAGGTCGTGAAAAACAAAGTCGCACCGCCGTTCCGCGAGGCGCTGTTCGACATTCTCTACGGCGAAGGGGTGTCGCTCGAAGGCGAGATCCTGGAGCTCGGGGTCAACTGCGGCGTGGTCGACAAGTCCGGCGCCTGGTACCAGTACAAGAAGGACCGCATCGGCCAGGGCAAGGACAACGCCCGCGACTTCCTGAAGGAGAATCCGGAGCTCGCCGCCGAGATCGAGGCCAGGATCCGCGAGAAGCTCGGTGTGAAGAGCCCCGAGGCCTTGGCTCCTGTCACTGCCGAGGTGTGAAAAAGCAGGTGACGCTGCGCGAGCGGGCCCTGCGGCTGCTCGCGCGGCGGGAGCACGGCCGCGCCGAGCTTGGCCGCAAGCTCGCGGCCCACGCGAATCCCGAGGACGATCTCGAGTCGCTGCTCGAAGACCTGTCGCGGCGCAAGCTCTTGTCCGACGAACGCTACGCGGAATCGCGCGCTCACGCGCTTTCGCGCAAGTTCGGCGCGGCGCGCATCGCGCACGAATTGCGCGCCAAAGGGCTCGACAAGGGACTCGCCGAGCAGGCCTCCGGCGCTGCCCGCGTAACCGAAGTCGAGCGCGCGCGGGAAGTCTGGCGCAGAAAGTTTCGGGTCGCTCCGCAAACGCGCGAGGAGCGCGCGAAGCAGATGCGCTTTCTCCAGTCGCGCGGGTTTTCCTTCGATGCGATTCGCGCGGCGATCGGCGGCGAAGACGACTGAGGGGGGCCGGCAACGCGCAAATCGACACGGGACTAGAATTCGCTCCATGTACGTGCGCCACAGCCACAACCAATCCCCGATCTCCAGACGTCTTTACGGGTTCCTGCATCGATTCCGCCTCCGACCGGACTCGCGAAAATGAGGGACAAGGCGACCGATGCATGGTTCGAGGAGATGCGCTCGGCGTATCTCTACCGGGTCATGTCCGAGGCCGAGCGCGGAACCGTGCGCGAGGCGCTGTTCCGCGAACTTGCCGGCGAGGCCGAGCACCAAGCCGCGATCTGGGCGCGCTCCATGAAAAGCGCACCCCCCGCCTATGTTCCAAGCCTGCGCGCGCGCATCGCCGCGGCGCTGATCCGGAACCGCGGTCCCAAGGCCATGCGCGGCATCCTCGCCGCCATGAAGGTGCGCGGCCTGTCGATATACACGCATCCCGCGCCAGGGCATCCGACGGCGGTTTCCGTTGAGGAGATCGGCAAGCGTCACCGGGTTGGCGCAGGAAGCAACCTGCGCGCCGCGGTGTTCGGCATAAACGACGGGCTGGTATCCAATTGCAGCCTCATACTCGGCGTGGCAGGAGCCTCGGGCGCCGACGGCATGATCCTGCTTTCGGGCGCGGCAGGACTGCTCGCCGGGGCGTTTTCGATGGCGGCCGGGGAGTACGTGTCGGTGCGCTCGCAGCGCGAGATGTTCGAGTACCAGATCGGACTGGAGAGGCAGGAACTGGAAGAGTATCCGGAGCAGGAGGCGCAGGAGCTGGCCATGATCTACGCCGCGCGGGGATTGCCCAAGGACGAAGCGCTGGCCGTGGCCCGCAAGATCATCGCCGATCCTGAGCATGCGCTCGATACGCTCGCGCGCGAGGAGCTGGGACTCAATCCCGATGATCTCGCCTCGCCTTGGGGAGCGGCGATTTCCTCATTGTTCTCCTTTTCCGTGGGCGCACTGGTCCCGCTGCTGCCTTTCCTGCTGTTGAAGGGCAATACGGCGCTCGGTGTTTCGATCGCCGCAACGGCCTGCGCTCTGTTCGCCGTCGGCGCGACGCTCAGCCTGTTCACGGGCCGCAGCGCGTTTTACGGCGGTTTGCGCATGCTCTTGATCGGGGGCGGTGCCGGTGCATTGACCTACATGGTCGGCAAGTTGCTCGGCGTGAACCTCGGCTGATCGAGCGCGGAGTCGAATGAACTTCGGGCTCGTCGTTCACAGCCTGATCGGGTTCTTCCTGCTGCATGTCATCGCCTGGGCTTTCAGCGAAAACCGCAGGACCGTCGCCTGGCGTCCGGTCGCCGCCGGGATGCTGCTGACCTTCGGCCTCGGACTCCTGCTGCTGAAGGCGCCCTACGCCAGGGATGTTTTTCTCGTCCTGAACGACGCGCTCAACGCGCTCGAAAAGGCGACGCAGGACGGGGCGGCGTTCGTGTTCGGTTTCCTGGGGGGCGGGCCGCTGCCGTTCGTCGAGACCTATCCGGGTGCGAGCTTCGTGCTTGCGTTCAGGGCGCTGCCCCTGGTGCTCGTCGTGAGCGCGCTCTCGGCGCTGCTCTTTTACTGGCGGGTGCTGCCCTGGATCGTGAAGGCGTTTTCGGTTCTCCTGCAAAAGACCATGGGCGTCGGCGGCGCGATCGGATTGTCCTCCGCGGCGAACGTGTTCGTCGGCATGGTCGAGGCACCGCTCATTGTGAAGCCCTACATCCGCAACATGAGTCGCGGAGAGCTCTTTATCCTCATGAGCTGCGGCATGGCGACCGTTGCCGGCACGGTGATGGCGCTTTACGCGAGCATCCTGTCGAAGGTCGTTCCCGACGCGCTGGGGCACATTCTCATCGCCTCGATCATCAGCACCCCGGCGGCGATCGCAATCTCGGTGCTCATGGTTCCGGTTCCGGCGAAAGCGCTTGCGACGGAAGGGAATCTCGTGCCCCAGGCCGCAACTTCGAGCATGGACGCAGTCACTCGCGGCACGGTCGATGGAGTACAGCTCCTCATCAACATCGTCGCGATGCTACTCGTGCTGGTGGCGCTGGTGAGCCTCGCCAACCAGATCCTCGCGCTGCTTCCGCAAGTGGCCGGAGCGCCGGTCACGCTGCAGCGCGCGCTCGGCATCGCGATGGCTCCCCTGGTCTGGATCATGGGGATTCCGTGGTCGGAGGCGGCGACGGCGGGGGCGCTGATGGGGACGAAGACCGTACTCAACGAGCTGCTCGCCTACATCGACCTGGCGAAGCTTCCCGAGGGCGCGCTGAGCGCCCGCAGTCGCCTGATGATGACTTACGCGCTGTGCGGCTTCGCCAACTTCGGCAGTCTCGGCATCATGATCGGGGGCCTCGCGACCATGGCTCCGGAGCGACGCGACGAGATCGTTTCGCTGGGGGGAAAGACCATCGTCTCCGGAACGCTGGCGACCTGCGTCGCGGGTTCGGTCGTGGGCATGCTGTACTGAGCCTCGCGCCCGGGCGCCTTACTGGAGAATCGACTTCACCTTCTCCCAATCGTTGGGATACAGCGCGAGCATTCCGGCCTTGTTCGTGGCTAGCACGGAGTAGTCGAGCGCGAGGAACTCGCGCACGATCTCGTCGAGGCGCTCGTGCAGTACGCGCGATGCGGGGTCCAGCCCGCGCACCACCCCGAGTCCGGTCGGCGCGGTGCCGATCACGTTCACGCGCAGGTCGGGGCGATATTTCTTCAGGATGAGAATCAGCCGCCAGATATCGCCGCTCCAGAAGGTGGTTTGGCGCTCCCTCTCCGCGGTGAGCCGATTCAGGGGATAGCAGTCGTGGATCACTATCGTCGATTGCGGCGAGGAATGCTTCTCGATGTTGATGAAGTCGCGAAGGGCAAACTCGAACTGGTGCATTCCGTCTATGAACGCGAGGTCTACGGGCAGGCCGCCCAGCTCGGCATGGACATCGTAGGTCGCGAAGAAGTGGTCGCTCGTTGTCGTGCAGATCTTCGTATGGGGACCGAGCGCCTTCGTGATCTTTGGCTCTGGGTCGATGCCGATCGCACGCGTTTCGGGCCGCGCGAGCGCGATCGATTGGCCGTCCGCGACCCCGATCTCGATGTAGGTGCGCGGCCGCAGATGGGAATGGATCATGGAGAGCACATCGGTATAGAAAGGCCCGGGTAGCACGAGACCGGCGAGCACGCTGTGCGCGGGATGGAAGTCGGGAGCGAGCGCTAGCGCTGCTTCACAAGCCTCGCGCGCCCGATCGTATTCCCCCACCTTCCAATGCACCGCCGCCGCATCGTAATGGTGTTGCGGATTTTTCGGATCGAGACGGCGCATGTGCCGCAGGTGCTCGAGCGCCTCGCGGTGGCGTCCCGCCTGGAAAGCGATCCCCGCCATATAGCTGTGCGCCTGGACACTTTCCGGATCGGTGCGCAGCGCCCGCGCGAAATGCTCCGCAGCAGCAGGATGGTCGCCCGCGTCGAACGCTGCAACCCCCGCCGCGAGAGCACTCTGGCCTGTGCGCGAGTCGCTCTTCCGCGCGAATAGATCTTTCAGGGCCTGAACCAGCATAAAGCCCATAGCTTAGCCTAAAGATGAGAGTCGTTGCACGAAGCGGGGATTCGGGCCAAAATCCCTTCTGTTCAATCACATAGGCGGCGACCGGCGGTCGCGGTCCTCGTCCATGAAGTCAGCCGAGATCCGATCGAAGTTCCTGAGATTTTTCGAAGAACGGGGCCACACGGTCGTCGCGTCGAGCTCGCTCGTGCCTGCCAACGATCCGACGCTGCTTTTCACCAACTCCGGCATGGTGCAGTTCAAGGACGTTTTTCTCGGCCGGGAAACGCGGGCGTACCAGCGCGCGAGCACCTCTCAACGGTGCCTGCGCGCGGGCGGCAAGCACAACGATCTGGAGAACGTCGGCTACACCGCCCGTCATCACACCTTCTTCGAGATGCTCGGCAACTTCTCCTTCGGCGACTACTTCAAGCGCGATGCGATCCGCTTCGCCTGGGACCTGCTGACGAAGGTGTACAAGCTGCCGGCGGACCGCCTGTGGACGACCGTGTACCACGAGGACGGCGAGGCCTACGATCTTTGGACCCGGGAGATCGGTGTGCCGAAGGAGCGCTGCGTGCGCATCGGCGACAAGCCGGGCAGCCCGAAGTACCAGAGCGACAATTTCTGGCAGATGGCCGATACGGGTCCCTGCGGCCCGTGCAGCGAGATCTTCTACGATCACGGCGCCGGCATCGCCGGCGGTCCTCCTGGGTCGAGCGACGCGGAGGGCGACCGTTACATCGAGATCTGGAATCTCGTGTTCATGCAATTCAATCGCGACGACAACGGCGCGATGACGCCCTTGCCCAAGCCTTGCGTGGACACCGGCATGGGCCTGGAGCGAATCGCCGCGGTGTTACAGGGCGTGCATTCGAACTACGAGATCGACCTGTTCCAGGACCTGATACGCGCTGCAGCGCGCGAAACCGGGACCAAGGACCTCTCGAACAATTCGCTGAAAGTCATCGCAGACCACGTTCGCGCCTGCTCCTTCCTCGTTGTCGATGGCGTCATTCCCGGAAACGAAGGCCGGGGCTACGTGCTTCGCCGCATCGTCCGCCGCGCGCTTCGCCACGGCTACAAGCTCGGCCGCAAGGAGCCCTTTTTTCACCGCCTGGTCGCGGACCTGTCGCGCATCATGGGCGAGGCCTATCCCGAATTGCCCAAGGCGAAGGAGCGGGTGACGCAGGTGCTCAAGACCGAGGAGGAGCGCTTTGCCGAGACGCTGGAGAACGGCATGAAGGTGCTGGAGGGCGCGCTGCACCGCGAAGACCGCATGCTCGACGGCGAGACCGTGTTCCAACTCTACGATACTTTCGGGTTTCCGGTGGACCTCACCGCCGACATGGCTCGCGAGCGCGGCATCATGATCGACCACGCGGGGTTCGAGGCGGCGATGGAAAGGCAGCGCGAACGCGCCCGCGCCGCGGGCAAGTTCAAGATGGACGCGGGCGTCGAGTATTCCGGCCGCGCGACTGAATTCCGCGGCTACGACACGCTTGCGCTCGATGACGCCAAAGTGGCGGCCCTCTACAGGGAAGGGACTTCGGTGCCGGCCATCTCCGCGGGCGAATCCGCCATCGTGGTGCTGAACAAGACCCCGTTCTACGCCGAGTCGGGCGGCCAGGTGGGCGATGCGGGAGAGCTTGTCGCGGCGGGCGGCACCTTCACGGTTACCGATACTCAGAAAATCCTTTCCGAGGTGTTCGGCCACCACGGCGCGCTCGCGACCGGGCACCTTGCGGTGGGCGACCGGGTCGCTGCGCGCGTGGACACGGCGCGGCGCGCGCGCATCATGCGCAATCATTCCGCCACGCACCTGATGCACAAGGCCCTGCGCGAGGTGCTGGGACCGCACGTGCAGCAGAAGGGTTCTCTGGTGGACGCCGCAAAGACGCGCTTCGACTTCTCGCACGACGCGTCGATGAGCGATGAGCAGATCCGGCGTGTCGAGGCGATGGTCAATAAGGAAATTCTCCGGAACGAGGTGACTTCGGCGCGCATCATGAAGTTCGACGAAGCGGCCAAAGTCGGTGCCATGGCGCTGTTCGGAGAAAAGTACGGCGACGAGGTGCGCGTGCTCGACATCGGCTCCTCGCGCGAGTTGTGCGGCGGCACGCACGTGGCGCGTACCGGGGACATCGGCTTGTTCAAGATCACTTCGCAAGGTGGGGTCGCGGCGGGTGTGCGCCGCGTCGAGGCGGCCACCGGCGAGGGCGCGCTCGCCTGGGTGCAGGAAATGGAAGACGAACGCCATTTTGTCGAAGGCTTCTATCAGGCGACCGGTGGTGCACTGAAGGAGAAGCTCAAGGCGGAGCGCGAGGAAAAAAGGTCGCTGGAAAAGGAGCTCGCGCGCCTGAAGTCCAAGCTCGCATCGAGCCAGGGTGAAGACTTGGCCGCGCGGGCGGTCGACGTGAAGGGCGTCAAGGTCCTTGCTGAGACGCTGGACGGTGCGGACGCGAAGACGCTGCGCGAAACGCTCGACAGCCTGAAGAGCAGGCTGAAATCAGCCGCGATCGTGCTTGGATCGACCGAAGGCGACAAGGTGACCCTGATCGCCGGGATCACCGCCGACTTTACGGCGAAGCTCAAGGCCGGCGAGCTCGTCAATTTCGTCGCGCAGCAGGTGGGTGGGAAGGGTGGGGGCCGGCCGGATATGGCCCAGGCCGGGGGCAACGACGCGTCGAAACTCGCGGGGGCCCTGCAGTCGGTCAAGGGATGGGTCGAGCAGCGTCTGTGAGAAATCGAGGAGAGTAAGCCCATGAAAATCGCAGCGGTCCTGATCGCAGTTGTCCTGCTCGTCGCAGGATATTTCCTCTTCGTGTTCAATTGGAGCTACTCGGAAGGCGAGCGCGCCGGGTGGATTCAGAAATTCTCCAGCAAAGGATGGCTGTGCAAGACCTGGGAGGGGGAAATGGCGATGGTGTCGATGCCCGGCTCGATGTCCGAGAAGTTCCCCTTTACGGTCTGGGACGAGGCGACCGCCGAACAGATCAACAAGCTGATGGGCAAGCGCGTTTCGCTCCATTACGAAGAAAAGATCGGGATTCCGACGAGTTGCTTCGGCGAGACCCGGTACTACGCGACCAAAGTCAGCGCGGTTGATGAAATCCCGCTCGCGCCGGGCGTGGTTGTACCGATACCGCAAGCCCCCGTGGCGCCGCCGGCGCCGGCCAAGCAGTAGATCTCCAGCAACGCGACTTAAGATTGCTTCACTATAGGCGGGAAAACCGCCGCGCAAGCGGCGGTCGGGGCTTTGAAACAGGCCGCGCGAGCTCGATGCGCGGCCGGTCGTTAAAACCCGATGCGCTGCTTTTTCGGCGAGCGGACGTCGCCGATGTCGGAGATGTCGATTTCGTCGCGGCCCGCGAGCTTCGCGTTGCCGAACGCGTTCATGATGGCGCGGCGCATTTCCCGGGGCGAGAGCTCCGCGAAGCGGTCCTGGACTTCCTGCGCGAGCCTTTCCGGAAAATCCTTGCCCCAGTCGTGGCCGCCGCGAATCTCGCCGTAAATCGCTTGCGCGATGCGGGCTGAACCGTCCCGGTCGGGCGAGGCGACCTCGTAGACGTTCATGCGGTTGAGGATCGGGTCCGGTATCCTGGATTCGTCGTTTGCGGTGGCAATCCACACGACGCCCGAGGCATCGATCGGGATCTCGACGAATTCATCCACGAACTCGGCCGCGGTATCGCGCTCGAGCAGCATGTACAGCGCGCCCAGGGGATCGTACTGATTGTCGCCGCCCGCCTTGTCGAGTTCGTCGACCATGATCACCGGGTTGGCGTAGCTGCCGTTCAGAATCGTCTCGAATACCTTTCCGGGCTTGGCGTTCTTCCATTGCGACGAGGCCCCGGAGATCACCCAGCCGGCGGTCATCGTACTCATCGAGCACAGGCCGAAGCCCGTGGAGACGAGTTGTGCGAGGCGCCGGCCGAAATAGGTCTTGCCGATTCCCGGCTCTCCGAGCAGAAGCATCGGCGGCAACTCCAGGCAGTCGTTGGAGGAAGCGCATAGCGCGATGTGCTTCTTGACGTCATCGAGGACTTCCGTGAAATTGGGAAGTTCGTCGTAGAGGCTCTCCATCGCCGGAATCCCCGAGGGCTTCACCATGAGCCGGGTGCCGCCCGCCTTGATCATTTTTTCGTAAGTGGATTTCAGCGCATCGTTCGCCGAAGCGGAAAGCTCCTGCAGCGCGCGGTCGACTTCCGCGACGTCATAGACATCCTTGAATCCTCCGATCGGGATGTTGACCGCTGCTGTCGTCATTCTGGTTGCCTCCGTGACCACAAACTATCATGCAAGATCGATGCCCACAAACCTATCTGACATCTTCAACGGCCGGTAGTTTCGCGGCGTTGACCGGAAGTTCTGGCACTCTCGCATCGCGTCTGCCAATCGCGCGACTTTGTCGGCGCTCGGAGGAAATGTATGAGCGGACGTCGTCGATGCGAATCGCTGTATCGAATGCAGATGGCGCTGCGCCGACCGCCGTGGATTTATTCGGGTAAAATTCAAACTTTTCAGCTTCTTAGAGAACGCCTGCAGCACCGGCCTCAGCCATGCACTTCAAAGTCGACGACGTCAGAATTCGGGAAATCAAGGAGCTCGCGCCTCCGGTGCAGCTGCTGCGCGAGTTTCCCTGCTCGGAGAAAAGCGAGGAGCTGACCTATCACACGCGGCAAGCGATTCACCGCCTCCTGCATGGGCCGGACGACAGGATGCTGGTCATCATCGGCCCGTGCTCGATCCATGATCCCGCGGCGGGCCTCGAGTACGCGCGCAAGCTTGTCGAAATGAAAAATGAGCTCGAACGGGATCTCATCATCGTCATGCGCGTGTATTTCGAGAAGCCGCGCACGACCGTGGGCTGGAAGGGGCTGATCAACGATCCGGATCTCGACGGCAGCTTTCAAATCAACAAGGGGCTGCGCCTCGCGCGCCAGTTCCTCCTGGAAGTCAACGAGCTGGGGCTTCCTGCGGGCAACGAATTTCTCGACATGATCTCGCCGCAGTACTACGCGGACCTGGCGAGTTGGGGTGCGATCGGCGCGCGCACCACGGAATCGCAAGTCCATCGCGAGCTCGCCTCCGGTCTGTCCTGCGCAGTCGGCTTCAAGAACGGCACCGACGGCAATGTGCGCATCGCGGTGGACGCGCTGAAGGCTGCGCGCACGCCCCACCACTTCCTTTCGGTGACCAAGGAGGGACACTCCGCCATCGTCTCGACCAATGGCAACGAGGACTGCCATATCATCCTGCGCGGAGGGAAGCACCCGAACTACGACGCGGCGAGCGTCGACGCTGCCGCCAAGGAGCTGGCCGCCTCCGGGCTCGGGCAGCGGCTGATGATCGATTGCAGCCACGCCAACAGCCAGAAGATGTATCAGCGCCAGATCGATGTCGCGCGCGAAGTCGCGCGCCAGGTGGCTGCCGGCGAGGATCGCATATTCGGTCTCATGGTCGAATCGCACCTCAAGGCGGGCCGGCAAGACCTGATCCCGGGCAAGGCACTCGTATACGGTCAGAGCATCACCGATGCCTGCATCGGTTGGGAGGACAGCGTGCCGCTGCTGAGGAACCTCGCCGAAGCGGTGAGAAGGCGCCGGCGGGTCAAGTCCGGGGATTGAAGCGGAGTGGTTTTCCTCCTCATCGAAAGTCATGCCAGTCATGCCCGGGTGAGCGCAGCATCGCGCCGCCGGACGGTGCATAGTCGAGGGGTCCCGTGACCGCGACCGGCACGCGCAAGGCTTTGCTGGGGATCGTTACGCTGATCCTCGCGTTCAAGCTCTGGCTCTCCGCGGTCTTCCCCTTCACCGGCGACGAAGCCTATTTCGTTTACTGGGGCACCTTTCCCGACTACGGCTACTACGACCATCCGCCGATGATCGGCTGGCTGCTGTACCTGCTGTTGAAGCTGTCGCACGCCGAATGGGTGCTGCGCCTGCCGGCGACCCTGTTGCCGTTTGCCCTTGCGGCGGGCGTCTATCTCATCGTGCGCCGGGCGGACGAAATGAAGGCCGCGCTCGCTACGCTCGCCTTTCTCCTTTTGCCGGCCAACGTATGGGACGTTTTCATCACCACCGACACGCCCCTGGTTTTCTTTTGTTTTGCCTCGGCGTTCGCCTTCTGGCAGGGGATCGCGCGGCGCTCGCCGGGCTGGCAGGCGCTCGCCGGCGTATTTCTCGGGCTGGCGTTTCTTTCGAAGTATTTCGCGGTCTTGCTGGGACTCGTCTACATCGCGTACGTGTGCTTTTCACCTCGCGGGCAGCGCGACTGGCGCGCGCTCGGGCTCGTGGTGCTCTGTTCCCTTCCGTTCGCCGCGGTCAACACCTGGTGGAACTACGAGCATTGCTGGGCGAATCTGATGTTCAACGTCTACAACCGGCACGAGAACGCCGGTTGGTCCTGGAAGACCCCGCTCGTGTATGCGGTCTCGGTGCTTTACCTGCTCAGTCCGGTCGCTTTGTGGCAGCTCGCGAAGGGGCGCCGCGCGCTGTCCGCCGCGCTCGGCGAGCCGTCCGTCCGCTTTTTCGTCGTCGCGCTCGCTTTCCCTTTCGGGTTCTTCGCGTTGCTTTCCGCCGTCAAGCTGATCGGTCTGCACTGGATGCTCGCGTTCGTGCCCTTCTTTTTTGTTGCCGCGGGCCTGCTGCTTTCGCGCGAACAACTGCGAAGCTCGGTGCTCTACCTCGGCGTCTTCAGCGTGGTGCACGTCGTTCTCATCGCCGGCGCTTCGATGTTTCCCCTGGAGACCTGGAAGACATCGAAGTGGACGGAGAGGCTCTACGACGGCATCGTCTACCACGCCCGCATGCGCGAAATCCTCCGGGATCTCGAGCCCTATGAAGGGGAGTTCGAATTCGCGGCCGACGGCTACTCGATCGCGGCGGTCGCGTTCTTCCATTCACGCCGTCCCGTCGTGGTATTCGGCGAGGCGTCCTCGCACGCCAGGCACGACGACATCCTGACCGATTTCAGGCGGCTGGACGGGAAGAACATACTCGTGCTGCGCAAGACCCTGCCGGTAGACGCCGACTACCGGCCGTACTTCCGCTCCGTCGAGTACCGGGAGCTTACGCAGTCGGGTGCGACTTTTCACATCGTTCTGGGCCGAGGATTCGATTTCGCCGCCTATCGGGAGGGTGTGTTGGCGCCCCTGCGCGCGCGCTTCTACGCCATTCCCTGGTACCTGCCCCAGGGGCGCTGCTATTTTTGCGACCGCTACTTCGGCGCTGCGACCTGCCCCGCCAAGGACTGAATTCGGGTCCCCGTGCAGGCCGGGGACCGGGCTCCGGCGAATCGGCGGTCGAGACCGGCTTCCGGCATTCGTCCCTATTTGTGGTCGCTACGGCGTTTGGGCATAATCTCGCCCGTCACCGGCGCGGGGAGGCGGGACGGGGAGCCCGCTCGCGCTGTGGCTCACCGAGGCGAATCGGAAGATGGCTGAAACCGCGGAGCAGGCCCGTCTTGCACAGCTGGAGTCGCTGGGCGACGCGACTCCGTTTGCCGGCAGGATTCACGAGCTGATTACATTCTCGCCGCTGTTCGAAAACTTCAATCTCGCGGAAATCCGGTTGCTGAGTGGGTTCATGCAGGTGTACCGCACCGGACTGGGCGCCGAAATCATCCGCGAAGGCGAAGCAGGCGATTTCATGGTTTTCCTGATCGAAGGCGGATTCGAGGTTCTCAAGCAGGACCGATGGAACGCGCCGCGGCTGATTGCCCTGGTTGCGCCGGGGCAGTCATTCGGCGAGATGTCGATGATCGACGGCGAGCCGCGCTTTGCCAGTTGCGTTGCCGCGGATTCGTGTGTGATCGCGGTGCTTTCCCGGGACAGCCTGGCGCGCATCATTTTGGAGCAGCCCGGCCTCGGGTCGAAAATCCTCATGGAACTGGTGCTTATGCTGTCGCAGCGCCTGCGTCTGACCAGCTCCAAGCTGATTAGCTATATGGACAGGGATGGATAGGGAAAGGGCCTGATCAGGGAGCAATACGGGCTGCGGACCTGTGGCACAATACGCGCCGGAGAGGAGGAGGGTGCAATGAAGATAGCAAACGGCAAGGATTTCTGGGCCGGGGTGATGTTCGTCGCGTTCGGCGCGGCGTTCATGGTGATCGCCCAGAACTATCCCATGGGCACCGCCGTACGCATGGGGCCCGCGTATTTTCCGACCGCACTCGGCGGGATCCTCGTCGTGCTCGGCGCTGTCGTACTGTTCCGGGGGTTTGTGTCGAAGATCTCCAACCCGCTCGTGGTGTTTCCGTTTCGGGCGTGGCTTTTCGTGGGCGGGCTGGTACTGGGGGCCATTGCCTACTACACGCAGGTAGCGCGCGATGCCGGGATGCTGGCGCAGTTCGGCCACGAGATGCTTTCCGGCCTCGCCATCCTGGCGCTCTTTGCGGCCTTTGGTGAGCGTTCGTTGTGGGTGGTGCTGTTCGCGGTCGTGGTTTTCGGTTATATATTGAAGCCCCTCGGACTGGTGGCTGCCACGGTAGCGCTGGTTTTCATCAGCGCCTGGGGTGGAAACGAATTCAAGTGGAAGGAAGTCGCGATTCTGGCCGCGGTGCTCGCTGCCTTCTCGGTGGCTTCGTTCGTCTACGGCCTGGGACTGCCGATGAACATCTGGCCGAGCGTCTGGGAGTAAAGCAATGGAAGCGCTCACAGCACTCGTTCACAATCTGGGCATCGGCTTCGGCGTTGCGCTGACCTTTCAGAACATTTTCTACTGTCTGATGGGCTGCCTGCTCGGCACGCTGATCGGCGTGCTGCCAGGCATCGGGCCGGTGGCCACCATCGCCATGCTGCTGCCGGTCACTTTCACGCTCAACCCGACTTCCGCGCTGATCATGCTCGCCGGGATCTACTACGGCGCGCAGTACGGCGGCTCGACCACAGCGATACTGGTCAATATCCCGGGCGAGTCATCCTCGGTCGTGACCTGTCTTGACGGCTACCAGATGGCTCGACAGGGCCGGGCGGGGCCCGCACTGGGTATCGCGGCGATCGGCTCGTTCATCGCTGGTTGCTTCGCCACGGTGCTCATCGCGCTGTTCGCGCCGCCGCTCGCGGAGGTTGCGCTAAAGTTCGGTCCGGCGGAGTATTTTTCGCTGATGGTGCTCGGCCTGATCGCGGCGACGGTGCTCGCGCACGGCTCGCTCATCAAGGCGATCGCGATGGTGATCCTCGGCCTCCTGCTCGGCATAGTCGGCACCGACGTCAATTCCGGCGTCGCACGCTTCAGCTTCGGGGTCTCTGAGCTGTCCGACGGCATCGGCTTCGTTTCGGTGGCGATGGGCGTGTTCGGCTTCGCCGAGGTCATCTCGAACCTCGAACAGAAAGAGAAGCGCGAAGTTTTCACCAAAAAAGTGAGCAACCTCCTGCCTTCCCTTCAGGACTTCAAGGATTCGTGGGCGTCGATCGCGCGCGGCACCCTGCTTGGCTCGGCGCTGGGCATCCTGCCGGGCGGAGGTGCACTGCTCGCCTCGTTCGCCGCGTATACGCTGGAGAAGAAGATCTCGTGGAACTCCGCTAATTTCGGCAAGGGCGCGATCCAGGGCGTGGCTGCGCCCGAGTCGGCGAACAACGCCGGCGCCCAGACTTCCTTTATCCCTTTGCTCACTCTCGGTATTCCCTCCAACCCGGTCATGGCGCTGATGATAGGCGCGATGATGATCCAGGGCATCGCACCCGGCCCGCAGGTGATGACCGAGCGGCCGCAGCTCTTCTGGGGGATGATCGCCTCGATGTGGGTGGGCAACCTGATGCTGGTGGTGCTCAACCTGCCCCTGATCGGAATGTGGATCAAGCTGCTCATGGCGCCGTACCGCTTGCTCTACCCGGCGATACTGGTGTTCTGCTGCATCGGCGTCTACAGCATCTCGAACAGCCCGTTCGATGTCATGCAGACGGCGGTGTTCGGCGTGGTCGGCTACATCTTCGTGAAGCTCGAATGCGAGCCTGCGCCGCTGATTCTCGGCTTCATCCTTGGGCCCCTCATGGAGGAAAACCTGCGCCGTGCGATGCTCTTGTCGCGCGGGGACCCGCTGGTGTTCTTCCAGCGCCCGATCAGCCTCGTCATGCTGGTGGTCGCCGCCTTCCTGCTGATAATTACCTTGGCGCCGGCGATCCGCAAGAAACGCGAGGAAGCTTTCGTCGAGGCTTGAACGCCTCTGCAGGGCAAGTCCGCTATCGGTTCTTGCCCTGCTGCCAGAGTACGTCCGCCCGGCCGCCCTCGCGGTTTAGCACGCGGCCGAGAACGAACAGCAGGTCCGAAAGCCGATTCAGGTAGATTCGCGCCGGGTCGGCGACTTTTTCAGAAGACGACAGGGAGACCAGCGAGCGTTCGGCGCGTCTACACACTGCGCGCGCCAGATGAGCGAGGCCTGCCGCGCGCGTGCCACCCGGAAGGATGAATTCCTTCAGCGGCGGCAAAGTGGAGTTGAATTCGTCGAGCAGCGTCTCGAGCCGCTGCACCTGGGCTTGGGCCATGGTCGCACGGCCTGGAATCGAGACATCCCCGCCCAGATCGAACAAATCGTGCTGGATATTCTCCAGAACCGCGCGTACTTCTTCGGGAATCGGCTCGGCAAACAGCACGCCGATCGCGGAGTTCAGCTCGTCGATCTCGCCGAGGGCGATGATGCGCAGGCTGTCCTTGCGCGTGCGCGAACCGTCGCCCAGGCCCGTCTCGCCGGAATCCCCGGTACGCGTATATATCTTGGAGAGACGGTGACCCATGCTCGGTCAGCAGCGCGGCCGAGAGTGCGGAGCAGGCCGCGCGGTCGTTTGGGCGCCGGAATCCCCGGTACCCGTATAAATCCTGGAGAGACGGTGACCCATCAGCAAGCGTCTTTGTGGGAGCGGTAATATAGCACGCGGCCTCTGCTACTTTATGAGCAGGCCGTTAGCTAAAGGAGACTGCAATGATCCGCAAAGTCACATATTTCTCGATGAAGGTGCCGAACCGTCCGGGCGTCGGCGTGCAAATGCTGAAATCGATCGCGATGGGCAAGCAAAATCTGCTCGCCTTCACCGGGTTTCCCCAGGGCGGCAAGGCGCAGGTCGATTTCGTTCCCGCCGATCCGATCGAATTCGCCCGGGGGGCGAAAAAGCACGGCGTGAATCTGGGCAAGCGGAAAACGGCTTTCCTGGTGCAGGGCGAGGACCGCGTCGGCGCGCTCCTGCGCGTTCTGGAAAAGCTCGCCAAGGCGAAAATCAACATGGTGGCGATGGACGCGGTGACCGCGGGCAGCCGCCGTTTCGGCGCGATCTTCTGGGTGAAGCCGAAGGACATCGCTCGAGCGGCGCGACTGCTCGGCGCGAAGTAGGCGCAGCAGCCCCTCGGGGTGCCTTTAGCGAAAGCGGATGTTGGTGAGCCCGCCCCACAAGGGCGAGGCGAGATCGTCAGCCAGCCACCAGACTATGAGGATCACACCGACGACCGCGACCAGGTACTCGGCGACTCCAATCCAGAGGTGACGGTCTATGACGGGATGATCCACGCGGCGTGTGCCCTGACTCAGACTATGTCATCAGCATAGTACGACCCGCTAGCGAAGTGAAGCGCGTTTCTCCCGTGCGCAGTGCCAATTGCACGCTTCGAGGGGCATCCTTACAAAGAACGCGGGTTTACCTGACAGGCGAGGAGCATTTCGAGTCGGCTTGCCGGTCACGGTGGATTTTCATACTGCACCCGTTTTCTTCAGGAGGGCGGCGATCGCTTCAGCGAGCCGTGCGTAGCCCGCAGCATTCGGATGCACGAGGTCCGACTTCAGCGCGTTATCGGTAAGAATCTTCTTTAGTGCTCTGCCTTCGTAGGGAATGCCGAACTCCCTGGCGATGTCCTCGTAGAAATCCGGAGGAGAAGGCAGCAGTCCGGGCTTGGGCACGCCGATCAGCACCACCTGTGCGCCTTGCGCCCGGGCGAGCCGCACCATGGCACGGATGTTATTGGCGGCCTGCCCCTCGTCCAGTTTCTGCAGGAAATCGTTTCCCCCCTCGCAGAGGATGACCAGTTGCGGCTTGGCTTCTTCGAGCGCCGACGTCAGGCGCGTGAGCCCCGCCGCGCTCACTTCTCCCGGAACGCCCGCCGCCACCACCTTGCGGCCGATCAGGGCTTCCATCCGCACCGGATAACTTTCATTCGCGTTGGCGCCCGTGCCGAAGGTGAGGCTGTCGCCGAATGCGAGCACCACCGCGTTGGGCGCAAGCGGAGAGAGCTTGGGCTGGCCGCCACAGGCGGCCAGCAGTACAAGCAGAAGCGGCGCGGCGCGACGCAATATCATGTTGCGTCCTCCGGACCGGGCACGCTCGCGCACTCTTCGAAGATACGCGCGCGGCAGCGGGCGCAAATGGAGCGGTCGAGTCGCGCGAATACTCCGTCGATCGCTTCGCGCTTGCCGCGGAAGATATTCTCGCCGCCGAGCTCGGCCATGTAGCCGCCGCGCTTGAACAGCTCTTCGACCGGCTTTCTCAGGCTGTAAAAGTAGAGCTGACCGCCGCCCGCGCGCCGCCTGCGCGCTTCCTCGACGAGGAGCTCGGCGCCGGCCATGTCGACGAAATTGATGCTCTTCGACATTATCAGCAGATGCTTCTGGCCGGCGCCGTGCTCGTGCAGCGTGTCGAGATGGCGCCGGACGTGGTCCACCGCGCCGAAGTAGATCGAGCCCTCGATGCGCAGGATCTTGAGCTGGGGGCACTCGAGAAGCCCGTCCTCAATCTCGGTCATCTTGCGCCCGGTATGACGCGGATCGGGGACGAGGGTCCGCATGACCGGGTGCGAAGTGCGGTTGAGGAAGAGGACTAGCGAGACCAGAACCCCGACGAGAATCGCGAACTCGAGGTCGAGCAGGAGCGTCGCAAAGAACGTGACCGCGAGCACCGCGCTTTCGCCCCGGCTGGTGGAAAGAATCTTCCGGATGCGGGGAAGATCGATCAGATTCCATGCGACCAGAAACAGCAACGCCGCTACCACGGCGATCGGCAGGTAGGCCACGAGCGGCGCCACCGCGAGCAGCACCAGCACCAGCAGCAGCGCGGAAAATATCGCCGACATCGGAGTCCTCGCGCCGGCGTCGTAGTTGATGCCGCCGCGGTTGGCGGAGGCGCTCGTCGGAAAGCCCGAGAAGAATGCCGCCGTGATGTTGGCCAGGCCCTGGGCGATGAATTCCTGGTTGTTGTCCAGACGCTGCCCCGACTTGAGCGCGATCGCATGCGCGATCGAGAGCGCCTGCGTGAGCGATACCAGCGCGACCGCGACGGCGCTCGGCAGGAGGCTTTGCAGCGTTGCCGCCGAGACGTCGGGATATGAAAGCGGCGGCAGCGCGCCGGGCAGGGGTCCCAGCGTGCGCAAGCCCGTGCGTTCCGCGCCGAGCGCTTGGTTGAGGACGAAGGCCACGACGCTTCCCAAAACCACTGCGATCAGCATCGGCGGCATCTTCGGCAGGACGCGGCGCGAAAGCACGCCGACCGCGACTGTCGCCGCCGCCACCAATGCGACCCACGGCCGCGCGTCGCCGAGGTGCATGAACGTACTCATCACCAGATCGCGGAAACCCGCCGGCGCGGAAACAATGCCGAGAAAAGTGCCGAGCTGGCTGAGAAAGATGAACACGCCGAGCGCGGCGGTGAAGCCGACCACCACCGAGCTCGATATGAAATTCACGAGCGCCCCGAACCTCAGCAGGCCCAGCGCCAGCATGATGATCCCCGACATGAACGCGAGCGTCAGCGCAAGCTCGATGTAATGCGGCGTCATGGGCATCGCCAGCGGGCTGAGCGCGGTTAACACCATGAGCGACACCGGATTGGTCGGTCCGGCGACCGTGTGCAGCGACGAGCCGAACAGCGCCGCGACGATGGTCGGCACCATCGCGCAGTAAAGTCCATATTCGGGAGGAAGCCCTGCGAGCGTCGCGAACGCCACGCCCTGCGGCAGCACGACGACGGCTCCGATCAAACCGGCGAGCACGTCGGCTTTCAGCGTCGAGCGATCGACCCGCGGCCACCATTTGAGAAATGGGAACAGGCGCTGCGAGAGCGGGGTGATCGAAGCGGTCGAGGGCGTCACGTCGGGGTGAGGAACGGAATACCTATGGTACCAAACGCCGTCGTCATGCTCCCCGCATGATATCCTGTGCCGCTTTTCTTCCCTCCGGAATCCCGGCGTGCCCGATCTGCGCAAAACCAGTCCTGCCGTCATGCTCGTCTGCGCGAGCCTGATCCTCACGCTCTCGCTCGGCACGCGCCACAGCTTTGGGCTGTTTCTCCAGCCGATGAGCCTGGACAACGGCTGGGGGCGCGAGGTGTTCGGCTTCGCGGTCGCCCTGCAGAACCTGCTCTGGGGTCTCACGCAGCCGTTCACCGGCATGCTCGCCGACCGCTTCGGCGCGCGGCGCGTGCTCTTCGCGGGAGGTCTGCTGTACGCGCTCGGCCTGGTGTTCATGGCCAACTCGACCACCGCGCTGGGCTTGACGCTCGCCATCGGCATCTTCGTCGGCATCGGCATGAGCTGCACCAGCTTCAACATCGTGTTTGGCGCACTGGGCCGAGCTTATCCCTCCGAGAAAAGGAGTGTCGTGCTCGGCATCTCCAGCGCGGCGGGCTCCTTTGGCCAGTTCGCGCTGCTGCCGCTCGCGCTCGTGCTGATCTCCGGCTTCGGCTGGTATTCCGCGTTGATCGTGTTGTCGCTGCTCGTGGCCGTAGCGATGCCGGCCTCCTTCGGCGTTACCGACAAGGGCTACCACGGCACGCACGCCGCCGGCGCTGGCGTGTCGCTGAAGGAAGCGCTCGCCGAGGCTTTCCGTCACAGGGGTTTCTGGCTGCTCGGCGTGGGCTACTTCGCCTGCGGCTTCCAGGTCGTCTTCATCGGCACGCACTTCCCGGCGTTCCTCATGGACCAGGGACTCACCGTCCGCGACGGCACCATCTCGCTCGCCCTCATCGGCCTGTTCAATATTTTCGGCTCCTACCTGGCCGGGCAATTGGGCGGCCGCTTCTCCAAGACCTATCTGCTTTCCGGCCTGTACGCGGCGCGCGGGGTCGCGATCGCACTGCTGATCTCGTTTCCTCTCACGCCGATGTCGGCCTACCTGTTCGCCGCGACCATGGGTTTCCTCTGGCTGGGCACCGTGCCGCTCACCAACGGCGTGGTGGCGGGGATCTTCGGCGTGAAGCATCTCGCCATGCTGTCCGGCTTCGTTTTCTTCTTTCACCAGCTCGGCAGCTTCTTCGGCGGCTGGCTCGGCGGATACCTCTTCGATCGCACCGGCTCGTACCAGACCGTGTGGCTGATCGCGATCGGGCTGTCGGCGATTTCGGTCGTCGTCAATTTGCCGATCGACGAGCGGCCGGTGAAACGGGCGGGGGAGCCGGTTGCGGCTTGAGAATCTTGGTAAAGACGATCGGTGTGTCAGACACCAATTGCTGACAGAAAGCCATTTGGTTAGGAGACGCGTTGCGCGTCTCGTTAGCCACTGACTACGTATGCCAAGCGTATCATGTACATCTCAGTCATTGACGAGGCCATCGTATGAAGCAACCTGTGATTCATAGCGATCCGGACATTCAAGGCGGCGTGCCTGTCTTTGTCAGCACGCGTGTCCCAGTGAAAAATCTCTTCGACTATCTCGAAGCCGGAGACTCGCTCGACGCGTTCCTGAAGTCGTTCCCGTCGGTGACGCGAGAGCAGGCCGTTGCGGCGCTTAAATGCGCTCGCGAGATTCTAGTGTCGGATACGCATCCTGCTTGAAGCCAGTGAAAGTTTCGGGGGCCGCTATGTCAACTGTTGTAGATGAAATCGAAGCCAAGATTCGGTCACTGAGTCTCGAAGACAAGACCGAGCTGATCCGCACCCTAATCGCAGAACTTGATGGTCCAGCAGACCCCGATGTCGAGCGCGCTTGGTTGGAAGAGGCGCAAAGACGGCACCGAGAGGTTATCGAGGGAAAGGTGCAGCCGGTTCCCGGCGAACGCGTCTTTAAGAATCTCCGTGCGCGCCTGAAGCGATGAGGCTTGAGTTCCACCCCGAAGCGGAGATGGAACTCATCGAGACAGCCGAGTACTACGAGCTTCAGGTCCCAGGTTTGGGCGAGCATTTCGAAGCGGAAGTTCGACGCGCAACGGACCTTCTGCTCGAGCATCCCGATATCGGCTCTCCGGCAGACTCCCATCTCCGCAAGTTTGTCCTGAACCGCTTTCCCCTTACTCTGTACTACAGCGCCAAATCCGGTGTCTTGCGCATCGAGGTCGTTGCACACCAAAGCCGCCGCCCAGGATACTGGCGGTCGAGAGTTAACCGCTGACCCTTCAGCACGCAATCCGAGGGTGAGCTCCCTCGGTTCCAAACCAATGCCTCGCTTCAGCGCCAACATCAGCATGCTGTTCAAGGAAGTCGAGTTTCCAGAGCGCTTCGATGCAGCGGCTCAGGCGGGTTTCAAGGCGGTAGAGATACAGTTTCCCTATGCCTGGGACAAGCACCGCCTGGCGCAGGCCGCGCAGCGGACCGGCGTCGAGGTCGTCCTCATCAATATTCCCGCGGGTGATCCGGAGAAAGGCGACCGCGGCCTCGGCTGCCTGCCCGGGCGCGTGGCTGAATTCCGCGAAGGCGTTGCGCGAGCGATCGAATACGCAAAGGCGCTCGGCTGCAAGCAAATGAACTGTCTCGCCGGGGTCGCACCATCGGACGTTGACGGTGCGACCTTGCGCGAAACCTATGTATCCAACCTGCGGTACGCTGCAGGCGAGCTTGCGCGCCACGGCATGACGCTGCTGATAGAGCCCATCAATACGCGGACGATTCCCGGGTTCTATCTGAACAAATCGGCGCAGGCGCTCGCGCTTATGGACGAGGCGGGTGCCGACAATCTCAGGCTGCAGTACGACCTCTTCCACATGCGGATCATGGGAGACGATCTCGCCAGGACCATTGAAGCGAATCTCGCGCGCATCGGGCACATGCAGGTCGCCGATGTGCCCGACCGGCACGAGCCCGGAACCGGAGGGACCGATTTTCCTCCCCTGTTCGATCTCATCGACCGCCTCGGCTACCGCGGCTGGATCGGCGCGGAATACGTGCCCGCTGGAAAAACCGAAGACAGCTTGGCGTGGGTGAAGAATTACTTGTAAGCTGCGCAGACAGCGAAGGGCAATCCGAATCATGAATATCGCCGTCACCGGCATCAATTTCATCCGCCAGGCGGAAGTCGCCGGACGCCTCAGACAATTGCTGCCGGCGGATGCCGTGCTGCACGCCGAGGAGGACACGCGCTCCTACGAATGCGACGGCCTCTCGGCCTACCGGCAGCTGCCGATGGTAGTGGCGCTGCCTTCGAACGAAGCCGAGGTGCGCGAAGTGCTGCGCACCTGTCACGAACTGAAGGTGCCGGTGGTCGCGCGCGGCGCGGGCACCGGACTTTCCGGCGGGGCGCTTCCCATGGGGGACGGCGTGCTGCTGTCGCTAGCGAAAATGCGGCGCATCCTCACGCTCGACCCGATGGCGCGCACGGCGCGCGTGCAGCCCGGCGTCACCAACCTCGCGATCTCCGAGGCGGCCGCGCCCTACGGACTCTTCTACGCGCCCGATCCTTCCTCGCAGATCGCCTGCTCGATCGGCGGCAACGTCGCCGAGAACTCGGGGGGCGTGCACTGCCTGAAATACGGCCTGACCGTGCACAACGTGCTGCGCGTGCGCGCGGTCACGATCGAAGGCGAAACAATCGAATTCGGCAGCGAGGCGCTCGATA